>Ga0126383_10000821_pt1 | contig 18051 bp, 6 predicted proteins | sample PanSoiMetPlot_35_FD_96882 | JGI IMG/M metagenome (GOLD analysis project Ga0126383, IMG submission 96882) | Tropical forest soil microbial communities from Panama - MetaG Plot_35 | ecosystem: Environmental > Terrestrial > Soil > Tropical forest > Bulk soil | place: Panama | collected 2016-02-17
GGAGGCGATGTGCCGGACAGCGGTCTCGGTCTGGATGGTGACGAACTGGGTGTAGTCGTCGACGGAGTAGATGGCGCGGGCGGTGTCGGCGACCTGCCAGACGACCACGGCGGCGATCTCGATAGGGTTGCCGTCGGCGTCGTTGACCTTGGCCTGCGCTGATTCCTGGTTGCGGATCCGGGTGGATACCGAGATACGGCGGGTGAACGGGTTGACCCACTGCAAGCCCGAATCGCGGATGGTGCCCCGGTAGCGGCCGAACAACTGGACGACGCGTGCCTGCCCGGGGACCACGGGGGTCAGGCCCCCCAGCACAAGGGAGCTGGCAAGAAAGACCAGTACGCAGAGCACGACCAGCGCCACGGCGGCACCGTCACTCTGGCGGCTCGCCACCACCGCCAGCGCCACCCCGAGAAGCAGCCCGGCGATGCCCCCCGCCAGCATGCGCAGGCCGGCCAGGTACCGGGCCTGGTGCTCGGTCACCTGCTGGTCAGGCTGTTGCGGACCCGCGGCGGCCGCAGTCTGGGTAGCCATCTGGTGCTCCTCTGATTGGCAGATCTGATATCAAGTTAACATCTTACTGATATCCTTTTCCCGGGCAAGGCGCCACGCCCCTCTCGCGAGACAACGCAAGCGATCGGACCGGCCGCCACTGGTTCGATCAGGCCGCGTGTCCGGCGAGGAGAAGTCCATGGCAGGAGCCGGTCGCTGCTCGCCGGCCACTCGGCCGGGCGGTCCGATTCTCGCCCGGCTCAGTTGGCAATGAAGTTCTGCTGCCGGCAGCCACCAGGCTCGCACCGGCAGGCATGGCAAGCCCGCCGGTCCGCTCGGCCCCAGTACTCGTGTGGAACTGCCGCGCTCGGCCTGCGGCAGACCTTTCACCGTTGAGCGTTACGCCCGGCTATTAACTGATCATGGCCATTCATTCCTTGCCGTTGCGGGTCATCTGGGGGCTTCCGCTTGGGCGTTGATCGGGGCTGTGACGGCCGGATGGCGGCGTAGCTTGTCCAGGCAACGACTGAGGCCGGGCTCGATGCTCTCGACGGGGATGCCGAGCTGGCCGCTGATCTGGGTGTGGGGAATAGGAGGGTCTTCGAGAAGCAGAACGATCAGCCGCTGACAGCGCGGGGAGAGTTGGGCGAAGGCTTCGCGCAGCGCGGCATGGTGCTCGGCCATGAGCAGTTCATGCTCCGCTGCCTCGGGCTGCTCGTCAAGAAGGGTTTCGGCGTCCAGCACCGGCCCGGCGCCAGAAGCCGATCGCGCCGCACGCAGGAGTCGCTGGCATTCCCGCACGGTGGTGCCGGCCAGCCAGCCAGGAAGGGCGTCCGGAGTGCCCGGGCGGTCAAGCTGGCCGGCTAGTTGCAGCCAGACGCTCTGGCCGACTTCGCTGGCGTCGGCGGCGCTCAGCCGGTGCCTGCAGCAGATGGACCACACCATCGGGGCATACCGCTCGACGAGCGCGTCCCATGCTTGCTTCTGGCCGTTTCGTGCGCTTATCACCAGGTCAGTGATCGACGGGCTATCACACATCGGGCCCCCCGCAGTCAGGATCTTCTTGTCTGTTCCGTGCCGCCCAGTGATCTAGCGACAGGTGGCGCTGGGAGCCGGTGCGGCCGGTCCCAGGCGCTCGGGTGAGAAATTCCTGCCCTTCTACCGTGCGGGTCGCGGCTGCAGGCAGGCTGGAAAGGGCCTGCACAGTCGCTGAGCAGGTGCTCTACCCGTCATCGTCAGTCAGTACCCAGGACCAGAGCGCGGATGTCGGCGGGCCATGGGCACGTTGCTTAGTGCCGGCCTGACAGACCCTTTAATTCCAGGTTGACAATCGTGCCCGAAGAAACGAGCGTATGACCCTAGGAGGCATGGATAGCTCGCTGCAGCCGGGGGGTGGCGACATGAGCGGCGCTCGATGCAGGCGGGCAACCATCGGACGGTATCGGCTCTTCGATCCGCTCGCCGGCTGGGGAGCCTTCGTCAAACCCGGTAGGTCCCGTCGATCGGCCGGGGCGTGGAGTAGCCCCGGGGTCAGCCACCCGGGCTCACTTTCCGATGTGGCTTGGCGTGCCGCCGGGCATCCCGAATCAGAGCTGCCGGCAGCGCCTTACGCATAAGACAGAAGTCAGCATACGGTGACGCCGCCTGGCCAGGGCAATCACCGTCCTTGGAGGGGGACATGCTTACGCTGGGCCTGTCGGGTGGCCTGGATCTCGTGCACCAGGACCGGGACCACCTTTTCCCGCGCGGAAGTTGCCACGATTCCGCCGCGGCCCTGGTCGATGACGGGCAGGTGATCGCCGCCCTCGAGGAAGAGCGTCTAAACCGGATCAAGCATTCGAGCAAAGGAGCGGTTGGTGCGATCCGGTTTTGCCTCGGATTCCGCTTTCTCAGCCTCGCAGATATCGATCGTGTGTGCTTCTACGGCTCGGAGGCGACCTGTACGCGGCTGCTGGTGAATCTCTTCTATGGCTCAGTGGACGCCGCGCCGGTGACCACCCCGCGTGAGCTGATTCTCGATCTGCTGCAGGAAAGCACCGGAGACCGGCTCGATGATCGTAAGCTGATGTTCGTCGACCACCATCTCGCGCATGCGGCCAGCGCGTTCCTGCAGTCAGGCCTGCCGGAGAGCCTCGTGCTGACCATGGACGGCATTGGTGACAACCTATCTGGATCTGTCAGCTATTGGCGCGGACCGAGCTATGTCGTTCTGCGAACGTTCTCTGCCGGGCAATCGCTCGGCATTCTTTACGACCGCATAATCGCGATGATCGGTTACGGCTTCACCGAGGAGTATAAGGTGATGGGGCTGGCGCCCTATGGCAACGCAGCTCGCTACCACGATGCCTTTGCTCAGCTGTACAATCTCTTGCCAGGTGGCGATTACAGCATCAACTGGGATGCCATTGAGGCGCTCTATTCACTTGCGCCGGTAAGGAAGCCGGGCGAGCCAATCCGCCAAGAACACGTGGACATCGCGGCCGGTCTGCAGGAATCGCTTGAGCGGATCGTTTTCCATGTCGCCGGGCATTACCGGAAGGTGACCGGCCTGCTGTCGCTGTGCTACGCGGGGGGCGTCGCGCAGAACTCGACGCTGAACGGAAAGCTCCTCTGCTCGGGGATGTTCCAGGACGTCTTCGTGCACCCGGCATCCTACGATGCGGGGTGTGCGGTGGGCGCTGCGCTGATTCCCCAGAAGACCGCCGTTACCGCGCTGTCACTGCCGGGGGCCGCACCTGCTGGGCAAGCCGTCGGCAGGCGCATCGAGAGCGTGTACTGGGGCACCGATATCGGTTCCGACGACCAGGCGGCGGCCACGCTGCATCGCTGGCGCGCGTTTCTCGACATCGAGCGCGTGGACCGCATTGGAAGCCGCGGCGCAGCCGCGCTCGCCGCTGGCCACGTCCTGGGATGGGTGCAGGGCCGCTCCGAGTTCGGGCCCCGGGCGCTCGGAAACCGGAGCATCGTCGCCGATCCGCGCCCGGCCGAGAACAAAGACCTTATTAACAAGATGATCAAGAAGCGCGAAGGGTATCGTCCCTTCGCGCCGTCGGTCCTGGAAGAGTACGCTTCGGACTACTTCCAGATCCCGTCCCGGGACATGCGCTTTCCATTCATGTCCTTCACGGTGCCGGTGAGGCCGTCGTATCGAGACATTCTCGGTGCAACAACGCATGTAGATGGCTCGGCGCGCATCCACACGGTCTCGCGAACGACGAACCCGAGGTTCTGGGAACTCATCGACGAGTTCCGGAAGCTGACCTCTGTCCCGGTGGTGCTGAACACCTCATTCAACAACAATGTCGAGCCGATCGTGGACTCGGTCGATGACGCGGTGATCTGTTTCCTGACCACCGGCCTGTCCCGCCTCATCGTCGGTAACTGTTTCGTCGCCAAGAAGAAGGTCACCGACCGCTGCCTGCTGGGCCTGGGCGTCTCACTGCCTCCTTACGGGCGGCTGGTCAAGGAGAAAGCGCTCAGCAAATCGGGCAGCCACGAGGTGGTGTACAAGCTCCAGGATTCATTCAGCGACCGCTCGTTGCCGGTATCGGAGTGCGTCGCTGAGCTCCTGTTCGCTTCCGGTGGCGACCGCCCCGCGTCGGAATACCTGCGCGCTGGGCACGACGGCGAGGCCGTGGGTCGTGAGCTGCGGGAACTCTGGTCGCAACGCGCCATCACGCTGTACCCGGTGGGTGCCTGATGTCCATCGACACGGTCTTCCCCACCTCCTTTGCGCAGCGGCGGCTCTGGTTCCTCCAGATCCTGGCGCCAGCCAGCACGGCCTACAACCTGTTGCTCCCGCTGGAGCTTCCTTACGTCCCTGACCTGCCCGCTCTCCAGGGAGCGCTGAACGACCTCGTCGCCCGCCATGAGCCGCTGCGCACGCGTTTCGGCTGGCAGGACGGCGAACCAGTGCAGGTTGTGTCCCCGGACGGCGAACTCAGGCTGGCTGTCGAGGATTTCCGCCAGGACCCGCTGCGGGCACCCCAGGAGATCACCAGGCGTCTCTCTGCGCTGGTGGCTCAGCCATTCGATCTCGCGCAGGGCCAGCTTGCCCGGGCGATGCTCGGCGTGGTGAGCAACGCCCGGTCAGTGTTCGCGTTCGTGGTACATCACATCATCGTCGATGCGCGATCGATGCGGATCCTGACCGAGGAACTGGACGCGCTGTATAGGGCGCGCGTCGCAGGCACCGCGGCACTCCTGCCCGAGCCACCGGTGCAGTACGGAGACTTCGCCGCCTGGCAGCGCCAGGTTCTGTCCTCGCGACGGCTCGACACGCTCACCCGCTACTGGACGCAGCGCCTGGACGGCCTGCACGAGGTCGACCTGGCGCCGCAGTCCGGCCAGGCAGCGACCGGCAGCAACCGGGGAGCGGTGCACGCGTTCTCGATCCCGCCCGACCTCGTCCGCCGGCTGCGATCACTCGCGGCCGGCGCGGGGGCCACGCTGTTCACGACGCTGCTGTCCGCTTGGTCGGTGCTGCTGGGACGGTTCACCGGCGAGCCGACGTTGCCGATCGGGATCCCGGTGAGTGGGCGTCCCAAGCCTGAGCTGGAGCGCGTGGTTGGCCCATTCGTCAACTCTGTCGTCGTGCGAGCCGATCTCACCGGGCGGCCGACGTTCCGGCAGCTGCTGGAGCGCACCACCGCGGCTCTGGCAGAGGATCTCACCCACCAAGACCTCCCATTCGAGCTGCTCGTCGAGCGGCTGCAGTGGCCCCGCCGCCCTAACCAGAACCCGGTCTTCCAGGTGATGTTCCAGCTCCAGGCCCACGACCCGGGGCATGCGCCCGAGGCGCGGCCGGGCGAAGCCGACCGCGGCGCTTCTCTCGGCCTGGGCCAGCTCGAGCCGGAAGCCCTTACCTCGCAACTGGATCTCTCCTGCATTCAGGCCGAGACGCCGGGCGGGGCAGTCGAGGGAGGCATCGTGTACGCGACCGAGCGGCTGGACGAGTGGACCGTGGCCAGGCTCGTGGACGGATACCTCACCTGCCTGGCCGATGCGGCGCAGCATCCATCGCTTGGAATCGCCGAGCTGCGCGTGCTCAGCGATGCGGCACTTGACGAGCTTCGTGCCAAGGCTAGCGGCGAACGACATCGGTGGGCTGATGCCCGGCTGGACAGCTGGCTGATGCGCCAGCTCGCAGCGTTCGCGGACCGGACCGCGATCATTGCGGATACGCCGGGCGGCCGCAGCGAGCTGACATTTGCCGAGCTGGCGAGCGCCGCCAACGGCTACGCCAGCGAGGTACAACGGCTGGGCGCGGCACCCGGCCGGGTTGTGGCGATCACCCTGCCCCGCGGCCCCGAGCTGGTGGCCTGCGTGCTGGGCGTCCTCCAGGCGGGTGCCGCCTACCTCTATCTCGATGCGCGGACCCCGCCTGAGCGGCGCACGTTCATCCTCTCGGATTGCGACGCGGCCGCGGTCATGGTCCCGCCCGGCGGTGAAGCGCTCGCGCTCGGGCGGGCGTGCATCGTCGCCGGGCGCAACACCCAACCGCCCCCGGATCAGGTCCGATCGACGTCCCGCTCGGGTGACGACCCCGCGTATGTCATCTACACCTCAGGATCCACCGGCGAGCCCAAGGGCGTCGTCATCCCCCATTCGGCCCTGGTAAACCACATGCACTGGATGCTGGGCACGTTTCCGCTCACGCCGGAGGACCGTATGCTCCAGCGGACACCGCTGACGTTTGACGCCTCGGTGTGGGAGCTGTTCGCCCCGCTGCTCAGCGGGTCGCCGCTCGTGCTGGCGCCAGATCAGCCGGTGTTCGATCCCGGCCGGCTGGCGGATGTCGTGCGGAAGCACCGCGTCACCATTGTGCAGGCGGTGCCAAGCATCTTGCGGGCCTTGACCGCTTCGGGGCAGTTGAGCAGGTGCGGCTCCCTTCGCCGGATATTCTGCGGCGGCGAACCGCTGACGGCCGAACTCCGCGATGCGATGTTCGCCGCATCGACTGCGGAGCTGTGCAATCTGTACGGGCCAACCGAGACCACCATCGACGCCACATTCCACATCTGCGACCGGGCGGACAGACGGCCCTTCGTGCCGATCGGACGCCCGATCGCCAACACGATCCTCCGCGTCCTGGACGATAACGGCGCACCCCTGCCGTTCGGGGCGGCGGGCGAGCTTCACATCGGTGGGGCGCCGGTCGGGAGCGGCTACCTCAACCGGCCGGCGCTGACGGCCGAACGATTCATCGACACTCCTGACGGCCGGACCTTCCGTACCGGTGATCGGGTGCGCCTGCTCGCGACGGGAGAAGTGGTGTTCCTCGGCCGCCTGGACGACCAGGTGAAGGTACGGGGATTCCGGGTGGAGCCCGGCGAGATCGAGGCGGTGCTGCGGCGGCACCCGGCGGTCGCCGACGTGGCCACGGTCGTGCAGCAGTGGGCCGACGACGTGCGCCTGGTGGCCTTCGTGGTGCCAGGATCGCCCGGCTCCCCGATGAACGGCGCTACGTCCATCATCGCGGAGCTTCAGGCCTGGCTGCGCGAGCGGCTTCCCGGTCACCTCATACCGTCGGCCATCACGGTGGTTGACAGCCTGCCGCGTACCGCTCACGGGAAGATCGATCGTGCGGCGCTGCGCGAAGCGAGGGCCGGCCCCCCGGCCGCGCCCGGCATCGTTGGTCCTCGCAGCGATCTCGAACGAGCTGTGTGCCGCTCTTTCGAGGACGTTCTGGGCGTACCGGTTGGTGACATCGACGGCGACTTCTTCAGTATCGGCGGGCATTCGCTGCTCGTGCTCCCGCTGCGGGAGCGGCTGATAGCTACCACACAACGACACGTAGACATCGTCGATGTCTTCGAGTTCCCAACTCCCCGCCAGCTTTCACGGATGCTCGGCACGCGTCCGCCCAGCGGGGACTCGCGCACCACGGGAGCGTAGCAATGGACAAACTATGGTCGGCGCCGGATGGCCCGTGGCATGGCGACGGGATTGCGATCATTGGCATGGCCGGCCGGTTCCCGGCAGCCCGGTCCGTCTCCGAGCTGTGGGACAACCTGTGCGAGGGCCGAGATTGCATCTCCAGGTTCACCGACGAGGAACTCGCCCGGGAGGGTGTCGATGAGGCCATCCGGCGCCACGATCGGTTCGTCCCGGCGGGGGCGGTCCTCGACGACATCGATCTCTTCGACGCTGATCTTTTCGCCATAAGCCCGCGGGAAGCCGAGTCGATGGATCCCCAGCAGCGTTTCCTGCTCGAGGTCGTGCAGGAAGCCTTTGACGATGCCGGGCTCGATCCGGATCGGGCCGGATCCATCGGGGTCTACGCTGGCGGCCGGCTGAGCGGCTACTGGTTGCGTCTCCTCCGCGACAAGCAGTTCATGCACACCATGGGCTGGCACCAGGTCGCCTCGGGCAACGACAAGGACTTCCTCGCCACCCAGGTTTCGTACCGGTTCAACCTCCGGGGCCCAAGCGTCAATGTGCAGGCGGCCTGCTCGACGTCGATGCTCGCCGTCGCGCTGGCGTCGGATGCGCTCATCGCTGGTCATTGCGATGTGGCCATCGCCGGTGGCGTATCGATCGCCGTTCCGCACCGGATCGGCTATCTCTACCAGCCAAGCGGCATTGCTTCTCCGGACGGTGTCTGCCGGCCGTTCGATGCTGGCGCGAACGGGTCGGTGCTCGGCAACGGCGTCGGCGTCGTGGTCCTGAAGCGGGTCGGCCGGGCGATCCGGGACCGGGACCGCATCTACGCGGTGATCCGTGCCACTGCGGTGAACAACGACGGGCGAGCCAAGTCCTCCTTTGCCGCCCCGAGTGTCGAGGGACAGCGGCAGGTCATCGCGGCCACTCTCCGGCACAGCGGAGTGGCCTCATCCGACATCCAGTATGTCGAGGCGCACGGCACCGCGACCGTTCTGGGTGATCCCATCGAAGTCACCGCGCTCTCCCGGGCCTATGGCACGCCGCCGCACCCGGCCGAGCCATGCCGAATTGGTTCGGTCAAGGGCAACCTCGGGCACCTCGACCCCGCCGCCGGCATCGCTTCGCTCATCAAGGTCGCGATGTCCCTGTTCCACAGCGAGATCCCGCCCAGCATTCATTTCGAACGGCCGAACCCGGCGATCGACTTCGCCGGCACGGGATTTCGGGTAGCGACCGAGCACGAATCCTGGCTGGCGAATGGCCGGCCACGGCGCGGCGCGGTCAGCTCGTTCGGCATCGGCGGCACGAACGTGCATGCCGTGCTCGAAGAGGCGCCCGCCGTTCCCCCGCGCAGAGTGGCGACCGGGCCGGAACTGCTCCCTCTTTCTGCGGCATCAGCTGCCGCGCTTCAGCACGGCGCAACGGCGCTCGCGACCCATCTCGAGGCGGACCCAGATACGCCGCTCGCGGACATCGCCTTCACGCTCGCGAGCCGTCGGCAGCTCAGCGCGCGTCGCTGGATCGTGGCTGACGCGCATCATGAGGCCGTGCGTGCCCTGCGAGCGCCGGCTCGCAGTGAGGTTCAGACGCTTGCCGGCCGCGAGATCTGCCTGATGTTTCCCGGCCAGGGCTCGCAGTACGCGGGCATGGGACGCGAGCTGTATCGGGGTGAGCCGGTCTTCAAGGCCGCCTTCGACGACGTTGCCTGCTCCTGCCTGCCGCACCTCGGCACTGACCTGCGCGACTTCGTCGCCAGCGACGGCCACGGTGCGGAAGACCAGCGTCGCGTCCAACAGACGGTCTTTGCGCAGCCACTGCTCTTTGCCGTCGAGTACGCGTGCGCGCAGCTCTGGCGGCATTGGGGAATCGAGCCTGACATAGCGCTGGGACACAGTGTGGGTGAGTTCGTGGCCGGGTGCATCTGCGGGGTCATGCCCATGGATGACGCGGCACGGGTGGTCTGCGCGCGGGGCCGCCTGATGCAGGCCGCCGAGGAAGGAGCGATGCTCGCCGTCAGCGTCAGCGAGACGGAGGCGCGCGCGCTGGAGGACGACCTCATCCGCGTATCGGCGCTGAACGGCCCGCGGCAGCAGACGCTGTCCGGACCGGTGGACGCCATCGCCGCACTGGAGCGACGCCTCGCGAACAGCAAGGTTGTATGTCACCGGCTGAGGACCTCGCACGCGTTCCACCACCCCTCGATGCAGGCGGCCGCCGCCGAGTTGCGGCCGGTGCTGGAGACCATCCGCCTGCACCCGCCGACGCGGCCCTTCATCTCCACCATCAGCGGAACCTGGATCCGCCCGGATCAGGCGACCGACCCCGCCTACTGGGTCTCCGGGGTCATCGAGCCGGTCCGATTCTCAGCAGCGGTTCAGGAGCTTCTGCAGCAGCCGGACCGGGTGCTCATCGAGTGCGGGCCCGGGACCGCCCTCACGGCGCTCGTCCGGTCACATCCAGGCAACGAGTCCGCCGTGATCGGCGGCTCGATGTCGCCGTCCGGCGCCATGGGATCGGACCGGCTGGCGATCCTCGAATCGCTGGGCACGGCCTGGCAGTCAGGTGTCTCGGTGCACTGGGACCAGTTCTGGAAGGATCGCGACGCACGCCGGGTGACCCTTCCTCGCTACCCGTTCCAGCGCAAACGGTACTGGATCGATGGGGCGGCGGCCGAGAGCGAGCCGCCCGGAGAAGCGACACCATCACCCGCTCCGGCCCTGTTGCCGCCTGGGCCGCCACCTCCGGCGCCGTCCGCGGTGGCGTACGTGCCGGCCTGGCAGCCCGCGCCGCCACCGGTGCGGTCGCAAGAGCCCGCATGCTGGATCGTCCTGGCCGATTCAGCAGGGCTAGGACCGGCGCTATGTGAGCGGCTGGCCCAGGCTGGCTCCGCGGTTGTGGCGGTGCTGGCCGGCCCCGGCTTCCACCGCCACACCGAGCAGATCATCGCGGTCGGTCCGGGTTCCGCCGAGGACATGCGGCGCCTGGTGGATGGCATCGAGAGCCGGGGGCGTCCCGTGCGCCTGGTGAGCACTTGGAGCATGAGCCGGTCAACCGGCCCGCTCACGGTCCGGCGTGGCGAGGAGGGCGTGCAGATCGGCTTCCGCGCACCGGTTCTGCTGCTGCAGGCGCTGGCCCGCGCCGGCCGCCCGGCCGCTTCCTTCCACACGATCACCAGCGGGCTCTTCAACGTTTCCGGCGCCGAGATAACCGATCCCAGCTTCGCGCCCGCGCTTGGCATCATCCGCGTTCTGCCACAGGAGCTCGCCCAGGCAAGCGCACGGCTCATCGATGTGAGCTGGCCGTCAAACGCGGCGGAGGGCCAGCTGGTGGCGGACCTCGTCGCCGCCGAGGTGGCCTCCGGCGCCCAGGAGCCGGTGGTGGCCTACCGCGGCGGGCTGCGCCTCGCCGAGAGTTTCCGCCCCGTGGGACTGCCGCCCCCCGATGCGATGCTCTCCCGGCTCCGTGCCCGTGGCACCTACATCATCACCGGGGGCTTCGGCGGCATGGGCGGCGTTCTCGCCAGCACCCTCGCCGGGATCGGCCGCCCGCAACTCGTCCTCGTTGGCCGACGGGGCATCGGCCGGGGCCAGGGTGACGGCTACTCTGCCGCCGCCAGCGGCCTGGTCGGCGAGCTCGAGCGGCGCGGGGCCACGGTGGCTGCCGTGGCGGCCGATGTCTCAGATCCTGAGCAGGTCCAACGCCTGATCCAGGAGGTTCGCGGGCGCTTCGGCCCGGTGGCCGGACTGGTTCACGCGGCCGGCGTCCCCGGTGGCGGCGTCCTGCTCACCCGTGACCTCGATGCCGCCGATGCCGTATTCATGCCGAAAGTACAGGGCACGATCGCGTTGCTGTCCGCAGTGGCCGCCGATCGGCCGGACTTCATCGCGCTCTGCTCGTCGTTTGCGAGCGTCAGCGGCGGAGTCGGCCAGGCGGACTACTGCGGTGCGAATGCCACCCTGGACGCGCTGGCCTGGTACGGACGGGCGGCTGGCCTGCCAGTCACGTCCATCGGCTGGCCGGCGTGGCGCGAGGTCGGCATGGCGGCGTCGATGTCGTTGCCCACCGAGCTCGCATCCGCCAAGGCCGAAAGCCTGGCCTCCGGGATCAGCCCATCCGAGGGTGCACAGCTGTTCGCCAGCCTTATCGCCGCCGGCTACCCACACGTGGTCGTGCCTCCGGCAGCGAACCCAGCCACAGCACCCGGGGGCGATGCTGCGGCCCGCGCGGCCGGCCCGGTGCCGCCTGCCAGCGCGCCGCCCCAGACGGTGCCGCCGCTGTCGCCGGCGGCGTCACCACCGTCGCCGGCGGCCGACGGCGAACTCGAGGCCATACTCCAGCAGCGGATCCGGGAGATCTGGTCAGCGGTACTGGGTACCGACCCCGGCGACAAGCGCGACAACTTCTTCGAGCTTGGCGGCCAGTCCTTGATGGCCCTCCAGGTCGTCACCAGAATCTGCGAGCAGTTCCCCATCACCCTTGACCTCAGCGACCTGCTGCAGCGCCCGACGATCCCGGCATTCGCAGAGCTCGTACACGAGCGGCTGGTCGCCTCGATTGCGTCGCTGCCCGACGATCGGGTCCAGGCCCTGCTTTCGGCGCGGGCCGGGTGACCCCCCGTGGCCACCCCGGACCCCACCTCGAACGGAGCGGCGCTCTCGCCCGAGCGCCGGGCGCTTCTCGACCTCTACATCAGGGGGCCGCGCGCCGTCTCCCGGGCGCCGGAAGCCCCGTCGCCGCCGGAGCCGCGGGTAGAGCCATGCTCGCACGCGCAACGGCGGCTCTGGTTCCTTGAACAGCTCCAGAGCGCGGGGGTCCCCTACACGCTGCACAGCGCGCAAGAACTCTCCTGGCCGGTCTCCCCGGTGCTGCTGGAACGGGCCGTGAACGAGATCGTGCGCCGTCACGAGATCCTGCGCACCTCCTTCAAGGTGCACCACGATGGTGAGCCGTGGCAGCACGTAGCCGCTACCGGCCACATTCCGCTCGAGGTCATCGACCTGCGTCCCGTCCCGGAGCCGGACCGCCGGGCCGAGGCCGCGCGGCGGATCGCATCCGTGATCTCCCGGCGAATGGACCTCGAGCATGGCCCACTGCTCAGGACGGCGCTCTATCAGCTCGGAGAGCACCAGTGGATGTTCCTCCTGGCCGCCCACCACATCGTCTTCGACGGACCGTCCTTCGCCATCTTCTTCCGCGAGCTGGATACGATCTACCAGGCACTCGCCCGCGGGCAGAACCCGGGGCTGCCGCCGCGGCCGGTCCAGTACACCGACTCCACCAAGCGTCAGCTGGCCGCGCTGACCACCGAACGCGTCGAAGCGGAGGTGGGATTCTGGCGGGCGGAGATGGCCAACCTCGACATGCTCGAGTTGCCGCTCGACCGACGCCGGTCACCGGCGCTTAGCTTCCGTGGCGCGACCCTCAGGCTCGACGTGTCACCCGACGTTACCGCCCAGCTGCGTGCCCTGGCCGCCGGGCAAAACGCCACCCTGTTCATGGTCCTGCTGGCCGGCCTGTCGGCCACGCTGTCGCGCGTTTGCGGCCAGGCCGACTTCGCGATCGGCCTGCCGGTCGCTGGCCGAGACGAACCCGACCTGGCCGACGCCATCGGGTTCTTCGTCGACACGGTGGTAGTTCGCTGCCGCATCGACGACGATCCGACGATCGAGGACCTGGTGGCGCGGACGCGTGCGGCGGTGAGCCGATCGCTGGCACACCGCATCCTGCCGTTCGACATGCTCGTCGAGCAGCTACGCCCCATGCGCGACCTGGGCATGAACCCGTTCTTCCAGGTCGGTTTCCAGCTTGTGCAGCAAGCGTCGGACGTCAGCGCGGCGAAGACCGTGGAGGTTCCCCGAACCGGCGCGATATTCGACCTCGGCCTCGACATCTGGGCGGAGGGACCGGGCCTGTGCGGCAGGCTCGAATACAACACGGACCTGTTCGACGCGGCCACCGTGGAGGGCATCGCCGCCGCCTTCCAGGCCGCCCTGGCGTCGATGCCCGGCCCGGGACGGCGCGTCAGCGACCTATCCGTCTGGCCAGGCGATCGTCAACGAGGGCAGGCGGTGCTGGCAGGGGAGGCGGTAGCCGCCGATCACCCGTCGGTCCTGCACCTGCTGAGCGCGGGAGCGAACAGCCACCCGGATGCTGTCGCCCTCGACGGACCGGCCGCGCGCCTCACCTACCGCCAGCTCATGGCGCGGGTCGGGTCACTGGCCGGCGCGCTCGCCCGCCGCGGTGTGACGCCGGGCTCGTACGTCGCCCTCTCGGTCCCACGGTCGGTCGAGCTCGGGTGCCTGCAACTGGCCGCGTGGCACTGCGGCGCAGCGTTCGTGCCGGTCGATCTTTCCTGGCCGGAGAGCCGCCGCGGCCACGTACTGGCCGACGTCCAGCCGACGCTCACCGTGGGTCAGGACCTCCTCGCCGAGCTCTGGGATGACCAGGCCGAGCCGGCGGCATTCCCGCACCTGGATGGTCACGACAGCGCATACGCGATCTTCACGTCCGGATCGACTGGTGTGCCGAAAGGGGTGGTGCTCGAGCACGCCGGCCTGCAGAACGTCGCCGCTGCACAGCTGAAGATCTTCGGCCTCGGCCCAGGACGCCGTGTCGCGCAGCTGGCAACACCGACCTTCGACGCGTCCATCTTCGAGCTGGTGCTGGCACTCGGGTCCGGAGCGGCTCTTGCCGTCGCCCCGCCGGAGCCGCTGGCCGGCGATGAGCTCTCCTTGTGGCTGCGCGAGCGGGAAGTGGACACCATCGTCATCCCGCCGAGCCTGCTCGCCACGATGCAACCGTCCGACTGCCCCACGCTCCAGCTCATCTGCGTCGCGGGCGAGAGCTGCCCGGTCGATCTCGCGACGCAGTGGCAGCACGGGCGCCAGTTCTGGAACCTCTACGGACCGACGGAGACGACCATCTGGGCGACGTACGGACGCGGGGTCGCGGGGACCCGGGTGCCGATCGGATATCCGATCCCGAACCTGACCGCGAAGGTCGCCGACAGGAACGGTCAGCCGGTTGCCATCGGGGGAGCTGGCGAGCTGTGGATCGGCGGGGCCGGCGTGGCGCGCGGCTACCTCAACGCTGCAGAGTTGACCGCCGCACGGTTCACCAGCGACCCGGCCGCGCCGCGGATGCGGCTGTACCGGACCGGCGACCTCGTTCGTCAGCTGCGCGACGGTGGCCTGGTCTTCCTTGGCCGGGTGGATCGGCAGGTGAAAGTGCGCGGGTTCCGGATCGAGCCGGAAGAGGTCGAGACGGTGCTGCGGTCGCATCCACTGGTCCACGACGCCGTCGTCGACGCACGAGCGCCGGCCGGCGAGGCGCCGGTGCTGGTGGCCTATCTGCAATGCGCTGACGGCAGCGTGAGCGCTGACGAGTGTCGTCGTCTCGTCGCCGCGGAGCTGCCCCAGTACATGGTGCCGAGCCATTTCATCGTCTTGCCGGAGTTCCCGAGAAGCTCCAGCGGCAAGGTGGATCGCGGCGCTCTGCCGTCTCCGTCCGCGGGCGAGCGCGGCGCCTACGTGCCACCATCGACCGCGACCGAGCGGCGGGTGGCGGAGCTCATGGCACGGGCCGCCCACGTCGAGCACGTCGGCGTGACCGATGACTTCTTCCACATTGGCGGGCACTCGCTCGCGGCCGCGGAGCTGGTGTCGCGCGCCCGCGCGTTCTTCAACGTCGACCTGGCCATCCGTGATGTGTTCGCGCACCGCACCGTCTCCGCGCTCGCCGCCCATATCGATTCCCTGGTGGGCGGCGGCCAGACCGCCGGTGAGGAGGCTGAGATCCCGCTGGTGCGTCTTCCGCGGCGGCACCAGTCCAACGCCGCCTCGCATCTCGCGCCGAAGGCGGCTCCCTGATGGTCAACCTTGTTGCCCTCGCTTTCGACCACGGCCGCGGCGACCCGCAGTCATACACCATGCCGCTGTACGATGCCGGCTCAGCGGTGAGCGTGCCTGAGTGGACGGCGGCCAGCGGCGGTCCGTCCCCGGTCGGGTATGTGCTGGACCGTCTTCCTGAAGAGGCGGTGGTGCTTGCCCGCTTCGCGGCGGCTGTGCCGCCAGGGACGACCGTGGCGGTCCGGGCGGTGTCGACCCCGCTGGGGCAGCCGGGCTCGGGCCCGTCGCTGCCGAACCTCCCGCCTACCGCCGTCACGTTCATGGCCGGCGACTCCGGATGGTGCCCGTTCCCGCTGCCCACTGCTCCGCTGCGTGCCGTGGGTGTGGGGGCAAGCCTCTGCCGGTGGACCTGGCAGGTTCGTCGCGGTCCGCCCGATCCCTGGACGGCCGTTTCCGGGAGCCTGCACAAGGTCTACACCGTGCTGTCCGCCCCGACCGCACCCTGGAGCCTGGCGCCCTCCGCGGCCCAGAGCGGTTCGCTGCCGTCGACCGAGGCGCTGGACGTCGCCAGCGCATGGGCGGGCGGGTCGCGTGACGTGACCGAGGCGGCGGCCAGGGTCACCGCCGCCGTCAACGATCTGGGCGGATCCATGCTCACCTACGATGCTCTCGTGGGTGCCCCGCACTACTGCGTGCTGGGACTGCCGCAGTTCATGCTGGATGCCTTCCTGGATCGGCTGCGTGGTGGCGAGGGCGCCGGCCCGCTCGTCAACTGCTCTGACTGCGCCACGATCGTGAGCACGTTCGCGAACCTACTGGGTGCGGACCTGTGGCAGTCCAAGATGGGGCTCGTTGGCCCCGGGTTCGCGCTCAATCCCCTGCAGGCGATCGGCTCCGCCGCCTGGTCCAGGCCGTGGGGGTTCTTCGTTTTTCATGAGGTGGCCTGGCTGGGCGCATGCGAGGAGCCAGACCCGGTCTTTGACGCATGCGTGCACACCGACGCCGACGACGATCCGACGAGCGCGCCGCATCTGCCATCATTGCCTGTCAACCAGGTCTTCGGAGCACCGGAGTCGGGGGGGTACCGTGACCAGATCGCGGCGCCCGCGGGGCGCGCCAGCTGCGTTCCACAGCCGAGCCTGCGGGTCCGGCGTGAGGTGGGGCACCAGCCACTGCTGCCGTTCCGGCCCCTCGACCACACCACCGAGACTCAGGTGGCCGCGCGCCTGCAACTGACCGGTGACCGCGAGACCCTGGCCGGCTCCAGGTACTTCATCGACGGGTTTGGCTGGTTCGGGCAAGAGCTCCCCGGGTGGTCACTGGCCCGTGTGGACAGCTACGCCGCCCAGTCGCCAGGCCAGGCGGCCGACTCAGGTGCGGCGATCACCCAGGCCATCGTGTCCTGGTGGCGGCCCTCCGCCGATGGCTCCCGGCTGCGAATCGACTCGTTCGAGACGCCGTCCCTCGAGGCGGCAAGGCAAACGCTGCTGCTCGTCGCCAGCCAGCTGCAGTGCCCGTTCGTGGAGCCACTCGAGCCCGGCTATCTCGGCGATGCCGCATTCGTCGCTGCAGGGGGCGCCCTCGTCCTCTTCGCCCGGGCGAACCACGTCCACGTAGTGCGCAGTGTGGCAGTCGAGTCACTCGATGTGACTGCCGACGCCCTGTGCCTCGACGGCTGGCTAACCCGAGCGGGCCGTGACGTTGGTGCCTGGCGCGTGCACGCCCCCGTGCGGGCCAGCAGCATGCGGTCTGCCGTGGGCTGGCGGCGGCTCGTGCTATCCGACGCCGACGCGCGGGGCGCGGATCAGAGGCTGGTGATCGAGCCGCGCGGCTCGTCAGCAACTGTTCAGGAGCTGGTCGTGACGCCCGGTGACGCCAGCTTGACCGCCTCCGCGAGGGCGGGGTCGCCCTGAGGCTCTTGGCACCAGCCGACGAGCACGTCCGGGACTACCCCCCGATTCTCGATCCGCGCCGAGTCGACCCCCTCGACCACCTCGAGCTCAGGCAAGAGGAGTTCCGATCCGTCCGGCAGCGTACGGGTGATGCCATGACCGGTGCCTGCGCCGAGGGTCGGCTCACCGACGATGGGCGTGCGCTTCTGCGCCCTCAGCATCTCGGCCAGCAGCTCACCCCCCGACGAGGTAAACCGGTTGGCTACCACCACCATCCGCCTGCGCCCGGCGCCCGCCGGCAACGCGCGCGGCAAGGACCAGCGGCTCCTCAGGTAGGCGACCGGCGACCGGCACAGCAGCTCGCAGATCTCGGCAGCGAGCGTCCCGCCTTCGTTATAGCGCAGGTCGATCACCAGACCGGCCACCTCATCATGGCACCGGAGCCACCACTCCGCCGCCGCTCGGGTCCGCTCGGACACATCGGCCAGGTGAAGGTAGCCCACGGTGCCGCCCGACAACGCAGCGACCAGCCGCCGGCGCTGCAGCGTCCACTCGCCGTAGTAAAGAGCACGCTCATCCCGAAGGGCGATGAACTCCACGGTTCGCTGCCCGCTCTCGGTCTCCAGGACACCCTTGACGCGGCGGCCCGCCTTCCCTGCCAGAGCACTGGACGGATGGCGATGCTCGCCCAGCCGCTGGCCGGCGACCTCCAGGATCAGGCCGCCCGCCGCGACCCCGAGGCCGGGGCCGGCGAGGCCGGGCGGCTGGGCCGAGCGTGGGTCCACACTGGGTACCCGCTCCACGCGCCACGCTTGGGCCGACTGGTCGAAGCGCACGCCAACTCCGAGCAGCCCGAACCCTGCCGCCGGCTTGCCGCCCGGGCTGCGCACGATGGCGTGCGACACGCGCAAGTTGCCGAGCATCTCATTGATCAC
>Ga0126383_10000822_pt1 | contig 18050 bp, 11 predicted proteins | sample PanSoiMetPlot_35_FD_96882 | JGI IMG/M metagenome (GOLD analysis project Ga0126383, IMG submission 96882) | Tropical forest soil microbial communities from Panama - MetaG Plot_35 | ecosystem: Environmental > Terrestrial > Soil > Tropical forest > Bulk soil | place: Panama | collected 2016-02-17
GCGATATGCCCCTTCTCGCAAAGCACTACCCGGACACCCTTCTGCGCCAAAAACATCGCCGCACTGGTGCCGATTATCCCGCCACCGACAATGACGACATCGGCCTGCGCCGGCAGCACCTCATCGGAACGGACGGGATCGACCTTGGGTGCCATGGGACTATCCGAAGGTCCCTCTCCGCCCTTCAGGGGGGAGAGGGAGGGGCCCGTCGCGGAGCGACGGGAGGGTGAGGTGGGGGGCGCCGCGAACCGGAAAGTCGGCCTCCTTACCCTGCCCTCTCCCCCGGCCGGCGGCAGAGAGGGTTGAAGTCCGCGGTCTAGACATAGGCAGATTTATGAGCCGATCCTTAATCTATCGCGGCGTGCGCGAGGTTGGCGACGCGGTCGAGCCGAAGCGTGTGCCACGGGTCGGGTGACATGAAGTTTGTAATGTAGGTGAACGACACGCCACTCGTCGGATCGGCCCAGGAATAGGAAGTGCCGGCGCCGCCATGGCCAAAGGTCTCTGGGGCACCGATCGTGCCGAGGCCGCGGATGCGGTCGCTGTCGCCACGGACATGCGGCCCCAAACCGCGATGCATCGGAACGCCGCTCATCGCGTCGTCGCCGCGATCGCCGGTGTGGTTGCGCGTGACATAGGCGACGAGCCGCGGCGACAACAGCCGCACATTGCCGAGCCGGCCACGGCCCGACAGCATCTGGTAGAATGCCGCCATTCCACGCGCTGTCGCATAGCCGCCGCCGCTCGGCATCCCGGCTGCTTTGAACTCCGCAGAATTGTCGCGCGGCTCCGGTGCATAGGTATCGGCGCAACGCTCTTGCTCGCGTGGCGGGACGCCGACAAAAACGTCCCCGGCGAGCCCGAGCGGCGCCAAAACCTTGTCGCGAATCACGTCGCGATAATCCTGGCCGGTCACCGCTTCGATGACCATAGCCTGGGTCAGATGCGCCGCGCGCGGGTGGTATTGCAGCCGGGTGCCGGGGGTCCAGTCGAGCGAGAAATCGCAGACTTCGGCGCGCATGCGGGCATGGTCGGCCCACGTCGCCTTCGTGACATCGCCGCCCGGAAAGCCGCCCTGATGCGTCATCACCTGGTGCAAGGTGATCTCGCCTTTCCCCCGGCTCGCGAATTCCGGCAGGTGATCGGCAATGCGGTCCATAAACGAAAGCTTGCCTTCCTCGATCAATGTCCAGACCGCGCAGCTCGTCAGCACCTTGGTCTGGCTGAACAGCAGGAACAAGCTCTCGTCCGTCGCCGTCACGATCCGAGGCTCGGTCTTGGCGTTGCCGTAGGTGCGAAACAGCGCCAATTTACCATGCCGCGCCAAGGCGATTTGCGCGCCGGGATAGCGGTCTTCCTCGATATGCTGCCGGATCAACCGGTCGAGATGTTGCAGGGGGGTCGCGGCGAACCCAAGACTCGCCGGGTCGGCTGACGGCAGCGGATAGTCGGGCATGGCTGTCTCCTTCCCAGAGTTCAGAAACCCGATGGTACATGACCTTTTTCGGATGCGGGAGGGGTGTCCGACGGGGCTCGACCAGAAATGCGGAGGGCGTCAGCGACAGGAGCACCGAACCGAGCAGTTCGTGTTGTTGAGTCGCCTCGCCTGAAACAGTATGGAAGTTCCGTCACGGATTGTTTGCCACCGCCCAGGAGAGCTCAAAATGCGCGAAGCGGTTATCGTATCGACTGCCCGCACGCCGATCGGCAGGGCTTATCGCGGAGCTTTCAACGACACGCAGGCCCAGGCCCTTGCCGGCCACGTGGTGGCGGAGGCGGTGCGACGCGCCGAGATCGATCCGGCCGAGGTCGAGGATGTCGTGTTGGGTGCTGCGCTGCAGCAGGGATCGAGCGGCTTCAACCTAGCCCGGCAGGCGGCAATCCGCGGCGGGCTGCCGGTTTCGGTGGCCGGGATGACGATCGATCGCCAATGCGCCTCGGGCTTGATGGCTATCGCCACCGCTGCAAAGCAGATTGTCGATGATGGAATGGAGATCGCCGTGGGCGGCGGAGTCGAGTCGATCTCGCTCGTCCAGAACGACAAGCGAAACGACTACCGGGCCCAAGATCCGTGGCTGGTAGAGCGCCGGCCTGATCTTTACATGACGATGATCGAGACGGCAGAGATTGTCGCGGAGCGGTACCAGGTTACCCGCGACGCGCAAGACGAATACGCGCTGCTGTCGCAGCAGCGGACTGCGGCAGCACAGGCGGCAGGACGTCTCGACCAGGAGATCGCGTCTCTGGCCTCTGTCATGCGCGTCGACAATCGCGAGACAGGCGAGGTCTCGCACGTGCCCGTGACCCTTGAAAAGGACGAGGGAAACCGGCCATCGACCACGCTCCCGGCGTTGGCTGCACTGAAACCGGTTTTCCGCGATGGGCAAATCGTCAAAGAAGGTCGGTTCATCACTGCGGGAAATGCTTCGCAGCTGTCCGATGGCGCATCTGCATCGCTGTTGATGGAGGCAAGGCAAGCCGAGCGCCGCGGGCTGCAACCGCTCGGCGCCTATCGCGGCATCGCAGTCGCCGGCTGCGCACCGGACGAGATGGGTATAGGTCCGGTATTCGCAGTTCCAAAATTATTGGCGCAACATGGGCTGAAGGTCGAGGACATCGGTCTCTGGGAGCTCAACGAGGCGTTTGCGGTGCAGGCTCTTTACTGCCGCAACCGGCTCGGTATCGATCCTGAGCGGTACAATGTCGACGGCGGCGCCATTTCGATTGGCCACCCCTACGGAATGTCTGGTGCACGCATGGTCGGTCATGCGCTGATCGAGGGGAAGCGCCGCGGAGTTCGTCATGTCGTCGTCACGATGTGCGTCGGCGGCGGCATGGGTGCCGCCGGCTTATTTGAGGTCTTATGAATTTTTTACCAAGAGCATCGTGTTCCCGACGACGCTGTAAGACTTATGTGAATTTAACTACGAATAGAGTTTTAACTACGATATAAAATCTGTTATTCTTTCTGCTACAATGAGTGGAAACATTTATGGATTCTACAAAGTGGCTGATCGCTGCTCTGATGGCGGGCTTGGCGATTGCTGCGGATGCAATGGGAGGTGAGCGATCCAACCTGCGCGACCCAGCGGCAGTAGCCGGCAAGGAAGCCCGTACAGGCCGTTCACCGGCCAAGGATGCAGTGCCGATCGATTGGGTCGTGAGCGCGGTGGACGGCGCGGAGTCCAGCCACGGCCGAGACATGGCAATGTGGCGTCCGGATCCGTCGGGGCCGCAGGGGCCGATGCAGGTCACTGCGGCGGCGGCCACCGACGTTGGCGGCGGGGATCGGTTTGATCTGTTCCAGAACCGGGAAATCGGGCGAGCGTATTTGCAACAGCTGTTTTGGCGGTACGGGAACTGGCCGGACGCGATAGCGGCTTACAATTGGGGTATGGGTAAGATGGACGCCTGGGTTAAAGCCGGACGACCTTCCGACAAGTTGCTCGTCGGGGTCGCAGCTTATTTGCGCCGGGTGCTTCACGAGAGCGGGCTGTGCAATCGCGCCCAGACCGGACCGCGTCGTCAAATGGCTGATACCGCGAGTGAGCCCGCCTCATCCCGGCCGGACTCGCTTCTCAACGCCGCATGTTCCGGGCCCGACGTTTGGGCTGGAACATACGACCTTGGCAGCCTGCCCAGCCGGTTTTCCAGAAGCCTCGACCAGGGTCTGCAGCTGGCCTTGCAGCGCGCGGCGCAGGCCCGGTGACCGGGTATCATGCCGGCAACAGCAGGCCCGCGATCCGAAGGACGATAATCCACATCGACAGCACGATGTTAAACAGGATCGCACTGCCGAGCGGCAACGACTTCCCCACCCGTCTTGTCGCCACGTGCTCCATAAGCTTACCTCCTCAACCTTTCTGCCAATTCCATTGCAATAAAAAATTTGAGCAAAAACTGTGCCGTAAGGTTAAGAGGTTCAAACTGCTACGATCCTTTTTGGCGGTGCCGGCAAACTGTAAATGCCGACACGACCTGCACAGCGACAGGACTGGTTCACCGATATCTTTTACGTCAATGAATTTGCAATGAAGGCGGCGTAAACCGGCGGTTCATCTCTCGCTACACGCAATACTGGACCGGCATGATTTGACCGCGGAGAACTGAGTATGATGGAGATCTTTTTAATACAGCTGCTCACTGCTGCACTTGGCGCCGTGAGTACTGCCTCGGCCGACTGGGTCTACAGTGGAGCATGGATCGGTCGCCGGCTGCACGCCTTCTGGGTTTCCACCTCGATCGCGCTGATTTGCCTGCCCGTGGTAGCTTGGGCGACAACCGTATTCCTCGGTCCGGGGGTGCTCGGCCAATTCGCTGCCGGCCTGGTAATCGGCGCGATTTTTCTCGGAATACATCAGAACCTCCCCAATTCCCGCGCGGTTCGCAAATTGGCCCCGGGCCTTCCGCAAGGCCCATCGACCGGCGCCGTTCCCCCGGCATCCAGGCTCAACGGGTAGGCCGCGCTCGCCCAATTCGATTTCGAATCAGCGGCTGGTCTTCGCGGCGACGTGCTCGGCTTTTGAAAGGGTAAGCTTTTCCGGGTGGACGATCGTCTTGTTAACGGCCGCGCGCGCCGCTCCGAGATTGGGGAATTCGGCCTCGACGCCTTCCCGCTGCAGGACATAGGCCGCCGACATCGGTTTGCCGCTCTTCTGGTCGGCCACCGTGCGCTTGATAATCGTCCAGTGGACACGACGGGTACCTCTTTCGTCAGTATCGTCGATAATATCCTCGAAACCGCGGTCGACTATCGATTCCAGCGCATACAGCTTCTGTTCCGGTTTCCTTTGCGGCGCTTCACGACCCCGTCCCGGAGGTCGACCTCTCGATCCCCTGTCGCGCCGCCCCCGAGCGTCCGAGCCGTGGTCTCGCTGCTCCGGCGAGCGCGCGCCGGCGGTGCCTCGTCTCATGTCGTCGTCGCGCGGTTGCCACGGTCCGCGACGCCGCGGTCTGGCTTCCTGTTCCGCTGTCCCGCCTGGTCGCCGGTGCCGCCGAGGGCCGGTCGGCGGTCTCCCGCCCGCACCGGGTGCGGATTGTGATGTTCCCTCGGTAAGCGCTTCGGACTCACTTGGGTTTTGGTTACCTAAATCCGGGCCCGTTGGCTCTGTCCTGTGCGGCGGCCGACGGCGGCGCCGCCGGGGCCGGGCAAGCTCGCCGGCAGCTCTTGCCGACGGCTCGGGTAGCGTCGGCGCTGCGCCGAGAGTCGCGGTCGCCGAGTCCGGTAGACCAGTTTTTTCGACCGTCGACACCCCTTCTTGCGACACCCCTTCTTCTTGCGACACTCCGTGTGGCGGTCTGCGGCGGCGTCTCCGACGACGATGCGGCGCCGGCTTGGGTCCTTCGGCACCCACCGGCTCGTGCTGAGCCGTCTCGCTCGCTGGGGGCGTCTCCCCGGACTGGAATTCATCCGCTACCGCCGGTGTTTGCCCGGCTTCTGCCAATGGCGGCCGTCGGTGGCGGTGCCGGCGCCGCCGCCGCGGAGGCTGGGCTCTGCCATTCGGCAATGGAGGACCCGCCGGATCGGCACGATCCGGGGCCTCCTCGGTGGTTGCACTCGACGCTTCGCTCTCTACACTCACAATGGGAGCGCTCGGCGGATCGTCGGGAGAATTCGGCATCGGGCGTCTCCTCGAGCGGCGATACGAGTTCTCGAGACCCTATCACGACCAGCTGCGGTGTAGCGACGTCAACTGCGAGAGACTAAAGTTTGGAGGCGATGACACAAATCCGAGCCGTCTATTCGAGAGTGATCGGCGGGGCGATGCTGCCTCATGCCCCACAATTCTTTACCATGCCCGAGACCGAGGACCGAGATACGGTCGAGCGGGTCAGCGCGGTCGGAGCGCAAATCGGCGCCGCGCTGAAGGCCTTGACGCCCGATCTTTGGATCATTTTTTCGAACGACCACGCGGAGCAATTTTTCCATCAAGCCGCCCCGCCCTTCACGATCCATGTCGGGAACGTAGCCGAGGGCGAGTTTGCTGGCCGAAGCTTCCACTGGAAGGTTCCGGGCGAAATCGGTTTCGCGCTGATTCGGGAACTCTACCGGCAGGGCTTCGACCCAGCCTTCAGCAGCACCGCAAAGATCGACTACGCGATGGGAATACCGCTCACCCATCTGCACGTCGAGGACCCGGTGTTGCCGATCTACGTCAATGCTTATCTGCCGCCGCAGCCGCCGATGGAGCGCTGTTACGCCTTTGGCCAGGCGGTCGCGCGGATCGTCACCGCCATGGGTCTGAGGACCGCGGTCGTTGCCAGCGGCGGCATGTCGCATTTCCCTGGCACCGAACGTTACTCTCAGCCCGACCTCGGTTGGGACAACGCGTTGCTCGACAAGCTCGCGGCAGGAAATTTGAAATCCCTGATCGGCTGGGACGACGCTGCGCTCGACCAAACCGGCAATGTCGAGTTGCGCTGTTGGGCGGCAGGGGCCGGCGCGCTGGGCGAGCGCAAGCCGGACATCGTCTCAATGGAACCGAGCTGGCACCACAACTACGCGTCGCTCGGATTTTACACGCCGCCCGCAGGCGAGCCCGATCCTCATTATCCCTCGATCATGCCGGAACTGGTCGAATTGACGACCGCACTTCACGGCTTGGCGCATGACCAACGGAAACGCGGCGAATACCTCGCCGATGCCGTCGGATATGCCGGCGGTTTCCGGCTCACGCCGCAGCAGCAGGCGGCGTTGCTCGAGCTCGACGTAAAAGCGCTGGTGGCGATGGGCGTCCATCCGCTGCTCGCTTTCCTGGCCAACATGCAGGTCGACGGCAACGCAAAGCCTGACGAAAGCCGGTCCGGTCTTATTGGCGCGATACGAGCCCGCTGACATTCAGCACGGCGATCGGACGGCTGAGGCCTTTCAGGGCTATGTCGCCGAGGTTCTCCAGCTCTGCCACGGTGTCGATGGCCGCGGCCACGCGCTGGGTTACCAGAATTTGGCCGTCCCTGGCCTCGGAACAGAGCCTGAATGCTACGTTGATAACGGTGCCGATTGGGGCGTAGTCGAACCGGCCCTCGAAGCCGATCTGCCCAAGGGTAGCATATCCCTGAGCGATCCCGACACCGAAGCCGATTTCGTGCCCGCGCCCCGCCCACGAGCGCGCCATTCGGGCGACGGCCTCTCGCATATCGACCGCCAGGCGAACGGCGCGGTGCGCGGGATCGGGGCACGGTACGGGGTCGTTGAAATACACGAACAGACCGTCCCCGGTGAACTGAGCGAGCGTTCCTTCGTAGCGATGGACCAACGGTCCGAGCGCGTCGTGATATTCGCGCAGGACCGCCATCACGTCTTCCGGCTCGGTCGTCTCGGAAAAGGCGGTGAAGCCGCGCATATCGCAAAACAGCACGACGATTTCGCGGCGGTGGCTCTCGAGGCACGCGTCACCGCCGGAAGAGACGATCGTCTCCGCGATTTGCGGCGCGAGGAAGCGCTTCAGTCGGCCCACGCGCTCGATCTCGCCGACCTGCGCCGTGACCCGTTCTTCCAACGTCTTGTTCCACGCGGCGAGCTCGGCGGCCTGTTGCTCCAAGCGCTGGGCCTGGACCTGGACGGTGTCGTGCAGCGCCTTGATGCGAAGCATCGCGCGCACCCGAGCCGTCAGCGCGGCGTGATCGACGGGCTTCGTCAGGTAATCGTCGCCGCCGCCTTCGAGACCGGCGACGACGTCTGCGCCATCCGCCTTGGCGGTCACCAGGATCACCGGAATGAACGGCAGCGACGTGTCGGCTTTCATTTGCTTGACGGTCTCGATGCCGTCCAGCCTGGGCATCATGATGTCGAGCAATACGAGATCGGGCAGCAGCTCGCGGGTCTTTTGGAGAGCCTCGATCCCGTCCCCGGCAGTTACGACTTCGTAGCCCTGGCTCTCGAGGCGCATCTGCAAAATGTCGACATTGTCCGGGACATCGTCGACGACGAGAATCAGCGGCGGCTCACGCATCGTCTCCCCCAAGAGTTGATCAGAGGCCATTCAGCATTGTGGACCACGCCGTCGGTGATTTACGGGTTTCCGTTCGCGCGCGCGACACGGAGAAATCAGGACCAAGTCATTGACATTCCGTGATTCATGTCCCCAAAAACAGGTGAAAACAGGACGGCGGAAAGCGGATCATGGACGGATTTCCTGATTGGCGGGCTTCGGGAGGAGGCTCGTCTGGGCATATGAGTTCATGGTCTGTTCGCATCAAGGCCGCCGCCTGCGGGATATCAGTCTTCGCGTTCCTTAGTGCCTTCCTTGCGTCTTTGCGGTGAAGCTCTTCCTATTCTGGCAAGAATTCGCGGACTTTGGCGAGGAGCTGGCGCGGGCTGAACGGCTTGGCGATGTAGCCGTCGCAACCGGCTTCCCGGGTCTTCGCCTCGTCGCCGGAGAGCGCGTAGGAGGTGACCGCGACGATTGGCACTTCGGCCAGTTCCGGTATCGCGCGGATGCGGCGGGTCGCCTCGTAGCCGTCAACAACCGGCAGCTGGATGTCCATCAGGATCAGGTCGGGGCGGTGGGTCTGCGCCATCGCCACGCCTTCGGCCCCGTCGACCGCCTCGATGAGCTCGTAATCGAAGCTGGTGAGCAGGTCGCGGATGATCTGGCGGTTGTCCTCGGTGTCCTCGACGACCGGGATGCGCTTGCTCATTCGGCCGCCTCCATCATTTCGTCGACATGGACCGGCAATACGACGCGGAAGGTCGAGCCCCGGCCCAACGCCGAGTCGACCGCGATCGTCCCGCCCTGCATCTCGACCATTCGCTTTGAGATTGCCAGACCCAACCCGGTTCCACCTTTTTTGCGCGTATTCGAGCTGTCGATCTGCTGGAACTCGCCGAAGATCCGTTCCTGATCTGCGTCGGCGATCCCAGGCCCGGTGTCGCGCACGGTCAGCACGAACTGGCCTTTGTCCAGCACGGCGCGGATCTCGACTTCGCCTTCGTCGGTGAATTTGATCGCATTTCCTACGAGATTGAGCAGCACTTGCGAGACGCGGCGTGCATCGCCATGCGCCATTGGCAAGTCGTCCTGCACTGCGGCGGTAAATTTGAGCCCCTTCCCCGCGGCGAGCGGCTCGGTCGCGGTGACGACTGATCGCACGACTTCCGGCAGGCTGTAATCCTCGAGCGTCAGGGCCAGCTGACCCGCCTCGATCTTGGCCAGATCCAGCACGTCGTTGATCAATGCCAACAGATGCTTGCCGTTGTTCTGAATGCGCTCCAGCACCCCCTTCGGCCGGTCCGGCAACGCGCCGTAGATGCCGTCGACGAGCAGTTCGGCATACCCCAGAATCGCGTTCAGCGGCGTCCGCAATTCGTGGCTCATATTGGCAAGAAACTGCGATTTGTGCTGGCTGGCGAGTGCGAGTTGCTCGCTCTTGTCGGCGATTTCGCGGAACATCCGCGCATTCTGAATGGCCAATACCGACTGGCTGGCGAGCGTCTGCATCAGCCGCACCGTTTCGAGTGGAAAGTCGCCGACCGCGCGTCGATGAAGGACCATGGCGCCGAGAACCCGCTCGGCGCCGACCAGGGGAACGGCAAGAGCGGCGCGGAAGCCGGCGGCGAGCGCTGCGTCGCGCAGCGGGAAGCTCGGCCTCTCCGCCAGATCGGCGATCTGGATCGGTGTGCGGTGCGCGACCGCCTCGCCCATCGCGGTCTCGGCATCATCCACTCGCAGATCACGGATCGCATCGACGAGCGCCTTGTCCGATCCCACCGTCTCGACCCAGCGGAAGGCGCGCTCCGCCCGGCTGTAGCGAAAGATCGTCCCTGCGTCCGCCCCGGTCAGACCGACCGAGCGGGTCAGGACGGTCGACAACACCGCCCGCAAGTCCAATGTCGAGCTGACCGCCTGCCCGACCTCGCTCAGCAATTTCAGCTCGTCGACCGAACGCCCGAGTTCGGCGGTGCGGGCACGCAATTCGTTGAACAGCCGGGCATTCTCGATCGCGATGGCCGCCTGGTCGGCGAAGGTCGTGACGAGCTCGATCTGCTTTTCGGTAAAACGTTCAACCCGCGAGCGAGCGAGAAAGAGGCCGCCAATCACTGTCTCCTCGCGGAGAAGCGGAACCGCTAGCATTGTGCGGTATTCGCCGAGACGTTGTGACTCGACGTCCGCAAACTCAGAGTCTTGCAAAGCGTCCTCGACATGAACCGTGCAGCGCTCAACCGCCATTCGACCAATGGCCGTGCCGCGGTCGGGTCTAATCGGATTTCGCGCCCTATAATCTCGAAATTCGTCGGTGAACCCGAACGACGCGCCCATTCGGAAGACGCCGCCCTGAAGCTGTTGGAGTACCGCCTTGTCCGCCAGGCAAATCCGTGCCGCAGTCTCTACCAGTGTTGCGAGCACCGAGTCGAGCACAGCACCCGACTGGCTGATCACCTTGAGCACGTCACTCGTCGCGGTCTGATATTCGAGCGACTCCTGCAGATCGCGGGTGCGGCCCTGCAGATCGTTGAACAGTCGGGCGTTCTCGATCGCAATCACCGCCTGGTCGGCGAAGGTTGTGACCAGCTGTATTTCCTGTTCGGAGAAGGCCTCCACCCTCCGCCTCGCCAAGCCAATGACCCCGATTGGAACGCCTTCACGCAATAGCGGCACACCGATCATAGTGTGCACGCCGCCAATGCGTGCGTCCTCCCTGGCTTCGTAGAGGGGGTCGGTCCAGGCATCCAGAATGTGAACGGTGCGTGCTTCGAGCGCGGCGCGACCTACCACCGTGCCGCTCCCGGGCAGTATCCTGACATTGCGTTCGATCTTCTCGTATTCGGCCGACAACATATGCCCCGCTGCCCACCGATATTCACCGCCCTCGGTCCGGTAGATGACTGCGGAATCTGCGCGGCACAGCCTGATCGCGGTTTCCACCACCGTCTGCAACACTGTGTCGAGATCGAACGCGGACCGGCTGATGACCTTCAGCACATCGCTGGTCGCGGTCTGGTACTCCAGCGATTCCTGCAGGTCCCGCGTGCGCTCGCGCAATTCGCCGAGCAGCCGAGCATTCTCCATCGCAATCACCGCCTGCGCCGCGAAATTCTCCAGCAGTGCTATTTCCTTGTCCGCGAACGGCCTCACATCCTGCCGGTAAATCGTAAAGACGCCGAGCAGCGTAGCGTCGTTGCGGAGGGCAACCACAAGTCCGGTGCGGGCGCCTCCAAGGTCGACCAGAGCCTGGCGCAGCGGGCTGGTGCGGTATATTTCGCCCTCCTTCAGATCGGCGATCTGTACCACGGGGACCCCTGCTCGGATCCGGGCGTAGGCGCCCGAAGGGCCGGGCTGGTCCATCCTCGGCAAATAATCGGCAAACGGGGCGGGCAGTCCCCGGTGCGCGACCGGCTGGAACCTCTCGCCGTCAAAGGTCATCAGATAGCCGAAGGCTGCGGTGCACAGTCTCATAGCCTTTTCGAGCATCGCGTCGAAGACCGGCGCGAGGTCGCCGGGCGAGGAATTGATGACCTGTAGTACCTCCGCAGTGGCGGTCTGCTGCTCCAGGGCTTCCCGCGTCTCGGTAATCAGCCGCGCGTTCTCCATTGCGATGACCGCCTGCGCGCCGAAATTTTCGAGCAGCGCGATTTGCTTGTCGGAAAACGGCCGTGCTTCTTGACGGTTGGCGGTAATGACGCCAAGCAGCCTGCCGTCTTTGCGCAACGGCACCATGAGATTGGTTCTGGCCCCGCCGACCTCGGCAGCGGCCCGTCCTACGCGGTCGTTGGCACTGAACTCCGAGGCGACCTCCTTCAGATCGCAGACCTGGACCGATCCCTCGCCGCGCACCAGCCGCATCATCGGATTGTCCGGGTGATGCCGAAACGGCCGGCGCACCATTTCGAGGAACGGCGCGGGCAAATCGTGCCAAGCGACCGCCTGGAAGAAGTCGCCATCGTAGGTCAGCAGTGCACCGAAACTAGCGCCGCAGAGGTCGTGCGCCTTCTCCAATATCGCATTAAAAACGGGTGTGAGGTCGCCAGGCGAGGAGTTGATGACCTGCAATACCTCCGCCGTCGCGGTCTGCTGCTCCAACGCCTCGCGCGTCTCGGTGATCAGCCGTGCATTCTCCATCGCGATCACCGCCTGCGCCGCGAAATTCTGCAACAATGCGATCTGCTTGTCGGAAAACGGCCGCACCTCCAGGCGGGCAGCGGAGATCAGGCCCAGAAATGCATCGTCTCTGCGCAACGGCACAAACAGCACGGTGCGAATGCCCGAGAACTCGGCCGCGCTCCGAAATACCGGATGGTCGATTTCCGCGCAGTCGGCGATCTGGATGAAGCGTTCACCCTCAATTAGCGCCCGGCTGGAGGGTGAATCGGCAGCACGATACCCTTGCTGCAGAACCTCAGCGAATTCCTTTGACACGGCATGCGTCACGACCGCGTGCAAGTTCTCGCCGTCGTAGAGCTGCAGGCTCCCATGAGCGGCGCCGCATAGGGTGTGTGCCTTCTCCAATATCGCATCGAATACCGGCGCGAGATTGCCGGGCGAGCTATTGATGACTTGCAGCACCTCTGCAGTCGCAGTCTGCTGCTCCAAAGCCTCGCGCGTCTCGGTCAGGAGCCGTGCATTCTCCATTGCGATGACCGCCTGCGCCGCGAAGTTCTCAAGCAGCGCGATCTGCTTGTCGGAAAACGGCTGCACCTCCACCCGCCCGGCGGTAATCATACCCAGGAGACGCTTCTCTTTGCGAAGCGGCACAAAGAGCAGTGTGCGAATGCCCGCATCGAGAGCGGCGGCGGTGCTCTTCGGAACCGGCGTAGACGAACTCGCGGCCAGTTCTGCAACGTCAGTTACCTGATAAAAGCGGTCTCCGGCGATCAGGCGCCCACCGGCTGCGCCCGGGCTCGGCCTATAGGGTTCGCGCATTAGCTCAGCCACCGAGTCCGGCATCCCGTGGGTTGCTACTGCACGGAAGAGCTCACCCTCGTAAAGTTGCAAGCTGCCATAGGCGACGCCGCAAAGGCTGTGCGCTTTCTCCAATATCGCGTCGAAGACGGGTGCCAAGTCGCCGGGCGAGGAGTTGATGACCTGCAACACCTCGGCCGTCGCGGTCTGCTGCTCCAAGGCCTCGCGCGTCTCGCCAATCAGTCGCGCGTTCTCCATCGCGATGACCGCCTGCACGGCGAAATTTTCGAGCAACCCGATCTGTTTGTCGGTGAACGGCCGCACTTCTTGGCGATAAATCACGAATATGCCAAGCAGCGTATTGTCTTTGCGCAGCGCGACAATCAACTGGGTACGGGCCCCGCCCACCTCGATTATGGCCCGGCGCACTGGCGACCCTTGAGGGGTGCCTTCGTCCTCGAGCAGATTGGCGATGTGAACAAATGCCTCGCCGCGAACCACTCGCAGCGCCGCTGACCCAGGCTCCTGAGAGCGAGAATCATTCAAAAAGTCTGCGAATGCAGCTGGTAAGCCGCGCGCCGAGACATGATGAAAGCGCTCGCCGTCGTAGGTGGACAGATACCCGAATGCCGCCTCGCACAGGCGCAACGCCTTGTCGAGCATCGCGTCAAAGACCGGGGCGAGATCGCCAGGCGAGTTGTTGATGACCCCAAGCACCTCGGCGGTCGCGGTCTGCTGCTCCAAGGCCTCGCGGGTCTCGATGATCAGCCGCGCATTTTCCATCGCGATGACCGCCTGGGCGGCAAAATTTTCGAGCAGCGCGATCTGCTTGTCGGAGAATGGCCGCACCTCTTGGCGAAACACCATAATCGCGCCGAGCACCATCCCTTCCTTGTGCAGTGGCACCGCCAGCCAGGTTCGAATGTCCCGCTGATCGATCCGTTCTCTGGACGCCGGGTCCTTTCGATAGTCGTCGGTCTCGCGACAGTCGGGGATGTGAACAAGCTCGCCACGCGCGATCGGCTCGAATAAACCGCGCGCACGGATCGGGCCGAGTTGTCGTACTCGCGCGACGGGATCCGGATCCCCGCCATGCACAGCAACCAGGTGAAACAATTCCCCGTCAAACGTGCGAAGCGCACTATCAGTGCCACCGCACAACTTCGCCGCCTTGTCTACGATCTCTTGGAACACCGGCGTGAGGTCGCCGGGCGAGGAATTGATGACCTGCAACACCTCCGCCGTCGCGGTCTGCTGCTCCAAGGCTTGGCGCGTCTCGGTCAAGAGCCGCGCGTTTTCCATCGCAATGACCGCCTGCGCCGCGAAATTCTGCAGCAGCGCAATCTCTTTGTCCGAAAACGGACGAATTTCCTGGCGATAAATCATGATCGTTCCGAGCAGGGCATTGTCTCTTCTCAGCGCGATAACAATCGCGCTTCGCGCCCCGCCGAGATCTACCAGCGCGCATGCATAGGGATCTCCTGATCGATAGCGTTCCTCCTCGGTCAGATCGACGATATGTATGAGATTTTCACCGCGAATGACACACTGGCTTGGGCTGTCTGGTCCCGGTTGATCTGAGGTTTTTGCCAGATAAGCAGCGTAGCGTGGCGGGAGGCCGCGTATGGCGACGGGGTGGAAACGCTCTCCATCGTAGGTCCTCATCAGGCCGAATGCGGCCTCGCACAGCCGCAGCGCCTTTTCGAGCATCGCATCGAATACGGGTGCGAGATCGCCCGGGGAACTATTGATGACCTGCAGCACCTCGGCAGTGGCGGTCTGTTGTTCCAAGGCCTCGCGCGTCTCCGTAATGAGGCGCGCGTTCTCCATCGCGATGACCGCCTGCGCGGCGAAGTTTTCGAGCAGCGCGATTTCTTTGTCGGCGAAGGGCCGCACTTCTGAGCGGGCCGCCGAAATGTGTCCAAGCAGCCGACCATCCTTGCGCAAGGGTAGGAAGAGGCCGGTATGGAAGCCACCCAGCTTTACCACTGCTTGCGGGATCGGATGATCGATCTCTGCAAGATCGGGGACCTGCACAAAGCGAGCCCCGTCTATTAGCGGCCGGGTGACCGGATTGGTCAACCCCGCGAACCCTTGCCGGAACCGTTCTACCAAGGGCTCGGGGTAGCCGCGCGCCGCTACCGAACGGAAATAATAATCGCTGTCATATACTCCTAAGGCGCCGTGGGTAACGCCGCACAAGCTGTGCGCCTTTTCCAATATCGTATCGAACACGGGCGCAAGGTCGCCGGGCGAGCTGTTGATGACCCCTAGCACCTCGGCGGTCGCAGTCTGCTGCTCCAAAGCCTCGCGCGTCTCGGTGATGAGTCGCGCATTCTCCATTGCGATCACCGCCTGGGCGGCGAAATTTTCGAGCAGAGCGATCTGCTTGTCCGTGAACGGCCGGACCTCCTGGCGATATGCGCCGATTGTGCCCGCCAACCTGCCGTCCTTGCGAAGCGCGACAGCGACATACGTTCGAGTTCCGCCCAGCTCCACGAACGCCCGCTGCCGAGGATCGCCCGACTGGTAGGCCGCTTCCTTGGTCATATCCCCGAAATGGACGAAGTCTTCGCCGTCGAGCATCCGGCCAACTGCGGTATGCTTCCCCGGTTCTCGCGGGGTACGGGCGAGGAACTCCGCTAAAGCGGGCGGCACGCCGTGAAGCGCGGCCGTCTGGAAATGGCTGCCATCGCGAACCAGTAAAATCCCAAAGGCGGCCTCACAGAGTCGCATCGCCTTTTCCAGCATCGCGTCGAATACCGGGGCGAGGTCGCCGGGCGAGGAATTGATGACCCCCAATACCTCGGCGGTCGCGGTCTGCTGGTCGAGGGCCTCCTTCAGCTCGGCGGTGCGCTCCTCGACCTTCTTTTCGAGGTCGGCGTAGGATTTCCGCAGGTCGCCCGCCATTTGGTTGAACTGTCCGGCCAAGCCCTCCAGCTCGTCGCCGGTATGGATGTCGATGCGGCGGTCGAGCTCGCCGGCGCCGATCCGCGCCGCACCCGCTTGCAACTCGCGGATCGGCACGGTCATGCGGCGGGCGAGCAGCAATGCCGCCAAGGTCGCCAATACAAGGGCGAGAACGAGCAATGCCGCAGTGCGCAATGCCGAGCCGTAGAGCGGCGCCAAGGCCTCGTTCAACGGCAATTCGACAAAGACGGTCCAGCCCAGCGGAGCGATTGCGGCATGCGCGGTCAATACTCTGTTGCCGTAGAGGCTCCTGGCGACCATAGCCGTGGATGACGCGGCTGGTTCGCCCGAGGCTTCGGCCCTCGCCGCCGCCACCTGCGGCAGGCTGCCCAGGTTGGTATTGCGCAGCACGAGGCTGATGTCGGGATGGGCGATCAGCCTTCCGTCGCGATCAACGACATAGGCGTAGCCCTCCCGTCCGATCTTCAGCCCGGTGATTACGTCCCAGATAAGCTTCAGATTGACCTCGGCGATCGTGACGCCGGCACTGCGTCCGGTGCGGGCCATCGCTATCGTCATGTACGGTTCGGATTCCTTGCGGAAATAGACCGGGCTGAACCAGACGCGCTGCTGGCGCGCTTCGTTAAAGCCAGGCGATTGCGAATAGTCCTTCTCGCTGCCCACGACGTCCATCGCCAGTCGCGAGACTTTGAGCTGCTCCTTGCCGGCTTCGTCGAGCTGGATCAGCTCGGTGATCGCCGGCACTTGGCGCAGCAGGCGCACATAATCGAAACGGCGCTGTTCGAGCGGGCTGGCGGCCCATTGCGGCGCCGTGGTCCAGCCGAGCTGGCGCTCGATTTCGTCGACGAACTGCTCTATGCGCCGGGAGGCCGAGGCCGCTTTCTCCTGCTGGATGCGAAACAGCGCTGCCTTGTTCTCATCGTAGCCGAACCAGAAATCGAGCGCGCTGTTGAGCAGTAGTACGAGGCTGACCAGCCCGACAATCAGGAGAACATACTTACGGAAGAGCCGTCCGCGCGGCTGCGCGGTCGCCTGAACCGCAGCAGCGCGCCTTCGGGCATCGAACAGCCCGAGACGGCCGAGCACGACCCGACCGAACGACGAAACCGTGCGCAGCGCATCGCTCATAGGGTCGCCTCGCCGGCGTGCCGCGGCTGGCGACCGGCCGGTGGTAATGACGAAACTTTGGCGATTATAGCTTATCTCGCGCGCGATCGGTATCGCAGCCCGGCTGCTATTCCCGGTTTTGTTCCGGGCAACCAATCAGCTCAGCTCGGCGCAGCCACCCCGTCGGCCAGCTCGAGGCGGCGCTCTACTCGATCGAGTCGCCGATCAATATTATCCAGTCTTTGCCGAAGCCCCGCATAATCCATTTCGATGCCGGCGACTTTGCGCTCGAGCGCGCCGAGGCGTGTGACAATTTCGTCGAGCTTGCGATCGATACGGTCGAGTCGGTTGTCGAGCCGGGTGAACCGCGTCCGCAGAAAATCGAGAACGTCGCCCGCTTCGCTCATGCGTGCTCTTCGATCACCACAGCGCCTGTCGTGTCAACCTGAAACCAGCATCAACCACCCGCGGCGATGGAGCGGGTGCCGGCGCAGTATGCCTCATTCGATGAGCTCGTCGGCGCGGGTGAGGATCGATTGCGGGATCGTCAGGCCGAGCGCCTTGGCGGTCTTGAGATTCACGGTGAGGTTGAACTTGCGCGGCGGTTCGACCGGCAGGTCGGCCGGCTTGGCGCCCTCGAGGATTTTGTTGGCGAAACCGGCGGCGCGGCGGAACATGTCGTCATAATCGGCGCCGAACGACATCAATCCCCCGTCCACGGGGAAAACGCGGAAAGAATAGATCGCCGGTAGCCGAGCTTCCGCGGCGAGCGCGATCAGTTGGGCGCGCTTGGCAGGTCCAAGTGGGCCGGAAGCCACGTAGACCGCCTCGCAGCGCTCGATGCGCAGCCGTGCATAGGCGAGGTCGAGCGCCCGCCCTGTCCCCGCCTCTAATATTAAAAGCTCGAGCCTCATCTGCCCGGCACTGCTGCGGATATCCCGCAGCTTTTGCTCGATCCCCGGATCTCCTCGAACGATCACCGCAACGCGCTGCAGGCGCGGCACGAGTTCCTTCAGCAGCTCCAGCCGCTTGGCGATCAGCTCGGACGAGGTCAGAGCGATGCCCGTGGCGTTTCCGCCGGGCTGCTCAATTCTGGCAACGGCGCCGAGGGTAACGGGATCGTCGACGCCGACAAGGACGATCGGGATTGTCGCGGTCGCATGTTGTGCCACA
>Ga0126383_10000823_pt1 | contig 18046 bp, 21 predicted proteins | sample PanSoiMetPlot_35_FD_96882 | JGI IMG/M metagenome (GOLD analysis project Ga0126383, IMG submission 96882) | Tropical forest soil microbial communities from Panama - MetaG Plot_35 | ecosystem: Environmental > Terrestrial > Soil > Tropical forest > Bulk soil | place: Panama | collected 2016-02-17
CGCTATGCGCCTGTTTGCGATTCATCTGGCGAGCCGAACCATCCATTCGCTTTGCGAGTAGACGATCAGCGCCGCCGCGGCGAGCGCGATACCATAGGGAATCCCGGCGTCGGGCCGGTGCAGGCGTTCGGCCCATTCCGAGCCCGCTAAAACGGCCGGCAACGGCATGGCCCGAAACAGTATGACCAGCCAGGTCAGCGCACCGCCCAGGATCGACGCATATACCACATAATCAAGCAAACTGCCGAAACCGAACCAGAGCGTTGTTGCTGCCGCAAGCTTGGCATCGCCGCCGCCGATCCAGCGGCAGGCGAAGCAGAGGAATGCCAAGGCAAGAACGGCAATGCCCGCGGCGAGATGCGAAAATAGTGCAACGCCATTTAACCCGCCGAGCACGGCGACCACCGCAAATCCCGCGACCAGAATGAGCGAGATGCGGTTGGCAATCGTCATAGTCAAAAGATCGCTGGCCGCAGCGAACGCCATTGTCGCGGGGAACAGTGTCAATCCGATCACTTCAGTCAACATGGCGCACCGCCATCGACAAAATGAAAAGGCTCCGCAGCGTAACCGGAGCCCTCTTCCGAGACCTCGTAAAGAACCGGCTTTACTTGAGTGTGCTGGAAAGGCTGCTGAACGCCGTTTTGAGGTTGTTGCCGAGACCTTGAATCACGGCGATGATGGCGACCGATATGCCAGCGGCAACGAGACCATATTCAATGGCGGTCGCGCCCGATTCGTCTTTCGCAAAACGCGCGATAAGGGCTTTCATCGGGATTTGTCTCCTTAAATTCCCACTTGCTGTTTGCGTCGAGCAAAGGTTTACGAACCCTTGCGATTGAGCCGCAAAATAGGGGTGAGACATTTCGGGCCGGTTAAGCAAAACCCGGCGCTAATCGCGTTCGCGCGCTGTAGTTAACGCTCTGTTGCCGGCTGCGCTCGTTGCGAGGGGCGAGGAAGCAACGCGGCTGCAGAGTGACGACGGCTTCGCCGCCTGTGGGACGGCAATAGCGATGCTGTTATTTGTTTTCGGGAATGGGCAGTGTCGTCGTCGCCTTGATTTTTTCCATCGCGAAGCGCGAGGTAACGTTCTTCAAGGGGACGGCGGCAATCAAACGCTTGTAGAAGGAATCGTAGCCGGCAATGTCGGCGACGACCACGCGCAGCATGTAATCGACGTCGCCGGCCATACGATAGAATTCCATCACTTCCGGCATCGCCGTGACCGTCTTGGCGAAGCGATCGAGCCAATCCTGTGAGTGGTCGCCGGTCTCGATTGAAACAAACACGCTGATGGGGAGTCCGACGCGCTGTTGGTCGACCAAAGCGACGCGCTTGAGAATGACGCCGTCAGCCTCGAGGCGCTGGATCCGTTTCCAACAGGGCGTCGAGGACAGTCCGACTCGGCTGCCGATCTCCGCAACTGAAAGAGAGGCGTTCTCCTGCAGGACAGCAAGGATTTTCCTGTCAATCGCGTCCATGGGCTAGTTTTTCCACAGGGGCGGCCTCAATGGTTTCTAGAGAGAAAAATATTCTAACGCAAGCGGCTGGCTTTCGGGTCTAATCGGCCTGTTGCGCGGCGTCGGGCTGGGCAGCCAATGGCCCCGCGTTTCGCGCCAACAAGGCCTCGACTTCGGCCCGCCTCGGCGCCCCGGCTGAGCCGCCAATGCGGGTGCATTTTATTCCGGCGACAGCTGCGCCAAACCGCATGGCTTCAACCTCGTTTCGGCCTTCCGCGAGCGCCATGACGAAACCGCCGTGAAACGCATCGCCCGCTCCGAGCGTGTCGACCGCGGCGATTTTGAACACCGGCTGGCGCCGCACTCTGCCGCGCTCGAGATAAACGATGTCGTCCGGTCCATTACTGACTGCGAGGAAAGCGTCGGTCTTGCCGGCGATGCGCATTAATCCCTCACCGAGATCAGCAACGCCGGTGGTCTCACGCAGACACTCCCAGGAAAAGACGACATGCGAAGCGATTCGGAACAACGGATCGTCCTCGACCGTCGGGCGATCGCCATCGAGTACGACCGGCAGATTGCGGCGGCGCGCCGCTTCGCAAATCGGCCGGACGAATTCCGGGTAGCGGTTATCGGCAAGCACCGCATCGGCCGCGCTCACAATGCGCTCCGGATCGTTAGGCACCGTGGCCGCAATGCGTTCATCCCGATAAGTCACGATGGTGCGGTCGCCGCGTGCATTCATGAAAATCGCCGAGAGCGCCGTGCCGAATCCGTCGACGCGCTGACAGGCCGTGCAATCGACGTTCTCGCGCGCCAAGGCCTTGAGCACGCGGTCGCCGTTTTCATCTTCACCTGCCGGTCCGCCCATGGGGCCAGCCAGTGCGGCGCGGCCGTCTAACCGGGCGATTGCCACCGCCGCGTTTGCTGCGCAGCCGCCATTGACCACAAAGAATCCCTTGGCTTGGACTTTACCGTCCGGCTGCGGGAATTCATCGACGCGAAACACCTCATCGAGCACTATGATACCGGCGCACAAAATGCGCGGCGCGCGCTCAGCGGACGACATCTGGACCGTCCTCGACATAACTGCGGATGATGTGATGAGCGATCGCAACCGGCGGCGGGGCCGTCAGCCCTTGCGGATGTTGTCGGTTGAGCATCAAGACGAGTTCTTCCCGATCGAACCAGCGCGCGTCTTCCAACTCTTCGCGGTCAACGACAACCGTTTCGGAAAGCGCCTCGGCGTGACAGCCGATCATGATCGAAGAAGGAAACGGCCATGGTTGCGAAGCAAAATAGCGGACCCGCCCGCAGGCAATGCCAACCTCCTCCAGCACTTCGCGCCGCACGGCCTCTTCGATGCTTTCGCCGGGCTCGGTGAACCCGGCCAGACACGACCACATTGTCGGTACGAAGCGGCGCGATCGGCCGAGTACGCAACGTTCGCCCGAGATCGCCAGCATGATGACGACGGGATCGGTGCGTGGGAAATGCTCGGCGCGGCATGACGGACAGTCGCGCCGCCAGCCGGCCTGGGTCAGCGCGGTCGCTGCGCCGCAATTGGGGCAGAACCGATGACGCGCATGCCAGCCGAGCAACGCTTTAGCTTCAGCTAACGGCGGCAGGTGATCCGCAGCAACCAAGCCTTGCACCGCGATCGAGCGCAGATCGGAAACCACGACGTCATTGCGCGCCTTGAGTTGCGCCACCGCGTCTTGGTCGAGGCCGAATCCGAAGCGCGGCGCCGTGTCGGCAAGCCCTAGAAATATAATTTCACGGATCGAACCAAGGGCGCGCACCTCGCCCAGCGTGAATAGCGGGTCGCATGGTTCGCCGGCCTTGAGCACGACCAGTTCGCCGCCGATCACGTAGCCCGCGGCTTGCGCGTGCTGGGAATATCGTTTCAGCGCGGCGTCGTCACCGCGGCTTGTTGCGACGCGGTCGAGCCGACTGGCGATGTAGCCGAGCGCCGGGCGCGGGCCGAGGTCAAGACGAGGCGACACGATCAGAAACGAGCCGATTCAAGCGGCATTACTCGGCCGCCTCGTGCAGGGGCCGCGGATAGATCGCGTCATACAGCTCCGTGCGTTGCCATTGCGGACCAAGCACGCCCTGCTTGGCGCCGCACATCATCGACGAGCCGACCTCGTCGCGCGAAGCACGCAGCTGCCGGATGCGGTCGAGACTGACTTCGACAATGCTCAGTCCGGCCGCCGTGCTCTCAAACATAATTTCCTCCGGCGCCGCCACCATAGCCAGCCCGCGCTGCGCATGATCGAACAGGTTCTGTGTCGTGACCACGATCGCCAGGTTCTCGATTGCGCGCGCCCAGATCAGGGTCCGCCAGGTGCTCCACAACCGGTTCTTGTCGATCCCGGCCGGCATGAAAATAAGTTCCGCGCCGCGCAGTGCCAAAGCGCGCGAGACTTCCGGCATGTAAACCTCGCTACACATGGCCAGGCCGACTTTGCCATGCGTGGTTTCGAAAACCGGAAACTCATCGCCCGGAACATACTGAAATTCCCAGGACCGGCCGCCGGTATAGATCCAAGGACCGTTTGGATGGGTGCGCCGATACCGCGCCGGAGCCCGACCGTCCGGATAAGCCATCACAATCAGGTTGTGGGCGGTCGCCGTCTTAACATCGAGCGGCTCGATCGTGCCGAATACGGCATACACGCCATGCTTGGCGGCGGCTTCCGCAAGCGCAACGCTCGGATCGAATGTCGCCGGCATGCGCCAGGGACCCGGATATGTCTCCGGAAAGCAGACGAAATCCGCCCCGTCCGCCGCCGCGCGCTCGATCCATTGCACCGCATCGTTGACGTTGTGCTCGGCTTCGCCGGGCGGACGCGAAATCGGCTGCACGACGGCGATACGGAAGGTCATTGTCGTGTCCCTGAAGTATGATGCGGCAGAATGGGAACCGCTTTTCTAGCATCATGCTTCACAAAAAGCCTAAGATCGTCAATCGATTCCGGCTAAACCCCTCGAGCATTATCTAGCCCCGAACAGGTCGACCGGTGCGATGATCTTCGCCGTGCTGTCCTGCGACCGGTCCGGCAATGCGATCGATAGAACCGCCGGGCGTATCGCGCCAATCGCAAAGCCGCCCCGCGCCGGTGCAAATCGCTCCTTTTTCCGAATGGCAAAGATCTGCGAACGCTGTCAAATCCCGTCAGACTGGTGGAATCGGCCGCGCTTGCTTTCCGGCCGTCTGCGGCCGATATAGGTCATGGGAGGTTGGCAGTGGACGAGCCACTCGCCAACCGGGTCAGGTCCGGAAGGAAGCAGCCCTAACGAGCGCGGTTCGGGTCGCTCGTCAGCCTCCCACCCACTGTTTCGCAGCCCCGCGACTGCGCCGTCATTTCGGGGCGAACGCAGCCGAGCTGGCCAGATGCAGCTTAAGGGCAAAACCGGGCGGCGGCCGGGAGGCTCGTGCGCCGCTTTTGTTCCGTGCTGCGGACGTGCGCTGTGCGCTTCGGAGGCTCCCCACCGTCCAATCCAGCGGCGTAAAATCGGAAGGCCATGCCGAGGCCCAAGCGCGTTTAGACCAGAGCGTGCCAAGTAGACTTGCCAAGTAAACGTGCAAAGTAAACGTGCCAAGTAGACCATGAGCGATACGACACCGTCACCCTACCGCGTCCTGGCGCGCAAATATCGCCCGGCGACTTTCGCTGACCTGATCGGTCAGGACGCGATGGTGCGCACCATCTCGAATGCTTTCGAAGCTGGGCGAATCCCCCAGGCGTGGATCCTGACCGGCGTGCGCGGGGTGGGTAAAACAACGACTGCCCGCATTCTCGCGCGCGCCCTCAACTACGAACTGCCGGATGGCTCAATCTCCGCACCGACCATCAACATGCCGGTGCTCGGCGTTCATTGCGAAGCCATCATGGAAAGCCGCCATCTCGACGTTATCGAGATGGATGCGGCGTCGCATAACAGCGTCGACGATGTCCGGCAGATCAATGATGCAATTCGCTACGCACCGGTATCGGCGCGCTATAAAGTTTATATTCTCGACGAAGTCCATATGCTGTCTGGCGCCGCCTTCAACGCGTTGTTAAAAACGCTAGAAGAGCCGCCGCCGCACGCCAAATTCATTTTTGCCACCACCGAAATCCGGAAAGTCCCGATAACAGTGCTGTCGCGCTGTCAACGTTTCGATTTGCGGCGGGTCGATGCCGCTCGGCTGGTGGAACATCTACAAGGTATTGCCACGAAAGAAGCGATCAAAGCCGAACCGGAGGCGCTTGCCTTGATCGCACGCGCCGCCGAAGGTTCGGTGCGCGACGCTCTTTCCTTGTTTGACCAGGCGATCGCACATGCGGGCGGCCACGCAGGCGCTTCGGATCCCGCAGTTGGCCCCGTCCGGGCCGATGACGTTCGCCAAATGCTCGGGCTCGCCGACCGCACGCGTATAATCGATCTATTCGATGCTCTTGTGCGCGCGGACGTCGCGGCGGCGCTCAAGGAGCTGCGTGATCAATACGATTGCGGCGCCGATCCGGCCATGGTGCTTGGCGACCTGGCTGAATTCACCCATTTCGTCACGCGGGTCAAAATCGTGCCGTCTGTGGCCGACGACGTATCGCTGACCGAAGCCGAGCGCCTTCGCGGGCGCGCATTTGCAGCCAAGCTTTCGATGCGGATCTTGGCTCGCACCTGGCAGATGCTGCTCAAGGGCGTTGCCGAAGTCGAGGCCGCCGGGCGCCCGATCGACGCAGCCGAGATGGTGCTGGTCCGGATCGCTTATGCCGCGGACTTGCCGACACCCGACGAAGTCATCCGCAAGCTCGGCGACGCGCGCCGTGAGAATGCGGCACCGATGGCCGGCGCCAGCGAGCTTCCCCCCCAGACACGTCCAGAGCAGATTCGGTCAGATCAAGCGCGCCACGACTTATCGGCGCGAGGCTCGCGCGGAGCGGTAGCTGCTGCAACACCAATGCCGGCGCCTGCGCAAACGCCGAACGAGATGCCGGCCGTGAATGCCGGCGAATTTCGAGCGGTAAAGAGTTTCGAGGATTTAATTGGTCTCGCTGCCGAAAAAAGAGATCTTTCAATCAAGAGCGCGCTCGAACGCGACGTGCGGCTCGTCCGTTTCGAAGATGGCACTCTCGAAATTGCGCTGGAGGCTGGTGCGCGCAAAACCTTGATCGGGGAGCTCTCGAAGAAGCTCGCCGATTGGACAGGCCGGCGCTGGATGGTTGCAGTTTCGGCAGAGGCGGGTTCGCCTTCGCTTCGCGCGCAAGCCGAAATACGCAAGGCGGAGATGAAAGATGGCGTGCGCGGCGACCCGCTGGTCCAGGCGGTGATGGAGCGATTTCCCGGCGCCCAAATCGTCGATGTACGGCCACCGTCCGGGCCGACCGCAGAACAACAAAGCGAAACGCCGGCCGGGTCGCGACCGGATGATGATGTTGCAGACGATGACACTCTCTAGACTTGAGATCCAAGCTGGCCGTCAACGCCCGCTGTGGCATCGGAGAGGCGGAAAATATCATGGCTGACTTTCTTGGCCTGGTGAAACAGGCCACCGAATTCAAATCAAAAATGGAAGCCATGCAGGCTGAGCTCGAGCAGCTCGAAGTCGAGGGTGCGGCGGGCGGCGGCCTCGTCGCCATTAAGCTTTCTGGAAAGGGCGATCTGCGCGGCGCACGTATTGATGATTCGCTTCTCAAACCGGACCAGAAGGAGATTCTTGAAGATCTCATTGTTGCCGCTCATGCCGATGCGCGGCGTAAGCTCGAAGCCACGCTCCAGGAAAAAATGCAGGCGCTTACTGGTGGTCTGCCGCTGCCGCCAGGCCTGAAGCTATTTTGACAGCCGCTGATGCCTGCTATTTCAGCCGGACCCGAAATCGAACGCCTGATCCAGCTGCTCGCCCGATTGCCGGGTCTTGGGCCGCGTTCGGCCCGCCGGGCGGCACTGTTCCTGATCAAAAAACGCGAACTGATCATGGCGCCCTTGGCCGCCGCCTTGCAAACCGCCATCGAGAAGATTTCGGTGTGCCGGATCTGCGGCAATATTGACACGCAGGATCCATGCACGCTCTGCACTGATCCGCGGCGAGATAATTCGACGATCGTGGTGGTAGCGGATGTCGCCGACCTTTGGGCGCTCGAGCGGGCGCACGCCATCAACGCGCGCTATCACGTACTGGGCGGAATCCTATCGCCACTTGACGGCGTCGGGCCGGACGACCTCTCCATCGATGCGCTGACGAAGCGTGCGAACGACCCCGCCATCAAGGAAGTTATCCTCGCTTTGAGCGCGACGGTCGAGGGCCAAAGCACAGCTCATTACATTACCGACCTCCTGCACGGAACGAAGGTCAAGGTGACGCGGCTGGCCCACGGCGTTCCGGTTGGCGGCGAGCTCGACTATCTCGACGAGGGTACGTTGGCGGCAGCAATCCGCAGTCGCACGCCGTTTTAGAAGCCCTGCAGCATTGAAGCGGCAGGCGCACTGCCTGGAATTTAATCAGAGCGCGCCGGCGATCTCAGCATTTGTTCCTTGTCATGTGCACCAAAACGGCAAAGCGGCGTAGTTTGCAGGTATTCTGGCTGCTCCGTCCGTACCCGGTTGGCCCGACGCTTGCATGACGAACTGTGGCAGTCTCGCCGTCACCAAGCGTGGCGAATTGAGATTGCTGGAGCCCCGGCTTCCCGGCAGCGGGGCTCTATTCTTTTGCGGACAACTCCAGAGCGCACGGTAATGCCACCTGAGGATGGCGAATAGGCGAGGCAGCCCTTACAAGACCTGGAATAGGAAAACACCTCGCCGCCTGTGGTGCGCCGCAAGTCCCCCCGCAACTGAGGATTATCGGACCGCCGCCAAATGAACGATGACATCCCTTTCGATAAGAGTTTCAGTCTCGTAGCCGATGAGGTCGAGGAGGTCGCGCCCGGCGTGCGGGCGATTGCTGCCGATAATCCAGGCCCATTCACCTTCAAAGGCACGATCAGTTACATCGTCGGCCGCGACCACGTGGCGATTATCGATCCCGGGCCGGAGGATGCTGCGCATATCGCGGCGCTTTTGGACGCCGTGCGCGGCGAAACCGTTACCCACATCTTTGTCACCCATACGCACCGCGATCATTCGCCGGCCGCGGCCAAGATCAAGGCCGCGACTGGCGCGCAGGTATTGGCGCAAGGACCGCATCGTTTGGCGCGACCGTTACATACTGGCGAAATGCGTAGGCTCGACGCGTCAGCTGATTTGGATTTTCGGCCCGATATCGCACTCGCCGACGGCGAAACCGTAAACGGTCGCGGCTGGACGCTCGAGGCCGTGACGACGCCTGGCCATACCGCCAATCACATGGCGTTCGCATTCAAGGAGGCCAACCTGCTGTTTGCAGGCGACCACGTTATGGCATGGTCGACGACCATCGTAGCGCCGCCAGACGGCGCGATGACTGATTACATGACATCGCTGCAGAAGCTCGCGCGCCGCAGCGAACCGTTCTACCTCTCTGGACACGGCGCGCCGGTGCGGGATGCGCCGCGTTACGTGCAGTATCTGATTAGGCATCGCCAAGCGCGCGAAGCATCGATTCTGCACCGACTCGCCAAAGGCGCCGCCGATATCCCGACGATCGTCAGGGCCGTCTATATCGGGCTCGATCCGCGGCTGGTCGGCGCTGCCGCGCTTTCGGTGCTGGCGCATCTGGAAGAGCTGGTTGCGCGCGGTGCCGTCGCGACCGAAGGACCACCATCGATCTCCGGGACTTATCGCTTGGCCTGATTGCCCTTTCCGGCAGGTTTCGGAGTTGGTGGTGGTTTCTTTTCCGGCTGCGGCGTCGAGAGCACGTCATCGATGTCATCGATCAGGCTGCGCACGCGCTTGGCATTGGTGCCGAGATCATGCCGCCCGTAGCGTGAAGCGGAACGTACGTCGATCCGCGCCCCGTCAACGGTCGGTCGGATCCTCACCACCAGGTCATCGCGGAAACCCAGGATCGGCGTACGCGCCACCGTTTCGATAATGCCGTCACGCACGGTCCCCGTTTGTAACGCCCGCGCGTCAATCACCCGCGGCAGCGGGCCCTGCGGCGGGCGTGAATCGACGACGCGCCATTTTCGCTTGGTTATTACCTTCATCGCGGCGGCGTATGCATCCTGCGGCGTCGCTGTGGTCTCGTCCGGCTCGATATCTGGGTATGCAGCGTGCTGCTGCTCGGCGGCATAGAGGCCGGCATAGGTAATCGGATTGGCATCGCGCGGTCGCAATCGCGCGATGGCGTCGAATTGCGGCGGATCGATTGGATCAGTCGTGATGTCATAGATTGCCGGCAGCCGCGACGCTCTGACGCCGAGATACATGGGATAGGCGATGAGCGTCGCCCCGATGAGCAGCGCCGTCACGGCCTGTCTGCCGCCGCCGATGCCCTGTCGCCAGATGACGATGCCGGCGCCAAAGGCAAGCAGGATCGCGAGGCAGGCGAGAACCAGTGCCCCGGCGAGCGTGGAAAGTGCCGGCACGATATCGAGCGCGCCGGAACGCACGATGATCACCGCAATGAATGTCGCCGCGAGCGAGAATAGCGCGATCCGACGCGCCCAAACGGCGAGCCGCGAGATCGGTGCCTCGGTCAATACTTGTCGTCGCATTCAAGGCGTCTTATTGCTGGATATCGCCGGCAAAAACATGGCCAAAGGCATTATATTTGCCTTGGCAAAGCTCGTCTTGGTCTTAAGCGCAAGGGCAATGAGGAGACTTCAGTCGTCAAGAAGGCTGTCGATCTCGGCCTGGATGCTTTCACCCGGCGTACAGCGATGGCCGGCGCCGGCAGCGAGAAGAGCGCGCGCTTGCTCTTCTGTCTCAGCTTCGACGCACCATTCTTCGACCCGCGTGACCAGCATTCTGGCGTGAAACAGGCGGGGTTTTGTCTCGGCCGCGGGCGGAGGTGCGGCTCTGGGGATCCGTAATAGTGCGCTTTTTGCCGACATGGTTTACGTCCGAATCAGCGGACTTTTGAATTTTAGACGTTTGACGGCAAAGAACAAAGAAGAAACGCGGAACGGCGGTTCTCTTGTGGAACGTGAGTTCCCTCAATATCGTTGAATCGGCGTTCCTCGAAGTCGGAGTATTGTCGTGGCCCCGCGCGCGTATTGGAAAGGCTATCTGAAGCTGTCGCTCGTCTCGTGTCCTATCGCGTTATTTCCGGCAACATCCGAGCGAGAAAAAATCAGCTTCCATCAGGTCAATAAAGAGACCGGCCATCGTATCCGCTACAAGAAAGTCGACGCGGAAACCGGCGATGAAGTCGACAATGCCGATATCGTCAAGGGCTATGAGATCGCCAAGGGCGAATATATCGAAGTGGAACCGAACGAGCTCGAGGCGGTCGCCATCGAAAGCAAACATGTTATCGACATCGACGAGTTCGTGTCTCGTAACGAGATCGACGAACTTTACTTGCGCGATCCGTATTACATCGTTCCCGACGGTGAGGTTGGTCAGCAGGCCTTCGCGGTCATTCGCGAAGCCATCCGCAAAGAAGGCATGGTCGCTCTTGGGAAGGTGGTATTCACCTCCCGCGAACACATCATCGCGCTCGAAGCGCGCGGCAAAGGAATGCTCGGCGTGACGCTGCGTTATCCTTACGAAGTGCGTGATGAAAAGGATTATTTCGACACAATCGAGGACGAAAAGATTCCCAAGGACATGATCGATCTTGCAGTCCACATTGTTGAGACGAAGACGGGCCACTTCAAACCGCAACAGTTCAAGGACGAGTATGAGGACGCGCTAAAAGATCTGCTGCGGCGTAAACAAAAGGGCGAGAAGATCGAGCGGCCGAAAGAGCGCGCGCCGTCTAACGTCATCAACCTCATGGATGCGCTGCGGCAGAGCCTCAAAGCCGGCGGCAGCGGCACACGCCGCTCGGCGGCACGACCGACTGCGCGAGCCAACAAAAAGCCGGCGCGCGCTCACGCGCGGCATAAGAAAGCCAGCTGATGCCCGGCAAGCGGGTGCAATTCGACGAGGAGACTTGGCGACAGATCGATCTTCTCGGCCGCGATCAGATGAAGGATTTTCAAGAGCTTGCCGACGAAGCTTTCCGCGATCTGCTGAAAAAGCATGGCCGACCGGTCGACCTGAAAGATGCGCTTCGACGCAGCGCCGGCGTGTCGGCGACGATCCATCGGTTCAAACCCAAAAAAACCGACCGATCACGGCGTAAATAAAGGCGTATCTCATCGGCTGGCGATCGCGGCAATAAGCGCGGTCAAGGCATCGGCCATCGCTTGCTCCTTCGGCGGCCTCGAGCGCCTACAGCACTTGCGTGCAAGGATCAAGAGCCGGTTTTCGTTCAGCGCGGTTTTGAGCTTCTCATCAAGCTTCATTTGATTTGCCGGAGCACTGACGGGCGATCCGGCTCGACTACCGCAATAGCCGGGAGCCCTTGAGCTCTTTGCCGGCGTCTAGTTTCTTAGTTTCCATAATTTGAGCAGCGGCCCTGTGGCGCCGAACACCGGATCTTTGCGGGGGCGCTTCACCTTAGCAATCGATTTGACCCTCCGGTCGTGCTCGTCAGGATCAGGTCGGCACTCGTCATATCTGCCGGACGTCGGATAGGCGCCCACGACCAGCAAGTCCTTGCTCGCGCCGAGACACTGATGGCCGGTGCCCGCGGGAAGAATTACAATATCGCCGGCGTTGAATTTGAAAGTGCGACCACGGTCGCCACCGAGCCGAACTTTGACGCTGCCGCGCGCCACGCCAAGTACTTCGTGAATGCACGAGTGGTAGTGCAAATAGTCGTAGATACCATTGCGCCAGCTGTCGCCCCAGCCGTTGCTTTCAAACAGGTCTTCCATAACTGCGGCCGGATCAAGCGTGCGCGGCAGCTGGACCGCGCTCCAGAAAACGATCACAGGCCATCGCGGGTGATTTGGAATCTTGCCGTCGTCGCGGAAGCGAAACATACCCCGCTTGCTTCGCCGCAGCAGCCTGGCGATCTGACCGGACGATGGACGCTGCCAGCCAGTAACCCGCTCCGTCGATTTCTTTACGTCTTCCAGCAAAGCCATGGGCCGAGACTCGTTCGCAAGAAGCTCATTTGAATCGGCCTTTCAACGGCGGTAGCAATACATTTGTTCCGTAAACGCGGGAACCTGTTTGCTTAGTTGGGCGAGAACGCTCGCTGAACGGCGTTACAGCGACAAGAGCTTCTTCGCATTACCTCCGGCCAGCGCCGCGACGGTCGTGGCATCAAAATCCTCAACGGCAGCGATATGGCCGACCGGATCATATTCGGCCATGTCATAGGGGTAGTCAGTTCCGAGGAGGACATGGTCCGGACCAAACGCTCCCACCAACGCCGCGAGCTGGTTGGTCGTGAACACCACTGTGTCTACGTAGATGCGCTTGAGATACGTGGTTGGCGGTTGCGGCAAGGCGCCATGGCTGTCGGAGCGTGCACCCCAGGCATGATCGATGCGACCGGGATAGGCGCCGAGATATCCGCCGCCATGCACCGCGAGGATTTTGAGCCGCGGATGCCGCTCGAGAACGCCATCAAAGATCAGATAGTGCAAAGCGATAGTGGTCTCCAGCGGATTGCCGATGACGTTGTTGAAATAAAACCGGCTCAGCCGGGAGGCGTCGGTAAAGCCGTTGGGATGGATCATCACCAAGGCGCCGAGCTCTTCCGCCCTTCGCCAGAATGGCGCGAACGCCGGGTCTGATAGTTCTCTGCCCGCGACATTCGTCAAGATTTCCACCCCGGTGAAACCGAGTTTGCGAATGCAGCGTTCGAGCTCGTTGGCAGCCTCTGTCCCGTCCGTCATCGGCACCGCCCCGAAGCCCTTGAGGCGTTCGGGCTTAACCGCGCAGAATTCGGCGATGCCATCGTTGACCATCCGCGTAGCCTTCACGGCGACCTCGAGCGCGACGGTGTAATAACATTGCGGCGGCGGCGGCGCGATGATCTGAACATCGATGCCCATCGCATCGAGGTCCGCCAATCTGGGGGCATGGCCAGCTCTGGCGCGAATGTCGGTTTCCTGTTTCTGGCTGAGCGCGCGAGTCTGGGCATTCGCGAAATGCGCAAGAGGTATCGTGGACCAGTCAAGATGCGGTTCGACGAACTTTGCGGCCGCTGGGATCGCAACGTGGGAATGAATATCGATTGTCACGCTCTTCGGCCGCAGCTCGCGTCCGGGTCTGCCGTGGCGGCGGGCGGCGGTTGGCGCGTATTTGTTCCATTGCTCAGACATGCGAATTCCTCTTTCGGTTCCGCATTTCGACGCGGAAGCTACCGGTTGACCATGAAAATCGGGATTCGGTGCTAGCGCTCTGGCCCGCAAGGCGTGAGGTCGCGTTCGGCGCGAAACACATTGCTGTAAAGATTTGCCACCCACTGTCGGCCGCTTGAGGTCAGATTGAGATATCGGATTGCACTTTGAATGTGCGGCGACACGCTGTTCCAATAGAATTGCGGATAAAGATCGGTGAGATCGGCCGGCGAGCTATAGCCGAGCTGTTTGTTCATTCCGATTTCCTCGAATTCGTAATAGAGGGCGTTGGCCTTTCGTAAATAATGCGGATCTCCAAGCTGGCCGATGAGGTCGGCAGCGCGCATCAACTGCCCCTCTTCGTTCTCATCGTTGACGGGGTGAGGTGCGGGAAAACGCGTGAACTCGATGGCGCTCGCTATTCTTTCGGCGTCGAGCTGCTTTCCCTTGCCGACGCGCTCTATCACGAACAACTTCGAGCGCTCGACATGATGCGGCTGCAGCGCGGCGTCAGAAGAACCGCGAGGCAGTTTGATCTTGTTGCCTTTGGTGTCGACAACATAGCCATCTTCGCCGTCACCGCTGAGAATGCCGCGCACATAGCCAATGTCATGCAGCAAACAGGCGACGAGGAGGTGCGCGACATCGCTGGCATAGGTCGGTCGCAGTAGGGTGCGGCCCTTCATGATGTCATAGCCGACGAGCGTGACCAGCATCGTGTGCTCGACATTATGATAAAGCGCATCGCTGTTACCGATGCATTCGAGAGCAATTCGGGCAATCGACGGGATCAATTCGGCCAAATGAGCATGGGTCGAACCAAAATTTTGGTTTAAATGCTCGGAAAGAAACGAGCCTAGGGCTTCCGCCGACAATTCCGGTACTGTGATCAAGGAGGAGCCTCCGGCCCTGCACCCGCCATCGTGACGGCGACCGCCGCAATTTGCAATATCGATTGTGCGGTCAGGCACAGACCTACCCCTCCTCCGTTCAGCAACTGGCGTTATGTGCCCGGGCCCCGTGGTTGCACGCTTGCTTTGAACTAAATTAATCGCAACAATGATCAAAAAATTCCGAGATGTTGGCGCAGATCAACGCCGTCGCTCTTGAGCGCGGCGGCGGTAGACACCACGGCAACGCGGCCGCTGTTGAGAATAACGACGTCGTCGGCGATATCGAACACCAGTTTCGGGTTCTGCTCCACCAAGACAATGGAAAGCCCGCTTTCCTTGAGCTTGCGAATGGTCGCCATCACTTCGGCAACGATTTGCGGCGCCAGACCCTCCGACGGCTCATCCATCAACAGCACGCGCGGATTTGCCATCAGCGCGCGTCCAATAGCAAGCATCTGTTGCTCACCTCCCGAAAGATGGGCGGCCATCTGACTGCGCCGTTCCGCGAGGCGCTGAAACATGGCGAACACAGTGTCGGTCGTCCACGGCGCATGCCGCTGTCCGGCAAATCCCTTATGTGCCGCGACCATCAGGTTTTCGCGCACAGTCAGACTCTTGAAAACGCGACGGCCTTGCGGCACTAGGGCAACGCCGCGCGCGGCGATCATTTCCGGCGACATGCGCGTCACCGGGGTGCCGAAGAGCTCGACACTGCCGGCGCGCGGCGGCAGCAGCCCGACTGTGACATTCATGCAGGTCGACTTGCCGGCGCCGTTGCGACCAAGCAATCCGAGTAGGCGCGCCTCGCCGAGTTCAAATGAAACCTTCTGCAGCACGTGACTGTCGCCGTAGAAAGCATCGATGCCGGTGAGTCTCAGCGCGCTATTCGCCAAGATAGACCTCCCGTGTGCGCACATCGGCGACGACCTCGGCGCGGGTCCCTTCGACGATTACTTCGCCGAAGTGCAGTAGCGTTATCCGGTCGGCAAGGTCGAGGGCGACATCCATGTCGTGCTCGATCATGACGATCGTGACCTCGCGCGGAATTGCGATCAGGAGTTTGCGCACGTCCTGCCGCTCGTCAATGGAAAGGCCTGCGAACGGTTCGTCGAGCAGGACCAGTTTCGGTTTTTGCGCCAGCGCCATGGCAATTTCGACGCGTCGCCGCTCACCATATGACGTCTCGGCCAGCGGCCGTCCGGCAATGTGCTCGAGCCCAACGCGCCCCAGCGCATCGCGGGCCTGAACCGCGAGATGGCTCTGCCGACCAAGCGCCGCCAGCGGATTCCAGCGCAGGGGCGATAGTCCGAGCAAAGCAAGCGTGACGTTGTGCTCGATGGTGTCGCGGCCGAACAAGGTAATGATCTGATAGGTTCGCGCCATGCCGAGATGCGTGCGTCGACGGGTCGGCATCCGCGTAATGTCGCGGCCGAAGAGATGAACTGAACCGGCGTCCGGTGCGAGCTCGCCAGTGATCAAGTTGAACAGCGTGGTCTTGCCGGCGCCGTTTGGGCCGATGATCAAGCGGCGTTCGCCCTGTTCGACGTTGAGATTGACGGTGCGGGTGACGCGCAACCCGCCGAAGGATTTCGTGAGCTTGTCGACGACCAGTGCGCTCATTGGCGCGGTCCCATAGTCAGGGGCAAATTCGGCTTGGCTCTGGTTCGGCTGCGCCAGATCGAGCGCGTTAACCGCGCCACGCCGGGGACAAGTCCTTCGGGCATCAACACGACGATCGCCACAAATATCGCACCAAGCATGAAATTCCAGCGTTCGACATAGGCGCTGACGACGTTTTTCACGATTACCACAAGCGCGGCGCCGACAACCGGCCCGAACAGTGTTCCGGCTCCGCCGGAAATGACCATCAGCAGGCTTTCAGCCGAGGCGGTGAGCGCCAGCGCCTGGGGACTGATGAATTGGTTGTAATAGACGAACAAGATGCCCGCGATCGCACTCAACAAGCCGGAGAACATTAACGCCCAGAATCTGATCATCCAGACATGATAACCGAGCGCATTCATCCGGCGCGGCTGATCGCGCGTGCCGCGCAATGCCGCTCCAAACGGCGAACGAACGAAAATTCCGGCGGCGGCGATGGCAATGAGAAATACAATCAGCGTCGCCACGTAAAAGGGGCGCGCGCTGCTAAGCGCGATTCCGAACGGCGCCGGTCGCGCCGGCACCGTGATTCCGTTATCGCCGTTGGTGAGACTGATCCACCGATAGGCGAGACCCCAGATGATCTCGCCGAGCGCAAGCGTAATCATGATGAACGTAATGCCCGCCGACCGCAGCGATAGCGCGGCAAAGCCCGCAGTCGCCACAAGGCTGGCGACCAGCGCCGCGGCGATCGCCAGCAGATGACCGTGACCCGCCACGAGCAAATAAGCGGCGACGTAGGCGGCGATTCCGAACAATCCGGCATGGCCAAGCGACACCAAGCCGCCATAACCGACCAGAATGTTGAGCCCGAGCGCGAATACCGCGTACAGCAAAATTTGGCTGGCGATATTGACGTAGTAGACTTCTTTGATTGCGTAAGGCAGGGCCGCCAGAGCAATAACAGCGACCAGCGCGGCAAGGCTACGGCCGAGACTGAGGGTGCTCACAGGATCTGACCTCCGAACAGACCCTGTGGCCGCAGCACCAGAACCAGCACCATCGGCAGAAACAGAATGAAATACGCCAATTCCGGCAACAAAGCCTGGCCAAAATTGTAGATAAAGCCGATGACGATGCTGCCGACGAACGAGCCGAGCAGGCTCCCAGTGCCGCCAAGAATGACGACAACGAGCGCCAGCGGCAGCATGTCCTGATCAATCCCCGGATAGACCGAAAGGATCGGACCACCGATCAAGCCGGCAAAGCCGGCGAGGCCGGCGCCGAGCGCAAATACGATCGTGAATAGCTGCGAAACCCGGATGCCGACGACACGCGCCATTTGCGGATCGTCGACGCCGGCACGAATCATGGCGCCAAGTCGCGTTCGTTCGAGCATGAGCCATAACGCGAGCGCAAATATTACAGCAATGGCGATCACCGCCAGCCGGTAGAGCGGAAACACCGCCGCGCCGACTCGCACGAAGCCGTTGAGTCCGGGGGGAGTTGCCACCGAAATCGGATCGCCGCCCCAGCCCATCAGGCAGAGATCGGCCACCATGAACGAAACCCCGAGCGTGACCAGCACCTGCGCCAGCTCCTGGCCGGCCAGACGGCGCAACAGCAGCCGTTCCATCAACGCGCCAAGTATCGCGACCTCGATCGCGCACACAATCGCCGCAAGCCAGAAACCGAATCGGATGCCGAGTGCGCCCGAAAGCAGCGTGGTGCCGAAATAAGCGCCGAGCATGAACATCGAGCCGTGCGTCAGGTTGGGAATACGCATCAGCCCGAAGATCAGGGAAAACCCGGCCGACAACAGAAACAGAAGACC
>Ga0126383_10000824_pt1 | contig 18035 bp, 14 predicted proteins | sample PanSoiMetPlot_35_FD_96882 | JGI IMG/M metagenome (GOLD analysis project Ga0126383, IMG submission 96882) | Tropical forest soil microbial communities from Panama - MetaG Plot_35 | ecosystem: Environmental > Terrestrial > Soil > Tropical forest > Bulk soil | place: Panama | collected 2016-02-17
AATCGACCTCGACGGTATTGAGGACGTCCATCGGGATCGCTTCGACATAGGACAGGAACTCCGCGACCCGCTTCTCGGTGCCGGGACGGACCGGAGCCAGAGCCAACGAGCAATTGCCGAAGACGACCGTCGTGCAGCCGTGGTCGGGCGAGAACGAGCACAGCGGGTCCCAGGTGACCTGGGCGTCGTAATGGCAGTGGTTGTCGACAAAGCCGGGCGCGACGACCTGCCCCGCGGCGTCGATCGTGCGTTTGGCGGGGCCGCTCAGTTTGCCGATTTCGGTGATCTTGCCGTTTTTGACGCCGACATCGCCTCGGAAAGCGGGCATTCCTGAGCCGTCGACGATCCGGCCATTCTTGATCAGCAGATCATACGCCATCGCTACCCCTTTCTTGGTTCAGGTCACAACTCGCCGTTTACCCGAACGAAAGTGTAGCACCGCAAAACCGGCCCACCCATGCGAAATGCAGCGGACGGGCAGCCTTCGCCGCACGATTATGCATGCCTGACTAGAGTCAGCTGAGCTGTTCGAGCTCGTCGATGTAGCCGGCGACTATCGACAGGCCTTTCGACCAGAAGGAGGGGTCGGCAGCGTCGAGGCCGAACGGCGCGAGCAGCTCGCGGTGCCGCAACGTACCGCCGGCCCGCAACATTTCGAGATAGCGCTCCGCGAAGCCTTGATGCGCGTCGTCGTAGACCGCGTAGAGCGAGTTAACGAGACAATCGCCGAAAGCATAGGCATAGACGTAAAACGGCGTGTGGGTGAAATGCGGGATGTAGGTCCAGTAATGGCGGTAGACACCGTCGAGGCGCAGCGCCGGACCGAGGCTCTCGCGCTGCACGGCGAGCCAGATCTCGGCGAGCCGGTCTGGGGTCAGTTCGGCCTCCTGCCGCTCCTCGTGCACCTTCTGCTCGAAACTCACAAAGGCGATCTGGCGCACGACCGTATTCAGCATGTCCTCGACTTTGCCGGCGAGCATGATCTTGCGCCGGCGCGGGTCGGTTTCGCGAGCGAGCAATGCCCGGAACGTCAGCATCTCGCCAAATACCGAGGCGGTTTCGGCCAGCGTCAACGGCGTGTCCGCCATCAGATAGCCTTGGGCGTTGGCGAGCAGCTGGTGCACGCCATGGCCGAGCTCGTGCGCCAATGTCATCACGTCCCGCGTCTTGCCGTGGTAATTCAGCAGCAAATAGGGATGCGCGCTCGGCACCGTCGGGTGGGCAAAGGCCCCCGATGCCTTGCCGGGCCGCAGCGGCGCATCGATCCAGCGCCCGGCGAAAAACCGCCCGCCGACCGCGGCCATCTCCGGTGAAAAGGCGCGGTAGGCCGACAGCACCGTCTCTGCCGCCTCCGGCCAGGATATCGTGCGCTCCTCCTCCTCGGGCAAAGGCGCGTTGCGGTCCCAGAACGGCAGCTCTTCGACGCCGAACCAATCCGCCTTGAGCCTGTAATAGCGGTGAGACAGTCGCGGGTAGCTGTCGCGCACCGCCGCGATCAGCGCGTCGACGACATCGTCCTCGACAAAGTTGGCCAGGTTGCGCGACGAGATCGGCCGCGGGAAGCGGCGCCAGCGGTCCTCGATTTCCTTGTCCTTGGCGAGCGTGTTGGTGATCAGCGCGAAAACGCGCGTATTCTTGCCCAGCACTTCGCCGATCGTCTGCGCCGCCTCGCGGCGGACTTCCGGGTCCTTGTCGGACAACAAGTCGAGCGCTTCGGGCTCGGTCAATTTGCTGCCGCGGAACGGGAACCGCAGGTCGGCGATCGTCTCGTCGAAGAGCCGCACCCAGGCGGCCCTGCCGGCGACATGTTTCTCGTGCAGTAGTTTTTCGACTTCGTCGCTGAGTTGGTGAGGGCGGAAGGCGCGAGTGTCGCGCAGCCACGGCCGATAACGGGCGAGCCCTGGGTCGCCGAGCTTCGCCTCGAGATCGGCGTCTTCGAGGCGGTTGAGTTCGAGGGTGAAGAACAGCAACACCGTCGAGACCGCGTTCGTCCGCTCCTGCATCGTCTGATAGAAGCGGCCGATCTCCGGATCGGCCAGATTTCCGGCGTAAACCAGCGAGGCATAGCTCATGATGCGGCCGATCTTTTCCTGGAGCCGCTCATAGGCCTCGACCGCGGCGCCGAGTTCGGCCCCGGAGAGCGCGCTGAGCCGGCCCTCGTAGCGGTCGCGAAACGCTTCGGCATCGGAGGCGAGCGCGGCCAGATCGCGCGTCAGCGCCTCGCTGTCGCGACCGGGATAGAGGTCTGACAGGTCCCATTCGGGCAGCGCGTCGAGCGCCTCTTGGTGCTGCACCGCAGCCGAGTCTCCTGCCGCCCGCATATCCATCGCCGCTCTCCCTTTGAACTTCACGGCGTGGATATGGGACCCGCCGCCGAAACCGCCAACCGAGTGCGATCCGCGCTCGTCTTTGCCACATCGATTACGGGCCGGGACTTACGCACGGCTGGCTGTTTTTGCTGTTTTTTGCAGCAATTATCAGTGATTTGGCATCTCGTTTACCGCAGAAATCCTGGCCTGCCGGCATTGTCGGAGCATGGAAGAACAGCCAGAAGGTGGCTGTTCCTTCACTGTTTTCGGCGCTGTTATAAACGGCAGGTGGCGATGGCGGCGGCAGAGGCTCCGATCCACTCGATATTATGCCATTATTCGCTAAGTGTCAATTCAACAAAAATTCTCAAAATCGCTCATCAGGCGTCGAGAATACGCCACCCGCCACGTCGGTCCGCGCGGCGAGGCTTGTCGCAGCCCGCCCCGCCGCGCGTTCGGCGCATGATGTGTCGGTCACATCACCCAGATCGGCCGCACCTCGACGGTACCGTAACGGGCAGCGGGGCAGCGCGCCGCCCAGGACAGCGCGGCATCGAGATCGGGCACGTCGATCAGGTAGTAACCGCCGAGCTGCTCCTTGGTCTCGGCGAACGGGCCGTCGAGCACCTGCGTCCGGCCGTCGGCGACGCGCACCGTGGTCGCCGCCGAGGTCGGCCGCAACCGATTGGACGCTACCCACACTTTGGCGTCGCGCAGGGCCTGGGTATAGGCCATGTAAGCGTTGATGATCTCGCTCATCTGCTCGCGCGGCATGCTTTCGGCGGCGCGCTCGTCGCCATATATCGCCAACATGTATTGCATCGTTTCCACTCCTTCGTCGTCGGGCCTCCAACTATCGGTGCCCGTCCGAATGACGTTCGAAGCAGGCCGATTTCGACAACCCTCGGCGCGGTGGCCCGGTCAAGGTGAACACGCGGAGCCCGTATTTTCGCTCCGATCCGGCCGGGACCGAAGCCGTCGGCGTGCGGCCAGCCTCCGGAACCTCCCGCAGGAAGGTCATGCGCGACCAGCTGTTTCGTTGGCTGGCGGAAAACCGTAGAAAGGCGGCGGTGAGGGCGGGGGAAGAATGGATTACGACAGCTGCCGCAGCCTGCCGGCGATGTTTTTCGTGCAAGTGGACCGGGCCGGCGACAAGCCGTTTCTGTGGGCCAAACGCGACGCGCGGTACCGGCCGACCGGTTGGGCCGCGGCGGCGCGCGACGTACGCCGGCTGGCGGTTGGGCTCCGCTCGCTCGGGATCGGCCGCGGCGACCGGGTCGCTTTGATCTCCGAGAACCGGCCCGAATGGATAATCGCCGATCTGGCGATCATGACCGCCGGAGCGATCACTGTCCCGGCCTATGTGACGCATGCCATCGAGGACCATCGGCACGTCCTCGCCAACAGCGGCGCCCGCGCGGCGATCGTCTCGAAGCCGGCGTTGTCGGCCCGGGTGCTGGCGGCGGCCAATCAGGTGGACGCGGTGCAGACGGTCATCGCAATTGAGCCGGCGGGTGGGCAGGCGAGCACGGTAGATCTATTTTCTTGGAGCGACGTGCTGGCGCGCGGCGCCGCGCAACGGGACGACACCGCCGAATTCCTCGCCGGGATCGAGCCCGACGATACGGCCTGCCTGATCTACACCTCGGGAACCGGCGGGATACCCAAGGGTGTCATGACGAGCCACCGCAATATCATCGCGAACTGCCGCGGGGCCCATCGCGTGCTGGAAACGCTCGGTCTCGGCGACGAGGTGTTCCTCAGCTTCCTGCCGCTGTCGCACTCCTATGAGCACACCGCCGGCGAAATGTTCCCGATCTCGATCGGCGCGCAGGTTTATTTCGCCGAAGGCGCCGAGACGCTCGCTGCCAACATGCTTGAAGCGCGGCCGACGATCATGACCGCGGTCCCGCGGCTCTATGAGACACTGCACCAGCGGATTCGTCTCGGGGTCGAGCGCAAGGGCGGCATCTCGCAGAAGATGTTCGACCGTGCGGTGGCAATCGGGAGCAAGCGACTGAGTACGGAGCGGATCAGCGTCGGCGAGCGGCTCGTCGATCCCCTGCTCGACCGGGTCGTTCGCGCGAAAGTGCGCCGGCGTTTTGGCGGTCGTCTCAAGGCGATGGTCTCGGGCGGTGCGCCGCTCAATCCCGAGATCGGCCGATTTTTTCTGTCGCTCGGAGTCACTTTGCTGCAGGGATATGGCCAGACCGAAGCCGGACCCGTCATCAGCTGCAATTTGCCGGCGCGGATCAAGATCGACACAGTCGGGCCGCCGCTCGAGGGTGTGCGGCTCCGCATCGCCGAGGACGGCGAGATCTTGGTCAACGGCGACAATGTCATGAAGGGTTACTGGAACGATCCCGACGCGAGCGCGCAGGCGCTCCAAGACGGCTGGCTGCACACCGGCGATGTCGGGACGATCGACGAAGACGGCTATCTGCGGATCACCGACCGCAAGCGCGACTTCATCAAGAACTCCGGGAGCGAGATGATCTCTCCGGCGCGGATCGAGGGCTACCTGACCCTGGAGCCCGAGATCTTCCAGGTCGCGGTGTTCGGCGACCGCCGGCCCTATCTGGTCGCCGTCATCGTCCCCGACCCCGCATTCGCCGCGGCCTATGCGGACGGGGAAGCGCCTCCCGATTTGAGGGCGCTCGCCGCCGATCCCGCCTTCGCCAAGGCGATCGGCGCGGCGGTCAATCGGGTCAACTCGATTTTATCGCCGGGCGAGCGGGTGCGCCGCTTTGTGGTCGCGGAGGAGGCTTTTACGATCGCCAACGGTCAGATGACGCCGACTCTCAAGATAAAACGCCACGTCATCCGCGAGACCTATGGGGCGGTGCTCGACGCGCTCTATCACAGCAGAGAGATCGCTGCCTGAGGATACCGGGAACATCTCGGCCAGCGCCTTGTCCCCTGCGCCTTCTTCATGGATCTCCCCCGGAGCTGGGCGATTTCCGCTGGAGTCAGCGGGAGAACCTTGCGAGGTAGCCAGTGAAGGGTTGGCTCGCCGCCAAGAAGCGGGTGAGTTGCATCTCAGCCGCAGCCCTTGGATCGTCCATGCTCGCGGAGATCGCGACAAAAGCCGCCACGGGCTCGCGGTCGAGCAGCACGGCGCGCGCCCGCAACAGTTTCGCCTCGAGGAGACCCGCGGCAATTCTCCCGTCGACGACGTAGAAGGACCACACCAGACGGCGGCGCTGTCCGCTGACGATCTCCGTGCTCGCCACCGTGGTCGACCGGGCCCCAAAGCTGGCTTCGGCGTTCCCGTGCCCGGTGACGTGCCACCGTTTGTCGTCGACCAGACGATTTCCCGTCGTGGTCAGCGCATCGCCCAACGCCCGCAGCCGATAGAGCGCCACATAGCGGATGACGAGGTCGGAACCGGGCTCCGCGAACGCCTCGAGAAAATCACAATCGGCGCCGCTCACCGCGGGATGCCAGTCCACGCCGGCCTCGGCTGCGCCGTGCCACGGGGCCGTCACCGGAGGAGCTCGGGTGGCGGCTAACGAAGAAAGCGCATGCGGAGCATTCAACCGGGCTGCATAGGCGGGACCGGCCACCGCGAGGAGGACGGCCGCCGGTATCGCTATTGCCAATCGCCAAGCCGCTGGCTTCGCCCACTCGGTCGAGCGGAGCGGGATGCGCCGGTCGATCTTCTGTGAAAAGATCATCCCGATCGCAATCAGAATGATGATGACCAGAGTGAAGAAGAACCAACCATAGAGGACGTGGTCGGCCTCGACCGCCGCCGCGCTGCCCTCGAGATGCGCCAGCACGATGATCCCGAGCGCGCGCAATCCATTGGCGGCGATCGGCACTGCCACTGAAAGGGCGATGAACACGGCCCTTCTGACGAAGCTCTGATACATGACCACGGCAAAGAAGCAGCCGAAGACAATCGAGGCGATCAGGAAGCGCAAACCGGCGCAAGCTTCCGCGACCTCGAAGGTGCCTTCCGGTATCTCGATCATAAACCCGTCGGAAAACACCGGGATGTCCAGCAGATTGAGCCCGGCGACGCTGATGCGAGCGGTGATCTTTTGCAGTGTCGGGACGAGAAAAGCCCCGCTCGGCACGAGGAAGAACAGAAAAAGCAGGGGCGCCAAGAGCAGCCGGAAAACTCGCGGCCCGAGCGCCACCAACAATACCACCTCGAACATCGCGACCAGCAGCAATTGGCGGGCTTCTTGAATATCGAGAATGGCGGAAATCAGCCACAGAGCCGAGAGCACAGGCATCAGCGTCAGTGGCCACAAGGTCGGGCTCGGCGACACCGAAGCGATGACCGCGCGCCGCTCCCACAATAGGAAGCCGACCAGCGGGACAATCAAGAAGCAGTGATTGTAGGCCGTCGATTCGATCCAAACGTGGACGGCCCCAGTCAGCTCGCGTTGGAACACGATCCCGAAGATCAGGGATGCAATGCCGATAAAGATCAGCGCCGGCCGCCAGCCGGGCGCGAAGGCGGAACCGGCGACCGCCTGCCCGGACGGTGCCGGACGAAGGGTGGTCATGCCGTGCTCCGCTAGAGTCGGCTTGCTCGCCGCCGCGGGGGAGCGCCCGAGAAACAAGACAAATCCTGCATTTCAGCCGATTCCCCTGACGATCAGTGGCCCGAGCCGGGCCGCCACCGGCAACGGCAGGCGTTTCCAGGCGGCGATGAGAACCGCAAGCTTCGGGTTGAGCGGGTTCAAATCCGGCACAGAGCGCCCAGGGGCCACGCGGAACTGGTAGACGAGCGGCGTCGGCTCGAACCCCCAATTGCGTTTGAACGCAAACGAACCTGTGCCGATCTTACTGCGCCCGAAATCGAAGGCGCGGTAGCCGCGCTCGCACGCCCTGCGCATCACTTCCCAATACATGAAGTCATTGGCCGCAAGGTGGCGCGCCGCGGCTACGCCTCCCCCGTAAAACGGCAGAACCTCGTCGCGAAAATAAAAGTTCAGCACCGACGCGACCGCTTTGCCGCCCAATGATACCGTCACAATGTCCGATGACGTCGAAAATTCTTCCCTGAGGATGCGAAAGTAAGATTTGGCGAAGACGGGCGTCCCGAGGTTGCGGACGCTTTCGGCATAGACGCGATGCAGCCGATCGATGCCGTCGTCGATTTCCGAGCGCAATCCATTACGCATCCCTTTCCGCACCATGGCGCGCTGCTTGCGCGGGATCGCACTCAGATTGCCCTCGACCGTCGGATCGAGCGCTCGCCGGAAGTTGGCGTAGAGGTCCGATTTGCTCGGCCAGTCGCTCCGGCCCGCCGAAAAATCGCGGAATTCGAGCACCGGTACGGCAAGCGCTTCCGCCAGCTGCACCGCCTCGCGTTCGAGTGCGCGCAGACTTTCGGCATCGGCCGCGATAGGGCCTCCGCGCACCGCAAAGGCATTCGATATCAGGGATGAACCGAACAGCAGCGATTTCACATGGGTGAGAGGCAAAACGCCGGTAACGAGACCACTGCGCTCGGCGATCAGGTAATGGGTGGGGTGGTGGAAAGCCCGTTCGAGAACCCGCCGCCAACCGGCAAGATGAAAGAACGTTCCGCCCGGATGAGAGAGCACGAACTCGTCCCAGCGCTGCCCGTCGCCGGGGCGGAACGATCTTACGGCGAGGTTTGCTTGCGTTCCGTCCACGAAGTGACCACCGGGAACGGCCCTCGGTCGTCGCCCAGGAAAAGCCGATCCATGCGCGTCCAGGTGAAATGGCGAAGCAGGCGTCGCAGCCGCGGTTCGGTGCGATCAAGGTTCAGGTAATGGCGAAACCGCGATTTCCACGGTGCCGCTTTATGGCGAGGCTGTTCGGCATCGATCTCCCAAGGGTGCAGATAGAAAATCGCCGGTGAATCGTTGACACGTCTCGCGTGGTGGAGGAGCGCTCTGCTTATTGGATAAGGCAACAGACGAAAATAGCCGCCGCCCGAGGCCGGAATGTCGACGCCCAGCACACGGAGCGCGGTCAGCGGGATTTCCAGCATGCCCGGCACCGACGAAAACGGCGTCCGCGGCGCTTCGGGGGTGCCGTAAAGGTCGCGCTTCACCGGGTATACGCTGGAGCTGTAGCAGTAGCCCTCTTCCGCAAGTATCGCGTACGCCCAATTGCTGGCCCCGCCGATAGAAAAGGTAGGGGCGCGATAACCGCAGACCGGCACCCCGCCGAGGTCTTCGAGCACGCGCTTGCTGCGGCGCACGTCATCACGAAACTCTACGGGCGATTGCTGAGCTGCCCGCAGATGGCCGAAGCCATGGCTCGCCAGCTCGTGCCCTCCGACGACGACGCGCCGCACGAGCTCGGGATGCCGCTCCGCCACCCACCCGAGGATGAAGAAGGTTGCCTTGACGTTGTTCTCGGCCAGAATCTGGAGGAGACGCTCGGTATTGCGTTCGACCCGGCGCGGCAGGCTTTCCCAATCGCCGCGATCAATCGTCGATGCGAATGCTTCGACCTGAAAATAATCCTCGACGTCGATCGTCATCGCGTTGGCGACGCCGCAGCGCATTGGCCTGCGGGGAGCCTCTTCGACTTGCGCGGCTGAAGCCGCATGATGGCGCCGCTCGCCTGGCGGCCGCAATAGTAATCTTGTGGATGCGTTCACTGGCGCCCGCTCTGGAAATAGCTGGCTGCGATTTCGATTGCGCGCTTTATGATGCGGCCGTGTCGTTCGACGTGGTCTTCGAGCACCCGCAGGCGTTCGGCTATCTCAGCGACCGCTTGCGATTTGCCGTTCGTTTCATCGTGGGTCGACCCGCCGCCGGGCTCGGTCGTAACGACGGCCATTTCCTCACGCAGGTCGTGAGCTACCTTGTCGACCGCATTGGCCTGGAGCGTATGCAGCTGCTCCAGAAAGCCGAAGAGCAGCAATCGCGAACACAAGGTATTGATTTGCCTAGGAACCCCGCCCGTATGCCGGTAGATCATCGGGAAGCAGTCTTCGGCGAGTTCGGGATCTCCCTTCCAGTCTGCGCGGCGCAGCCGATGCTCGACATACGCCTTTGTCTCGGCTTCGCTCAACGGCCCCAAATGGTACGCCGCAGTCACCCGCTGGCGCAATTGCTCGAGCCGCGGGCTACCGAGAATTGCCCTAAACTGCGGCTGCCCGAGCAAAAAACTCTGCAATGCCATCGTCCTGTTGACCACGATGTTGGACAGCATGCGCAGCTCCTCAAGGGCCTCGAAGGAGAGGTTTTGCGCCTCGTCGACAATCAGCAATACGCGCCTGCCATTGCGCTGCTGCGTCAACACGAAGTCGTTTATACGCTGCAGCAGCGACCCTTTGGCCAGTCCCTCTTGAGCGATGCCAAAGCCCCCCGCCACCAAGTGCAGCAGATCGTCTCCGGCCAGCTGGGTCGTCACGATCTTCGCGATGATAAAATTGCTCTGGTCGATCGTCGAAAGCAGGTTATCCACCAGAATCGTCTTGCCGGCGCCGACTTCCCCGGTGATGATGATGAAGCCTTCGGCATGGTGCAGCCCATAAACGAGATAGGCCATAGCCTGCCGGTGCACTGTGCTTTCGAAAAAGAAACGCGCATCGGGAGTGAGCTGAAACGGTGGTATCGCGAGACCGTAGAATTTGGCGTACATCGTCGTCAAAAGGTCTTGTTCAGCAGCAGCTGCAATTGATTGGCAAATACATCCCCGTTGCGCCCGCCGGCGAGAACCGTCCCGTTGCTCTGATAGGAAAAAGTATAGATGATCGAAGCGGTAAGCGCACGCGCAAGAACATAGTTGAGACCAAGTGTCGCGGTAGTCGTGTTGAAATTTGTTGTTTGATTAAAGTTAACGATGGTTGTTCCAGGGAATACGGTCGGCGCATTGACCGAGTTTACAAATCCGACTGAAGCATAACCGCTGACATCGGGCCTGACGTCGCGCGAGTATATGAAATTTACACCAGCGTTCTTGGTGGCGCCGCCAGCGCCTGTGGTGAGCGACTGCTGCTCCGTGTAAAAGGCGTAAAGAGAATAGTAGTTAGGCGGCAGCGCATCGCTCAAACCGGCGTTAAACAGGTGCTGGCGATAAACGTTGTTCGATATCCCTAAACCGGGGCTCGACAAACCGATTGGCAGCCCGGTCGATTGATTAACGACAGCGCCCGATGGACTGAGGGTCGAGTTCGCCAGGTTGGATGCGAATAGCTGACCTAGCGAGCCCACCCCCTGGACCAGATTTGCGGAAAACACCATGCTGGGCGTGATGTTAACCTGCGACGACCCCGTAAATCCATACACACCCTGCTGTCTGCCGTATTGCAGGACGACATAGGCCGGCTGATCCGGTCCCACGGTCCCGAGGCGCCCGCCGGCGAGCCAAGTAGCTCCAGCGAATGTCGCTGCCGGCGCGAACGGATAACGCAGGTTCTGATACCCGGCCCGTCCGAGCCCCGCGATCGTTGGCGTAAAGTTGTATTGGAAATCGCTGAAAGCGCTGACCTGCGTACTTTGCGCCGGCGACGCTGAATTGACTTCGAACGCGTCCGCGGTGAGGCGGGCCAGCAGTTTTTGAAAATCCTCGCCGCTCGCTGCGATGAAGGTTCCCTCGTTCAGCGTCTGCGAAGACAGATTGTTCAGACCCGGCACCAACGGCGACGTCGTGACGACGGTGTTGCCTCCGTAATTGGTCGAGCTGAAGGTGTACCGCAACTCGGTGTCGACGATACTGCCGAACGATTTCAAAAAATATGGCGAGACGATATTGATGAATTGCTGAGTCTGCTGATTTCTCGGAATGGTCGACAGATTCTGAAAGCCGAATCCGGGCAGCGTGGTCGACTGGGTTATCGAGCTCTGGGCATCGACGTAGAAAAGGTCCGGATAGATCGTGCCGTGTCCGTTGGCGTAGAGGTTGCCGAAAATCTGGTTCAGCGAAGAGTTCGAACCGGGCAGATAGAGGTTTCCGCTCGCCTGCCCGGTCGCGACGGCCTGCAGTCGCGGGGTGTCCACCGAGGCCGACAAACCCCCTCCGAGCTGGGTGATGGCGGCAAACTCCCGGGGGGAATGAACATAGTTGACGTTGTCGGTGAAAGTCTCGCCGAGAAATAACCTTGGTTGGATCAGGACCGACGGTGCGGTCGGGTCATAAGCCTGTAGCGGCACCACCCCTGCATAAGGCTGCAGACGGAGTGTCGGAGGAGAGGTCAGCGTCGGGACTTCGTTATTGACCGAATAGGGCGGCGCCGTCGGGTTCGGAAGGCCAAACCCGCCAATCGACGGAGGGGGCAAGCTCTCGGGTGCCGGGCCGGGCAGCACTGGCGATATTGCGGTTCTCCCGGCCGGGGTGCCGGACGGGCCGGCTTCTGGGCCGCCTCCTGTCGAGCTCGGCGCGCCTCCCTCAGTGGTCTGTGCCGCCGCCGGCATCGCGGCTGTGCCGCCGGCCAGAAACAAAAGATGCAGTATCAGGGCAACGTGCCACCACCCACATGCGTTCGCCCCGTGGTCCCTATGTGGGTTCGGCCGAGCGCTGTTCATCGCTCCCGCCGACGGCGGAGTGGTAGTCGTAGCCATACGAGCCAAAATGTTCGGCCGCCAGGCCGTCGCTCTTGTTCAGCAAGAGACTGATGCGCGGGCAGGAGCTGAGCGTGCTGAGCGCGGCTTCGATTTCCCCTTGCTGAGTATTGTGAGCTTCAACGATGAAGACGATTTGCCCGACCAATGGGGCCAGCGCGGCGGCGTCGCTGCTCGCCATGCACGGCGGTGTGTCGATGATCACGTAATAATCAGCAAGCCGCTGGGTCAGCTCGTCCAACAGGGCGCTCATTTCTCGGCTCGACAAGAGCTCGGGTACATGCGGCCCGCCCTGCCCCGCCGGCAGGACCATCAGATTGGGAAGGTTCGTCTGGATCAGCACTTCGGGTAATTTGAGGTTTCCGGCGAGGATGTCGACGAGGCCCGCGGCGCGCCCCATCCCGAGAATTTTCGGCAATGTGGAATGCTGTGTATCAATATCGACAAGCAACGCCTTGACATTGCGCTCGGACGCGAAGGCGAGAGCGAGATTGAGCGCGGTAAAGGTCTTCCCCTCGCCCGGGCGCGCGCTCGTCACCATGATCAGACGACTGGACCGACGATCTGCCAAGAGCTCGCTCTGCGACCATGCGGACATCAGGTTTCGTTTGACCAGGCGAAATTCTTCCACCGTCCGCGAGCGGGCCGCCGACGGGATCGCAATACCGAAGCTGGCGAGCCGGCCATGATCGAGCACGAGTTGCGCGCCGACAGGCGTCAAACCCGCCCCGGGTTTCGAGTTAGGGGATGCGACAGTCGGGGCGGGTTCGGCGGCTTCCTTTCGGCGGAGCAGCGCCCCCACCCTTTCGATCACCCCAATCGTTTCGTCCATTAGGAGACGCCCGTCGTATTGAACCCCAGGCTCAGCGCGATCAAGGTTCCATATACCGCGATCAACAGGAATGCACTTACGGATACCCCAGCCAACTGGATGAAAGCGCGGCGCCGCGCCTCACCGAGAGACAAACGTGTAACGCTTCCGAGAATCGGCAGCCCCAAATTCCGCAGCTGACCGATCGTAGCGAACGAATGGTCCATCTGCGTCAGCGCCAAAGGCACGGCAATGCCGCCGCCGATACCGAGAAGCAGCACCATCGACACCAGCATCGGCCGATTAGGAGCGGCCGGGAGGATCGGTACCTGCGGCGGGTCGACGATGCGGAACTGGATCTTCTCGGTCTTAGTGTCGGCGGCATTGGCGATCTGCGTGGCTTCGCGCCGGGCTACCAGTTCCTGATAATTTCGCTTCAAGATCGAGTAGTCGCGATCGAGATCCTGCGCTTGCACCAGTACGCCCGGCGCCGAAGCCGCGACTTTTTCGATCCGCTCTTGTTCGGATCGCGCTCCGTCGAGCCGCCGCTGCACGCCGGCTACCGCCGCCTCGGCGTCGACCACCCTCACCTTGATCTGTTCGTAGGTTCTCGGTGTATTTCAACAGCAAACTATCGAGGTTGCGGCGAACTTCCTGCAGCCGCTCATCGATCGGCGTCAGCCGGCCCCCTGTAACGATTACCTGCGGCGCTCGTTCGACGCTGAGCGTCGCCGGGACTGCGGCCAGCTCTTTCTGTAAGGCGTCCCGCTTCGTCTCCGCATCCGCAAGGTCGAGCTTGAGACGGCTCACCGCGGCGCGCGCTTGATCCAGCCGGCTGAGGCTCTCGTCCCCGCCCGCTCCCGCATCCGGGGGACGATTGGAGACAATGTCCGGGTATTGTTGCGCTAACTGGGCACGCCGCTTCTCGGCGGCGCGCAACTGGTCTCGATACGAGTTGATCTCGCTGTCCAAGAAGCGCTGCGCGTTATCCATCTCGGCCCGGCTGTTTCCGGCCGTCTTCTCGGCAAAGATCGTCAGCAGCGATTGAACGACGTTTTTCGCTACGTTCGGATCCCGGTCGCGATAAGACAAGGTCAAGAGGTTCAGCGTCACCGGTGCGACCGAGATATCGCTGGCCAACCGCTTGAAGAGTGCTTCCTTTTGCTCGGCAGTGGTCACCCCGATGTCGAGATCGGTCATCCGGACCAACTGTTCCAGATTGGGGCGGCTGAGCAATGTGCGCTGCATGAAATCGAGCTGGCGAGTCGGATCGGTATCTGCCGCCAAACCCCTCAGCAATGGCGTCAACAGCGGGTCGGCATTGAGATATACCCTCGCCGAGGATTCGTATTTCGTCGGCACGAGCGCAACCCCGATCCATCCGGCGGTGCAGACGAGCCAAGCCGTCGCGACCCCAAGCCATTTATGTCGCCACATTGCGTGCAGGAGGGGAACGGCCTGCGGCGGTAGAAACCTCATGAACGGCTCCAACCTCGTGGAACGAGAGCAATCATCGGTCCCTGACGGCTGTGCGACAGCCTCCCCGGTTATAACCAGGCGCTCCAACAAAACCCGGCATGGGCTAGAACAGCCGTTGTGAAATGATCAGGATGTCGCCTGGCTGAAGCGCGACATTGCTGCTTATGTCACCATCCCTGAGCAAGTCTCTGAGATGCACCGTGTAAGTGGTTTGTGTGCCGCTGACATTGCGAACGATGACGCTGTCGTTCCCTGCCGCGTATCTCGTCAAGCCCCCGACGGCGATCATTGCGTCGAGCACCGTCATGTCCGCGCGATAAGGAAGTGAGCGCGGTTGGGCCGCTTCGCCGACGATCCGCACCTGCTCGGGGAAGGGACCGACGAAGTTGGTTACGATGACAGTGACGAGCGGCTCCCTGATGTACCTTCCGAGCCGCTGCTCGTATTCGCGGGCGAGTTCGGTCGGCGTCTTGTTGATCGCGACGACATCTTCGACGAGCGGTATCGAAACGCGGCCGTCTGGCCGCACCGGTACCGTGACCGTCAGCTCGGGATTGCGCCAAACGAAGATGTTCAGGCTGTCGCCGGGACCGATGCGATATTCGCCCGAAGGCAGGGAGGAAGCCGGTGGCGCCGGCGGCAGTTCCGGCGCGCCGCCGCACCCCCCCATCGACAGCATGGCGGCTGTCAATAAAGCGCCGAAAAATGTGCGTTGCACTTTTCGCCCCGCCCAGCGCGCGCGGCCCGAACGAATATTGTGTCAGGCAAACGCTCGCCACCAAAACAGGGATGCTCAATCATCCATTCACGGCCAGCTATTGCCTGTGGAACTGTGCTATAGCATCGAGGCATCAGATTGGCAATGTAGATGTCGCTTGTCGGTCAGGTAGTTAATCGATTCTTTAACCATTCTAGACCTCATTGAAATCTCCCGAATGCCGTGTGCAATAGGGAGTGTTGTGCGCTATCATTCGCGCGTGGCACACGGTCAAAGTGTAGAGAATAGAAGATCATGCCGGTCGTGGCGCAATCCCGCGGCCGAGGTGTTGTGTCAAAATCCGCGCGGCCGCGCTGGTGATGTCCTGATCCTGAGCCACTTAGGTTGCAAAAGAATTAAGATTCGTCACGTCTGTGTCTCGGGCCGATTTATCGGTGGGAGGCGTCTTGGCAGGGGCGGGCCGATGGCGGGTCGATCAAAGATAAGGAGGAGCTGATGGAACGAGTCCTGATTACTGGGGCGGGAGGTGGGATCGGCCGCTCGCTGAGGGAGACACTGCGCGGCGTCTATCCGATCCTGCGCCTCTCTGATCGGGTCGCCCTTGCACCGGCCCGCGACGGCGAGGAGGTCGACCGCACCGAGCTCTCCGACATGGCCGCGGTGGAGCGCATGGTTGCCGGGGTCGACGGCATCGTCCATTTAGGCGGCATTTCGGGGGAGAACGAGTGGCCGGTGATCCTCGAAGGGAACATCATCGGCCTCTACAACATTTTCGAGGCCGCACGACGCGCCGGCGTCCAACGGATCGTCTTCGCCACCAGCAATCACGCCGTCGGCTTCTATCCGCGCGCGCAGAAGATCGATCACCGCGTCGTGCCGCGGCCGGACAGCCGATACGGCGTCAGCAAGGCCTTCGGCGAGGCGATCGCGAGCCTTTATTCCGACAAGCACGGGATTCGGGTCTTATGTACGCGGATCGGCAATTTCGGGGAGAAGCCGATCGATAAGCGGCGGTTGTCGATCTGGATCAGTCCGCGCGACTATACCCAGCTCGTGCGCATCGGGCTCGAGCATCCGGACATCCGTTACGAGATCGTCTACGGCGTGTCGAACAACCGCCGCTCCTGGTACGACAATTCGAACGCCGAGCGGCTCGGCTACCGGCCGCAGGACGATTCCGAGCCCTATGCCGAAGCCGTATTCGCCGCCGAGCCGACGGGCGCCGACCCGATCGCCGAGCATTATCAAGGCGGCACGTTTTGCGCCGCCGAGTACACCGCCGCGACGCGGCGCGACTGAGCGCCGGCTATAATACGCCGAGGACCGCTTCGGGCGGGCGGCCGAGCGCGGCCTTGCCGCCCGAGACGACGATCGGCCGCTCGACGATTATCGGGGTTTTCACCATCGCGGCGATCAGTTCGTCTTCCGACAGTCGGGACGGGTCGATCCCGGCGGCGGCAGCCTCCTTTTTCCGCAACAGCTTGCTCGCCGGAATCTGCAATTGGCCAAGAAGCTGCTTCAGTTGCGCCGCGGTATAGGGCGTCTTCAAGTACTCGACGATCTCGGGCTCGATCCCCCTTTCGCGCAACAGCGCCAGCGTCTTGCGCGAGGTGTTACATCGCGGGTTGTGGTAAATCGTGACAGACAACACTCAACTCCTTCTGACCGGGCACCGTCTGCACCGCCAGCCACCCGGCTGACGTCGGCTAAACCTCCGGCGGGTAGAACACGAGAGTGCGCACCTCGAGACTTTCGCGCGGCGGCGCATCAAGCGGCGAGGTCGGGTCGTCGAACCCGGTATGGGCGGAGAACCGCGCCGCTCCCTCGAGCGCCGAGTCGAAGCAGCGGATCAAAACCGCTTCGTCCGCCTGCATTTTCGGAAAGTAGTAATAGCGCTGGTTTGGATTGTAGGTGATCGAATAGGTCTCGCCAGTCCGGTCGGGATATTTGAGGTCGCTGGCTATCAGGTCTTCCTCGGAGAGGCTTTGCGCGTCGCACAATGTCAGCGGCGACTCCAATACGGGGCCGCGGATGGGACGCCACAAATTGATGATCGCGAAGCGGTGCTTCAGAAGCTCTTCCGCTTCCTCGCCCATCAGCTGGCTCACCCGCATCGGCGAGGACCACGCGGTGTAGTCGTTATGAACGCGCTTTGCCGGAAGCTTGATGCAACTCCCCTCGATCTCCGCCATCGCCGCATTGCGCACGATATGATCGAAGGCGACGACACGAGAGGCCCCGGTCGCCTCTTTGACGACGGCTTCGCATTCCCGGTAATAAACGGAGGTGATTTCCTGCTCGTCATAGAAATTCTTTACCGCCGTCTGGTGGTGCAGCAGTACAAAGCCCTCCTTATCCAGTGAGAGCCGGCCGACCAGCGGCCGCGCATCGCGGATAGGCACCTGGTGCTCCTCGCTCTTGCCGGTGCGGACGGGCATGCCCGGAGGCGGCTCGTAATTGTAGGCGACCGGTTTTTCCGCCATTGGAACGAGGAAATTGAGGGTTGCGACGACGCTCTTCAGCTCCGCGACCGCCAAGCCGTCCATCATGTCCTCCGCAGTTGCGATTGTACTGTTCTGCTCAACCCTAAAAGAAGCCAACTTGACCGTCAACACCAGAGGGTTGCCTCGGCGCCTACCGGCGGATGGGCTTCTCGCCTTCCGAGCCGCTGCCCGAAGGACGCCGAGGCAATTCGGTCGCTGCGATCGGCTACGCCGCTTGCCGGGATGAGGTTTGATCGGCCTTTTCCTCGACGAGGAAACTGATCTTTCCGTTGACGCGGTACATTGTGATCTTGTCATTTTCGACAACGCATTCGGCGTTCTTGATCCACAGCGATTTGATGCCGCGCAACGTCTTTGAGGCTTCCTTGACCGGACTTAAACAGCGCCTTGGAGAAAGTCGAGTAGATGTAATGGCTTACGGACGAACGCCGTGGTCTTAGCACCACGGCGGCAGTGTCGGGGCCGGGTTAGGCGGCCGGCTGCGGAGTAGAGAGGGGGAGTTCCTGAAGGTTGGGCGGCAGGGCGACGCCAACCGCCTGAAAGAGCTTACCAGCGACACCGGTGGTCGGGGTGCGCAGCAGGAAACGCTTGCCATCCTGCTCAAGCTCGATTTCCTGCAGCCGGTCGAGATCGCGCAGGATGTCGTCCCATTCGGCTGCGATGTTGTGCCGGTGGAGGCGATCCTCGAGTTCCTTGACGAGCAGCAGG
>Ga0126383_10000825_pt1 | contig 18032 bp, 14 predicted proteins | sample PanSoiMetPlot_35_FD_96882 | JGI IMG/M metagenome (GOLD analysis project Ga0126383, IMG submission 96882) | Tropical forest soil microbial communities from Panama - MetaG Plot_35 | ecosystem: Environmental > Terrestrial > Soil > Tropical forest > Bulk soil | place: Panama | collected 2016-02-17
TAGCGCTGACCGTGGCGGCGCTCTACGAGGGCGGTTCCGCCGACGACCGGAACAGGTGGCTCGACCTGCTGAAGGCGCACCGGGAACAACTGCGCGAATGGGCCGACAACAATCCTGCGAATTTCTTCGACAAGTACGCACTGGTGTTGGCCGAGATCGCACGCGTCGAAGGGCGGGGCGATGATGCGATGCGTCTGTACGAAGAGTCCATTCAATCGGCTCGCGATAACGGCTTTGTGCAGAACGAAGGTCTGGCCCATGAGGTAGCCGCGCGCTTCTACGCGGCGCGTGGTGTCGACAGCGTCGCTCACACCTATCTGTGGAACGCGCGACATTGCTATTTGCGCTGGGGCGCTCTGGGCAAGGTACGCCAGCTCGACCAGCAGTACCCACGGCTCGCCAAGGCATCGGCTCCGTCTTTGCCGGCTGCCACCATCGGCTCCCCTGTCGAGCAGTTCGATGTCGGCGCGGTGGTCGCGGCCTCGCAGGCCGTCTCCGGTGAGATCGTTCTGGAGCGCCTGATCGAAACCCTGATGACGCTCGCGCTCCAACATGCCGGCGCCGAGCGCGGCCTGCTCATTCTGCTTCGTGGCGACACGCCGCAGATCGAAGCGGAGGCTATAACCGACCGGCAGACGGTCGAGGTCGCGCTGCGACAAGAGATAGCGGCATCGGCGCACTTGCCCGAGTCCCTTCTGCACACCGTGATCCGGACGCAAGGAATCGTGCTTCTGGATGACGCCTTGGCCGAGAACCCGTTCGCGGGAGATGTGTACATCCGTCGGAAGCATCCCCGCTCAGTCCTGTGCCTGCCTTTGGTGAAGCAGGCGAAGCTGATCGGCGTGCTCTACCTCGAGAACAGACTCGTATCGCATGTGTTCACGCCGGCCCGTTGCGCGGTGCTCAATTTATTGTCGTCGCAGGCCGCGATCTCGCTCCAGAATGCCCAACTCTATACAGAGCTTCGGGAGGAAAATAGCGAGCGTACGCGCGCCGAGGAAGCGCTGCGCCAGTCGGAGGAGCGCTTCGCTCTCGCGATGGCGGGCTCGAAGGAAGGCATCTTCGACTGGGATCTCGTGCAGGACCGCGTGTACATCTCGCACCGTGCGCAGCAGCTCTTGGGCCTGAGCCCCGGTGAGCTTTCGCGGACACGCCGGGAATGGCGGGCCGTTCTTGCCGTCCATCCCGACGACGTGAACCTCCAACGCCACGGCATCAAAGCCCATCTCGCCGGCGAAGCGCCGACATACGATGTCGAGTTCAGGCTGGTTCTGCCGGACGGGAACTCGCGCTGGTTTCACCAGCGCGGTATCGCGTTGCGCGATGAAGCGGGGAAGGCCTACAGGATGGTCGGCTCGATCGGAGACATCACTGACCGCAAAGTGGCGCAGGAGGAGCTGCTGCGGCTCGAACGGCGGCTGCGTCAGGCGCAGCGGCTCGAAGCGCTGGGCACGCTTGCCGGGGGCATCGCGCACGACTTCAACAATATCCTGGGGGCCGTGCTCGGCTTCGGCCAGCGAGCACTGCGCGACGCGACGCGCGGCAGTCGACTGTACCGCGACCTGGACAGCATCGTGTCGGCCGGCGAGCGCGGCCGCGCATTGGTCGAACGGATTCTGGCATTCAGCAGCAGCAGCGTGGGTGAGCGGGTGGCCGTGCATATGGAGACGGTCGTGCGCGAGGCGCTTGACCTGATCACAGCCAAACTGCCGGCCGGCGTACAGGTCGAAGCTGATCTGCGTGCGGGCCGGGCGGCGACGCGCGGCGACTCGACGCAGATCCACCAGGTGCTCACGAACCTCGCGACCAATGCGGTTCACGCCATGCCTTCGGGCGGCACGCTGCACGTGGCGCTGGAGCTGCTGCACGTCGAGGAGGCGCGCCTTGCGACCGTCGGCAGCCTGGCGGGCGGCGATTACATCGTGCTCACCGTAAGCGACACCGGCACCGGCATGGCACCGGAGGTGCAGGAGCGTATCTTCGATCCGTTCTTTACTACCAAGGATATCGGTATCGGCACTGGCCTTGGACTCTCGCTGGTTCATAGCATTATTGCCGACATGGAAGGCGCCATCGACGTAGCGACGAAGCGCGGCGAGGGCAGCGTCTTCACCGTCTATCTGCGGCGCTCGGGCGACGTGGACGCCAGCCGCAGCGCAGAAGCCCCTGCGCCCCCGCGCGGCGGGCGTCAGCGGGTGCTGGTGGTGGACGACGAGGAGCCGCTGGTGCGTCTTGCCACCGAGACCCTCGAAGAGCTAGGCTACGTACCGCTGGGCTTCACTTCGAGCGCCGCCGCTCTTGCGGCCTTCCGCGCCGATCCGCAGCGCTTCGACGCAGTCATCACCGATGAACGTATGCCAGGTATGAGCGGCTCGGCGCTCATCCGCGAGATGCGAGACATTCGGGAAAGCATTCCCATCATCCTGATGAGCGGTTTCGTCGGCGGCGACCTGCTCAGCCGCGTGCGCGAATCCGGCGCCCAAGACGTTCTGAAGAAGCCGCTGTCGGCACACGACCTCGCAACGAGCCTCGCGCGCGTGCTGCGCGCGTAGCGAGAGAACATGAACATCCTGGTAACTGGTGGAGCAGGCGGGCGCATAGCGCGCGAGATGTAGGCTTGGGCGCCAGTGGCTCTGTCGGAGCCTTGACGAACTAAAAAAGGAGCGTCGATGCGCACCGAACTGTGGCTCGGCCGCCGGCGTAATCTACCTCGACGCACTTCCGGGCGGCCAACCGCCCGCATAGGACCGTTGTCAATGAAGCGGCGTAATGCGACGAGGAACGCCCGACAATTCCACGTTTCGTTCCTCAACCCGCCGGTCTGCGGTCCTATCGTCTGGCTTCTAAACGATTTAATGATCTCTTCTAGTCACCGTTAATGTAGTCATTTGCTATTTTGACTACGCCATCGGGGTAGAGCTCTGGATGGGCGTATACGTGAAACAAATTTACAATAAGAGCCCCGCCCTTGATGCTCTGCATCTCAGCGCTGTCCAGAACGGCGTTGTGTTCGAGGTCACAAACCGCTAGGTTGCTCATGGTTTTTCTCCTTTAGTGAATCGATAAGTACGCATACAGCCCGATGGAGTTCGGGCTGCGCTACACGGCGTAAGCAAACCGCCTTGGGAAGAATCGGGGAAAGCCCAGAAGTAGATCTGGTAAGTCCCAATGCATCATCTTTGGGGTGTCTCCGATTCCACCGTCTGGTTCTACGGGCATAGGTGTCGCGCTAGCCGCACCGACAATCTTCCTGGCGCCACCATCCGAGAGTTCCTCGATCAGAGGAATGTCTTCGATCATCAGAGTCGTCATTGCAGTTCTCCAAAAACTAGATCTCAAAAAAGTTGCGATTCCACGGTGAGCCTTTGCCGCGCTCGATAGAGACTGCAGCATATGGTGTGCCAATCTCGGCCCAGCACTGCGAACCGATTCGTAAGTGTCTATAAACAGACAACCTATCGGGCCTTTCTGAGCGACGTCTTCGTGCGCCGCATGCCTCGCTAGATCCAACAGACGGCAGGCGCTGTTGGTTACATCCCAACACATGGCGCTTGCGGCGCGACGTCTAGTCGCTGCGGTCCGCCTGCCGTGAGGGGAATTTGGACGATCCGAAACGGATGACGAGCGTCGCCACCGCAAGCAGCAGGATCGCGCCGGAGACAATGACGATGCTTGCGTCCGTCGTGCTCGGATTGTCGTGATGTGCCTGGACGTCGGAGATGAGAAGCCGCGTGAGGGCAGTCATGGCCACGTAGATCAGGAATCGTACCGGCATGTGGTTTGTCTTGAAGTAGATTCCGACCATCGCGCCCAGCTCGAGGTAGATGAAAAGCAGCAGGATGTCGCCGATCGAGGCGTGTCCCCGGGTCGTCATGCCGATGAATGCATAACCGGCGGACCAGACGATGGCGCCGCCGATCGCGAACAGCGCAAGGTGGTGGAACGCGTCCACTAGGATGTTTCCAAACACGTTGGCGACGGTGCTCGCCTGCTTGTGCGCGGTCTCGGCCGACTTGAGCTTCATGGGTCCCCCTTTTCTGTGGTTTCTTACCGTGCAGCGAACCTTAAGATACAACCGCTCCGAGCATTCCGGGCGTAGACCATTAACTCTTGCGTCCGCGGATCTATCCCTTGGTACCGTACATCCATTCGTGGAGAGCACTTCCGGCTCAACATTGCCGGAGGTGAGCCAGGCCGACTCACCAGCATCGGCGAGGAAAGCGCGGTAGCGAAGATTCGCTTGCATCCGTCACTGGGTGGTTTTGTGCTTAATCCCAGGAACGACCCTCCACTTATCTTGCGCTGTACGCGTCGGCCAAGGCGGCGCGGGATCAGATGGTTATCGAGTGCCTCAACCTACTGCCGTCTTAGGATGAGGTTGAGCCTCTCCAACGGTGCTTCCGTTTTGTTCTTTGAGCGGGAACTACGAAACAAGGTGCGATTTGCGCATAAGTGCAGAGCGAGAACATGCCATGGTCAAATTGCTCTCGTGATGGACAGAGAAGAACTCGACCACGGCCTTTTTTGACGCGTCAATTCTGCTGAACACCCGCTAGGTAGATTTTGATTTGCCCCACTGGCACCCATGTCACGCCGTCGTCCTGAGGCGGAACATGGTGGTTGCCGTTGTCGATCATTCCTCCGGCAATGTGTGCCATCTCCTTCTGGTCCAGTTCGCGGGCGGTGTGGGACAGGTCTTTGATGATCAATGTCTTCATAGCAGTTCTCCAAATAAGGTTGAATAACGTTGAGCCGGGGGCTCGATGGAGCGAAGCGCACAGATCGTGCCAATTCCAACGAACAGAGGGAGCCAAACTCATAAGCTACTGAATCGAAAAGTTATGCGATGTTTTTCTCCATCGGCCCAAAACCGCGCGAAACGCACCGGCTGGTGGGTTTAATCCCACAGACCTCAGGGCAGAGGTGGGTTTGATCCGACAGACTTCAGTGCCCTGTTGGCCACGCGGCGGTTTCGGTAGCGGCCGCATCCGAGCGTGTTGCCGCCTGTTGTGCTCTAGCGAAGAGGAACCTCGGGGCCTTCGCTGTTCGGCCCGAACAGCGATCTAGGCGACGTTCAATATCCGGGGCGGGGAGCAGAATTGAGCGCCACCGTCACTTGCTACCTCACGTGCTTGCTCAACTGCCTCGGCCCCACTTCGCCGCCGTAGACGTTGCCTAGCGCATCGACGGCGATGCCTTCAGCGGCGCTGGTACCTTTCATCTCAAGCGGGTCGGGGATCCGGTAGAGGACCTTGCCGCCCTTCAGCTCGCCCACGCGAACGCCGCGGAGCCAGCCGGGGTTCGGGGCGACGCCGTTCGACTCGGAGTCGGCGACGTAGATGAAACCGTCGCGCAGGGCAACGCCGCTCGGGCGCCCGAATTGCTTCCACTCGGCGATGAAGGTTCCGTCCTGTTCAAGAATCTGAATGCGGAAGTTGCCGCGGTCGGCGACGAAGAGGCGTCCCTGCGAGTCCATGGCGATGTCATGCGGGGTCTTGAACTCGACGGGGCCTGGGCCGAGCCGACCGAAGGAGCCGATGAATTTGCCTTCCTTCGTGAAGCGCGAGATGCGCCCCACGGTGCCGGCGGGCGGGTCGGGCTGTTGTCCCGAATGGCCCTCGGCGATGAAGAGATCGCCGTTCGGCGCGACGACGATGCTACAAGGCTCGTTGAGCGCGCCATCCTGCGGATCGCCGGGGATGCCAGGCTTGCCGAGGGTCATGAGGACGTGCCCGTCGGGGTCGAACTTGGTAACGGTGTGGCCGGCGGGGCGCGCGTTCGGATACTTGAGGCGCTCGCGCTGATTCATGGCGCGCATGTCGACGACCCACACGTTGCCGTCGCGGTCCTGATAGATCTTGTGCGGGAAGACGAACATTCCCGCGCCGAAGCTCTTCACGATGTTGCCGTGGGGGTCTAGCTTGTGGACCGGGGCCCAGTTCGAGCCGGCGCAGGTGTCGTACAGAAACGGCGACTCGCCTGCAGGGACCTCAGGGTTGGCGCCGCAACGGTCGACGACCCAGAGCGCGCGGCCGTCGTTGTCGACGGCGACGCCGTTCAGCGCGCCCCACTTGTCGTGGTCCGCGGGTAGCTTGCCCCACGGTGCCTCGGTGCGGTATGGATTCGGCAGGTCGTTGGTCGGCGTGCGGTCGAGGTTCGAGACGTAGTTGGAGGTGGCGCAGCTTGTTGCGGCGATCACCACGAGCATCGCAAAAACATGCTTATGCATTGTGGTCCTCTGTGCGCCGATGCCGAAAGAAGTCTACGCCGATCGTATGCACCTCACCGCGGCGCCGGCAACGCGCCAAGGCCAGCAGCCCAAGGCTGGTGGCCGCGTGCAGCGCCGACAATTGGTTGCGCCGGCGGTTCCCGCGCGGGGCGCTAAAGAATTCTCGCCTTGCCGACGCGGGGGTTCACGCGCCCGCCGTCGGCGATGCCGATCGCGACCACGATCTCGTCGGGACGCGGCGCATCGGGCACGCTCACCGTCACGGTCTCGAAGTGCTCGAAGGACCACGCATTGTCCTTGTGACCCAGCGGCAGATCGAGGGTGGCGCCTGCCCCCGCGACGCGCTGCGTCGAGGGAATCAGGGCCTCGCCGCCGCCGAGCGCCGCCCGCATGGGCTTTCCCATCTTCGGATGGCACAGCGCGGCGGCGTGCTCGAGGTCGCCGTTGACGCCGACGATCGCACCCTTGCCATAGGATTCGGCCTTGCGCGGCAGCAATGCGACGAGCTGCGGCATCACCAACTCGGCGAGCTCCGCGCCGACGTCGAAGAGGGGCGACAGGTCCTCGACATGCCGCCCGGCGAACGGGTTGTGGATCACGGCGAGCGCAATGGCCCGCGTAATCGGGCGCGGCGCGCTCTTGCCGGCCTCGGAATACACCACGTCCCTTGTCACCAGCAGCCTGCGGATCTCCATGGCGCGCCTCCTCTGTGTCGTACCGGATCAAGCTACCATACCAGCGCGAGGACCCTGAGGGAATACAAAGACAATTCCCTGCGCGGCTGCAACGCCTCGATGGCCGACGTTCTCTACCCGATCAGCGGCGCTCAGCTCCTCGACCTCGCCTATTTCCTGGCTCGCTTCCGCAGCGAGAAGTGAGGAGCGGTCAGCGGAGGTGATCGGTCGCTTTGTACGCAAGCCAATGGGGCCTCGGCTGCCCGAGCGTCGCGAGTTCGTATCGAAGGTCGCGCGATTGGCGTACGGGTAGCCGGCGCGGACCGTTTCACTGGAACGCCAACGCTGACCCTAAATATGAACTATACAAAAAGGAGCATGCTGCCACGCCGTATTCCGGCGGGCGTTTCGCTCGCGGGATCGGCCGCGCGGTATGCGAGCGGGTCGATTGACATTACAACTCGCAAGGGGGTCTCCTAGCCATGGCGCAACTGAGCATCAATGGTCAAAGCTACTTCACCGAGTCGCCGCCCGATACGCCGCTGTTGTGGGTCATCCGGGAGGATTTGCGACTCACCGGCACCAAATTCGGATGCGGTATAGGACTTTGCGGCTCCTGTACCGTGCATGTGGACGGGCAGCCAGTACGCGCCTGCACGGTCAAAGTCGGCGCCGTCGAAAAGGCAGTCATCACCACCATCGAGGGTCTGCACCCGGCACACGCGCATCCGGTGCAGCAGGCGTGGATCGAGCACCAGGTCCCGCAGTGCGGTTACTGCCAGTCCGGGCAGATCATGCAGGCGGCGGCGCTGCTCGCCGTTAATCCGCGGCCCACTCGTGCGCAGATTGTGGAACACATGAACGGCAATCTTTGCCGCTGCGCTACCTACTCGCACATCGTCGGCGCCGTGTTGCGCGCGGCCGAGATCATGAAGGAGGGCCCGAGCAATGTCTGAGACCGTCAAGCAAGGCGTCACACGCCGCGAATTCCTGGTGCGCTCCGCGGTCGTTGCCGGCAGCGGTTTCCTGAGCATCGGTCTCCCGGGGCTGCTCGCCGCGACGGATGCCCAGGCCGCGATCGCCACTTCAGCCTTCACGCCATCGATCTGGTTCACGATCACGCCGGACGGCAAGACCACGATGCACATCGTTAAGGCGGAGATGGGACAGCATATCGGCACCGCACTCGCGCAGATCATCGCCGAGGAGTTGGAGGTTAACTGGGAGGACGTGCGCCTCGACACGCCGCTCGAGAGCGTTCAGAACTTCGCGATCTACGGACTGGCGTATACCGTGAACAGCGGCAGCGTTACCACCGAGTTCGATCGTCTGTCGCGCGCCGGCGCCGCAGGACGCATCGCGCTCGTGGAAGGCGGCGCCAAGGTGCTCGGCGTGAAGCCAACGACCTGCTACGCGGAGGACAGCCGTGTCACCGACAAAGCAAGCGGCCGTTCGGTGAGCTACGGTGAAATCCTGCAGAAGGTCAAGATTGACCGGAAGTTCTCCTACCCGGAGGGCTTCAAACAAATCCCACTCAAACCGCGCGGGCAGTACAAGATCATCGGCAAATCGGTGGCAGCGCTCGACATTCCCGCGAAGACCAACGGCCAGGCGAAGTACGGCATCGACGTGTTCCTTCCGAACATGTGTTATGGCGCCCTGGCGATTCCGCGCGCACGGTACGGCTCGAAAGTGCTCGCAATCGACGATACCGAAGCAAAGAAGGTCCCGGGCTTCATCAAGGCGGTGAAGATCGACGACTCGATGGGCAAGTGTACCGGCTGGGTCGTTGCGCTCGCGGAATCGTTCCCGGCTGCGATGAAGGCGGCGAAAGCGCTGAAGATCGAATCCGATCCGGGCCCTTACGGCAAGCTCGATCTCGCCGACATCATGAAGGAGTTCGTCGACCTGTCGAAGGATCCGTCGCAGAGCGCGGCCTGGGTGCTCGAAGGGGACGTGGACAAGGGGCTGAAGCAGGCCGAGAACGTGCTCGAGATGGAGTACACCACCGACATGGTGTGCCACGCGACCATGGAGCCGCTGAACGCTACCGCCTATCAATCAGCCGACGGTGCCTGGCACGTGTACACCGGCACGCAGAGCACATCGTTCGCGCGTATGACGCTGACCGCGTATCTCGCCAAGGTGCTCGGCAAGAAACCCGAACAGATCGAGATTTACGTGCATCAGTACATGCTCGGTGGCGGTTTCGGCGGCAAGCAGGACTATGACGACATCCTGGCTGCGGTTTACGCGTCGAAGGAAGTCGGCCGGCCAGTCAAGTTCATCCAGACGCGCGAGTCGTTGTTCGCCACCAGCTTCGCGCGCACGCCAACCTATCATCGTCTGACGGCGGGCCTGCAGGAAGGCAAGCTCATTACGATGAATCACGATATCTGCTGCGGCTGGATGGGGCCGCGGTTTTCGGTCGGGAAGAAATACGGTTCGGACTGGCTGCAACTCGACTCGTGGGACGGCAAGAAGCAGGACATCGACCAGTGGTCGATCGGCGGCAGTGATCACTGGTATCACGTTCCGAACCATCGAGTGCGCGCGTGGAACAGCGATCGCACCACGTGGGCGGTGCAGGCCTCGGCGCTGCGCACCGTGTCGAATTCCTACAACATGTTCGTAGTGGAGTCCTTCCTTGATGAAGTCGCGCACGCGCTCAAGCGCGACCCGCTCGAATTCCGCCTGTCGATGCTGAATGGCAAAGGCGGGAACCGCGGCATTCCCAACACCGGCTATCCGCCCGGCGCCCGATCCGACTATTACATGGATCAGCTCTGGATCTCGCTGCCGTGGGCGAAGGAAGGCTCGTGGATTCCCTACGAGTCCGCGACCGTGGGCGGTGCGTTGCGTCTCGCGAATTGCCTGCGGGTCGCAGCCGGGAAAGCGGGGTGGGGCAAGCGGCTGCCGGCTAACACCGGAATGGGACTTGCCGTCTCCTCCGCCGAGGAGCGGCAAAGTCCAACCTGGGTCGCCGGGGTAGCCGAGGTCACTGTGGATCCCAAGACCGGGCAGTGTCGCATCAATCGAGTCACCATCGCGATGGACATGGGCACCTGCATCAACCCGCTCAATGCCACGGCGCAGATCAAGGGCGCGGCGCTGTGGGGTGCGAGCCAAGTGCTGTTCGAGCGCTTGACCTTCAAGAACGGTGCGATCGAGCAGAGCAACTTCCACGAGTATCGCCCGATCCGTCTAGCGGACGTGCCGGAGATCAACGTGGAAATCATCCAAAGCGGGAATCATCCGAGCGGCGTGGGGGAGCCGGCTTCGACAGTGGTAGCACCGGCGGTGGCCAACGCAATCTTCAGCGCTGTCGGCGCCCGGATTCGGCACATGCCGATCACGCCCGAGGCCGTGCTGGGGGCAGTGAAAAAGCTGGGGTAACGAGCCCGTAAGCTGAGATCAGACCGGGTCCCGCGGCGCCGAGCTGCGGGACCCGCGATGAACGATCAAGCGAGGCCGCAAGCGCCACGGCGCGATCGTCTACTCGCTCTAGCAGCACAGTCATCGGGAGCGAGAGATGTCCGATGCTCTGGAGCCCGGGCGGTTGCCAACTAAAGTGGGCAGGTGGCGTCGTGGACTCTCCGCATGCCGCCGTTCAGCGCGCGGGCCACTTCTCGGATCGTCGGGGGTCTTCAGTGGGATCCGGCGAGATCGTTCGACCGCGGCGCCTGCGCGGCACGCATGTGCGCATTGAAGGCGACGCAGATGCGCGGGCGCTCGCCTTGGTACACGCGCGCGCCATGCTGCAGGTAACTCGGGAACACGATGATCATCCCGGGTTCCGGCTTCACGACGCGCGCCGAAGGGAGCACGCCGGGGAAGAACGTCATCGCTGCGGCCGCGATCGGGTGCGTCAGCTCGAGCACGGCGCCGGACGTGTCCGGCGCTTCGTCGCCCGCGTCGACGTAGTACACCCCCGACCACGTTGCCATCGGATGCAGATGCGTGGTGTTGTAGTGTCCCTTGCGGTTCACCGCGGCCCAGCCGTACACCTCGAACTCGACCCTGAACTTGGGCGCGATGCGCGCTGTCGCGATGTCCAGCGCGCGACCGATGTAGAGCTCCAGCGTCGCAACGGCGGCCCCGCCCCAGCGGAAGAAATCCGGCGCTGACTGCCAGCCTCCCTGATTGCTCTTTGCCGCCGATGGCGTGCTCGATTCGCGCTCGAGAATCAATGTGCGCAGCTGCGGGTTCAGCGCATCGACGTCCTGCAGCATGCACCTCAGAATCGGCGTGGCGAATGCATCCTCCACCTGGCTGTGCTTCGCCATTTCGGCAATCGAGTTCAAGGTCTGCTGTGGCATCGGTCGGTACCCCGGGCAGTTTGGCTCAGTCCATGCGAGCGGAACCTCCGCAATGCCATTGGCGGCACTGGTAGGTCCCGCGGACGATCGCAGACATGCGAAATCTGTCGTCGCTCGGCGCGCGCGCGGCATGCGGGATAGAGCCGTCCATGGCCACCACGCGGTTCGGACGGAAGGCGATGCGATCCGTCGGCCGCTGCGGATCGTCCTTGTCGAACAGGAGCAGGTCGCCGTCGGTGTTCTCGCCGATGTAGATCAGCAACGAGAGCTGGTCTCCCGCGTCGCGTGCGCAATCGACATGCGTGGATGCGTCCTGGCCGCGCGACTGCCCGTTGAGGCCGACATACTCGGGCGCCGTGATGATGACGCCGAGCCTCTGGAACAGCGTGGCGACGGTCGCGAAGAGAACCGGCGGCAGTCCAGGCCAGCCGTTCTTGCGGCACGCTTGGATATAGGACGCTCCCCAGATCCGGTGACGCGCATTGCCGTGCTCGTCGTACGCCGAGTTCGTGAGCATCCAGTGCGGCGTCTGCAGCGCCCATCGCTCGAGCAGCAGGAGTTGCGTGCTCGAGAAAAGATCGTCGAATACGAGGACGCGGTCGAGAACGCAGGAAAGGTCCGCAGTTTCAGGCGCTGCGGCCTCAACCGCTGACACGCGCGCCATGGAGAAGATCTCGGAGCACGCCGGCCGAGAAGTATTCCAACGGCGGAGGGAACGGCATCATCTCGGCGTACTCCTTCACGGTTTTCAACTCCGCCCGTGGCGTGTTGCCGATCTGCGCCGCGAGTCCGTAATAAGCGTTCCATACCGAGTCTACATAGGTCAATATGCGCCGCGCTTCGTCGGCGCGCAGGTCGGTAGACCCGTGCCGACCAGTGATCATGACGTCGAGCAACCCCTCGTACTCCAGTTGCGTCACGATGGCGTTGATGAGGCCACGGGCGAGCGAGCGCAGATCCACGATCAGCTGCATTGGAATCTCCTCGCGAATCGCCGGGATGCCATTCCCGCGGACGGCACCCCGGCGGGAAAATCACTACCTAGTCAACCTACGGTCGCAACACGTAGTGCGGCGCGGTCGTGTTTTGTCCGTTGTAGCAGCACGAGCCGAAGAAGTTTGGCCGGTAGGGATTGGCTAAGCTGTTGTTGCCGGCAGGAAGCGTCCCAACGGCCGCTGGCCCCCGGATACGAGCGAGGACCCGATCGCGTGCCCGGGTGATATCGCGCACCAGCTTATCGACGTTCCAGCCCACCAGCTTGCCTTTCCAGACTCTGAGCTCGCCCGCGACCATCACGTGCTGGACGTGCGACGGGTTCATCATAGTCACGATGGCGCCGGGCACGTTGTTTATCGGTGCGAGGTCGACGGTATCCACCGACAGCATGACGATGTCGGCCTCCTTGCCGGGCGTAAGGGTTCCCACCTTGTTGAGGACGCCACTGGCGGCGGCGCCGGCTATCGTGGCCATTTCGACCACCTGCCGGCAGGTAAGCAGCTGTGGCACCGGCAGTCCGGCTGGGTTGCTGATCGGAAAAGCGAGATCGTTCGCCAATGCGCGCTGCAGGCAGAACGCGCCGCGCATCAACGAGAACGGGTCGGGCGTCATGTTCGTGTCGACGTCGGGGGAGAGGCTCGGCAAGATCCCGTGATTGAGCACCAGCTGGAACGGCGGCATCCCATGCCTCATCTGCATCTCGATCAAATTGGCCATCGAGACATGCGCGCCGCGGTCGGCCCAGATCTGGAATGCGGTCGACTTGCTCGTGATGGGGTCGTAGCTGACTTGCGCCACCGGCGCATCCTGCCACCGCGTGCAGTGGACGAACGTGACGTCGGACCAATCGGTGCCGTTGCGCGAATCGGCGGCCGCGTTGATGACAGTTTGCGGCGCGCCCACGTTGTGATTGTTGATAAACGCGCCGAAGGCGCGACCGAGCTGCCACCCGGTGTAGGTGGTACCCGCGATTTGCGTCGGCCCCCCGGCGAAGCCGAGCGTCACCAGTTGGTCCTTCGAAGAGAAGTACTTCGTGGCGATCCGGCCGATACCCGTTGTCGTGTTGCCGATCGCGCCGGGAAACTCGACCTGGCCCCGATCCGTCCCACCGGAGTAGTCATAGAGCATCCGGCGCCCGGAGTCGATCAGCGCCTGGATCATGGCGTCGGTGTGCTCGGGCGAGTGCGACGCCTGGGAGGTATCCGTGCCCATCGTCACCCCGTAGGTCAGTTCGCTGAGGGAAGTGACGAGCTCGGAGATGTAGTTGTCTTCGGGATCGTACGGCGTACGCCCGAGGTCCCAAATGAAAGTGTTGGGGACCGCGGGATTCGCAATCCGGCCGGCGGTCCAGATGTTCTGGACGACCGAGCCGTAGCTCTCCTGCGGCCAGTTGCCTTGTAGAAGCCCGTCGGAAATGATCGAGCGCTGCAGCGTCTCGTACTGGTGGTGATGCGTCGTGATGAACCCCGGCATGACGATCATGCCGCGTGCATCGATTTCTTCCCCGCCGCCGTGGAGATTGGGCCCGACTGCCACGATCTTCTTGCCTTCGATCAGAACATCAGCACTTTCGAAATCGCCGACCTTGGGATCGAGCGACAGGACGATGCCGCCCTTGATCAGAGTTCGGCGATTGCGATCACGTTTCCCGCGTGAGTGGTGGTCGAGAAAATCGTCGTCGCGACCGTCTCTGTCCCGCGCCTTTGCTTCGTTGAGGAACAGTTGACTTGCCGCGACACCGGCGACGGCGCCCGCGCCCACCTTGAGGAAGTCGCGCCGCGATGTCCCGCTCGGCCAGCAGTGGTCGTTGGTTACAGGCTTGACGGGTGTATCTTGAATGGGGTCTTTCATGAGTGCCTCCTTTGGTCCGGAGAAAGGGGTGCTTCGAATGGCGTTCCGTTTCCCACGTGGCGGCGGCCATGACAGATACTGCTGCCGCCGCGAGGCAGTCTATTCCCAAGTCGCGCGGGTTTGAGCAACCGCTGGTTGCGACGTCATGAGAAACCGCGATTTTGAAAAGAAAAACCGCGATTTTGCGAAAGAGGATCGCAATAATCTGCAGCCCTCCTCGGGAGACTCATCGCCGTGGTATCTACCCCAATGCAATCGCGGCGAGGAGTTGCTGAGCAGTGGCAAGGCCGCGCAAGCGAGGGAGATCTTCGAAGACATCCTCGCTCGCCTAGATGACGCGCCCAGCTATGGCAAGGCTGTCGTGCTCGAACGGCTCGGCCGGTGTTGCCACGTGGAACGGCGGCACGATCTCGCAGTTGCCCATATCCGTAACGCGATGGCCGTCACAGACAAGCTCGCTCCCAGCGATGGCGTGAAGGGCCTGCGGGGCACACTGCATTCGGATCTTGGCGAGGTGCTGCGCGCGACGGGTCGCTACGTGGAGGCACGGAAGTCATACGAGGCAGCGCTGAAGATCGCCGAACGATTGAAGGATCTTCGCGCGCAGGCGGTGGATCTAGGGCAGCTCGGGACGCTCGCGCTCGCCGAGGGCAAGCTGGACGAGGCGTTGACGCGCTACGGGGCTGCGCTGCGCGTTTTCCAGAGAATTCATGAGCCGGCGATGGAAGCGGCCGCATGGCATCAGCTCGGCAGAGTGTTCCATGCGCAGCGGGAGTGGAACGAAGCCTATCGGCATTACCGCGAAGCGGCGCGCATCAATGAAGAGCGCGGCAATCTCGCGGGCGCAGCGCAAGCTTGGAGTGAGCTTGCCGTCGTCGATCGGGATGCGGGGCGACCCGCGGCGGCGGAGACGTGGTATCGCAAAGCGATCGACGTTTTGCGCACGAGTGAAAATCATGCCCGGTTGGCGCGCCACCTGAGCAGTCTCGCAGACTTACTGCGGAGCGAGCCGGGTCGCTTGGCGGAAGCCCGGCGGTCGGCCGAGGCGGCGTTGGTCATCGCACAGGAGTTCGATCCTGTGGGCGCCGAAGTCTGGAGCGGCTACGGCATGCTCGCCGATATTCTCGCCCAGGAGGCAGCAAGCGCCGAGGGTGAGCTGAGAACCACGCTGCAAGCGCGATCACGCGACTACCGCGAGCTCGAACGGCGTGCGCCGATCATTGTTGCCACGCTTGCGCGGCTCGGTGATGTGCCGAGCCTAGGCAGGGCGGTGATCCTTGGACGGCTAGGTCTGGTGTTCCGCATGTGCGGGCGGCCCGAGCTCGCGGTTGCGCGCATTCGCGATGCGATCGATATCGCCACGAAGCTTGCGCCGGACGATGATTCAAAGGCGCTGCGTGGCGCACTGTATTCGGATCTAGGTGATGTGCTGGAAGCGTTGGGGCAGGGCCGCGACGCAGCAGCGGCGCGTGCAGCGGCGCTGAAGCTCGCTGCGGAGTCGCAGGACTTGCGGGAGGAGGCGGCCGAAAGCGCGACGGAAGTTGTATCGGGGCTCACGATCACGCTCCACGAAGAGCTCCTCACTGACTACATCTTCGACACCGACCTGCTCGTCGATGGTCCGAGTCGGCGCAATGTCGGCCGGCAGATTGCAGCGGCTGATCCGCTGGCGGACGACGTGCGTCCGATGCTGGTGCCCGCCGCGCGCACGTTCGTGGACCACGCAGGAGCAGTGTGCATCGCTCTGCCATTGACTGAACCGCGCGTAGAGCGACATTCCGGGTACGTCGTCATGCGACGCACTCGGCGGGAGGTGTCGGTGGCGGGAAGTGCCGCGGTCCTCTGGCGATTGATCCGCGCCCTCGACGGCGTGCACACCGTGGGACAGATTCAGTCCGGCATGACGCGCGACGAACGCCCGGCGGCTGCAGCGCTGCTCGGCACGCTCGCCGCCGCCGGTGTCATCGATGTCGCAGGGCGGGCCATCGGGCACTTCGTTCACCTCGCAACGAAGAAAGGCGTGTTACCGGGCGGTGGCCTCGAGGGGGACGAGGTCCTGCAATTGGCGACGGACCACCAGTATCGGGCTTACCCGCAAGCGCCGGGGATTGCGCTGAGTCAAACGGTCCCCGAAAGTTTGCACACCTTCCACGCGCTGACCCGCAAGCGTCGCTCGCGGCGGGACTACTCCGGCCAGACCCTGCGCCGCGCCGATTTCGATGCGCTGTTACACGTCGCGTGCGGCGTCACCGGGACGCTGCCGTGGGCCGACCGCGAGGTAAGGCTCCGTGCGTATCCGTCAAGCGGCGCGCTCTACGCCGTAGAGATCTATCCGATAGCTCTCCGCGTCGCGGGCCTCGAACAAGCGCTTTACCACTACCGTGCCGCCGAAAACGCGCTCGAGCTCGTGCGGCGCGATCTCGATCGTGACCGGATCATTGACGCGGCGCTGCCGGTCGAGCGTGCGATGGTGGCCGGCGCAGCGGCGATGATCTGCCTCACCGGCAACTTTGCGCGCCACGAGCGCAAGTACGGGGAGGGCGGTTACCGTATGCTGGTCGCCGAGGCTGGCCACATATCACAAAACCTCATCCTCGCAGCCACTGCTCTGGGCATCGCCGCACGCCCGTTCGGCGGCGTGTTTGATAGTCTGCTGAACGAGGAGCTCGGGCTGCTCGCCGATGACGAGCAATTCTTGCTCGCGGTTCTCGTCGGGCTCGCCGGCGAGGAGCAAAGCGCCGCCTTAGGCGCAGCAAGCTGAATCGCTGAGGGAACGGCAAGTAAAGCGTCGCTTGCGAATGTCTGCGCGAACCGCGGGGGTCGAAAGCGCCGCCAAACGGCCGTCTTCGCGAAAACGCCGCACAGTCGGCTCAGGAAGCCCGTCCCACAGTTCAGCGTACGCGCGTAGATCACTGTCGTGTCCGAGAGCCCGCGTTCTCGTACGTCACGCCCAGCTCCCGTAAATGCGGCACCACATTCCGCGGACCGAACCTGCCACATCACGTGGCGGCTGCGGACATGGTGTCCACTGCTCGCCGCCCGTACCGTTCCGCACTGGAGGGCGTCGGCGGACTCATGATTTTGGGGACCTCGATCCCCAGGTATATGCCCCGCGACGTCAGGAAAGCCGACTTCAGGGATTACGTCGTGGAGCCGAAGTCGAGGTGACCTCGCCGAATCATAGGAGGGAGTTGAATTTGACAAACGATGGTGAGGTGCGGGCCGAGCGGGCGGTAGCCTGCCGCCAGTCAGCGCCTCCACACGGCGCTCCAACGGAGCTCGTCGCTCCAGCTGACGACTTCAGGGGCGCAAGAGGCATCCTGCTCGCGGTTCTGCTCGGAACCGCCATTTGGGCCGGTATCGGCGCAGCCGCGCATTTCATCTTTGCGCTTTAAGCAAGCCCGGGCCGGTTTAGGCACACTTCACCCAGGAATCAGGCGTGAATGAGTCGACCGCCACCAAACGCCCAGTTCTCCCAAGAAGTTTCTTTGAAGCAAACCATGACATTCTCGGGATTGAGTCCTGCGCTCGACAGACTAGCCATCAGTTCGGCGAGCAATTTCCTCTTTATTTTGACGCTGCGACCGACGGACCAGAGAATCTCGATCAAGACGAAATCCGCATTCCGTTCTGTCTTCAAATCAGGATAGTGCGGGTCAAAGCGGAAGTCGTCGGCATCGAGCTCGATTACCCGCTGAAATTTGTCGGTCTCAGGTACGCCAGCCGACACTAGCGCGGTGTGCACTGCCTCGAGCACGGCAGTCTTGAACGTGGTCGATTTCGGCCTGCGGACGGTCAGCGTTACGAGCGGCATGGCGGTTCCTCCCTCATTGTGATTCGGACAGGCGTGTGGAATCAGCGCTCGTCCATGACAGGACGCGGGTGGCGGTACGCCGAATTACGAGATCGAGCGCGATCAGCGTGCGAATAAGCCGGTCGTCGGCATGTTCGGCGCGCAGGCGA
>Ga0126383_10000826_pt1 | contig 18031 bp, 18 predicted proteins | sample PanSoiMetPlot_35_FD_96882 | JGI IMG/M metagenome (GOLD analysis project Ga0126383, IMG submission 96882) | Tropical forest soil microbial communities from Panama - MetaG Plot_35 | ecosystem: Environmental > Terrestrial > Soil > Tropical forest > Bulk soil | place: Panama | collected 2016-02-17
GGCTCCGGTCCAACGATTTGTTATAGGTCAGCAAGTTCGAGATTCCGCTGCTCAGCATGACAGCAGAAACCATGCGGCTTAGGCTGAGGGGCGGAATGGAACATGCACGCGGGTGTGACGAATTTCCAACGAGTAGCGGGAGCGAAGATTCGTGCTTTTGTGATTCGTCGAAGCTTTACCTTCGCGAAGAGATCGCACCTACTCTCCGTCGACGCTTAACCCAACTATTTCGCACACCCGCGAGCTGCCTTGACTCGCTAACGAATACTCAGTTGTAGTCAGCCAAGACGACTCTACTATAACAACTTCGCAGAGCCAGGCGAAGCATGTTCCGGACCCAACATTCTCTTGCGGAGGTAGAGGAACATGTCAGAATACGCCGCCCTGGTTTCCATCGATTGGGCTGATCAGAAACACGCCGTTTGTCTCATGGACCAGCGCACCGCAAAGCGCGAACACACCATCGTCCAACATTCGCCGGCAGCCTTACAAGAGTGGGCTCAGAGTTTGCGCCGACGCTTCGCTGGACAACCGATCGCCGTCTGTCTCGAGCAGTCGCGCGGTCCCTTGATTTATTTCCTGCTGCAGTACGAGTTCTTTGTTCTCTATCCCATCAACCCAGCCACGCTGGCTAAGTATCGGCAGGCATTCTCGACCGCCGGCGGCAAAGACGATCCTTCCGATGCTGACTATTTGCTCGACCTGCTACAGCATCATCGTGATCGTCTGCGGGTCTGGCGGCCGGACGATCAAAAGACCCGCACCCTCAGTTTGTTGATGGAGCAAAGGCGCCGTCTGGTCAATGACCGTACCCGCCTCAGTAATCGCCTGACTGCCGCTTTAAAAGGCTATTTCCCACAGATCCTTGGCTGGTTTGAAGATATTCGCACTCAGCTTGTCTGTGACTTTCTCACCCGCTGGCCGCAGCTCCCGCTCTTGCAAAAAGCCAGACCGGCGACCATCAATCAGTTCCTCCGCTCACATCATTCCACTAGCAAAGTTACCAATGCTCGCCGTCTCGCCGAGATCAAATCAGCCGTGCCATTGACCAGTGATCCTGCGGTCATCACGGCTTCAGTCCTCAACGTCAAAGTCCTGGTGGCCCAGATGAAAACCGTCATCGCCGCCATCTCCGAATACGATCGTAATATCGAGGCCCTTTGTCTAACTCACGATGACTATCAACTGTTTGTGGCTTTGCCCGGCGCTGGTCTCATCCATGCTGCTCGGCTCACGGCTGCCTTTGGTTCCGATCGCAGTCGCTGGCATTCTGCCGACCAACTGCTGCGCTTCTCAGGCATTGCTCCCGTCATCGAACGCAGCGGCAAACAGTTCCGCATTCGCTGGCGTTACTTCTGTCCCAAGTTCTTTCGCCAGACCTTTCATGAGTACGCCGCCCAGTCGATCCAGGACTCCTTCTGGGCTCGCGCTTACTACCACTCCCAGCGGGCCAAAGGCAAAGATAAACAGGCCGCCATTCGCGCTCTCGCTTTCAAATGGATCCGCATCATCTGGAAGTGCTGGCAAACCCGCACCCCTTACAATGAAGTTGTCTATCTGGAATCTCTGAGGAAGAAAGGATCGTCGCTGCTTACGTTCGCTGCCGACTACTAACTCGCACCGTCCCGCTCAGTCACTCTCTCAGGGTGTTTTCTCTTGACTTGTCACCCTCAGTTGAGTTCGGCGGCGTCCACAGAAGAAACGTCATTTCCGAAGATCAAAAGAAACCCATCCATCCGCGGCGTCTATGCCATTGATCCCCACGTGTGAAATGCCGGTTTTCGTCCCACACATATCGTCGCTATCGATTGGAACGTTCGCTGGACCGGGCAGCATCACCCGACACAAGAGCTGATTTTCCGATGGCCGGTAAAACTCAAACACCACCTTCGGGGGTTCGGGAGAGTCAGAGAGCATGGACCGGCAACTCCTGGGAATGAAGTTAACGACCCTCACGCCAAGCGAACCGTTGTCAGTAGACTCGCCTTTGCTTAGGATGAGCGGACCAAAACTGGTCATTCCAAAATCGTGACGCTCGGTCCAAGCCGATTTGACGTTAGGCCGAACTGGTGTGTCCCGCGACATCGGACTCAGCTGGCAGCAGCCACCGGTCGACAACGCAAATCCCAAGAGCGAGATTCGTAGTACGTAGCGCATAGAATCACGTCTGATTCAAATACAAGCCGTCGAACGGCGGAGTTGACCGGGCCACGGCGCTACCGGGCAGCTTCGCAGGATCACGCTTGATGCGAAACTCGCTCCCCGTGGCTCCGGTCCAACGATTTGTTGGATGGCGCGTGACCTAAGTTAAGGCTGTTTCCGGAAAACTCTTCTCATGTTCAGAGGTCCCACGGGCATGTTGACGTTCCCAAATTTACTACGAGGTGAGCTTGAAGAACTATATTCGATCAAGGTGTTCCCATCGTCAGAGAGTTCCCATTTATCCGTAACATCGGAAATAAGAACGTCACCGAAAGTTTGTGTTGACTGCGTACCTTTGGTGATCACGATGTTAGCCTGCCAAAGAGTCTTCGATTGGATCTGTCCCGTTCCGAAAGTCGCAGGATTTGTCTCTCCTCGGCCGTCAGTATAGTAGGTTAAGGACTGCGTTCGTGCTTTCTTCTTCTGCCCAATTGTCCGGCTGATTTTCAATACTGGGCCATCTTGAGCAATCAATAGCGTCATTGAATCATAAACGAGTTCTTTCTTGTCACCTCCAAAGTCGCTCGCCTTCATGTCAAGCGTCCACGCGCCAGTAAGATTGACAGCACTGACAGATGTTGAAGATTGTGTTACAGCTTGCCCCCCACAAACGTTACAGACGAAAAGAAAGAACGCCAGATATAACCGAATTCCCATTTTTGTGTTGCTACGAATAGCCATCCAACGTCTGAGTTGACGCAGCCGCGCGCCAGCACCAACTATGAACTAACAAAGCTTCATGCGAAACACGCTACCGCGGCTCGCGTCCAACGATTTGTTGGATTGCGTCCTGGCGCTAAGCGTTCGCCATGTAGCGAATGCGAACGTGCGAGCCGTCAGGTTTTGTGAATTCGACGTGCCAGGGTTCGACAACAACGTCTGTCGTAACCAGCGGCTTCAACGCGGCATCAACTGGGGGCGAACTTGCGTTTCGGTAGTTTAATGTCTGCAGCTGGCTAACTTGATGCGACGTCAGGTTCACAACATACACGACGCCATCGTATTGATGGGTGTCAAGCAAGAGCCTATCGAATGCAGAGTCAATTGTGCCTAGTAATACGCTGGCATTGACGCGTTTGCCGTCATAGGAAACGTCAGACGGGACGCCACTCCAAAACCGAGTTACATGTAATGGCGTGCGTACCGAAAGGACAGTGACGACAGCCAGAACCACGAACGCGATGATGATGCGAAGGGCCTTCACGAATGAATCCGATCCGAAACTAGAAAAAGCAACCCAACGGCGGAGTTGGGTAGTGGGGTAAATCTGTGTTGGTGCCCTTAGAGAATTTTGGATGGTTGCTGACGCGATCCTGAGGATGCTGCTCGGATTCGTCACTCCCTCCAGGCATATTCACGTAATTCAGCGTAAGCAGGTCGTTCGCATAATCCGTTCCGTTGTTGCGCGACTAGGGGGCAGCGTCAACTCTACCTTCTTGTCCGCCTGCCTCTACCGCTCGGTAACCCGCGGCGCGCGCGTCTGAGTCGAATGGTCACGGGCCCTGTCGCTGGCCCCTTAACAGACCACCGAATTGGCGTTAATTTTTCTTCAGCGGTGAGTTGGTCATTTCTGACGTCGCACAATATCTCCGCGTGCGTGTCGCCAATTACAACCTCTGACTGAAGGATCTGCCCGGTCTTCAAGTTCCGCTTCACTACTTCTCTGTACGCATTCTCCGAACGTCCCATAATCCTCCTCCAAAAACAAAACACCCGCGTTGGGTGCTGGCTCATTGGCGCGGAGAGCGCAGCAATCAACGCGGGCGTTTGGCAGCCCCGAAGCCTTCAAATTTCTAAGCCGACTTTAGACCGAGGCGGCACCCGTGTCAACGATCGTGTGGCCCAATAAACTCATCGGACCTGGAGTTAGTGCCTGCCAGCTTCTCACCAAGCGTGTTCTGCTCAATACGTTCTGTGATGCTAACGGCGAGTTGAGACTTAACTAGTAATTCTTCAGCATCTGGGAGACCGAGGTCAGCAAACACATTGCCGCTGCTTGGTTCTATTCGCTCATCGTGCGGAAATTGCCTCCGAGGTCTTTGAGCTTTCGTTCCTCTTGGTGGCCTTTGCGTTAGTCATTTTCCCTCCTCGCACTGCGAATTCCGTCAACCTGTCATTCTCGTCTAAACGAAAGCGGGCGGGGCCCTCCCACAAGCCCCACCCTAAGGCCACGTGTCCTCACCCCACGCGACCACTTCGCCCACCGGGGAGGCGGGCGCGCCGCGCATGTTATTCATTCAGAGGCAAAAAATCAATCACTGTTATCTTTCTCGAAAGCGTCTTATCCATGTGCGCAGATCTAGATGGTCGGACACTAGAAAGTGATACGATTATCAATGGAAATGCTGGTGAGTAGAACACAGACTTCAAATGACATTCATAAGGCCAACAAACCCCTCTACTTTGTCGAAGGAACAGAAAATCTCGCTCCTGAAAGACTATTTAGCCTACTGCGAAAATATCGCGGTCTCGGATCCTAAAGCCCTTAACCAAAAGGTTCCCCGCGAGGCATTTAGCGATTTACTTGATCGGATCGGAGAACTCCTAGTCCGTGAATCAGAAACCATTGCAGTGAAATCAGGTTCGGTAGCAAACTTCATAGACGCCAATCCACTTCCGCTGTCAATGGAAGCGCTTCTGCCCCGCAATTTCCGTTTTTACTGCCTGGCTTTGAATGCGCTGAAGCAATGGGTTGCCGCTGAGCAGGCGGCTACAGATAAATTCCTCCTCGGCGGGGGCATCCGTGACCTCTGTCGCGCAGCGACCGACAGGTGCATTGTAACGGGCAACTTATTGGGCTCGGACGTTGAATTACATCACCCGGTGAGAGATGGGAGACCACCAATCCCGCTGAGCAAGCGCGGTCATGAATTTATTGAAAGTCAAGCCAAATTCGACTCTGATGATCCGGTCGAAGCTTACCTGGTCGCTCTCAAACGCAGCAGGCATTGGTCCTGGGCAATGTTGCGCCGTGGCTGTTTGGATCTTCTTGGGACACCAACTGACGAAGGTTCTTTGAATACGGCTGCCAGCGCCCGAACGTTTGCGCGACAAGCAAAAGAAGCCACCCACCTCTCCTACAGCGAAATTCTCGACTGGCTAGGAGATCGCAAGCGGTGATCTTATTGCCCGGCGCGTCGCTTACTTGCGAATGGCGGCTAGCTTTGTGCGGCAATCGCTTAGTTGAGAGCTGAAACGCTCAATATCTTGCCCAAATGTTCCATCGAGCAGGTTGCGCATAGCGGCATCGAATTTAATAGCTATTTCGCCTCTAAGGCGTTCGCTTCCCATCTGCTTCATTTCTGCCTCTAAAACGTTCTCGCAGGTTTTGAGCTGAAGTGCGAGCTGGGCCTCCAGATAACGCTCCTGAGCCTCGAGCGTCTCGCGGTCTTCATAGTTCGGTTCATCGAAATGCTTCAGACCCACTTGGAATAGTGCATGCACCGCGAGTAGTACTTCGACTGCTAGTTCGTGCTGGATCATCTGCCGAAGTCGAGGCGTGACTAATTCATAAAGATCCGGAGTCATGGGGAAAAGTCTAGATGCTTAAAAGAAAAAGCGACAAGTGGAAAGTCGTTCCCGTTCTAATTTTTCCGTTTGGCTAATCTTACCTTGCGTCGAAGTACTGCCTTCACTTGATTACGAAACAGTCGAATGTACTTCAAAATCCTGATTCATCTCTGCGCTAACACTCGCAATCGCGTTGCCACGACTCGCCGGCCTTCAAGACCCTTCTCGATATTTTCCCAGTCCTCAGGATTCTCATTACCGACAGAGAGAATCCTGCGCAGCGCCTGGAGCGCAGTTTCATAGACGGTCATGAAGTGGCGATCACTATGCCAAGGTCTGCTCGACCTTACTGAGCGAGTCAGCCGAGTATCATTCTCCAAAGCATTCAGCAAAGGCTCTACCACTTCTTTGCCACGTCTAATCAGTTCGGCGACCACAGCATCTTGATCCATATCGATGCCGCCCGGATAACCCATCTGTATGGCCACCGCTTCGTCGAGGTAATCGATCAATTGTCCGGTACTCTGCCGTCGTAAACTGGCGCCGTCTCGTGGCACCGGCATTGTGCGAGGGTGCTTGGCCCGTCGTTCTTGATCCTGAATCAGGAGTGCCAAAGGCTGCTGGAAATTCATGTACTCCTGAGCGTATTGTCGCGCTCGCAGTGCCGGTCGCAACGGAATCTCCTGCCTGATCGATTTCTCAAACGACACCGCCATCAGCGCGCTAATCATGCACAATCGATCATCTCCTCGCATGTGCGCGTTGATGGCGCGATCGTAGATGGCCCAGGTCCAGTCAACCGCCAACATTAGATAAGGATCGGCAAGATGGAGCGCATCGTCATTTATCTTCGGGTCCATGCCGATTGTCCAGGTTGCCCAAACTCGTTCCGCCAGATCTGTCCTACCCAGCCGTAGCAGCAGACAAACTTTTATGGGGAGCAGGCTGGTTGCTGAAAGCGAATACCCTTCAGGCTTTACATCACGAAACCGGTAATATGGCGTTGGGTTAGTGCTCGCCCGCTGAGTACGGTTCTCCTCGTCCGTTTTGATGGCAGCGTCTATATCAGCTCGCAGGTCAACTTCATTACCGATTGAGACGATCGGATAGACAAGTCCATTCCAACAAACCGCGAAGCGTTGAGAGGTGGCGGTGCCCGGCAATACCCAACCGTGCATCTTGCCGGTTAAGCTTGGTTTCCAGGGTGGCCCCAAATAAATCTCAATCTCTCGATATTCCAGGCCCCGCGGGTCAGCCAAGCCCTGTTCAAACAGACGAGCCGTTGTCGAGATCAGATTTGCGGGGAGTTGAGTCTGCGGAGGGGCCCAGGAACTTTTCTGTTGCGGCGGCTCAGGAATTGAGTCTCCCGCGAACTTGGAGGGGACTCTGATTTGAGATGCGGGAATCGCGGAAGCGATCACCGTCACGGCGTACCCGGCGAATTGTCTGCTCAGCCGTATCATCTCCGAGACTCTGCGGGCACTCCTTTGTTCGACGCTTAACGCCGTCGCGTCGGCGTCGCGATCGACTTCGGCATTTGTGGATACGTAGACGGTGTACTTGCCTCGTCGAAAGACAATATTCGAACCGCCGTAGCCCCACGAATAGGCTTCATCGCCGACACCCTTCAATTCCTTAGCGTCCCGTTCGTCGCTAACGAGGCGCCCTAAGTTATCGTGAGCCTCTTCGACTGATTTCTGCTGCATCGTCGCTATCTTTACGAACCGATTAGGACTCGTCCAAAAATCTATGATGACATCTTTGCTTGGTTGAATCAGACGCTTGTGTTGCCATCCAGTCATCTGAATAGCGATCTCTTGGGTGACTCTGTCAGCAAGCCGCTCCAGCTCATCATCATCCTGAGACATTGCCGGACTTGCGAACACAACCAGGAGGACCAATCCGGTTGTCAGCTGTCTCTGAGCCTTCAACATCATGACGAAAACTCGAAACTTCTTTTAGGATGGTGAAACACGCTGCCGTTCGAGCATCACGGCACTATCTCGATTACGAGCTCGGGTGAGTCTTTCGTCCACGGACCTCCGATTTCAAATCGGCGCCGATCGGTTAGATGATAGATGCCTGGCGAGAGTGGGCCATACCATTTTTTCAAATTCACCCCCTCTAACTGGGAGCTGTTTTTTGGCTTAATGAAGAGATCGGAGACCACGTCGACCGACGACGATTTCGCATCCTTTGACTCGATAAGTTTCGCAGTCTCTTCAAGGTAAGGTACTAGCTTTCCATCTTTGAACAGTTGGAATCGATTCCCGTAATAGGAATCGATCACATTAATTCTGACGGATTGGTCCGAGTCATTTGCGATCACTACGTCAAGGTAGTCGTCACTGCTCATTTGATAAGTCTGACCGTTGGATGGCGTCTGACCGCGTTGCGGAACCAACCTAACAGTTACACCGTCAGGAATCGAAGACGGTCGCCCTCGCGCTACAACATCAAACGTAACCGGGTTTGATTCGGCCCAGTCACCATCCGGCGCGAAATGCTTCCGCACAGTCAGTTGATAATGACCGGGCGCAAGCGAGCCATACCAATAGTTGATATTGACGTCCGTCCACTTAACTTCGCGATTTGGTCTTAACTGGACCATGGAGACACTGCCAGAAGGCGCCCGGCGTTCGGCAATCTCGGCTTTTTCTTGAGCGTCTTTCGTGTAGGAAAGAGGGGAACCGTCCTTAGACAAGTCTGGCCGATATTCATACGACGGCGACATATGATTCGCTAACATGAGTTCGTCGAACTGGGACTGGGTGATCAATAGCTGAAAACTGATGACATCTCCGGCAACGTATGGAGACGGCGTGGTTGAAGGATCCTCACGAGGCGTATCCCGTCGTTGAGAAATCAACTTAAGGCTAATAAAGGTAGGATGCTTTAGCTGTTCAGCGCGCAGTTTGTTAGCTGCGATGATTTGCTCCTGGGTGGATTGAGAGGTTCCGGGTTGGTCTGCTGTACCCTGAGAACAAACCGTTAGTGACAAGCCGACAATAATCACGCAGACGCCGAACCATCGCTTACACATTAGCCCGCTCTCCTTACTCAAACGATTATGGCTGATCTACCGCCGTTGCCATGTGTTTGGCGAATTCCATACTTAGCCGCTTCATTTCTGATCTTTCGCGATTTCCCTTTTCAGTTGCACTAAGAGTCTGCGCGTCAGGATCAGATTCCACCGCGGCATACGTCTCAACATAAAAGATGAACCTCCCTCTACGGAAGACAATGCTTGCGAGTCCGTAGCCCCAGGCGTACGCGTTTGCTCCGAACCCTTTCAACTCTTCTTTTTGTCGCTCGTATTGTATGAATGGTTGCATTGCATCGAGCGCTTGACTCGCTGAGCTGTATTTAACAATTGAAACTGTCACTACTCGATTCGAGTTCTGCCAATGGTGAATAACCGTTCCTTTGCTGCCCTGAATGGGCGCGACCTCCTTATGCGTCCAGCCTGTCATCTTTGTCTCAAGATGTTGGATGATTTTGCTATTAAGGCGATCAAACTCGTCATCGTTTTGAGCAGCTGCTTTGCTCGCAAATACGGCCAGTAAGATCAAGCCACCACAAAGTTGTCTGCGCATCGTAGGCCTCCGATATATAACCCTACTGGAATCTCCTATTCCTGTAATCATCAGAAAGTTGGAATGCATCGATTATGTGAGAGTAGTTGTTCTGATCGGGTCCCGGATCCGTTAGGTTCCTCGTCCAGAAATCCCAGCCTTCTTGATCCGGAAACCTGTGTAGATATGCCCTGTAACACCAGTAAACGAACTCATGGTTGTAAGCCTCGCGATTGGAATCAAGCGTGCCAGGACCGTTATTCATGATCGGATCAATTTGCATAAACTCGCCCGATAGGAAAAACGCCATCCCGACCGAGATGCGCTGTGCGTGGACGCAGTTCAGATCGAAAATGCACTGCGAGATATTGCTCGTCCAAAAATTCCAACCGATTGGATCTGGCTCTTTACCGGGAATCCAATTTCCGTCAGAACCCTTTTCACCGTTAGGATCGCGTCCCAGAAAATCAATGTAATGGTACTTAACGAATTCACGTGAACTATCAATGTGATTAGTGGTGAGCGGCGGACCGCCAGGACACTGAACGTATGTTGTCTTTGTGTCATCGATGTTTCCGTTCATGGCGACCATTGCATCCGTGAAATCGAAAACAGGCGCACCCGGATTAATTGCATGACGAGTGTGCACGGCATTCGTGCCGTTCCAATCAAATGCCGCTAACCCGCCCCAATTCCATCTGTATCGCCCAAGCGACCGCTGTCGAGTTGGGTTGTCAGCATTACCTGTGAAATAAACGATGTACATCTCAAATCGATCGTCAACGTACGTGGCATCATTAAAGTCCCAATCGGTAAACTGGGTTAAGGCATGACTTGGGTTATCATTCACCCCAATATCAAATGAAAGGCCGAAGACCGGGCTAGCAAAATTCCATGAAGTAGCTCCATACGTCCTTTCAGTATCAAGCTGCCATCCCGACGCGACGTTAGACTCGTCCGCTCGTTGGGTGATGCACCTCATCCCCTGAGCCATTTCTTTGCGAAACGTACTTATTGCCTGAACGAACTTGACTCCACTCTGACTCCCGTCTGAAATAATTGGGTCAGTGTCAACATGGGCGTCAAAAGATATGCCCACATTCGCCAAGGTCAAAGGGCAGCCGAGCCTGAGTCGCCACAAAATATCAGCGAACTCACTCCCGCATGCGTACGGAGCACTAACTTGAACGGTGTCCTGATGAGTTCTGACATTCGTCAACCTTGGCAAACTGGAATTAATCGTGAACGACTTGGACACGTTAATCCCACTCTTCGAGTAGGTTAGATTTGCATTTATGAGCCCAACATCTGTGGATCTCATCGTTACCGACGCGGCATTGGGACTCCCGCCGGAAATCGAGGAAGGACCGGTAAATGTCCAATGGTAAGTGCCGCCCCCGTATATTCCGAGATTAGGCGTCGCGTTTAGAACAACGTCAGCCCAAGCTAATTCATTATATTGCGTGTTCGGCGTTAAGGTCGTACCGGTTCCACTTTTGATGTTTACGTCTAGCGGAAGGCTGAAGCTAAAATCATCGAATCCAACTCCGTTCACATCATTGATTCCTCGAATAACGATCTTGCTGATGTTATCGAACGAACCAGTGGTAAAACCCACGGTCCATGTTCCATTTCCAAAAACCGGATATGAGCCGACAGGCGTCGTATTGTTGCCGTTCCGATAGACATCAACAGTCGCGAACTGATTAAAGAAAGCATCCACTCCAATCATGTAAAAAGTTAAGTTACTGACCGGTTGGGTGAATTCGACGTTCATGACTCCAGATGTATCTGGCAGGGTGGTTATGAAATTAGGAGGTGAAGTGGTTGAACACGGCCCGCAGTTTTGCCAAGTATGTACTTGAGCGAAGAGACTGCTCGAATAGAATTTGACCCCATATTGACTGAGGTACTGATCGGCCATTCCAAAATAATTATTTGGTAGCTCATCAAAATTGATCTTCACCGGAATGCTCACTGCGTCGACGCTTACATATCCTTGTGACGAATTCGAGTTCCCATTGCTGTCAGAAACAGACAACGACACGGAATAGACTCCGCTCGAGGAGTACTGATGGTTGACCACAGCGCCCGTTCCTGACGTACCGTCTCCAAAGTCCCATAAGTAATTCACGATCGTCCCACCAGGATCGAAAGACCCGGCACCATTTAATTGCACAGGCTGCCCGCTTTGCGCCGCGTAAGGTCCGCCAACGATTGCTACGGGCAGTTGATTACCGCCGGCGCCGTGGCTATCGACCCCTACTGATCCAAACGAGGAATTAACGTTCACCCAACTAGCGCTGTAATCACCATTACCGCTATTCGATAAATCTATCTGACTAGTGCCGTCGGCATTCATCGTCCAAACCTGTGGCGAAGGATCACAGCAGTCGCGTTCGCGATCACTCGTAAACACAATCTTGGACCCATCAGGCGACCATGTCGGTGAATCGTCGTTCGCCAAGTCGTTTGTCAGGCGCGTCGGAGCCGAACCGTCAGAATTCATGACGTAGACTTCTTTGTTGATATGTTGTAGCGACTTGATGATTACCGTGCCGTCGTCATCAGTTTCTGGCCATGACTCGGTCGTGCTATCTCGCGTACTAACAAATGCGATTTGCTCCCGTCTGGCGACCAAGTCGGCTGACTATCTCCAATCGTATCTGAACTAAATGTAAGTCGCTGTTGATTGCCATCGGCGCTCAGCAAATAGATGCTGTAATACCCTTCGTGATCCCGGTCGCTCGCAAACGCTATCTTCGTCCCATCGGGTGACCAAGAGGGTTCACCATCGTTTGATGACGTATTGGTTATATTGATTTGATTCGAGCCATCCGCGCTCATCGCATAGAGTTGGTAGTTCGTCCCACTACGCATGCTCTGAAAGACAATCTGCGATCCATCTGGTGACCATGAGGCCATGCTATCGTCGTTCGGATCACTGGTTAATCGAGTGACACCGCTGCCATCGGCACCCATCACGTAGATATCCATATAACCCGTAGTTGGATTATCACGGTCGCTTTGAAAGAGGATCTTTGTCCCATTCGGCGACCAGCGCGGAAACTCATCGTTTGCCCCGGAACTGGTTAACCGCACCACGCCGCTACCGTCACTATTCATTACATAAATTTGATAGGAACCGTCACGGTTACTCGAAAAGACCATCTTCGAATCTGGATCCAGCGGTGGAACTGGTTCTATCCCGTTAATAGAGGAGCTCGTACTGAAGAACGAGGAAGATGGTCTCCAAAAGTCCTTCAATCTCGCGCCGGAAACATCGTCCGAATTGAGCACTGGCGACCTAGACTGGAATTCAGCCGGATTAAAAAGGTGCTGGGCCAGAGGTTTCGCAACGGCAAGACCTGTTAGAGCTATTAGGATAAAGACAGGCATACCGAAGCCTGGAGCTAACCGGCGCGAGGACCGCTGAGCACGTTTCATGGGGAAACTCCTGATCGGTCAAGTATAAAGTTAAGAATGCCGAGGCCGGTGCTATTAGGACGCGGACAAGCGTGGGCTCTGGAGGACCAGCCTGCTATTTCATATCGCGCGCAAACACTACGCTAACTGGCTTAAGTCAGTCAATATCTTTTTGTTTCCCGACTGTGACTTAGCGCACATAACAGTTGAGTATTGGAATGTCTCGCATTACGATGAGGGAGTCTTGTCCATGAGATAATTCAACTGCAGGAGCATTGGAGAACTCCTCAAAAACACCCGATTGGCAACAATTCGAGATCGCGGTCGCCAAGTTTGCCGCAGCATTAGATCCTTCGGCCGTCGTCCGTCACGATGTCTCGCTTCCTGATGCCGACACTGGCCGGCCGCGGCAACGCGACGTTGTGATAGAAGCGAAAGTCTGCAAGCTTTTCCCTGTCACTCTTCTCGTTAGCTGCAAATACTGGCAATCCAAACTCGACGAGGGAGATATTGACACTTTTGTTGGAGAGCTAATTTCGGCTCGTGCTCATAAGGGTGTCATTTACTCTTATTCTGGCTTTACCGCACCCGCTCTGGAAAAGGCCAACGCCAAGGGAATCTGTTGTTGTAGGTTGTTCCGCAATGAGCCTCCCGAATTGCCAGAATCTCTCGTCTTCCGCGTCTATGCTTGCACGCCGACGTTCACCATATCTCTTCTGTCTCCACCGAAATCGAATGCTAAACCCTCAACGTGGAGACAAGTTCTTGAAATGAATGATCAGGAGGACGGTGAACAGATATCGGTTATCGAGTCCGTGTTAAGCGTCTACGAAAGGCTTGAAGCACATGCGTTGGACGAAATGAAAAATCATCCTTCTACATTTCCAACAGGATTCGTTTCAGATATGGAATTCAATACGGACCTCAAAATCATTGGTGGTTTAGCGATTCGAATAGGATGCGTTTGGAAGGTATTTCATGCAGATATTAAGGCGTGTCTTGCGAGTGGCTCATACTCGCTGACTCAAAACGAATTTGTCGGCGACTTTCATTATCCGACAATTGATCGCTTCAATGCGCAGCTTGGATCAGGCTGGATTCGAATTGAGAAACCGCCATCAGAAATGGAGCCAGGCTTCTGCTCAAGACTTTTCTGATCCTTTATGGCGAGTTGTAACGATCATCTCCTGAGCAAATCCTCAAATTTCCAAAGTCTGTTGGTAATTCCTGCGGCCATTGCCGGCGTACATCTAATGGACGAGTGGATTCGACAGAAGTTGTAATAGGCGAAGTAGAGAGCGATCGCTGCCTTTAGGTTCTCCCATTTCTTACTGAAACTAATGGTCAGACGAGTAAAGCGCCGCATAGAGACGCGGATGTTCAAGTTTTGACGTTCGACGTGTGATGTACAAATGCGTTCAGGATCCGGATTTCCCCACAAGGGGGTTGGTATTGCCTCCTTAATCCGGCTCGGCGAGTATTTCTGCTGGTCCTCAGGCGCGAGCGGAGTTTGATAGATCTTAACGAGCTGCGCGAAGCTTGAACGTGTGCCTAACGCATAAGCGATGGCGGCGGGATACGGCGGGAATCCATCTGTCGTGATCTGGATAATGTTGGTTGTGCCATCAACGGCATCGAAGACCTTCTCGACGAACACAACGGTGTCGGTCTCAGTGCGTCGACCGAGATGCCAGGTGAGAAGCAACTTAGTGTCGCGTTCAAACGCAGTAAAGCAATAGGCGTCGCCGACTCTATCGCTCGTAATATTCTTTCTGACTTTCTGCTTCTCCTTCATCCGGCAATAGGTCCAGATTTCGTCGAATTGGAGATCGCGGCATACCACCTTGCGCATGTGCCGATTCATTAGACCTTCGCAGCGTTCCCCGCCGATCAGGAGCAGCGTCTGAATCGTCTTCTTGTCGATGTCGAGTATTCGCTCAATGCTGCGAATAGCGACGCCTTCGCAGAGCATCTTCAGGACCAGCAAAGCCTTCTCTTCTGAGAAGTACATTCGGCCGAAGAGCTTTTCGCGTTTGGGCGCCTGGAACGACTTTCGGCACTTGAGGCAGAAGTAGCGTTGCTTGCCTTGGCGATCCTTGCCGAATTTCTGTGCCTGAAGTTTACAGTTATGACACGTCAAAGATGTGAGCCTTGCCTTTCGGACGCGGCAGGCTCACAATGACTTTTGCGTAAGATCGGATGCGAGCAATCGCGTCTGGTTTTTAAGGGCTCTGACGGTCGGGTCACACCAGCTGTTAGAGCCTTTTTCGATTTTTACTGCTGTCCGCGCTGATTTTTTGTGGGAGGATTGACGGGGTTAAGGGAAGGCAGGACAGGCCTTCCCTGGATTTGTGCGGGACCCGAGCGAATGGTGGGCCGCGATTATGAAACTGCGAATAAAACCTAGGCATGAGCAGCCTCCTTCGGGCGCGGCCCGCCGTTAGACGTAGTTACCATTCGCGGATTGGTGCCGGGTTGCGTGACGTAAAACTTTCGCCCTGTCTTTGTCACCTTCCCGGTCTTGCGAAGTTTGACGAGTATAGCGGTCAAGTACTTGCGGCTTAGCTCTACCTTAAAGGTGGGGACTAACGTGAGAATTTCATCCGCGTTCAGACCGTCGGCTCCGTGCTCCTGAAGGATCCTAATGACTACGTGTGATTTCGCTGCGATAACATGGGCACGCTTATTCGTGGTTAGATCCTTCTTCAGTTTATTGAGCTCTTGAATTGCCGCTCTAACGGAACCGTCGCTAGTGCCAGTTTGGAGATACTTGGTCGCAGCTTCGAGTTCGAGTGTGATTCGTCGTTTTGTCTCCTCAAGCTTCTTGAATTCTTCGTCAATTTCTACCTGTTTGCGGATCAGGATTTCAGATCGCTGGTAGACTTGCTGATATATAATTTCCATACTGACGGCCCCCGTTCGCGATTATCTAGGGAGAGAATTTCTCCGTCCCTTAGATACAAGGCGATCCAGCGCGGAAAAAAGTGCCGACTTAGAAAGAAAAGTTTTTCGGACCGAATGCCGTTCGAACTCCTTTCTGAAATCTCTAGATGGTTAGAAGAGCTCCCAACTCCCACAGCAAGCAAAACCCACGCACTCGCGGGGAGTCAGAATTTGACGACCATCGGTTGTTGAGTGAAGAACAGATCTGCGATGGCCAGTTCCTCGAATCCGTCTTTGGTAAGAGATTGAGAGCGTTTGCAAATTCCCTGTTTGAGGGACGGATCTTTGGAGGAGTCGGGCCGAAGGATCTGGTTCAGCACGCATTTGCCGACGTGGTCAAAAATGAAGAAGAATGGAAAGGACGAACTGAGAAAACCCTCTTCGCTCGGCTTTGCGCAGAGGTGAGAAATGACTTTATCGATCTCACCCGGAAACACGGTGTGACCAGGTATGCTGAATTGGCGGAGGCTGATACTTCTTCACGCGGAATGAACGATGTAAGACGGGTGCTCTCAGAAGTTGACTTGGCCTCTTACGCGCGATTCGTTAAACAGCGGATTCCGAATGATAAAGGACAGCATGAATACATAGATCTTTGGTTGGCGGGTTACACGGTAGCAGAAGCTGCCGAGATGATGGGCGTTGACGAGAACAAAGTTAAGAAAATGCGCGTGCAGACCCGAGCCGCGCTACGCAGCGTAATCACGGCGGAAATGATTCGCGGCTATTAGAGTCGTTCGATATGGCAGAAGAAAAGGAAAATCTGAGCCAGGAACAGATTGGCGATCTCATACGCCGATTACTGGGACTGCCGGAGGACTGGGACGACGACGCTGCAGAGTTCATTCTGCAGGTCCAAGGAATTGATCCTGCAACGTCCCGTTCGTATGTGAAGGACTTAATTCTCAGCGAACTTGAGAACCGGAGACTGCGACGAATGGAAGTACCGCCGATCTTATTAAGGATGCTGTCTTCGGTGAGTGCACCACTCGACGCTGAAAGTGAAGCCAAAAAAGCAGAAGACTATCTAAGGGTAAACTTGGAAAGGGCTCAAGGGGACCTTAGCGGTGCCGATGAGCGACTACTACAGGCCGCTCGGCCTCGTCCTGGTGAAGAGCTAGACGAAGAGGATCGAAAGATTCTCAAAGATCTTGAAGAGGAACTAACTCATGGCGTGGATCGTGCTGATGAGGACGAGGAGGAGCCGTACTGACAATTGAGTGGCCTAACAATTTCACCTGAAGTGCTGGCGCGTGCGCTTCTCAAATTTGCAGGCATGCAAGCGCCGGTAGATTTGTATGAATTGAGCGCGGCGATCGGATTGAAGATCAAGGATGTGCCGTCGAGCACCTTTGATGGGGCGCTCGTAAGAGTGGCTGGTCGTCCGCGAGGAATAATCGCCAAACGGCGGATGATTGAGGATGAGGGCCGCAGACAATTCACGATCGCCCACGAAATAGGTCATTACATTTTGCCGGGCCATGGAGTTGACATTTCTGCGTGCACAAAAGACGACTTAGACGTAGCCAAGGCAAAGGTCGCTCAAGCAGAGAAGGAAGCAAACCGATTCGCTAGTGAACTACTGATGCCCTCGGCGCTGGTCGCGCCAATTGTCGACAAGTATGGACTGACGATCAAGACGTGCAACTTTATCTGCAGATTATTCCGTGCGTCGTATACGGCGGCAGCATCAAAATGCGTTCAAGCGTCTGATCGAGAAGTTGCTATGATCATCACTGATAGCGGGGTTCTTAGATACTTTCAGCGTGGTCGCCGTTGGAAATACCGGATTAAACAAGGTGAGGCATTGAGCGAGGAGTCGATGGCAACTTTGCTTCGTTCGAATCGCATGGGGGAAATTAATGGAGAGGTGCCTGCTACCGCTTGGACCTCTGCGGGAACAGGCCTTAGATTGTGGGAAGAGTCAGTGATGATGCCACGGTACAAAAGAGTCGTTACGCTATTGAGCACTAGACTGCCAACTTAACGTCTCCAGCCAGTTGTGTAGTCTCTGCGAGAGTGGGTAGCCTTTCTCCCCTTGATCACGGATGATTTCGAGCAGCTCGCTGACGTACTGCGCGGTGGTATCAGGATTAACTCCGTAAACCCGTAGAACGAATTCAGCGGCGTCCTCATCCCATTCCTCGGGAGGGCCAAGCAGTCTTCTCACAAGCCGCCCGAGTTGTTCATCTGTAAGTTCAACTGATTCATTTTTGGGCATGGCGCAATTCTCCCTGCTGAGAAGTCGCTCTATGCCTGCCACTTTTTTTTGATGCGAGTCTGCCCTTAGAATGGCTAAGTGGGCATCTTCTAAGGAGCTAGCACAAGACCTGTGCCATAGATTTGGAAGACCAACACAGATTTACCCCACCACC
>Ga0126383_10000827_pt1 | contig 18030 bp, 13 predicted proteins | sample PanSoiMetPlot_35_FD_96882 | JGI IMG/M metagenome (GOLD analysis project Ga0126383, IMG submission 96882) | Tropical forest soil microbial communities from Panama - MetaG Plot_35 | ecosystem: Environmental > Terrestrial > Soil > Tropical forest > Bulk soil | place: Panama | collected 2016-02-17
CGCTTGAAACATACAATCCGAGCGCTGCCACCGGAGGAGGTGGAGTGCTGGTTGCCCCGCCATTGACCGAAGTTGCCCCGCGAATCGCGCGGTCAACTCCCACATAAACCGTGTTCGGAGATCCGGGTTTCACCACGATAGAACCGATCGCCCGTCCGAAGAAAGTCAACGTGGACGAAACCGTGCCTGGCAACACTGTCCACGTATTTCCGCCATCGGTTGACTTGAATACTCCTGTGCCTGCCTCGGAATCAGCCGAAGCATTGGGTTCGCCCGTGCCCGCATAAATTGTGTTGCCCTCGGAGTCATTAGGATCGACGTAGAGAACGCCAATAGCGTTCGAAGTGATTCCGTTGGCAAGAAATACCCAGGTAGGAGAACCCGCGAGGGCATTATCCGTGCGCCAGACGCCGCCCCCGGCCGCGCCAACCCACAAGCGGCACTGGTTCGGGGCGCACGTCGGCGCGATTGCCATCGCGGTGACTCGCCCGGAGGCTATATACTGCGTGCCATTGAAGCTGAGAATGCCGGGCTGGATAGCATACGTCGGACCTAGCAGGTACCAGTTCAACGCATTCTGATTGCCATGATTCGATTGAGCCTTCAACTTAGTAAAAGTGGCGGCGGCTGCCTGGGTGTAGGCGATCGGAATCTGGGTCAACGGATACGCCCGATTCACCGCCTGTTCGATCGCCGGATTATTGTCTGGGTCCCGGTCACTTTCCTGTCCCCGCGTCGTAAAGATATCTTCCGCTGATGAGCTAATCGCCCCAGGATCTCCCATCCTGCCAGTTTCTCGATTCGCGTTTTCTAAAGCTGCTCTATAACTTGGCGAGCGAAACGAGTGGCGGGACGGAAGGCTAGGAGCTACGATTAGAGCAATTACAGCAATAAACACCAGTGCCGCAAGGGCGCTTACGATAAGAGATCGTTGGGCGGGTCTTGACATCGCGGAACCTCCTTGGTTTGTGCGTAAACTGATTGCCTAGGATCGATAGGCGGGTTTTCAGGACACATAGGCATCGTCGAAACTGCACAACATGTCGCTGTAATCGGGAACCTTGGGGCCCTGTCAGCTGGATAAAAAAGAGGACTGTGACATTGCTGCCCGACTGCGCTCACACAGCATACCCCTAAACACCCGATTGTCAAGCCATTTGGGGCTGTCCCCAAAAATGACTACTCCCGCCAGGGGACACACCTTTTTCGCAGCATTCTCTCTTCAAAAGTTCCTCTTCATCTTTGACCCGTTCGTCTTCCTCGATTGTCTCGAGAATTTTAACGGCGACAATCAGCCCACGCAGTTCTCCCTCTGTAATCAACATCCGATATACGAGGCCATTTCCGCCGCTGCCTAGATGTTTAGGAAAATCAAAGAAACAATTTCTGGCGAATGCTGTTGGAGTGACGCCGCTACGGGAAGTTATCGGCCAGCGCGTTGCGCAACGACCATTGAAGCCTCACGATATGATTTAGGCGATTAGAGGAGCGGGCACTATGAGCAGCCAACGCCAACACGTCTCGACGGGGTCGCCTTTCGAGCCGAAGTTGGCCTTTCGCAAGCAATTCGAGCGGACAACTCATCGCGGTCGCTGGCACAGCCCGACTCGGCAAGGATGGCAAGACCGTCGCAAAAGGCGACGCGGCAGGTCAGGCGTGAAGGTGTTTGGAAATTATAAAGTCCGCCATTGAAGGATTAGGCGGCGATCTCGCGGATGTGACTCGCACCAGAATTTTGCTAACCCGTAAAGAGGATTGGGAGCAGGTCGCGGCAGTCCACGGCGAGTTCTTTCGCAGCATTCGCCCCGCCAACACCGCCATGCAGGTTGTCGTCGTGGAGAGCTAGCGGCCCATGAGCGCCGGAGGAATCCTAGCCATCGCCATTCTCGCTACAGTTATCCTCCTGATTCGGTTCCGCAAGTGATAGCTGGCAAAGTTCAACATCGCCATCACAATCGGATCGCCAGTTTGTTTCGGGGTTGCTGCCCGGGTTTGGCATTCTCAGGCACGTGGGTTGCAAGTTATGGAAGGTCTACCGCACTCCAGTGAACGTCTTTCGAGCGCCCAATGGATTCATCATCGACCTCCCTGCAGCAGTCAATCCGAGTGGGTGAAGAATCTGCTCGCGGACAGGGGGTGCGAACTCAAGACTCGCGCGAAGAAATATCAGCTTTCCAGGGCGAGCGCTCATCCTTCGCGGCGCTAGCCCGCCTGCCCTTCTGGAGGTGGGTGCGGCTGAATTTTTCCCGAAGGATACTAGCCTGAGCGTTCGTTGACTTGTTCGAACGCGTCCCCGTAATATTCGTTTCCGCCAACTGTGGAGGATGCACGTGAGCGCAGCCAGAAAGCGCAGCCGCCGTTTTTTTCTTCAGACCAGCGTAATGACTGGAATGAGCGCAGCCGCATTACCCGCTCTCGCCGGAGCGAGGGCCCTTGCGCCGACGACGCCCGCAGAAACTCAGATACCCGCATTTGAATTCGACGAAATCACCATATCCGACCTCCAGGACGGAATGAAATCCGCCAAATACACCGCACGCTCCATTGCAGAAAATTATCTAGCTCGCATCGAAGCTCTCGATAAGCAAGGTCCGGCTGTCAACGCCATCATCGAGTTGAACCGCGACGCCCTCCAGATCGCTGCCGCCATGGACAAGGAGCGCCAGTCCGGCCAGGTTCGCGGCCCGCTGCACGGCATTCCCATTCTGATCAAGGACAACATCGATACCGCGGACGCGATGATGACTACGGCGGGTTCGCTGGCTCTCTTGGGTTCAAAACCGACGATCGACTCGACCGTGGCACGGAAGCTGCGCGCCGCCGGTGCAGTCATCCTTGCCAAAACCAATCTTAGCGAGTGGGCCAACATTCGTTCGAACCACTCCACCAGCGGCTGGAGCGGTCGCGGCGGCCTGACTAGGAATCCCTACGCGCTCGATCGCAATGCTTGCGGCTCCAGTTCAGGCTCAGGGGCGGCCGTTGCCGCAAACCTCTGTGCAGTCGGGATTGGCACCGAAACCGACGGCTCTATCGTGTGCCCTTCTTCCGCAAATTGTCTAGTCGGCATTAAGCCAACGGTTGGCCTCATCAGCCGCGCCGGCATCATCCCCATCTCGCACACTCAAGATGGCGCGGGCCCCATGGCCCGCAGCGTGGCCGATGCTGCACTTGTCCTCGGGGCGCTTACCGGAGCCGATCCCCGCGATTCGGCAACCAGCACCGGGAGCGCAAGTGTGCTCAGCGATTACACCCAATTTCTCGATCCCCGGGGCTTGAGCGGTACCCGCATTGGCGTCGCCCGAAAATATTTCGGTTTCAGCGAAAACGTGGATGCCTTGATGACTAAGGCGCTGGATGCGATCGAGCGCGAAGGCGCCACCTTGATCGATCCGGCCGACATCAGTACATTCGGCAAATTCGATGACTCCGAACTGGAAGTGTTGATGTACGAGTTGAAGGCCGACCTGAACGCCTACCTCGCGCAACTCGGTCCGGCCGCGCCGGTACACACTTTGGCGGAAGTGATTCAGTTCAACGACAAGCACAAAGATAAGGAGATGCCCTACTTTGGCCAGGACGCATTTATTAAAGCTGAGGCTAAGGGACCGTTGACGGAAAAGGGCTATCTCGATGCTCTTGCCAAGAATCACCGCTTGGCCCGCAGCGAAGGAATCGACGCTGTGATGAATAAATTCCAGCTCGATGCGATGGTAGCTCCCACTGCCGGCCCGGCATGCCTAACCGATCTGCTCAACGGCGATCACTTCACCGGTGGCAGCGCAAATGCCGCCGCCGTTGCCGGTTACCCCAATATCAACGTCCCCGCCGGATTTCTCGACGGCATGCCCGTAGGAATCTCCTTTTTCGGCCGCGCCTGGAGCGAGCCCAAGTTGATCAAGATCGCCTATGCCTTCGAGCAGGCGACGAAAGCGCGGAAACCGCCGAGGTTCTTGCCCACTTTGTCGCTAAATCCGCGGGGATAATCTCAGCCTGTCGCATTGGGCGAGACACGAAGCCGAAGGCGAGAGGTCTTGTATTTCCGGAATCCTTCTTCGCCAAGGATCCGTTAGCGTACGGATGGCTTACCGGCCGCCGGCGATACCCGGTTCCGAAATTCCTCCAGCAGTTGCTGTAATTTCCTGCTGAAACGCACCGGATAGGCCACCGCATTGTGTAGTCTTCGGCAAGAATCCGGCAGCCGCGCGATTTCCTCTCTCGCGCGTCGCTGCACTTCGGGCAAAGCCGGCGCGGAATTCAGTCGCCTTCCTTCGCTCATGACACAGCCAAGCAACGGCGTGGCATCTTCGTACCTGTCAGCGCAACGGCAGACCACATCCTCCTTGTACTTGCCGTCCGGACCGGTGCGCCGAAACACCTGCTTGCACCCCGGGTAGCTGACTTTCCCTCCGCTTAGTTTGGCGCGATAGGACGGACCCTGTCCTCCAAATACATCTACCAGCTTGTAGACCCCGGACAAGGTGGGAGCATCTTTGGAGGTAGCCAGACTCGTACCCACACCAAAGGCATCTACTTGTGCGCCATGCGCCAGCATTTCGGTGATGACATGTTCGTCCAGATCGCTGGTGGCAAAAATCTGCGTCTCGGGCAAGCCTTCTTCGTCCAGGCGACGACGAACTTCACGGGATAACTCAATCAAATTGCCGCTGTCGAGACGAACCATTTTCGGCCGCAACCCGGCTTCCACAATCTTGTCGATTGCCGCCAGCGTGTCATAGGTATCAATCAGCAAAGTCGCGTTGTCAGGAAAAATATCTTCGAAACGGCGAAAAGCCTCCTCTTCATCTTCGTACGCCATGATGAACGAGTGTGCCAGTGTTCCGAACACAGGAATCGAAAAGCGTCGACCCGCCTCGACGTTCGAAGTACCCTTGCACCCGCCAATGTACGCGGCACGCGCCGCCAAGGTGCCCGCTTCCGGTCCGTGCGCGCGCCGCGTACCAAATTCAATGACATCACGCCCTTGTGCCGCGCCTACCACCCGCGCTGCTTTAGAGGCAATCATGGTTTGAAAAGTAATGATGGAAAGCAAATAGGTCTCGACTACTTGCGCTTCTATGATCGGCGCCGTGACACGCAGCAGCGGTTCCTCGGAAAATACCGGGGTCCCTTCCGGCATCGCCCATACCTCTCCTTTAAATTGAAAGTCGCGCAGGTAATCGAAGAATTGGCCACTGACGTTTCCGAACACCTTCTGCGAGCGGAGATAGTCGATGTCGCTCGCCTGAAATCGGACATTCTCGAGGTAATCGAGGGCCTGTTCGAGACCGGCAGCGATCAGATAACTGCGCTCGGCCGGCAGCGAACGCATAAACAACTCGAAGCTCCCCTTGGCGCGGAAATCGTTGTCGAAATACGCCGCCGCCATGGTGAGCTCATACAAGTCCGTCAGCAGCGCCGGATGGCAAAGTGGGTCAGCCATGGATCCTCAATTGATTATAGAAGCCGGCACCGCAAGGCAGAGACACAGCCCGGAGCAGCGGTCGAGCCCAGCGCGGGGTGATATTAATCCCCCGCTTGCCTCTCCTTCCGGGCAAGCACACTATGCCGAGACACCGGCATGGGCACATTCCCCTTCCGATCCCGCCACAGTATCGCATTCAGCTCCGAGGCGTTAGCGGCATCCGGCCTCGAGAAATCCATACTGCTGGATTCTTGAGCACCCTGTCCGTGTGATGGATTCATCTGGTAGATCAACCGGTTGTCACGGTTGCGCCAATCGGCTGTAAATGGAGGTTGATTTCCGGAACCAGAGAATAACGGCGCCAGCACCGGAGCATACGCATCATTCTGATTCATGGGAGGCACGCCGAGCAGTACCTCTATGGTGTGGACCATGTTCACCGTTGTGTAGAACTGGTGCGCCACCTGCGGCTGCTCAGCCGATCCCGGCGAATACCTACTGATCACCAGGGCGATCGAGCGATGAGCATCCACGTGGTCGGCACCGTCTTGGGCATCATCTTCCAAGACGAAGATGGCGGTATCGTCCCAGTAAGGGCTGTGCGACACCGCCTCCACCACGCGTCCCAGCGCCAGATCGTTGTCCGCTACCGACGCGGCCGGTCGTGGAGACCCCGGCTTGGTACCCGCCGTATGGTCGTCCGGTAAATAAAGCAGGACAAACGTCGGCAGTTGGCCTTCTGTGCCCTGTTTTCGAGCCTGCACAAACCGGGCGAATTCATTCAGGAACTCGTCCGCCCGAAGCTGGTCGGGATACGAGGTGTTGAAGTCTGGATACAACGCGTCATAGTGGTCGCGCAACTCGCGCTTGGTTGCGACCATCCGCTTCACCAGGGGCACGGCCCATGGCCACGGGCTCGCTGACCCGTGTGGCTGACCGACATTCGGCGGCAGCGGCTCGCCTTGCTGGACTCGATCATGAGGGCACGGATGGATGCCGGCGTGCGGCGTCCCTTCTTTAGGTGAGCTTCTTTTCTCCATCTGGGGAGTACACCACTCCCCGGTGATGAATTCGCCATAATCGCGGAAACGAACTCCGTGACGGGCGAAATTATCCCAGAGGAAACCAGTTTGCGGATCGTCTACATCGGCTTCGTCATGCTCCAGCGGATACTCGTCCGCGACCGTACCCTGAAAGTCATAGGTGCGCTCATCACCCCGATAAGCGATCTGCCAGGTCTTTTCGTTGTAATCGGAAGTGATGGCCGCCGTCGACCAGTTGTGGCCATCGCCGGAGACCTCTCCGCTATCATAAAAATTATCAAGCACGCCAAATTGCAGGGCCAGTTTGTGTTCGTTTGGAGTGATATCAGAACCGTAAAGCGTCAGCAATCGATCGCCGTTGCCCACCGGCAAATCTCCAAAGATTTGATCGTAGGTCCGGTTTTCCTTGATCACATAGATTGCATGCCGTATTGGATTACCACCGCTTTGGAACGTAATTTTTCCGGGGTCTGAGTGGATCAGATTTTCCTCTTCCACACGAGAGGTAAGCTCGGCCAGGTTCTGCTCCGCCTTCTTGTAATTGAGGCGCGCAATCGATCCGCGCAACAGGGTAGCTATGTAAGGGTGTTCTCTCCGCCGCCTGGCAGAGCGTAAGGCGCTGATTCCGCTGTTCGGCCCCGAGCCCTGGCCCTTGGCCGTAACCACAAGCAGATCATCGCCATCGATGGCGAGCGCACTCGGATACCAATCGGTGGGAATAAAGCCGAGCGGCTTGAGTTCAGATAAACCCCTTATCCCCTGGTGAAGGCTGGTTAGATCAAATATGGCCACTGCATTGATACCAGAATCAGCCACAAACAACCGGTTTCCATCGGCTGATAGGGCCAAAGCTTCCGGATAACTACCGCCAACTTCGGCTCCCGGCATCATGGTGCTCAGATTCTGAATCACTTCGCCCGTCTCAGGGTCGAGAACCGCCACCTTATCGGCGTTGGACAAGGCCACATAAAGTAGCTTTTCGTCGGAACTGAGAGTCAACGCTGTTGGGTGCGAACCGGGCGCGGTGGCATCTTGGGGCTTATCCAGCGGAATCCATCGGCGCACCGTTCCCGCCGTCAAATCCAACTCTGCGACCTCCGAAGCGTTCCACAAACTCGACCAGGCGCGCCGGCCGTCCCGACTGGCCACTACCGTATAGGGAAAGGAGGACGGCACCAGATCATTTGTGCTCAGATCGAACTGCTTGAGAGTTTGTCCGCTCGAGGCATCGAGCAAAACTACATTGTCGGAGAGATTATTGGCCACCAGAAGTTTATCCCCGCCTCTGCCGTGGACGACGGCGAGTCCCGCGGGAAAAGGAATCGCCATTCCTGCTTCGAAGTTGAACAATCCAGTGGAAATCTTTTTGCCCGCTCGAAGCTTCTGCAGCGGAATTTTGAAGAACCGCTCAGACGCGATCTTCCCTTTTCGGAAGCGATAAATGGCAATTCCGTTTCCAGTATCGCCAGGCTTCTCCCCTGAGGGGTCCGTGATCGAACCCACAGAAGCGTAGAGATGCTTCCCTTCAGAACCGAATCCCAACCCCAGGAAGTAGCTCTGATGAGCGTTTTCGCCAAGTCGCCCGTCGGGAAAATCCGACACCTGGCCGGTGCTCAAGCTGAGCACTGATATCGACTGCCGCGCCTCGGTCTCCTCTGTACCATAACCAGCATTCAGCAACGCCGCATAGCGCTGATCCGGACTAAGGGCGATGGCAACCGGAAGACTGTTGACCGGACCGATGCGCCCCGGGGCTGGTGTATCCAGGAATTTACTGGTCGGCAGATAAATACGCCGCTCCGACGACTGCCGCGCTGCCGCGATGACGAGAAGAGCGAAGCCAATAACCACCATCACCAGCCGCAAAGCATTCACATGAATCTCCCGCGTCCTGATCAATGCCAGATCATGCTACCGTGAAGTGCCCCGCTTGACGCAAGTTGAATCGACTCCATTCGCGCGCTCCTGCCTGGGGGGATTGTGTTCTTGGGGGTGATCCGCTTGATGGCGGTCAAGGGGGTTTCTCCGGGCTCCGCCCTGCCCACGAACAAAGACCAAACGCTAAGAGTTCAGCTCCGATCCACGATTGGCTGGCGGGCACCCGGATCGGCGACAGCCACATTGTGCCGCACGTCTGCGCCGCGTACCCAAAAGATGACATCCTCGGCGATGTTGGTAGCGTGATCCGCCACCCGCTCCAGGTTGCGGGCAACCAGGAGAGCGTCCAGCGCCTGGCGGGTCACTTCCGGAGTGTCGTTCATCTTGCGCGTCAGGTTGATGAAAGCCTCGTCCCGCATGCGATCTACTACATTGTCCATCTCGAGCACGGCCTGCGCCAGTTCTGCCTTGCCTTCGATAAACGACTCCAGCGCCCGTCTCACCATGGCCGATGACGCTGTAGCCATGCGCGGAATGTCTATCGGCAAATCGGCCGGCGGCAGTTCCACCATATCCATCACGCGCTCTGCAATGTTTACCGCCTGATCGCCGACCCGTTCCAGATCGGAGTTGATCTTGGTCACGGCGAGAATGAACCGCAAATCCACCGCCATCGGCTGCTGCAAAGCCAGCAGATCGAACGCCAGTTCATCGATTTCCCGTTCCGCCGCGTTGATCCGTGATTCGTTCTCGAGCACCATGTGGCAGCGCGTCAGATCGCGCTCAATATACGCCTGACACGCGCGATCGACCGCTTGTTCCGCCAGACCGCCCATGGCCAGCAACTTGGTTCGCAACTCATCCAACCCTTGCTGAAAGCGAGTACGCATTATCCAAACCTGCCCGTAATGTAATCTTCCGTCCGCTTGTCGGACGGATTTGTGAATAGCTTTTCGGTTTTATCGAATTCGATCAATTCTCCTAAAAGGAAAAACCCGGTGAATTCCGCCACCCGCGACGCCTGCTGCATGTTGTGGGTAACAATGACAATCGTGTAATTCTCTTTCAATTGAAAGATAAGTTCCTCGATCTTCCCCGTCGAGATCGGATCCAGCGCCGACGCGGGCTCGTCCATCAGGAGAACTTCCGGTTGAACCGCGAGTGCCCGGGCAATACACAGCCGCTGCTGCTGGCCTCCCGACAGGCTAGCGCCCGACTTTTTCCGTAGATGATCTTTTACCTCATCCCAAAGCGCCGACTGCTGCAGTGAGCGTTCTACGATTTCATCGAGGCGCCGGCGATTGCGGAACCCATTGAGCTTCAGACCGGCTGCCACATTGTCGTAAATCGACATGGTCGGAAACGGATTGGGTTTCTGAAACACCATTCCCACACGCCGCCGCACTTGCGTGGCCGACGTCCCATTGTAGATACTTAAATCGCCAATTCGGACCGTGCCCTCGGCGCGCGCCCCGGGAACAGTTTCATGCATCCGGTTCAGGCAGCGCACATAGGTGGATTTTCCGCATCCCGAGGGACCAATGATAGCCGTAGCATGGTTAGCAGCAATCTCCATGCTGATGTTATTCAGCGCCTGGGTAGTCCCGAACCAGGCGTTCAGATGTTCGACATGGACGCCAACACCCATTAGCTTACTCCCTTAAGCATGCCGCGCCCAGCGGCAATTCGGACCGCGGTGACGGCCAACACGATCAGAATGATCAGAATCAGCGCCCCCGCCCATGCCTGGCGGCGCCACTCATCGAAGGGCGAAATCGCATAATTAAAAATCTGCAGCGGCAGCGCCGCGGTCGGCTGATTCACATTCCAGTTCCAATACTGATTTCCGAATGCCGTGAACAGCAAAGGTGCAGTTTCTCCGGCAATGCGGGCAAAGGCCAGCATCACTCCGGTGATCACGCCCGAAGTTGCGGTGCGCAAGGTAATTGAAATGGTTGTACGCCAGTGTGGAACTCCCAAGCCGTAAGCCGCTTCCCGGACTTGGATCGGGACCAGCAGCAGCATCTCCTCCGTAGCCCGTGTGATAGTGGGGACCATCATGATCGCCAGTGCGACCCCGCCGGCCAGCGCGGAAAAATGCTTCTGCCTCAAGACGACGATGCTGTAGCCGACGATGCCGATGACAATCGATGGCACCCCATTCAGCACATCGGCAGTGAAGCGAATCAGGTCAGCGAACCGGCCCCGACCAAATTCCGCCAGGTAGATGCCGGCGCCAATTCCGAGGGGAACACCCATGATACTGGCCAAGCCGAGAATCAAGATCGAGCCGCCAATCGCATTGGCCATCCCGCCGCCCGCTTCACCTACCGGCTTCGGAGTTTGGGTCAGAAATGCCCAGTTCAGCGATCCAAAGCCCTTGTAGAGCAAGTATCCGAAGATGGCAACGAGTGGCAGCAATACCAGCAGGACGGCTGCTCCGGCTGCCCCGGTGGCCAGGGCATCGACCACCCTGCGTCGAATACTCACCGCGGCAAGGCCGGCTTTTTTGCCCGAATCAGGCATTGCTCCTCGCTGGAGTCCCCCGCGTTACCGTCCACACCAGCAACTGGGCGAGAATATTCACGACGATCGTCACCAGAAATAGCGCCAATCCAATCTGCACCAGCGAACTCAAATACAAGTCGCCGGTGGCTTCACTGAACTCATTGGCAATCACGCTGGCCATCGTGTGTCCAGGAGCGAGGAGGGATCTGGAAATTTCCGCACGGTTGCCGATCACCATGGTGACCGCCATTGTTTCCCCTAACGCGCGGCCCAATCCAAGGATGATCCCGCCCACGATGCCCGCCCGCGCGTTCCTCAGCACGCCCACGCGGATCATCTCCCAGCGGGTCGCGCCCAGCGCCAGAACGGCCTCCCGCTGCTGCTGCGGCACTGCAGTCATAACCTCCCGCGTGATGGCAGAGATGATGGGAATGATCATGATCGCGAGGATAAACCCGGCGGCAAGCATACCGATTCCGAAGGGCGCTCCCTCAAACAGCCCAGTCCATCCGAAATAGCGTGCCAGGAATGGTTCGACATATAGCCGCAGCAGAGGGACCAGCACAAAGATTGCCCACAGTCCGTAAATTACGCTGGGGATCGCCGCCAGCAACTCGGTCGTAAACGCCAAACCGCTGCGCAGCCAACGCGGGCTCATCTCGGTGATGAAGATCGCCACGCCAACCGCAAGTGGAACCGACATGATCAATGCCAGAATGGAAGACACGATTGTGCCGTAAACAAATGGCAGCGCACCGAACTGGTCATTGACCGGGTCCCAGTCACGGGTAAAGAAGAATTTCCAGCCAAACGCGTGCCAGGCAAGCTGCCCTTTCGTGATTAACTCGTAAACGATCAGTCCTACAATGGCCAGAACTGCAGCGGCGCAGCCCCACATAGCCGCGTGGAAAGTGCCGTCGGCCCATTTGGAGCTTCTTTCCGGAATCAAAAGCGCTGGCCGGGTTCGAGCATTGCTGCTAACTTCCTCTTTAGCAAAGAGTTCGGGACCGGAGAGGTGCGGTGTCCCCAAGGCGCGATTCCCCATAGAATCACCCTAACAGCCGCATGTTACAGCAATATTAAAAGCGGGAGAGCCGCATTTTACCGGGGTTGTCTCAGTACTTTTCCGTAGAGGAAGCATTGCTTTTCCGGCTCGAACCTTGTATTTTTTGGTCCCCGGTTGGAGCCTATGGCGTTCGATCACGATCGCGTCACACACCTGTTCGAAAAATTGGATTGGCAACTCAGTAAGCTCTCTTCCAAGCCGCGGCCCAACAACATCCACCAGTTCCGAACCGTCGCCCGGCGCTTGGAAACGGTCCTCTGTGAAGTCATTCCCGACCAGGACCGACGGCAACGTAGGCTTCTCAAGTTGCTCACCAAGGTCCGCCGCCGTGCAGGTCGGGTCCGTGACCTCGATGTACAGATTGCCGCTTTGCGCAGCCTCAAAGTCTCCGAGCGACCCGGCCTTAAGACTCAAATCCTCGAAGCCATGGCGGAGATGCGAGCCAAGCGCGAAAGACGCTTCCTCGACGTACTGGACAAAGAAACTGTGCGTGAGCTTCGACGGCGTCTGAAGCGGGTACGGGAAAGCTTTCTTAACACTTCTCCGAATCCCTGGGCCCTTGCGGAAAACATGCTATCAGCCTTTATCCGTCAGAACGACGTCCCTGTCAACGAGAGGCTGTTACATCATTATCGCATTGCGGGAAAGAAGATACGCTATATCGCCGAATTGGCTGGAGATCAACCCGCTCAACAGCGCGTGATCGGGGAACTCAAGCGCATGCAGGACGTTTTGGGCGAGTGGCATGATTGGATAACCTTAAACGAGAGCGTCAGAAAAATGCTGCCCGAGAACGGGAATTCTCCGCTGCTCGCAGCTATCGGCAACATCACTCGTGCCAAGTACCGCGACGCGGTCGAGGCGGTCGCCAGTGCTAAGAAGAATCTGGTTGGAAAATCCGGGCCCGATCTGCCGCCCCCGCCGATCAAGCCAAACACAATGGCGGCGGCAGCAGCCCGCGCCGTGGCCTGATACTCCCCGCCAGTGCTCGAGCCCGCAGGTGGGTAGCGGACCTAGCCGCGACACCCCGGGATGAAACTCGCAAAATGAGTCAGAGTTCGGGGGCGACCCAACAAACTGCCTCCCGCATGGATCTTCTCCACAAACTTCGCTAATCCTCTAAACTCACATAACGGAGGGGAGTTCTCTCCAACGCGTCATGCCAATTTTCGCGGCGGTCGATGTCGGCTCGAACTCGGTTCGCCTGAAAATCGCTCGACTCAGCGGGCGACGCCTTCGCGCCATTCACGAAGACCGCGAAGTCACCCGCTTGGGAGAGTCCGTATTCCGTACCGGTTTTCTGTCTCCCGATGCGATAGCCAATACCGTTAAGGTTCTGCGCCGTTTCCATCGCGCCTGCCAGCGGCTGGGCACCGACTCGGTTCGTGTAGTCGCCACCAGCGCACTGCGGGATGCCCGCAACTCGCGCGCCTTCCTGGAATGGGTAAGATCTGCCACCGGCTGGACGGTCGAGATCATCTCCGGCCTAGAAGAGGCCCGCCTAATTCACCTGGGATTAATATCCTCGATCAAGATCGGCAGCGCTCCCGCCTTGTTGCTTGATCTCGGTGGCGGCAGCTGCGAGCTGACTATCTCAATCGGCGGACATATTCGCGAGACGGTCAGCCTGCCGCTGGGAGCAGTGCGCCTGACCAATGAGTTTCTGCATCACGATCCGCCGCGGAAGACCGAGCTCCAGAGTTTGCGTGGTTTCATCACCCGTGAACTCCGGCGTGTCGCTTCGCGAATTATAAAATTGCGCACTAATATCGTGATTGCGACCTCCGGAACCGCGGCTTCACTGACGGCCGTCTGCCAGGCACTCTCGAAAAATGAAACATCCAGCGTGACTCGCGCACAGATGAGTCGCATTGCGAAGTTGATCGCCAAGTCAAGCCTCGAACAACGCCGGCGCATGAATGGCATTGGTCCGCGGCGGGCCGAGATCGTGGTGGCTGGGGCGATTGTCTACTCCGAGCTACTCGAACAGTGTCATCTGCGTGGATTCCGCTATTCTCCCCTTGGCTTGCGCGACGGTCTGCTGGCGCAGATGGCCGCCGAGCATGATCGCGGTGCTCGCTCCCGCAAGCAGATTGAATCAGAACGATGGGATTCCCTGCAGGCAGCACTCGCCCACTACCGGGTGGATGCGCATCATGCTCGCCAGGTGCGCGAGGCAGCGATGAGCTTATTCGATACCCTCCGATCCGTGCACGCCCTGCCGCCGGAATATCGCGAATGGCTCTCCGCTGCCGCCATGCTCTATGAGGTGGGCGACTACGTGAATCGCAGCGGCCGTCACCGCCATACCTACTACATCATCTCGCACTCTGAGATACTCGGTTACACTCCCGAGCAGAGGCGCGTCATTGCTGCGGTCGCGCGTTACCTCGGGAAATCTCGCCCCAGCGGTGGCGATGGGCCCATGAAGGTGCTGCCGCCAGAAGACCGGCAGTACGTTCCCAAGGCGTCGCAGCTCCTGCGCCTGGCGCGCGCGCTGAATCTGAGTCGCAGCCATTCGATTCGTGGCATGCGTGTCCGCCTCCGCGACGCCGAGGTGCAGATACTGGTTCGCCCCGCGCGGGGAACGGGCATTGAGCTAGAACTCTGGGCTATTGAAAAAGAGAAGAATTATTTTCGAGAGGTCTTTGGACGCACGCTCTCGGCGGCGCTGGCATAAATAGTCCGGACGAACTTAGGCGTGACACACCACTGCAGAACACCTCGTTGCCGGGCAACTTCCACCCGCGCCACCGCCCCTTTTTTTAAATCCACCCCGTTTTTTCCGGTCTCGCCGGAAATAACCCGCCCGAGGAATTCGCTGAGGTTCGGATTGTGTCCCACCACCATGATGGCTTCGAATCGGTCATACTTTGCCAAAAGCTTGCGGAAGTCGACGAAAGTGGCTGCGGGGCGGAGTCCATCCTCAATCTGCAGCTTGGCTTCGTAACCAATCTCGTTGGCTACTAGTGCTGCCGTCTGCGTAGCCCGTTTTAGAGGGCTGGTGATCACTGCATCCACTTGCACGTCCAGGGCCGCCAAGGCCCGGCCAACGTGCCCACATTGATCGATGCCGTCCTGGTCGAGGGGGCGCTTCTCGTCCTTTTTCGGATTCACATCGTGTTGGCCGGCGCTGGCATGACGCAGGAAATAAACGATCATGGCGACTTATCGTTCCTTCTGGCCTTTCTGCATCCGAGTTCTGCGCGGCCTAGGCTCGGCCAATTGCGGAATATTGGCGAGCACAGCTTTTCCCTCCGCCAGCGAAATCAAAAACTCCTGCGAATTAAAGGTCGCCGACTTGGCTCGGCGTCCCTGGGTTCCGGTCTCTCCTACCCGCAGGTACGTCCCGTCCTTCTGCAGGCACCGCGCCTTGACATTGTCGGCAACATAGGCTTCCAGGATTTCACGACGAATGCGCTCGCGCAGCAAGGCGTCGCGAATCGGAGTCAACACCTCGACGCGCTCATATAAATTGCGCGGCATCCAGTCAGCACTGCCGGTATAGATTTCCTCTTCTCCCCCGTTCCGGAAGTAAAAAATGCGGCTGTGCTCCAAAAAGCGTCCTACGATGCTGCGCACGCGAATGCGGTCGCTGACGCCTCGCATATTGGGGCGCAGCGCGCAAGGGCCGCGCACGATAAGGTCAATATCCACTCCAGCCTGCGATGCCCGGTACAGGGCCAGAATGATGCTCTTATCGAGCAGCGCATTCATTTTGGCGATAATCGAGGCCCGCCGGCCCTGGCGCGCGTGCTCGGTTTCCCTGGCAATCAAGCTGAGGCATTGTTCCGCCAAATCTACCGGCGATACCAGTAACGGATCATAGTTTGGATGCTCGGCGTAGGCGGTCAGGAAACTGAATACATCGTGAACCGCGCCAGTAATCTCAGGATCGGCGGTCAGTAGGCTCAGGTCGGTGTAAATGCGCGCTGTCGTCGAATTGTAATTTCCCGTACCAATATGACAGTAGCGCCGGGTCGTCCCGTCCGGATCGCGTCGCACCAGCAAGGAAAGCTTGCAATGTGTCTTGAGCCCTACTAGCCCATGAAAGACCTGTACTCCGGCATCCTCCAGATCCCGTGCCCACCGTATATTCGACGCCTCGTCAAACCGTGCCTTGAGTTCAACAACGGCGGTTACCTCTTTTTTTTCTGCCGCCGAGATGAGCGCTGGGACAATCAGCGAATGTTCGCTGGTGCGGTACAGAGTCTGCTTGATGGAGAGCACACGCGGATCTTCGGCCGCACTCTCGATAAACGAGACCACCGCATCATAGGAATCAAAAGGATGGTGCAGCAGAATGTCGTGCCGCCGCAATTCTTCAAACAAGTCCTGTGACTTGGCCGTCAACCGCAACTCGCGCGGAACAAAAGTTTTGTATTTCAGCTCTGGATATCCTACCTGTTCATAAATATTGAACAGGCGCGACAAGTTTACCGGCCCTTGGGTGCTGAAAACCTGCCAGGGATCCAGTTCGAAGTTGGTTCGCAGCCGCTCAATTATTTCAGGATCGGCATCGGCCTCAATCTCCATCCGCACCGCGTCGCCTTTACGTCGATTATGCAGTTCGGTGCGCACCGACTCGAGTACGTTCCGCGACTCTTCTTCTTGAAGATAGAGATTGCTGTTGCGAGTCACCCGGAAAGCCGCTGCCGAAATAATGTCGTAGCCCTTATACATGCGCGCAGCATGAAAGGCGACCAGGTCGGCTAGAAAGATGAAAGCGGCGGTATCCTCGCTTGGCAGACGTACCAACCGCGGCAGCGCCCGCGGCACCGTAACCACTCCAGTGTAGGTCATCGAGGCTCGTCGCCGCCGTCTCAAGAGAAAAGCCAAGCACAGAGCTTTGTTGATGACACGCGGAAAAGGGTGCGCCGGATCGACCGTGATCGGGGTTAACAGTGGGTCCAGCTCCTTCTCGCAGTACTCCTCGATGAACGATCGGCCGGCCGAATCGACCTCCGCAAGTCCGAGCACCCGAATCCCGTGCTCGGCCATCTCTGGCCGCAACTGCTCATTCCAGCAGCGATACTGGTCATCGACCAATTCGTGAGTGAAGCGCGAGATCAGCTCGCGCTCTTCGATTAAGGTAAGCCCGTCGGGACCAGCTTCGCTGTATCCGTCCTCGATCTGCTGCAGCAGACCAGCCACGCGAACCTCGAAAAATTCGTCGAGATTGCTCGCGGTAATCGAAAGGAATTTCAACCGTTCGAGGAGTGGATTGTCCCGATCCTCGGCTTCCTCCAACACGCGCCGATTGAACTCGAGCCAGGAAGACTCGCGATTGATGAAGAAGTCCGGACGGTCCAGAGAAATGCGTGCAGCCATGCCTTGCTCGTGAGTGAATACGGTGGAACCGGGTTGTTCAGCTGCGCCAGACCGCTACGCCGAAATGTGCAAGCAACCGGCAGCAAGTCAAGTATAGAACAGCATTCAAAACTTTGTGTTCGCGCCCAACCTCCTCGCTAGAGCAACAGCCGGATAGCAATAAATAGGCGCCAATCCTTCGACCGGCGCCTTCATTTCCCTCCAATCTTGTAGCGGGACCTCAACGCACCTGCTTGATAGCCTCCTTCACCTTAGCGGCTACATTTTCCGGCAGGGGCGCGTAATCGAGTGCCGCCGTTTGTTTCTGTCCTTCGATCAGCATCCAGTTCAGGAAGTCAACCAGGATCTTCCCCTTGGCCGGGTCTTTCGACTGGGTTGGAATCAGCAACCAAGTGAAGCTGGAAATCGGATACGCATCCTTGCCCGGAGCGTTTGTGATCGACACGCGGAAGTCCGCAGGCATGTTCTTCACCGAGGCCGCGGCCGCTGTGGAGCCTTCCAAGCTGCCCTTGAGCCATGTGCCGGCAGAGTTTCTCACGATTCCGTAGGGAATTTTATTCTGGACGGCATAGATCAGCTCCACGTACCCAAACGCACCTTCCATCTGCCGGATCATGCCGGCAACGCCTTCGTTACCTTTGGCGCCTAGTCCAACTCCGACTGGCCATTTTACTGAGGTACCCTTACCGACGCGGCTCTGCCACTCCGGACTCACCTTCGACAGGTAGTCAGTGAAAATGTAGTTCGTGCCACTTCCATCGGAGCGATGAATCACAACAATC
>Ga0126383_10000831_pt1 | contig 18010 bp, 15 predicted proteins | sample PanSoiMetPlot_35_FD_96882 | JGI IMG/M metagenome (GOLD analysis project Ga0126383, IMG submission 96882) | Tropical forest soil microbial communities from Panama - MetaG Plot_35 | ecosystem: Environmental > Terrestrial > Soil > Tropical forest > Bulk soil | place: Panama | collected 2016-02-17
GTTGCTTAATCGATGAACCGCTCGAACCACAGCTCGAGCATCAAGAGCGACCACAGGCGCTGGTCATGATCGACCTTGTGCGCGACGTGCTGATCGATCAGTTGGCGCACCCGCTCACGATTGAAAAGGCCGCGCGACAGGGCCTTCTCGGACAGTAAGGTGTCACGCAGAAACGCCTGCATGCTGTGGCGAAACCAATGACCGATGGGGACGCCAAAACCCATCTTGGCGCGCGTGAGATTCTCTTCCGGAACAAATCGCTTCAGGATGCGCTTCAGCAGAAACTTCGTCGTCATCCCGCGCAGCTTCAAATGTTCCGGCAGGCTGGCGGCGAACTCCATCAGGTGGTGATCGAGAAATGGTGAACGCGCCTCCAGCGAAACGGTCATACTTGCGATATCCATCTTGACGAGCAGATCGTTCGGCAGATAAGTCATGGTATCTGTCAGCAGCGAAGCATCGACGATGCCGGCGCCGTTGGCCTTCGCGAACCACGGCTCGAGAAAGCTGATAGTCGAGAACCGCTCCGTTTCCTGACGGAAGCTGTCAGAGTAGAGTTCCAGCTTGGCCTGTTCATCGAAGGCGCTCACCCAGCGGAAATATCTCTGCACCGGACTCAATGACGCCGCGTCCAGGAACCGTTGCGCTTTCCGTAGCGGGTTCTTGCGCGATTGGGCCTGCGGCAGCGCGTTGGCGACGTTTCGGATCACGCCGTTGCGGATCGCCGCCGGTAGCAACTTCACGTATCGCTGGGCCACGTTCATGGCCGCATAGCGCTCATATCCGGCAAAGCATTCGTCACCGCCATCGCCGTTCAGCGCCACCGTCACATGCTGACGCGTCTCGCGCGAAACGTAGTAACTGGGAATCGCCGAAGAATCAGCGAACGGTTCGCCATAGTGCTCGACCAGAGTGGGCAGAATCTCCATCGCGTCGGGCTTGACGATGAATTCGTGATGATCCGTGCCGACATGTTCGGCCACGCGCCGCGCATGATGGAGTTCGCTGAAGTCCTGCTCTTCAAAGCCGATGGAAAAAGTCTTCACCTTCTCAGACGATTCCTGGGCCATGAGGGCGACAATCGCGCTCGAATCGATGCCGCCGGAAAGGAACGCACCCAGCGGCACTTCCGACATCAAGCGCACGCGGACAGCCTCGCGCAGTAAATCGACCACGCGCTCACCCGCTTCGTCCTCATTGATCGAAATCTTCCTGGAGAAATCGATTTGCCAGTAACGCTCCAGTCTTATCTCACCGTTTTTCCACAGCAATGAATGGCCCGGCGGTAGTTTGCTGATCGATTGAAACGCCGTGAGCGGCGCGGGCACACAGATGAAGGAGAGGTAATGATGAATCGCCTCGTAATTCACGTCACGGCTTACGTCCGGATGCTGAAGTAGAGCCGTGAATTCCGAACCGAAGACAAGTTGCCCGTTGACTTGCGCATAGAGCAGAGGTTTTTTGCCGACCCGGTCGCGCGCCAGAAACAGGGACTTGTTCCGCTCGTCCCAAATGGCGAGCGCAAACATCCCGCGCAAATACTTCGGACAATCAGTTCCGTATTCATCGTACGCGCGCACGATGGCTTCAGTGTCGCTGTCGGTATAGAAACGATGGCCGCGGCTTTCAAGCTCCCGGCGCAGCTCGCGGTAGTTGTAGATTTCGCCGTTATAGACAATCCAGGCCGTGCGATCAGCATTGTGAATCGGTTGTTGGCCGCTCTTCAGATCGATGATGGCCAGACGCCGCATCGCCAGGCCGACCCCATCATTCAAATAGAAGCCGTCCTCATCCGGCCCACGATGGCGAATCGCCTCGTTCATGCGGGCCAGCACATCGCGGTCAACCCGCGCGCCATCACTGCGAACAAAACCTGTTATGCCGCACATTTATTATTCTGGAAAGGTGGACCACGAGCCCCGGAAATTGCGACCTGGCGAATCCGCCCGGACGATAGCGCTAACTCGCGAATATAAGCCCATTAGTTGCGTTATATTAGCGGACGCAAACAGAGCGCGCAAAGACAACGATTGTCATCGCCGCCTGCCAGATCCCTCTTAATCAACCACGTTTACAAAGAGTTGTGGCCAGCCGTTCACTGGTTGATGAGGCGTTTCGACCGGACATATTGCCAAAGGGCTGCGACTGTCACGCCACAAGCCGCAATCATCGGCGGATACGCTTCCACGATGTAATGCTCCGAGCTGTGCAGAAAGCCAAAGAACACCGTTCGGATCACGATTATGAGAAGCAGTAACCCTACGAGTTGTGCGTTCCGCGCAAAACATGCGAACCCCACTATACCGCCGAGTATTATCGGCGCCACCAGTAGCATTCTGATGAGCCGGTGGAGCGGATTCGCGGTAGTAAAACCGGTCAACCACAGACCGGCAATACGCTGCGCCGGCAGCCAAATGAAGAATCTCACGGGCGATCGCCTGATGCGGTCATGCGCAATCGCCTGGAATTGATCATTCAATTCCGGAGTAAACCTCCCCACCTGGTAGTACTGATTAATCAAGCGAAAGACCTGCTGTTTTTCCTCAGGTGAATCAAAGGTGGTTTCAGGTAACTCGGCTGGATCAAACGATCGAACTCCCGCATGGAGCACTGGATCGTAAGCATGATAGTACGTCTGGTCAGCCATCCAGGTCCGGATCCACAGTAAATATCCGTTCGGCACATATTCCCCGTGCGGCATGCCGGTGGGTGAAGCCAGGGGCTGGAACTTCGCAAACGCTATGTAGTTGCGCACGATCCATGGAGTCAGGACCAGGGAGATGGAGACGCAGAAAAACACCAGGCCCAGGACCGAGGGCCAGGATCGTAAGCGGGCAATTTGAAAAACCAGGAATAAGCCCACTGCGCCCACGAGTAAGACCGCATCAGCCCGTACCAAAAGAGCAACCCCGCAGATCAAACCGACCACGAACCAGCGCCAGTTTTCCCTTCGTAAGGTGATTGCGCTGAAGGTCACCGCCAACATGGTCACAAATGACGCCAACGTCTCGGCCAGAATGTACCTCGTCCAGGAAACGGTGAACCAACAGAGGAGCGCGTAAATTAACAGGCCCGCGAGAGCGGCGTACTTCTTCAGCAATGGCGGCGCCAGGCTGAAGGCCACGAACGCTACCAGCAAACACGTGATCAAATCGACTGCGCTCTGCGCAATTCGCACCGCGACATTATGCTGTCCGAAAACGGCGAAGACTCCGGCGATGAATAGCGGATAAACCGGGACCGTGTGCTCGCTCGGCAGAATGGGCTGCGTGACATCCGAAGAAAAGCCTTGTCCGGCCAGCATATTGACGGCCGGAATGGTGTATCGTGGCTCATCTCCGGCCGTGCGGGGGAAGCCAACTGCGAGGAGAATCCGCCAGGCAAACGCCAGCGTCAGCACAATGAGAATCGGAGTTCGATATACGGATACGAACTCGTGAAACGAACCAGGATTTCTTCGTAGCCCTACCTTCATTGCATTTCATCCATTCTTCATCCGCGATTACCATGAATCGCTTTGGCGCGTTGACTGGAGCTGGTCATCAAGCGGTATTTTGACGGGTCTGGTGTTAGGAGGCGTAAGGCAACCTCTGCCTGAACGAGTTGCTTTTCACAGCCGACCGCTAGTATATACCCGAAGATCCGCCGGATTCGACTATGGCTCCTTCATTCGTTACGACCGCTTTTTACGCTGCCGCCTATCTGGAGGCAAAGGCTTCGAAGCAGCTTCGATCCTCGCCCCCGCGAAATAGTTTGGCAGTCGCTTTTGCAGTTCGATTTACGCCTTAAGAAGAGAGCCATGGAACTCAGCGGCCAGAACGACAGCGGGCTGAACAGACTGTTCAGGATTTCAGTCTTATATGAGTTCTTCCAACAGCGCCTGCTGGGCGGCAATTCAGCGAGGAGATGGCTGGCGCAAAACGTTTGGCGGTTGCAGGGCGGAGAAACCGTAGTTGATATCGGTTGCGGGCCGGGCACGATCCTGAAATCGTTTCCCGCTGACATCTCCTACTGTGGACTGGACGTCAGCGAGAATTATATTCGCGCAGCCCGCCGGAAATTTTGCGACCGAGGAACCTTTTTCCTTGGCAGCCTGCAAGATCTCCTGAACCAAAATGCCTGGCCATTGAATTCCGCCGATTTAGTTCTTTGCAACGGCCTGCTACATCATCTGGGAGATGCCGAAGCCCTCGAAGTGCTGGAATTATCAAAGCGTCTAATGAAAGCCAATGGCCGTCTCATCTGTCTGGAAGCTGTTTTTCTGGACCGACAGACGCGGCTCTCAAAATTGTTTGTCAGCGCAGATCGCGGACGCCATGTGCGTTCGGAACACGAGTGGAAGCAGCTCATCTCCCAGGTCTTTTCCTCATACGCCACCAGGATCATCACTGGACTGATTAGAATTCCGTACACCCATATCATTATCGAGTGCCGGAAAGAACCGGTCGTGGCATGAGAATCTGTCCCAACTGCGGCGAACCATTGTCGCGCTCGACAGTGACCTGTCCCGGCTGCTTTCACGAACCTCGAACGGTTGACGGCTTTTTGGCTTATGCTCCTGAACTGGCAGAACAGAACACCGGGTTCGAGGCTGAATTCTTTCCCAGGCTCTTCGAGTTGGAAGCAAATAACTTTTGGTTTCGCGGTCGCAATCGGCTGTTGGTATGGGCGCTACAGCGGTATTTTCCGGAAGCCCGCAACTTTCTGGAAATCGGTTGTGGCACCGGCTACGTCTTGTCGGGGTTCCGCAATGCGTTTCCACATCTCAATCTCAGCGGGAGCGAAATTTACGCTGCCGGTCTTGCTTTTGCCGCTCAGCGCTTACCGGGAATTGAATTGTTTCAAATGGACGCGCGTTGCATGCCTTTCAAAGAGGAGTTCGATGTGATCGGAGCTTTCGATGTGCTGGAGCATGTCAGCGAAGACGCCGAGGTGCTCTCACAAATGTATCAGGCCACGCGCCAGGGTGGAGGAATTGTCCTGACGGTGCCGCACCACCCGACCCTTTGGAGCCAGGCGGATGTGTACGCGAAGCACCAGCGACGATATACGATTGATGAATTGACCGATAAGGTCAAACACGCGGGCTTTCAAATTAGACGGACCACCTCATTCGTCTCGCTGCTCTTACCGGTGATGTTCTTGTCCCGCTTAAGACAGCGGACGAACAGCGGGTATGACCCGGCGTCCGAATTCAATATCAACTCAGCGCTCAACCTGCTGTTCGAGAAGACCCTTGACGCGGAACGAACCATGATTCGCGCGGGATGGTCTTTCCCGGCAGGTGGTTCACTTCTGATGATCGCCGGCCGCGCCTAACTCTCCACGAAACGATTCAAGTTTGCCCAGGCCTTCTTGTTTAAGCTGGCCGGGTTCTTGTAGGCTAGCCCGAACGGGCATCTGAAAAGATCGAAAACTAACGAAACCGGAGATGAACGACGTTGGCTGATAAGCCGAAACGCGTAGCCATCGTGCAGTCGAACTACATTCCCTGGCGTGGCTATTTCGACTTGATGAATCTGGCCGACGAGTTCATTCTGTTCGACGACATGCAGTACACCCGGCGTGACTGGAGGAATCGAAATATCATCAAGTCACCATCCGGCCTGAAATGGTTGACGATACCGGTTCAGGTGAGCGGGAAATATTTACAACCGATCAAAGACACGCTGGTCAGTGACGGCGCGTGGCACCGGCGACACTGGAAAACCATCGTTCATTGCTACCGAAACGCCGAATTCTTCGAGCCCTGCAAGAACTGGCTGGAGGAGTTGTACCTGGGCGCTAATGAGCAGCGCTTGAGCGCAATCAATCACCGTTTTCTAAAGGCAATCTGCGAGCTCCTGGGTATTAAAACGGAAATCAAATGGTCGATGGATTATCAGTTGTCCAGTGACAGGACCGAGCGACTCGTCGCTCTTTGCGAGCAGGCCGGCGCTTCGGAATATCTCAGCGGACCGACGGCAAAAGCCTATCTCGACGAAGCGCAGTTCGCGCGCCGCGGCATCAAACTTTCTTACATGGATTATTCCGGCTATCCGGAATACCGCCAACTCAACCCACCTTTTGCGCCGAACGTAAGTATCCTCGATCTCATTCTGAATGAAGGACCGCGCGCGCCGGAATTCCTGAAGAGCTTTTGATGATGGACTTATCAATCGTCTCAACTCTTTACTATTCGGCGCCGTATCTTGAATCGTTCTACCAACGGGTTCGCGATTCCGCCACGCGCCTGACCCATAATTTCGAGATCATTCTCGTCAACGACGGCTCGCCCGACGCCAGCCTGGAAATCGCGATTCATTTGCAGCGGGAGGATGCGCGAATTCGCATCATAGATCTCTCCAGAAACTTCGGCCATCACCAGGCGATGATGACCGGTCTCATGCATGCGCGCGGCGAAATGGTTTTCCTCCTCGACAGCGATTTGGAAGAAGATCCGGAGCTGCTGGAAACCTTCGCGGAGAAGTTTCGCGCGAGCGGCGCGGATGTGGTCTATGGCGTCCAGGAAAGACGCAAAGGCGGACTTTTCGAACGGCTCAGTGGAGCCATTTTCTTCAGAGCCTTTAACGCGCTTTCCAGTCATCCCCTGCCGCGAAACTTGATTACCGCCCGGCTGATGACCAGAAAGTACGTCGATGCGCTGGTGCGACATCAGGAGCGCGAGACGCTTATCGCCGGCCTCTGGGTGCTTACCGGCTTCGATCAGGTTTCGTTGACGGTAACCAAATCCAGTACCCGCAAGAGCACCTATAGCCTGCGCCGGCGCGTCGCCCACCTGGTCAACGCGATTACTTCGTTCAGCAGCAAGCCGTTGGTTTTCATTTTCTACCTGGGATGCTTCATTTTGCTGCTCTCCACGGTTGCTGCTGTCGATCTCATCCTGCGAAAACTGTTATTCGGAACCCTGCTGGCAGGCTGGGCCTCGTTGATGGTATCGATCTGGTTATTAGGTGGATTGACGATCTTCTGCCTGGGAGTTATTGGCATCTATCTCTCCAAAGTCTTTATTGAAGTAAAGCAGCGGCCGTATACCGTCATCAAACAAATCTACGAAGTCTCCGGTTCTGAAACCGATCTGCAGCGCGAAGAGTTCCAGACGGACAGGCAAGTCTTCAGATGAGTTACACGAGCATCCTCGGCGATGTGCGACGCTATTACGATGACAAGATCAAGCTCCATGGCGCTACGGCTCGGGGGGTGGATTGGAATTCTTCTGAATCACAACGCTTGCGATTTTCAGAACTCATGAAGCTTTGCCGCGAACCTGACCGCTTTAGCATTAACGATTATGGTTGTGGTTACGGCGCGCTGCTGGATTTTCTGGTTGAGCGAGGGTATGCATTTCGATATGCCGGGTTCGATCTCTCAGCGAGAATGATAAGCGCCGCCCGAAAACTGCATGCGGCGAGAGCTGCAGATTTTGTAAGTAAGGAATCCAAACTTCAGGCGGCTGACTACACGGTGGCCAGCGGAATATTCAATGTAAAGCTCGAGACGAAGACAACCGACTGGGAAAACTACGTGCTCGCCACAGTGGACTCGTTCGCCCGGCTGAGCACTAAAGGATTTGCGTTCAACTTATTGACTCGCTACGCGGATCGCGAATTCATGCGGCCTGATTTGTATTACGCGGATCCGCTTTTCTTCTTTGATTACTGCAAAACCAGATATTCCGGTCTGGTTTCAGTCATTCACGATTATCCGCTCTATGAATTCACCGTGCTCGTCAGAAAGGAATAGATAGCCACAATGTCCAAGCTGGTGATTTTCGGCGCCGGTGACATCGCGCGGTTGGCTCACTACTACTTCACGCACGATACGGAACATGCAGTGGCCGCGTTCACCGTCGACGAGCAGTACCTGGAGTCCGACACGTTTCTCGATTTGCCGCTGGTGCCTTTCGAAAGCGTGACGGAAAGGTATCCTCCCGGCGATTTCAAAATGTTCGTGGCCCTTAGCTATGCGCGCATGAATCAGCTGCGGGCCGGCAAATACCGCGAAGCGAAATCGTCGGGCTATCAGCTGGTAAGCTATCTCAGTAGTCGTTGTTCTTTTCTTACCGACAATCCGCTGGGCGAGAATTGTTTCATTCTCGAAGACAACACCATCCAACCCTTCGTCTCAATCGGCAATAACGTCACCCTCTGGAGCGGCAATCACATTGGCCACGATTCCGTCATTCGCGATCACGTCTTTATCGCGTCTCACATCGTAGTTTCGGGTCATGTCGATGTAGGTGAATACTCTTTCATCGGAGTAAATGCGACCTTGCGCAACTCGATTAAGATCGCCCCGCGGACCCTGGTCGGCGCCGGCGCCGTGATTATGAAAGACACAGTTGCAGAAGGCGTCTATCTGCCGGAAAGAGCGAAGCTTTCCCCTCTCAAGAGTTCTGAGATTGATTTATAAACGGCCATGAAATGGACGAAGCTCGGGCTGTTGTTCTCGTCCGACAACAACCACACCTGGATGTTTTCACACGCCGCGAACCCCGTGGCCGAGCATCTCTTTGAGGACGTATTTCGTTTGTACTTCAGCTGCCGTGACCGGGATTCACGCGCGCACATCGCTTACGCTGACGTCGATCTCAAACCGCCTTTTCAGATTCTGCAGATAGCCGACCAGCCGCTGCTACAGCCGGGCGAAATCGGCGCCTTTGACGATAGCGGTGTTTCTTTGTCCTGCATTGTAGAAATCGGGGCGCGCAAGTATCTCTATTACGTGGGTTGGAATCTGGGCGTCACGGTCCCCTGGCGAAACTCGATCGGCCTGGCCATTTACGACCCGGCGACCAAAACCTTCCAACGTTGCAGTAAAGCGCCTCTGATCGATCGCAGCAACATTGATCCGTTTTCAGTTTCGTATCCATTCGTGCTGGAGGATGGCGGAATTTACCGCATGTGGTACGGCTCCAATCTCCGCTGGGGGAAAACGCAGGCAGAGATGGCCCACGTGATCAAATACGCCGAATCTCGCGATGCGCTGCATTGGGAAAGGCGAGACATCATTGCCTTAAACTTCAAGGATGAGCACGAGTACGCGCTGTCTCGCCCTTGCGTACTCAAAGATAATGACACTTTCAAAATGTGGTATTCGTTTCGTGGTGACAGTTACCGGATTGGCTATGCAGAGTCACGAGACGGCGTCGCTTGGGAACGCCGGGATGAAGAGGCCGGCCTGGACGTATCTCCCGCCGGGTGGGACGCTGAGATGGTCGAGTATCCTTTCGTCTTCGATCATCGTCAGGAACGTTACCTGCTCTACAATGGCAACAGTTACGGTAAAAGTGGAATCGGTCTCGCCATCCTGGAGCAATGACGCTGGTCAGGTACTATGAACCCATGCGTCTGCCCAGTCAGGTGTTCCGCTGTCGACTCTTATGCAGATGATTCCTTTTAATCGACCTTTCCTCTCCGGAAAAGAAATCGAGTACATGCAGCAAGCTCTCGCCAGTTGGCATCTCTCCGGCAATGGAGCCTTTACGGAAAAATGTGAGCACTTGCTTCACCAGACACTGGGCGTTCCGCGCGTGCTGCTGACCACCTCATGCACTGATGCACTCGAGATGAGTGCGCTGCTGCTGGACTTAAAACCGGGCGATGAGGTCATTGCGCCGGCATTTACCTTTCCTTCCACGGTCAATGCGTTCGTGCTGCGTGGTGCGCGGCCGGTGTTCACTGATATTCGCGCGGACACTCTGAACCTGGACGAGAAACTCTTGGAATCGCAAATCACACCTCGGACCACGGCCATCGTGCTGGTGCATTACGCCGGGATCAGTTGCGAGATGGAACCTATCCAGGCGGTGGCGAACGCTCACGGCATTCCGGTAATAGAAGATAACGCCCACGGATTGTTTGGAAAGTACCAGGAAAGGTATCTGGGCACTTTCGGTTGCCTGGCGGCGTTGAGTTTTCATGAAACTAAGAATTTCATCTGCGGAGAAGGTGGCGCACTGCTGATTAACGATCCGAAGTATATCGAACGCGCCGAAATCATCCGCGAGAAAGGAACCGACCGTAGTCGCTTCTTTCGCGGCCAGGTGGACAAGTACACCTGGGTAGATGTCGGCTCGAGCTTTCTGCTTTCTGACATCCTCGCCGCTTTCCTTTATGCTCAGTTGGAAGCACGGGAGTTAATTCAGGCGAAGCGGAAGCGGGTCTGGGACTACTATTACGACAATCTCAAAAGTTGGGCCAGTAATTTTGGGGCCCAACTTCCGTTCGTGCCGGAAAACTGCGAGAACCCTTACCACATGTTCCATTTGCTTTTAAATTCGCCAGCAGAGCGCGACCACTTGATTAATCATTTGCAGGCTCGAAAGATTAACGCCATCTTTCATTATCAGCCTCTGCACCGGTCACGTATGGGACAAGCTTTAGGTAGTCGAAGAAACGATTGTCCGGTGGCCACATCCGTTAGCGAACGTCTGCTGCGCCTGCCTTTCTACAACGACATGACTGAGGGCGAACAATCACAAGTCGTCGCTGCTGTCAGGAGCTTTGAAAAGACCTCGCTAGTCCGCAATGACCGTGGTTGAAGCTCAGAGTGTGCGTCGGCACGAGACATCCTGCCGGAGACAAAGGGGACCAGGAACTATCTCTCAGGTGTAATTCGAAAACGCGCCGGCAAGAAGCAACCCGTAGCCTTTTCGGTATCCGGATTGTGGTCTAAGAGAACTAGATGTCCATGTCAGAATCAAAGACCAATAGAGGTGATGAACCACCACCGTCTTCAGCCAGACGCCGGGTGCAACTTACCTATTTGCTCATCGCGGCTGCGATCCTGCACGTCTCGGTCACCTTTTTCGTTTTTTTGATCGGCAGGTATCAACTGCTCCCATCGCAGGTTTATGCCACCGGCATCGGCAGGTTCGCGTCTGATGGCGTCTTCTATCAGGCGCAGGTCGTGGAACTCGGCGGTGTTCTAAACTCGCGCGGCTTCATCGCCTGGCTCACGTGGCCGACGCAACTGCACGTGCGGTTGTATTCGCTGCCGCTCACTTTGGTGTCACGCTGGGTCGGTTTCAATGTGCTGACCATCGAACCGCTTAATCTGATTTATTATCTGGCCATTCTTTTCTTCGTCTTTAAGATTGGCGAAGCCATCTTTGGGTACAAAGGCGGACTAACTGCAGCGCTGATCGTGGGCCTATGGCCGTCGTTGCTGCTGCATACGACGCAACTATTGCGAGATCCTTTGCTGATTCTCTCCTTCCTCACGGTGATCTGGTGCCTGGTCCAATTGATCGAGATAAGCTTTTCCTGGCAACGCCTGCTGCTGCTGTCACTGGCCAGCATCGTCGCGCTCGTCACGATCCGGATCGTCAGGCTGCCGATGTGGTACGTCACGATAGCGGCCATCGCCGTGGCGATAATCTTTTTCGCGATCCGGGCAATTCAGCAACGAAGTTTTCACGGAAGCGCGATTGCCTTCGCATTACTCCTGACTGGAGCTGCGATAATCATCCCCCGATTTGGGCCTTACTTTCAGAATCAGCAGGTGCTGGGGCAGCCACGAATAATCGAGCCGCAAGCGGAAGAAACGCTGCCCATCGAACAGCAACTGTACGGCCGTCGTGAAGCTTTCAAATATAGACTCGATGAGGAAGGAAAACAGTCCGCAGCCGAAGACGGCTCGCGTATTGATTCCGACGTTCGCCTCGACAGCCCGGGCGCAATCATCCGTCAGGTGCCGCGCGCTCTCGAGATTGGCTTCTTTGCCCCCTTTCCCAATATGTGGCTGAACAGGGGCAAGCAGATCGGCGCGAGCGGCCGATTGATTTCCGGATTTGAAACGTTGTTGACATACGTGCTTGAATCGATGGCCCTGATTGGAATGTGGTGGCAGCGGAAGAATCTCGCCGCCTGGCTGCTGACATTTGTGATTGGAGGCGGCGCAGTCTCGCTGGGTCTGGCAGTCAACAACATGGGCGCGCTGTATCGCCTGCGCTACCCGTTTTGGATTTTACTGGCCACACTGGGGGCTGGCGGCCTGAATTTTCTGTGGCGCCGTTTTAAAGTTCATCAGTCAGCAGCAACTTAATTTCGGGTAGTATCGGTAAGCATCGCGAAGTACCCCAGTTTGGAGTGCGCCGGCTTGGCGGTGCTTTGCTTGCCGCTAAGCCAAAGCGGTGACAAGTCACCGCACTCCAGGATTAATCGCGGACTACATTTCTAATTTAGAAATCTCCACTTAATGAGGCTGAGTCTCATACTCGCAGGACTGGCAATCTGCAACGCCCTGCTCGCCATTCTGATGCCCTGGTACGTCATCACCAGGCTCGGCGTCGGTATTGAAACAGATGCCTTCTTCGCCTCAGGCGCGCTGCCGCAACTGATCTTTCTGGTGGCCAGCTTCTCGCTGACCCAGGTATTGGTTCCCCTCCTGGCTACAGAAGACGACGAAACTTTTCGCCGCGATGCGTGGACGTTGTTTCTTGGCGTCAACGGAATTTTTTGTGTGCTGGCGGTGATTCTGTTTGCGACTGCCACGCTCTGGGTCGAACTGATCGTGCCGGGCTTCGCTGCTGATGCACAGCAGCTGGCCGTCACGCTCAGCCGGATTCAATTGCTGTCGATGATTGGCAACGCGGCGGTGGTCGTACTCTGGTCGGTGCAGTACGCGCGTCACAAATTTCTCTGGGCCGAGCTTTCCTCGATGATCGCCAACGTCGCAGGTCTGCTCGTGCTGTTTTGGTCACTGCCGCGGTTTGGAATTGTCTGCGCTGCCTGGGCCACGGTGCTGACTCTGGCGCTCAAGGTGCTGATGCTGTTGCCCGGGTTGGGCCGCTGGGAACGTCCGCGCTGGAACTCGTTTGTGGTTACCGAAGGATGGCAGCGGGTGAAACCGTTTTTGCTCGGGCAGACTTATGCAAAGTCAGATCCGCTCATCGATCGATTTCTCACGTCGCTTACGAATGCCGGAAATCTGTCTCTGCTCTACATCGGGCAGCAGGTTTATTCATCGATTAACTTAATCATGGCCAAAGCGATCTCCGGCCCATCGGTGCCGCGCCTGGCCTTCGCCGCCAACCAGCAGGACTGGATTAATTTTCGGCGTATCTATCGTCACCGGCTGGCCTGGATGTTGGTGCTCACCCTGGCGGCTGTGGCCGGATTGTTTCTGGTGGGCGAACCTGTCCTGCGCCTGATGATCGGGCACGGCGGCATCACCGCACAAAACGTTCACCAGTTGTGGTCGATTCTGCTCGCACTCGCGGGACTGTTGGTGGGCGGAGCTTCAGGGCAAGTCGTCTCCGGCGCCTTCTATGCAATCGGCGACACGCGCACGCCGACGATGCTGCTCATCATCACCTACACTGTCTATGTTCCGATTAAGATCGTAGTTTTCCTGCGGTACGGTCTCGCTGGCCTGGCGTTAACCATCAGCGTTCACCTGCTGGTGAACTTTCTCTTGCAGCTGGTAGTGTTGGAGCGGACGGTGATGAAGCCGCCCGCGCAAATCAAGCCGAGCGCGGTTTAATTTTGGTCTCTAGCGGCGGGCGACGAGGACGCCGCTCGGCCTGGCGCCCGGCTTCCTTCTTTCGTTTCTGATCGGCGCGTTTCTCTTTAATCAGGACATAACCAACCGCCACAAAGATAAAGTAGAAAACCAACAATTGCGCCCGCTGACGATAGGCAGTGCCCACGTTGCCCTGGACGATGGAATAGGTCAGCGTCAACAAACTGGTGAAGATCACGATCGGCGCTATCTCTCTGATGCGATGCTTGATGGTGAACCAGCCACCCAGCGCCAGCAGTGGAATCGCACACCACCACACAATCATCTCAGGCAGGGTCAGCATCTGGCGGAACGACCCGAATTGCCAGGGAAACGGCGCGAGCAGCAGGTAAGTGAGTCCGACCGGGACCGCACTCAGGGCGCCCGAAGTCGTCGACACGTCAATATCTTTACCAAAGCCGGAATCAGCTGATTGCGCGGCGTCGGCGCGCATGCGCTGGACCTGTTCAGCGCTGCCGTAGACTTCCAGCTGCTGGGTCGCGTACCGGCTGACTCCAAAATATCCCAACGTCAGACTGACGACCGTAATGATGATTAGCTGGCGGGCGAATGATTGGGCCGTCAAACGGTGCCGGCCCAAAATGAAAGCTGCGGCCCCTGCGAGCGCCACGATGTAGAACACATAAAATCGCAGGGTCAATAAACAGCATAAGGCCAGCGCCAAAGCCACCAGATATTTGATACTAAATTTGTCGCCCAGCTTGAGAATGGCCAACATCGAAAGCGCGAGCAGAAAAACGATGGGGCCATCTTTCAAACCCTGACAGGACCAGATGATCAGCGACGGAAAGAACGCGGTCAGCACGGCGGCCACGCGCGCGACTTTCTGGTTGGGAAAAATCTCCATCCCCATCATGTAGGCCAACGGCGCCGTCGCTGCCCCCAGAGCGCAATTGACGTATTGCGTCGCCAGCGGGTTGCGGCCCACCAGCTTGTAGATGACCGCAACCATGTACATCATGCCCCAGCCGCTGGAGGATCCACCGGCATAAAATATATCAATCGCCCGTTGATACTCGACCTTGCCCAGCCACACGTTCCGTAAAGAGTCGCCCAGGAAATCGTAAGTGACCGCATCGCCGCCAAAATAGCTTTGCCAATGGAACGCATAGATGAGAGTCCCAATCAAGACCCGCACCATGAATGCCACAATGAACAGTCGCAACAGGAACTTGCGATCGTCGAGTTGGTAGAGGAGAAACGCAACCGCGCCAATTAAGGGTAAGCAGATGAGGGTGGCGGACCCGCTGTCGGCGGGAGCGACTATCAAAGCCAGCGCCAAAAGGAGCAGCGCGATGCCCAGCAATAATGCGTTCACTTAAGTAATGCTCTTTCGGAATTAAATATCGTCCGGCAGATCGGGCCGGGTCTTCCGTTCCACCAGGAAACGATCTTCGGCGCTTAACTCTTTGATCGGCTTGGCCGGTACGCCAGCGATTAGCCACCCTTCGGCGTCGATCTTTCCCACGATTACCGATCCTATTCCCACGACACAACGCGCCGGAATTGCGGCGCCTGGCGCCAGCCGCACTTCAGACCCGACATAGGCGAAATCGCCGATGGCCAGGGGCTGCGTCCGCTGGCGGTTGTGTGTCCACAGCGACGAGTTGCGCCCGCCGATAATGGCCCGCCGCCCGATCTCGACTCGATCCGTGAAATCGATCTTGTGGCCCGTCGTGATAATGCTGCCGGCGCCAACCGTAATTTTGGGATCGACGGGATTAACTACTTCCGGATCGGGGATCGAGTTGATTTCATTAAGGCGCATTATCTCAGAGTAACGTCCTAACCGCACCTCATCGCCCCCGCGAATGATGTTGAGGTGCCCTATCCGGACATGCTCGCCGATACTGAGGTCCTTGACGCCCAGAATGACGTTGAAGTGGCCAATGGTGACGTCGTCGCTAATTTCGCACTGCCGCGCATCGACGATGCTGAGGCCGATGCGCACTCGCTTGCCGACACGATAGCCGAAGAGCAATCGATAGCACGTGCGCATTAGAAAGGAAGGAAGTAACGCGATCAGTCCGAGCAAGACCAATCGGGCTTTGCTGATCTTATGAGCGGGGCCGCCGGTAAAGATCAATTCCGCAGCCCGCAGATCCACGGCGGGATCAGAAACCGTTACGTCCTTAACAGCGCCCGCTTTTTCCAACGTCAGCTTCCTCGTGCCTCTGAGGCAGCGCGCAAAGCGGCCGCCAGCTTATCGGCCTGTTCAGCCAGGCCGTAATGGGCAATCGCCTCGGCCCGTCCCGCGGTCCCCATATTTTGTCTTAAGGTTACGTCACTCATCAGCCGCTGCAGGCTACGATACCACTCGTCATTGGTCGAGGCGAAAAGATGCGTCACCCCGGCTTCGCCAATGTCGACCGAGCCACCCACCGGTGTCGCCACAAAGGGCACGCCGACCGCCATATACTGCACGGCCTTAAAGCCCGACTTCCCCTGGGCCCAGCCGGAATAAAGTTTCGTGTCAATTGGATAGACGCCAATATCGATCGACTGAAAATCGCTGATTTCTCGCGCCAGATCCCAGGCGAGATTTTCGACTCGGACATTTGGAATTGAGATCTGGTCCCGCCCCGCGCCCACGATCTTCAACCGAAAATCAAATTCGCCGGCGAGCGATGTCAGCACCGGAAAGATAGATTCGAGATACGGATAAGTTGAATGAGTGCCAATCCAGCCGAGTACCAGTTCCGACCGATCGGCTGGCCGAGGTATCGGCTTGAACATCTCGAGGTCGACTACGGTCGGTATCACGACCGCGCGCGTTCCCTGGGCAGAAACATATTCGGCGATCGCCTTATTCCCGCACGTCACGACGCTGGCCCATTTTATTAAGTCGTTCGTCTTACCGAACCACTTGAGCGTTTTGCTCAACGCGCCGTAGGTAGGACTCGCATATGAGACATAGGTAGCGTCATCAAGATCCAAAACCACCGGCCGTCGCACCACGTTACTCAGTAACCATTCAAATAGCGGCGGCCCGAGAATCATCGCCTCTCGTTGGATGAATACGACGTCACTGCCAAACCCGGTGAATACGTCGCGCAGCCGTAGTGAGGCTCCTTTGATTACCGCCGCCGCGGTTCGGGCAGCGGCCTTTCGTTGATAAAGGTTTTGAAACTGATGCGAGTTGAGAAAAGGCCGAACGGTCACCTCGATGCCGCGCTCACTCAACGGCTTGACGAACTGCTGCAATCGAAATCGAGTTCCCGCGGCTTCGACGGGATATGACGCCAGGGCCAGTACTCTCATGCTGATAAAGGCGACTCTCCGAACTGGCGCAACGCTGTCTGCTGAATTTGATTATAAGCCTCTCGGTACCGCTGGCCGCCAATCTCGATCAGATCGAAGTATTGTCGCGACGCTTGCCGGCATCGCGCCGGCGTCTGCTCGTCATTAACCAAAGCCAGTGCCTGTCTGGCTACAGTTTGCAGAGTCTCGTCGTCGAACGCTGTTACCGATATGCCGATGGGCTCATGTTCCAGCAACTGGTCAACGTCACCGATACCCGAGTTACAGACAACCGGAAGTCCCGCCGCCAGGTATTCGGCAATCTTCGTCGGCGACGCCGCGATTTGTGAAAATGTCGGCTTACGAAACGAGATCCCGAGACGGGCGCGTTGTAGTTGCCGCGGAATCTCCTCGGGCGCCACAGCTACCACCTCGAAATCGTCCGGCGAAACCCCACGGCGCTGCATAACCTGTTCAACCATTGCCGGCGGCCCATGTGTCAGTATCCGAAAAAACGCCTTCGGTTGAAGCTGCTGCAGCTCAACAAAGAACCGGGCCATTTCTTCGAGCAGATAAAGACCGACAACCGAGCCGGCGTAGACGAGTTCAAATCGCTCGCTGCGAGGTGAGTCGGTGGCAAACCGCGCACGGTCGACGCAACAGGGAATGACCGTGATCTTAGACGCCAGAGTCGGATCTTCGCGAGTCAGCCAGCTACGCACTCGATCAGTGAGCACGATAATGTGATTGGCCTTACGGAAACCTGAGCGTTCGATTAACTTGATCATCCGGAACGGAATTGAGCCCGCGCCCCAAATGCCGGCATCGGCATATTCTTCGGCAATCAGCCCACGCAGATCAAAGATCGTTTGGCAACGCGTAAAGCGCTGGGCCAGCAACGCCATCGCCATGGGAATGTGAGCGCGCGCGTGCAGGACATCGATGCTCTGGCTGCGAACTAACCTGACGATGCGAATCACTCCGCAGAGAACATCATAGAGGGTCGCGGGCAATGACGGCCGCTTGTGATAAGCCAAATAAGACCAGGCAATGCCGTGCGATGCCAGGTCTGCGCCACTCGCCGTCAGGTCTTCAATGGATTTCCGCTTTAGATCCTTTTCGAAAGTAAGCAGATGGACCTCGAGGCCGCCGCTAACCAGTTCCCGCAGGTAGGGCAGTACCTGGCTTTGAACCAGCGGCTCGTTGAGACTGAAATAACAGATGTAGAGCGTGCGCACTTGAA
>Ga0126383_10000832_pt1 | contig 18009 bp, 20 predicted proteins | sample PanSoiMetPlot_35_FD_96882 | JGI IMG/M metagenome (GOLD analysis project Ga0126383, IMG submission 96882) | Tropical forest soil microbial communities from Panama - MetaG Plot_35 | ecosystem: Environmental > Terrestrial > Soil > Tropical forest > Bulk soil | place: Panama | collected 2016-02-17
AGACCCGGGACTTGCGTGTCCTTAACTGAACGGTTTTTCCGCCGCCTTTAGCGAACGGATTTTCAGATCAGTAAGCTGCCGCATGATGGTCCCCCGACCCCTGGCATGGCAACGTCATGGCAACATTTTCAGTGCAATTCTATGTTGCCATAGGAAATGCCAAGTTACAGCAAACCGCCGTTTAGGCAAGAAAACTCGGCCATTAGTGACGATTGAGGAAACGTGACGTTACGGAGTGAAACGGCGGTGCCTATGGCAAACGGCCGGGGGGCGATTTCCGGCTCAATACTCAAGACCGAATCCCTGTCGGTTCATTTCGGCGGACTCGCCGCGCTCTCACAAGTTAACTTCCGGGCTGTGAGCGGCGAGATACGCGCGATAATCGGACCGAACGGCGCCGGCAAAAGCACTTTCTTTAATTGCCTGACCGGCGTATTGCGACCGACTAGCGGCCGCATCATCTTCGATGGCCACGAGATCACCGGCCTGCCCTCCAACGCGATTTCGCAAAAGGGCATCGCCCGCTCCTATCAAATCACCAATATCCTACCCAACGCTACCGTGTTCGAGAACGTGCGCATCGCCGCGCAATCGCGCCGGCACTCATGGAACATGATCGCGCACCACAACGCGCTCGCCGACATCAATCAAAAGGCGGAAACCGCGCTGCAGGCCGTGGGACTACTCGGAAAAGCGCACGAATATGCTTCGAACCTGTCGCACGGCGAGCAGCGCAATCTAGAAATCGGTATCGCGCTTGCAACCGAGCCGAAACTTCTCTGCCTCGACGAGCCGACCGCGGGGATGAGTCAGGCCGAGACTGAAGAAACCAAACAGCTCGTCCGCAGCATTGCCAAGAACCTGACGATCCTGATCGTCGAGCACGACATGGAAGTGGTGATGGAGCTTTGCCACCGTATCACCGTGCTGCATTACGGCGCGATCCTGGCCGAAGGAACGCCCGAGGAAATCCAGAACAATCCAAAGGTGCTGGAGGTCTACCTGAAAACATGAGCGCGAAAGTTCAAAGCACTTTGGCTCAAAGCACCTTGACTGAAAGCGCTGCAGCGCCGCTCGTGCGAGTTGAGGACGTGCACACCTTTTACGGCAAGAGTCACATTCTGCACGGCGTGTCGCTCGACGTTGCCCCCGGTGAGGTGGTCGGTCTGCTCGGCCGCAATGGGGTGGGCAAAAGTACGACGCTCAAGACCATCATGGGTCTGGTTCGGCCGAGCCAGGGTATCGTGCGTTTCGATGGCGCGCCGATCACCGGCATGCCTCCGCATAAATTGGCGCGGCTCGGCATCGGTTATGTACCGGAAGACCGCCGCATCTTTCGCCTGCTCACCGTAATGGAGAACCTGCGCACCGGGTTGGACCGCAACGGCGTCACCGAAGAAAAGCGCGCCGCCCTCCTTGAAAAGGTGTTCGCCTATTTCCCGGTACTGGCCGAGCGGCGCTCACAGGCCGGCGGCACTTTGTCTGGCGGCGAACAGCAAATGCTCGCGATCGCACGGGCGATGATGCTCGAACCGAAGATCATTCTGCTTGACGAACCGACCGAGGGACTGATGCCGCGGATGGTTTCACAGATTGAACAAATCATAGGCGTGCTCAAGAACGAAGGCGTCGCCATCCTGCTGGTCGAGCAGAACGTGCCGCTAACCCTCGCCGCGAGCCGTCGCGTCTACATCATGGAAAAGGGCGTAGTGCGTCACCACTGCGCCGCGTCAGAGATTGACGCCAATCACGCCGTGATCAAGCAGTACCTGGGGGTGTGAGCAATGGGCGCCGTTGTCCAGTTCTTCCAGGCGATCCCACTGGATCTGATCATTATCCAGACGGTAAACGGCATCGTCACCGGCATGATCCTCGCCCTCATCGCGTCTGGGCTCACTTTGATTTTCGGCATCATGGATGTGGTCAATTTCGCCCATGGTGAATTGTTCATGCTCGGCGCCTATGTCGGAGTTGTCATCATCACGACAACCGGGAATTTCTGGCTGGCGCTGATCGGAGCTTCGCTGATCGTCGCCTTGCTTGGCGCCGCCATGCAGATTGTCGCATTGCGGCCCCTGATCGGGCGCGATCCGCTCAATACCATTCTCGCCACTTTCGGCATTTCGCTGGTTTTGCAGAATTACGCGCTGTGGACGTTCGGGCCGGTGGCGCGCAAGATCGGCGAGCCGATCACCGGTCAGTTCCCGCTATTCTACCTGCAATATCCTTGGTACCGCCTTCTCATCGCCACGCTGTCCGCGGCGATCATCGGCGGTTTCTGGGTCTACCTCAAACGCGGTAAATTCGGCGTCTGGATTAGAGCCACCGCGCAAGATCGTGTCATGGCACAGGCGATGGGTATCCCGGTGCCGTGGGTCTACACTGGCGTATTCGCTATCGGCGCGGCGATGGCGGCGGCCAGCGGCGTGCTGTTCGCGCCGATGGTCGGCGTCAACCACACGATGGGACTGGACTGGGTGCTCAAGGCGTTCATCGTCGTGGTGGTAGGCGGGATGGGCAATTTCGGCGGCTCGATCGCCGCAGCGATCTTCATCAGCCTGGTCGAGGCATACGCGGCAATCTGGGTCGATCCGTCACACGCCGTGCTCGTGTCCTTCGTCATTCTGATCCTCACTCTGTTATTCCGGCCCACCGGCCTATTTGTGGCACCGCGATGAGTACCGCACCGCTCGACAAAGCAGGTTCGCTTCGGGGCCTGGCGCGTGACCGGCCGGGGCTAAGCCACACCGCCGTATTTTGGATCGGTTTTTGCGTGGTGATGGCGGCGCTGATCGCGGCGCCGCTGGTACTGCCGGAATTCTGGCGACGGCTGACCACCGAAATTTTGATCTGGGGCCTGTTGGCGATGTCGTCCGATCTGCTGATCGGCTATACCGGCATGGTCTCGTTCGGTCATTCGGCTTTTTTCGGGCTTGGCATGTACGGCGCCGCCGGCGCGCTGTTGATCGTCAGCCCGCCGAACCTGTGGCTGGCGATTCTGTTCGGCCTTGCCGGCGCCGCCGGCGCCGCCTTATTCGTCGCCTATTTCTCGACGCGGCTGCGCGACATCTATTTTGCCATTACGACGCTGATCTTCAGCCAGATCTTTTACGTTATCATTTTCACCTGGACCGCCGTGACCGGCGGCGAAAATGGCCTGATCTTCACCCGGCCGCATTTGCGCATCCCGTTCCTCTATGACGCGCGCTTCACCTCGACCACCATGCATTGGTTCGTGCTCGCGGTGGTCGCCGGCTCGTATTTGATCCTGCGCCGGATCACGCAGTCGCCGTTCGGTATGGTGCTGCAATCGATCCGCGAGAACGAGCCACGCACGCGCGCGATCGGCTATCGCGTCGAAAATTTCAAGATGGTTGCGGTCATGTTGTCCGGATTGTTCGCCGGATTGGCGGGTGTGCTTTATGCGGTCCAGAACGAATTCGCCGCCCCCGACTTCGTCTATTTTCTCACCTCGGGCGAAACGGTCATTTACAATGTCATGGGCGGGATCGGCACACTGCTTGGACCGATCGTCGGCGCCGGATTTTTCCACCTGATGCGAGAATTGCTGTCGCGCTTCTTCGGCGAGCAATTCCCCTATCTCATTCCGCTCGGTCTCATCTTCATCGCCATGATCATCTTCCTACCGCAGGGGATCATGGGCTTCGCACGAAGATGGCTGAACCGATAAGACTTTTGCGGTGCCAAGCTGGCAGTGACAATTAGTTGCCCGGCGACGCTTTCAGCAAAAATGCAGCCAGCGCCTTGGCCTCGTTGCCGCCGGTAGCGAAATCCTCGGCAAAGCGCTCGTAAAACTCCGCGGCGCCCTCATAGAGATCGCACGCCGCTGGATCTTCCTCCACAAAACCCGCGATCTCCTGCATTTCGGCGACCCAGCGATAGGCTTTGGGCGGCATCGTCGTGAGCTGACGCTTGAGCCAGGCCAGCATCTCCTTCTGGCTTAGTTGCAACTCCGCCATCAGGGTGTCCGCAGAGCCAGCGCGCGTCGCCGCCAGCATCATCGCGGCGCCGATCGCCTGTGTGCCTTTGGTGATCCCGGCATAGGACATTTTCAATGCCGACGCCGCGCTCAATGCGCCGTCAAGAACGCGAATGTCGAGCCCGTAGTTACGTAGCGCGGCAAAACGCGGCGCCGCCGCGCCGGAGGCATAGATGCGCGGGCCGGCATCGCCCGGTTTCGGCGGCTGGCCGATGATTCCTGCATCGACGAACGGCGATCCCGTCGGCGCGATGACGGCAGCCACGCGATCGACGGTCTTGGGATTGATGGCGTTGCAGTCGACATAGACCGGCTTGGAATTGCTGGCGGTCAGCGCCGGGACAAAGTGCTGCGCCAGCGACAGCGCATCGCCCGGCGGCAGAATGGATAGAATGAAATCGGCCCGCGCGATGTCGTCGTCTTTGGCCGCCGTCATACCGGCGGCTAAAGCGCGCGCGCGCGTTTCTTCGCTGCGCCCGTGGAGCGAGGTGAGAACTGTGGCGCCCTTATCGACCAGCCTTTTACCGACGGCCGCGCCCATTGCGCCGGGGGCAATCACTGCAACAACAGGAGTCATGAGGGCCTCGCTAAGCGGTTCACGCGCGCAACTCTAAACGACCGCGACTAAACTGGAAATAAGTCTGCCGCATTTAGAAATCGGGTGGCGCGCTCGGCGCACGTCATTTAATTTGCAACGCAGCGGAGAGATCAAACCCATGTTACGCCGCGCTACCAGGAAGGTTTATGGAACCGTCAGTGCCGAACGGCGAAAAGAGATGAGTGGCCTCGAATTCGTGCAAGGACTCGCCGATGGAACGCTGCCCTTGAATACGATGGCCGAAACACTGGGCTATGACGTGAGCGAGGCCGCAAACGGCCGCGTGGTGGTCACGGCAATGCCTGATGCCACCCACCTCAATCCGGCCGGCACCGTGCATGGCGGGCTCGCGGCAACAATGCTCGACAGCTGCATGGGGCTTGCGATTCACTCAACTCTCGAAAAAGGCTTTGGCTCCACGACAGTCGAGTTCAAGATTTCGCTCCTGCGGCCCATCACGCCTGACACTGGTCTGATTAAAGCCGAGGGCGTCGTGCTGAGCTGCGGCCGCCGTGTCGGCACCGCAGAAGGGCGCATCACCGACCAACAAGGGCACCTGCTCGCGCACGGCACGACGACGTGCCTCATCTTTCAAACTTGAGCTTCACTACGCGGCGATCTGTTCATGCTGCAGCTCAATACGACAATGTTGTTAGTCATCAAGCGAGAGTTAGTGGGATTCGAAAAGACTTTCTTGGGCGGAGACGCGTCCATAGAAGTTAGAGCTCCGTCGCGCTGAGTTTTACCCGCTCCCTGAAACGCCAATTAAAATAGGGCAGCGTCAGAACTGCGAGACTCCTCCAGAAACAACGCGCCGGCGCATAACCCGGACCTAGCAACGGTCGGCTTTTTAGTTGTTTTGTCCGTCCAACTCAGTCCGATCCTGGACGCGCCGCCGCAGCGCGGGCGTGCGCCCGTCGGCGCTCGGCTGATACACCACGCTGTAGCGGTTCGCCGCCTCGACAAAGGCATGCGCGTCCGCAGGCTTCTTCACTTCGAAGGAATCGAAGCCGGCCCGGATGAGGAAGTGAAACTGATCGCGCAACACGTCGCCGGTGGCGCGCAGCGTGCCGCGGAAGCCATAGGTCTCGCGCAGGAGCCGCGCCTGGCTATAAGCCCGGCCGTCGCGGAATTTCGGAAATTGCAGCGCCACCAGCGCCAGATGGCCGAGCCAGGGCGCCAGTTCGGCAATGCGCCGATCGTTTGGCCAGAGCACGCCAAGCGAGCCGTCACGGCGAATCAACTCGTCGGCATTGGCGAGGAACCGCTGTGCCGGCACGATCACCCGAACGCGCTCGGGAATCGGCTCTTCATCGCTGAGGTAATGATAGCGATCCTGCACGATTTGGCCGTTCTCAACGAGCGGCATAAACGCGCTCCCGGAACGGCGCAATACCCAAGCGCTTGACTGTGTCGATGAATAACTCTTCCGGCCTGTCGCGAAGATCGAGATAGGCCGCGGCAATGTCTTCGACCACGTCCGCGACCTGCGCGTAAGGCACGGCCGGGCCAATTAGCGTGCCGAGCGTCGCATTCTCGTCAGCCTTGCCACCGAGCGTTATCTGATAGAATTCCTCGCCGTTTTTCTCCACGCCGAGAATGCCGATATGGCCGACGTGATGATGGCCGCAGGCATTGATGCAGCCTGAAATATTGATGTGCAGACGGCCGAGATTGCGCTGCCGGTCGAGGTCGTGGAACCGTCGACTGATTTCTTGGGCGATCGGAATCGAGCGCGCATTGGCAAGGCTGCAATAATCGAGGCCGGGACAGGAAATGATATCCGAGATCAGATTGACGTTGGTCTGTGCCAGGCCGTTTGCGCCAAGTTCACGCCATAGCGCCGGCAGATCACGCTGTGCGACATGCGGCAATGTCAGATTTTGCTCATGGCCGACGCGGACCTCGCCGAATGAATAGCGGTCGGCGAGGTCGGCAAGTTTGTTCATCTGCGCGGCGGTGCAGTCGCCCGGCGTTCCACCTTCGGGCTTGAGCGATAGCGTCACGATGGCATAGCCGGGCACTTTGTGACTGGTCACGCAATTGCTCAGCCAAACATCGAACCCGCGGACACTGCGTCGCGCCGTGACAAGCTCCCGCGGGCTATCGTCCAACTTCTCGTAGTCCGGGTAGCGAAAGCGGCCGGCAATGTCGGCCACCATGTCGGGCTCGAGCGCCAGCGCGCCGTCCTTGATGCTTTGCCATTCCGCGTCGACCTCCTTGGCGAAGGCCTCAGCGCCGAGATCGTGCACCAGGATTTTGATGCGCGCCTTCCAGATATTGTCGCGGCGGCCAAACTGATTGTAGGTGCGCAGCACCGCCTCGACATAAGAGAGCACGTCGCGCTTCGGCAGGAACGCCTTGATGGTTTGCGCCAGATAGGGCGTGCGGCCGAGACCGCCGCCAACCATCACTTCGAATCCGGTTTCGCCGGCAGCATTGCGATGCAGCCGCAGCGCCATGTCGTGAATGCGCAGCGCCGCGCGGTCGCGGTCGGAGGCGCCGACCGCGATCTTGAATTTGCGCGGCATGAAGGAAAATTCCGGATGTAGCGTCACGTGCTGGCGGATGAGCTCGGCCCAGATCCGTGGATCCTCGATTTCATCGGGGGCGGCGCCGGCCCACTGATCAGTGGTGATGTTGCGGACATTGTTGCCGCTGGTTTGCATGCCGTGCATGCCAACCTTGGCGAGCTCCGCCATCGCGTCCGGCAGTTCAGCGAGCTTGATCCAGTGGAATTGAATATTCTGTCGGGTGGTAAAATGGCCGTAGCCGCGATCGTATTTGCGCGCAATCTCGGCGAGCTTGCGCAGCTGCAGCGTAGACAGCGTGCCATAGGGAATGGCGATGCGCAGCATATAGGCGTGCAGCTGCAGGTAGACGCCATTCATCAGCCGCAGCGGCTTGAATTCTTCTTCAGTCAATTCGCCGGACAATCGACGCGACACCTGATCGCGGAATTCCACGACCCGCTCGGCGAGCAGCCGGCGATCAAAGGCGTCATAAACGTACATGGAGGATCCGCCTACGATTCGAGCGGAGTGGGCAATTCGATGGTCGGACCGCCGCGGCGGATCAGTTCGCGTAAATTCCCGGGCCGAACACTGCCGCCAGGCAAAAGCTTGACCGGCGCAATGTACGGACCGATGGCGTGGAGATCGTCGTCTGCCGCTGTTTCGGCGAGCGCATGCGCGCTGTCGGCATCAATCACGATCGCGGCGCCGCCAAGTTCGGTGGTCCAGCCGCCGTCGGGACTGCGATAAACCACCGCGCCGTCATCAACGCGGTTCGCGGTGACCACGACCGGACCGGCTATTTTGATTTTTTTCTGGTCGAGCGGAGAGGTCATCGGGCAACTCCACAGTGCCGGGGCACAGCCAACAGTAATAGAACGATTTTCTATATAGTACGGATAATTCGCTCGAAAAGAGCAGAATTTTTCACCAAATGCTTTGAACGAGGTAGAATAAATCCGTTGCGGCCGGCACGTTCGCTGCAGCTTCGTGCTAATGACCGGTAGCGATCGCCGCGATCCGCGCCGGATCCTCAGGCGTGGCATTGCCCCGCCACGCCACGTGCAGATCAGGACGCACCAGAATGAGATCAGACTCATATATCTCACGCGCGCGGCGATCGACGGCTTCCAGCACCGTCACCGGCGCGCCGTGAGCGCGAAGCGCGCGTTCCAATCCGCGGGCATCTGCTTTAGAGCCGCCGAGCTTGAGGATCGTGAAGCCGTCGGGAATGCGATCTTGCAGCGGCGTCCCGTCGGCCAGCCACACATGCGGCAGCCGCGCGCCGGGCCACGCGGTCGGCTGATATTCGCGGAACAGATGCTCCGGCCCGCCGGGCACGTTGCAGATAATCGGCGAGTCGACGTAGCGATAACCGAGCTCGGCGCCGATCATTTCATTGCTCTTGCGCTGCTCGATATCGGCGACGGCGGCGAGCTTGTTGCGGGTCTCGGCACCGGCGGCCGAATGCTCGCGAATATTGGGACGCCACATCGAGCGCCACTTGCGCCGCCCGAGCGTCGCATAGCGCGAGGCTCCGACGTTGCGTTCGCCGATCTGGCGCCGCTCGATCTCATACGACTTCAGCAAATTCGGCCCACCCCAGCCAGCAAGCGTGGCGGCAAGCTTCCACGATAGATCGATGGCATCGCCGACGCCAGAATTCATGCCGAGTCCGCCGGTCGGAATCACGAGATGCACAGTGTCGCCGGCGAGGAACACGCGATCTCTGCCGTATTGATCGGCAAGCAGCAGGTTCTGGCGCCATGGCGCACAGGACAGCATTTCGTATACCACTGGAATTCCGACGGTGCGCTCGAACTCGGTCTTCATCTTGTCGTCGCTGTCGAGGACCGAATGCAGCGTCCAATGCTTCGTCGAATCTTGCATGATGAGGAACGTGGCCTTGTCGTCGGCCACGTGATAATGCCGCCCGCGACTTGGACCATCCCCGATCGGAAGGCGGTCGAACAGTTCATCGCAGCGAAACAGCGCCTGACGCAGTTCCAACAGATTGCCTTCGCCGGAGAGGCCGATTTCCAGCTCTTTGCGCACAGCGCTGGCGCCACCGTCGCAGCCGACAAGATAAGCCGCGCGAATTTCCTCGACCTCGCCCTTGATACTGCGCAGGCGCGCGCTGACGCCGTCGCGGTCCTGCCGCAGAGCAAGAAATTCCCAACCGAATCGGACCCGCAGGCGGGGAATGCTTTCGGCAACCGATTTCAACAGCGGCTCTAGCGTATATTGCGAAATCAGCTGATACGGCTCGAGCGGCATCGTCCCGTCGTTGATGGTGCGGGTTTGGGCTCTCGCTTGCTCGACCGAAGGATATGGAAGATGCAACAGCGACGGCTCGGTGAGCGACAGCACGATGTAGACGTCCATCGGGCAGTCCGAGCGCAATCCCGCGGCGCGGATTTTTTCGGCCAAACCCATTCGTCGGTAGATTTCCATGGAGCGGGCATTCACCCGCTCCATCTTGGGCAGAAAAGCCGGTTGCTCCTTCTGCTCGACCAAAGTGCATCGAACCCCGCGTCTGCCGAGATCGACTGCAAGGGTGAGGCCGGTCGGCCCGGCACCGACAATCAAAACGTCGTTGTCCATCGCATTTACTTAGCGCATCTGCCGCCTTATCGACGAACCCCGAATAAGTCGAGGCCCCCTGCCCCGGCGGAAGGACCGGCACTCTCGAGCTCCTTGAACGGTTGATACGCCGCGTCGGCGCACTGTTCGGGCGTGGCGTCGATAAATTGCGTCATTTGGCCAGTGAGAAAGACGGCGGCTTTGGGCTTGATCGCACTTTGCGGATTGAATTGCACGCACACGACGAAATGCTGACTTGGTCCGACCGGCTTTAAAACCGGCTCGGAAATCATCGCACCACGAAAGTCGGACCGATTGGTCAAGGACTGCCGCAGGAAGGCGACGAGCGTGCTGCGGTAGTTGGCCGGAACGACGTTGGGATCGGCGGCCGTTTGCTGGTTCTTGCTGAAACCGCTGCAGCCGGCCAACGCGCCTGCCGCCAGCATCAGGACCATGCTTATGCGCTGAACGCTCATGATTGTGTGGCATTACGGCCATTGATCGCGCGCCCAGGTCATGAGCAAGTCATGAGCAGGTCATGAGCTGGTCATGTTCCGGCGCCCGACTGTGGCCGAACCTCCCCGTCAATCACCCCACCGCATTATAGCAAAGCCACGGCGCGCCGGATGCGCGGATCAGCGCAGTTCGCCGCCGGCGCGCAGATTGACGATCAAGCGTCCTCGAGCGGACCGCACCATCCTGGCAGGTAAGCGGCGTCCTCGCTCTTGGCCAATTTCATTGCTTTTTCGATCGCCCCCTCGAAATCACGCTCGATGGCTTTTCGTTTTAACCGTCGGCGCAGAAAATCCGCCCACAGGAATTCGCTGAACGGCGTCGTGTCTTTGGCAAAGCCGCCGGCACGGCGCAATTCCCCGGCCAGCGAGCGAAACGGATCATCGACCAGTTCGGACACGCGTTTGGGAATGTCACTGTAATGCCGCCGCTCGCCTTTGCTGTCGAACGGATGCATCCACGAGCGGTTGTCCATCACCGTCCAAAAAGCGTCCTGGTCCAGTTTGCCGAGATTGGCGATCGGCGTCACCGCCACGTCCTTGACCCCTTCCTCCTGAAGCGCCCGCGCAAGATGATGATGATCGACCACGTAGTGGCGTGATTTCGGACCGAGTACGACCGGAATCATATGCTTGCCAAGGAATTTGGCGCCCTCTTTGGCGGCAATTTCGCGCCAGCGCTGGCGCTTGGCCGCAACTTCGCGCATGCCCACTGTGATTTGCGTAGGGCGGAGATCGCTAATGGCGACGGTGGTCAAGATGGGTTCACGAACCATTGTTGCGCTCCTCGAGCAAACGTTCGATTCGGCACTATCGGCATCAGTGCGGGAGCAAAATCAAGGTTCCAGAGCGGGTTCCCGTCCACAACAGAGAGAATGGCAATTTCCCGCGGCTCGGCTAATATCGCAACATGCACGGGATGGGACGGGCGGCAACAAAGCTCGGCGTTATTCTTGCGACCGTTTTGCTGGCGGCAGACCTGCAAAGCGTGCGCGCTCAGGATCATGCTGCAGGCGCGAGCCAAGCGGCTTCCGAGAAATGCACGCGCTCGACATATCGCGTCGTAGTCGATGTCGGACACACGCTCGAGGTACCCGGCGCGATGAGCGCACGCGGCGTACCCGAATACGCCTTCAATCTGCGACTGGCGCGCGACGTCAAGCAAGCCCTGCTGGACGTCGGCTTCGAACAGACGGTCTTGCTGATCACCGGCACCGCGCCGTGGCGAGGCTTGTTCGAGCGCGCCGCCCGCGCCAACGGCATGCACGCCGATCTGTTCATTTCGATCCATCATGATTCAGTGCCCGACAACCTCAAGCAAATCTGGGAATACGCCGGACAGAAAAATGAATTCAATGACAACTATCCGGGCTACGCGATTTTCATCTCGAACGACAATGCCGATCCCGCCGGCAGCCTACTGTTCGGCAGCATGCTCGGACATGAATTGGAGCGCCGCAACCTCCATTACACGCCGCACTACACGTTGGCATTGATGGGCCATCGCCGCCGCATCCTCGTCGATGGCGAAGCCGGCGTGTATCGCTACGATCAGCTGATCGTGCTGCGCCAGACCACGATGCCAGCCGTGCTTTTGGAAGCGGGATCCATCGTTAATCGTCAGGAAGAACCTGAATTGGGGACGCCCGAGCGGCGCTCACTCACCAGCGCCGCAATCGCCGCGGCGGTGGCCAATTTCTGCGCCGCGCGGGCGCGGCCGTCTGTTGTTAAAGCGGCGGTTTCAGGACACTAAGCCTTCACCTCAGATCGCGTTGCGATCTCGATCCCGGCAGGCCGACCTGCATCGGATTGCATCGCAGATCGTGACGCGGCCCTGGCAGCGTGTTCGATGACACGTTGCCCGAGGCTTGTATGACTGAGAAAGCAGCCGCGACTGCAGTAGCAAAACCTCGTATTGATCTCTCGGACATAAGACCCCGTGATGTCGGCGCAGCACAGGGCGCAATGAGCGTTCGCGCGCAGGGTGCGGTCATTGACAAGAATGAATCGGAGCATGGCGGACCTCCACCAGGAATCGGTTTCCTCATAAAAACGGGCGTAGCTACGATCGCCGCCTTTTCGCCGATAGAGATTCGCCTCGAAGATAAGCTATTCCCTGATCGCCATTAGTGATCGGGTACATCTGTCCGCTGCGCCGGCCACGCCCCGCGCGCTAGACAACTGCGACTCGGCTGCGCCGCAGCACCAGGGTGCTGATAAAAGCGAAGTTGAGGAGATTGACCCCGAGCCCCGCCGCAAAGGCCGGCGCGTAGTAACCGAAATGATCGTAGAGAATTCCGGCGAGCCAGCCGCCCGCCGCCATGCCCCAGCCACTACACAGCAGCAATGTCGGCATTCGCCAATAGGCGTCCTCGACCGGAAACAATTCGCGCGATGTCAGCACGTTGGCCGGCACCAGACCGCTGAATCCGAAGCCGAACAGCGCCGCGACCGTGAACAAGCCGACCTCGTCCTGTGTCAGCAGAAAGGCCGTCATCCCCACCGCCTGGCAGGCCGATCCGGCGAGCATGGTGTAGAGACCGCCGATCCGGTCGGAGATCAAACCCCAGAGCTGACGGCTGAAAAATGCGGCGCCAAGCAAAACCGACACCATAGCAGCGCCGTGCGCGGCGTTGATGCCGAGATCGCTGCAAAACGCCACTAAGTGAGTTTGCGGCATCGCCATCGGAATGCAGCAGGTAAAAATCGCTGCCATCTGCAACGCAAATACCAGATTGGGCGGCCAGCCCAGTACCGATTTCGATCTCCCCGCCTCGTGCCTCCTGGGATGCCGCAATTCTTGCGGCGGCGGCGCTAGGACCAGCACCGCCGCGGGCACGATCAGAAGCAGTTCGAACGCTGCGTAGTAGAGCATTGCATGGCGCCAGCCGGCATAGCCGATCAACCGCGCAAAGACCGGTGGCCACAGTGTGCCGGCCAAATAGGCGCCACTGGAAATCAAAGCGAGCGCTGAGCCGCGTCGGCGGTCGAACCAGCGGCTGACATAGACATAAAACGGCGCATTGATGCCGCCGATGCCGAGGAGGCCCATGAACAGGCCGTGCCCAATGTAGAGGGGCAAGGATGGGCCCCAGCTCGATAACGCCAAGCCGAGCGCGACCATTACGGCGCCAAAAATCACGGTAAAGCGTATGCCGATGCGTTCGGCGATTCGTCCCATGAGGATGCCGCCAACTCCCGATCCCATCCACATCAAGGCGCCAGCAAAAGCCGGAATCGAGCGTTCGCCTCTCACCTCCGCAGCAATATCCTTGAGCCCGACGAGCGTGATCCACGGTCCTCCAAAGGCGATTGCCATAATCAACAGAGCCACCGCCGCGACGACCCACGATCTTGAAGATTCGACCGATGAAAATGTCGGCTGCAGCATGAGCTTCGCGTCGGTGATCGCTTGCCGTTTCTTCCTCGGCCAGACCCTATCGTAGGGCGCGCTTTGCCGCGACGCGAAATGAGAAAAGTTTTTGCTTAGCTGGCAGTCGATTGAGCATAGCTCATCGTGTCGCAGCAGCGGGATTCAACGCCGACGGACCGCAATGCTGATCGGCGCGCAACGGAGCAGCCTCACGCAAGAGTGAGGGAATTCCAGCGCGTGGATTCGATCACGCCGGCGCAAGGCGTTGACGCATTGCTGCTCGGAAGGAAGGGGTCATGCATCGCAATCAATCAAAACTCGCTGCCGTCGCGCTTGTTGCGGCGATCGGACTCGGCGTGCCGGCTCTCGCAAAATCGATGCACAGCGTAAAGGGAAGGGCCGCGGCAAGCCTGGATACCCGCGGTGTGAAAGCACAGCGTGAGCGAGCGCTCGATGGCTATGGATCGCTTCGGCACGCGCCGACCTTTGGTGCACCAAATCCGAATCACCCGGCGTTCAGCATTGGCGACAGCACCAGTTACAACGCCAACCTTTACTTTACTGAAGTGACGAAGCGGCGCGGAAAACGGGGCGAGCAGCCGCGGCTTCTTGTGCAGTTGGCCCGCCCTCATCTGCAGCAAGAAACAAGGCCGTCCTTTCGGCCGGCCTTGCTCTCCAGCTCGCGAGATTGTCGCGTCGCGATCTTCGGGTTTACGACCGATCCGGATTCGGAAACGGCACAGTGCTGACGTTCCGATCATAGCCGGTAATCTGCGGCGGCTCGGCTGAACCAGCGGCGAGTGCCGTGGTCGCGAACGAAGCGGCAACGAAAGTTGCAAGAAGTAGCGCCGAAGCGAGCTTCTTGTTCTTAAACATGGTCGATCTCCTTTTTGCGATCACTACCATTATTTCGCGAACCTAATCGCGGCATCGGATGAGCGATGTCGTAAGGCACATTGGAGAGATTACCGAGCGCGCGTATTATTCCGCGCGCGTGCTATTGCTGAATTGAAATCTCTAAAAAAACCCGGATGACAGCTCACGCACCAGAATCTTTTCTGTCGTGCTTCGCCTCGTGCTGTGACGTTTTCAGCCGCGATCGAAGCGGCCGCGCATGCGCGCATCACTAACGTCGCGCCGCGCGAATCCGGCCAGGCCTGAACGCCTGACTCTCGCTCCGCGATTAATCATGACGGCTGTCAGCTTAAATAAATTCACTCTAGCGCCCATCGGCCGACCGATCTCGCGTCGACTCGCTCCAATCAAAGATCACGCCCAAGTAAGGAGTTAAGGCGACATCAAAACGCGCCGCGAGTGAGCCGGAGACGGTGCCACGACGGCACTTTGACGCACGAATTTTTCGCCGAATCTGGGAATAAATCGAGGTTTTGGCTAATCCCCCGCCTGAAAGCCGCACGGCCGAATTGGTTTGGGGGACAGCGGCTGAAAGGAGATTCGCAAATGAGTGAATTCGACCAACGAGACGGCGTCAACAGGCGCAAAGTCCTGGAATGCATGACCTGGTGTGGCACCGGCGTGCTGTGGACCATCGCCGGCGGCGTACCGCACTCGCTCGGGATTATGGGCGAGGCGCAGGCTGCGGACAGCCGTGGTCTCACCTTCCTGCAGATCAGCGACAGCCATGTCGGCTTCGACAAGCCCGCCAATCCCAACGCGCTCGGCACGCTGGAAGAGGCCATCAGCAAGGTCAATGCGTTGTCCCAGAAGCCGGCCTTCATGATCCACACCGGCGACATCAGCCATCTGTCGAAGGACAAAGAATTCGATGATGCTGACCACATCATTTCACAGTCGCGGCTTGACGTGCACTACGTGCCGGGCGAGCACGACCTGATCGATCCGGACCAAGGCAAGGTTTATCGCGAGCGCTACGGCAAGGCTGCCAAGGGCGCGGGTTGGTACAGCTTCGACGCCAATGGCGTGCACTTCATCGGCCTCGTCAATGTCGTCGATCTCAAGGCTGGCGGCTTAGGCAATCTCGGCAACGAGCAGCTGGAATGGTTGGAGAAGGACGTCAAAGGCCGCTCGGCTTCAACCCCAATCGTCCTGTTCGCGCATATTCCGCTCTGGACCGTTTATCAGGACTGGGGTTGGGGTACGCAGGATGGGGCACAGGCGCTGTCGTACCTCAAAAGGTTCGGTTCGGTGACGGTGCTCAACGGTCACATTCACCAAGTGATGCAGAAGGTGGAAGGCAACGTCACATTCCACACCGCGCGTTCGACTGCTTTTCCGCAGCCGGCGCCGGGCACCGCCCCGTCGCCCGGCCCGATGAAAGTGCCGGACGACCAGCTGCGCAAAATGCTCGGCATCGCCAACGTCACCTTCAAGCAAAACGACCAGCGCCTCGCCATAATCGACTCGCCGCTGCAGGGCTAACAAAGAACAAGTGCAAGAAGACTGAGGAGAATAAAGATGTTGCGTCCGATCATCGCTTCAACCGTGCTCGGCGCGGTCGTCGGCTCGGTGCTGGCAGCAGGCATGCTGTTTGCCCGGGCCGAGGGCGCACCGAATGCGGTGACGATCGACAACTTCTTCTTCACACCGGGAACGGTGACGGTGAAGGCAGGAACCGCCGTGACATGGACAAACAGGGACGATATTCCGCATGGCATCGGCTCGGCCAACAACGCTTTCCCGAAATCGAAGGCGCTCGACACCGATGACAGCTATTCGTTCACGTTCACCACGCCAGGGACCTACCAGTACTTCTGTTATCTGCATCCCAAGATGGTGGGCTCAATAGTGGTGGAGCAGTAACGCGGCGCAATAGTGCTATAATCGGCTAACACTCATGAGCCACGCAGGCCGATGGCAGATGGTGGACAGCCGAGCGCGATACGATGGCGGATGATGCGGTTGCCGAACAGGAGCGGATGCGGACCTTTCAGGCCGCCGCATTACCCCATCTCGACGATGTCTACACGTTGGCGCGCTATTTGATGCGCAACACGCAGGACGCCGAAGACGCAGTGCAGGAATGCTATCTTCGGGCCCTGCGTCATTTCGACAGCTACCGAGGGCCGGCGATGAAGCCGTGGCTATTGGCAATTCTAAGAAACGTCTGCAACGCCGAATTCGCGCGCCGCAGCAAGGAAGAACTGCCAACCGATTACAGTTCTGACGAAGCGCTGGCCGAGGAAATGCCGATGTGGCAGGAGCCGCAAGCCTCACCGGAGAAGATGTTGGTGCGGCAACAGGACACCGCCACGATAAAACGGCTGGTCGCGGAGCTACCAGAGCCGTTTCGTGAAGCAATCGTGCTGCGCGAGATGAATAATCTGTCATACCAGGAAATCGCTCAGGTCGCCGGCATTCCGGTCGGAACAGTCATGTCGCGATTGGCGCGCGCCCGCGCCATGCTGCGGGCGGCCTGGAATGCTGCCGAAACTACCACCACGCGGCCAGGACCGGCCGTCGCCTCGGGAACAGCGCCATGAAATGCGATGAATCGGAAGTTATGCTTCATGCGCTGATTGACGGCGAGCTCGACGCCGGACATGCCCGCGATGTCGAGACGCATGTGGCCGGCTGTGCCGCGTGCGGGGAAAAGCTTGCCGCGTTCCGCACGATGCACGAAGTTATGATCGCCGCGCCCTTGATTGAGACTGCGCCGGCACATTTGCGCAACCGCATCGAAGCCCTGATGGCTACACCGGCATCGCGCGTTGTTTCGATCCGCCAGTTCATGCAGCCAACCCGACGGTCCTTCTTTGGCGGGTTTGCGATGGGCTCCGTGCTTTCCGCGGCAGTCGCGGCCAGTCTCGTCCTCGCAGTCATCCGCAGGGATCAGGACCAGACGATTTCCGAAGAAGTTGTATCGGCGCATATTCGTTCGCTCCAAGCCGGCCATTTGATGGATGTCGAGACCAGCGATCGGCACACTGTCAAGCCGTGGTTCAACGGCCGGCTCGATGTAGCTCCGCCTGTCGTGGATCTGACCGCGGAAAGCTTTACTCTTCTTGGCGGACGCCTTGATTACATTGACGGCGAGCCCGTCGCCGCGATCGTTTATCAGCGTCGCAAACACGTGATCAATTTATTCGTTGCGCAGCATTTAGGCAGACGGCACGCCCGCACGATCGCGGACAGTATTCAGGGCTATAACGTCCGGCATTGGTCGCAAGACGGACTCGATTTCTGGGCGGTCAGCGACCTCGCCGGCGACGAACTGGACGAGTTCGTGCAAAAAATCACCAGCGCGTTGCAGCAACCCTCCCGCGCTTCCTGACTGATCTCGCTGTTCATTCCCGGCTAAACACTGCCACCCGGCGGCGGCAAGCCGTCGCCGTCCGGACGGCAACTTATTTGGCCGCCGCATTGATGATCCCGCTGGTTCTTGTCCTGGTCCGGCGCGCGTCAATATCGGGGCAATGCCAGCGGCGGTCGGGCATTAACGTGATTGGCAA
>Ga0126383_10000834_pt1 | contig 18000 bp, 29 predicted proteins | sample PanSoiMetPlot_35_FD_96882 | JGI IMG/M metagenome (GOLD analysis project Ga0126383, IMG submission 96882) | Tropical forest soil microbial communities from Panama - MetaG Plot_35 | ecosystem: Environmental > Terrestrial > Soil > Tropical forest > Bulk soil | place: Panama | collected 2016-02-17
GAGTCGTCTAGGCAGGCGCTCGCGCTGCTCGGGTACCCGATCGCGCCGCCCTGCCTGCCGCACGAGCCCGAGCCATGCGGCGGCAACTACGCCGAGCACGCCGCCGCGCACCTGGCCGCCCTGGCCGCCGTCGTGGACCACCACCTGATCCACCTGGCCTGCCCGGAACTGGCGGCGGCCACCTACAGCTCCGTCGTGGCCGACCTGCATCGCGGCTGCGATCTGCACGGGGCCGAGCCGTGAGGGCGCCTGACCCGCTGCCGCCTGGGCTGCCGCTCGGGCGCCGGGACCAGCGCTGGATGAACCGCCACCTGGGCCACAAGACGATGCTCATCGACCGGCGCACGGGCCGCGCCGCCTGCGGCTGCGGCAAGCGCCGCCAGCTGCGCATCCGATGGGAGCAGGTCCAGTGAGCGCGGCCAAGCAGGCGCGTGGCCGCTGCGCGTTCTGCGGCCGGTCGTTCGGGCTCACCAAGCTGGGGCGGATGCGCGCCCACTACCTCCGCACCCCCGGCTACGGGCAGACCGGGCGCCCGTGCCCGGGCAGCGGCAAGCGCCCAGCTGCCGCGCCAGCTGGCCGCCCCGTGCCCCGGCCCATCCTCGGCGTGACCGGCCCGGGCATGGTCCGCAAGCTGCCGCCGCGCCGCGAGCCCGAGGCCGAACTGTCCTGGCCCCCCGACCCACCCATGGAGGCCCCGTTGGCCGAGCGTCCCGCCTACGCCTGCTGCGCCGACTACCCGCATCTGTGCCCGGGCTGCGGCCTGGTCATGAGCCACCGCGAGTGGGACGAGCAGCGGGCGTGCAACGAGTGCAGCACCGGCCCACCGCGCCGGCCGCTGTAGCTCCTGACCGCAGGAGGGAGGAACCACCGATGACCGTACGCACCAGCACCGGGGCGCGGCTGGTCCCCCAGCCGCCCACCGCGATTGAGGACCGCATGGCCCGCCTGGACGCGGCCAAGGCGGCCTACGAGGAAGAAGCCGAGGAAGCATGGGGCGACTACCGCGCCCGCAGCGCCGAGGTCTGGATGGCCTGGCGGCAGCGGCTCGACGGCATCACGGCGGCCTACCACGAACGCACGGAGGCGATCAGGGCGGGCCGGGCCTGACCGACGCCCTGCTGTCGTCCCGGGTCGCCTACCGGGCGTCGTACGTGCTCTATGCGGCCGGGGTGGGGAGCCTGTTCCTGTTCGCCGCGCCCTGGCCCGCCGCCGCCCTGCTCGGCGCCGGGCTGCTCGCCAGCTGGCGCGCTGGCGTGGCGCGGCAGGAGGAACGCTGGCGCGCCTTCTACGAGCGCGCCGACAGGGACTAGTCAATGGGGAGCAGGAGGGCGCAGGGTGACAGGATGGCGTGGCAGCTGGTGGAGGGAGTCCTGGAGGATCACGCCGCGTTGCCCGGGCCGCAGTTCCGGGTGCTGGTGCCGCTTGCCCACGCGGCCGGGGTCGAGTCGCGCCGCGCCAGGATTCCGCTGGCCACGATCCGGCGCCGGGCGAACTGTGCCGACAGCACGGCCCGGCGCGCGCTCGGCGCGCTGGAGGCTGCCGGGGTGATCAAGCGGGTAGGCGGGCACGGCAGGAACCACTGTCAGGTGTGGGAACTGATCGGCGTCACGCCGCGCTGGGCCAACGGGCAAGCACCGCCGACCATCGACGGCGCTGCTTCGGGGAGCACCGCCGACGTAGGAGGCGCTGCTGGGCCGCCCCAGTCAAGCACCGCCGATTTCGGAGAAGCACCGCCGATTTCGGGGCCGAGCACCGCCGGCCCAGGTCGGCGCCCTACTGAAGACAGAACTACTACTGATCGCGCGAGGCTGCCGGGCAGCTGGCGGCCAAACACCGTTTGCTCGGTCTGCGGCGATCCCTCGCACACCGCCGCGATCCACGATCCGCGCGACAGCCCGGCCGTCGCGCTGGAGGGCCAGCTGTGGCCGCCTGGCAGCCACGGCGCCGCCGCCCAGCAGGCGACCCCGATGCCGCCGCCCGTGTCCGGGCTCTGCCGCGAGTGCGGCGGCCACCACGCGACCGCCGAATGCCCGACGCTCCAGCCCGACGCCGAGCAGGACCGGCCCAGGCGCAACCCGCGCTCACGCGGCCCCGCGCCGCAGCGCCACGGCCCGGCGCCGTGGTCGGGCGGCCCCATCGTCAAGAACCCCGCCGCCGCCGAGGCTGGCGCCGCCCTGGCGCGGCAGCTGCTCGACGACCGCCCGACCGCGCCCGCTGAGCCCGAGCGCCCGCTGGCCCAGCTGGACGAGGACGCGCGCCGCGCCGTGGCCGCGCGGCAGGCCGACCGCGCCCGCGCCGAGCGCGATGCTCCCGGGCGGGCTGCCCGGGCCGAGGAATCCCAGGGTCACGCCGGTATTCCCGAAGGCAGCAGCCCGCCCGGGTTGCCCGGCGCCGCCGCCGCCGAGGCGATAGCCGACGCGATGGCGCAGCGCCGCGACGACCTGGCCGCGCGCCTGGGCGACGACCCAGGACCGCCCGCGCCCGCCGCCGAGGACCTGCCGCCATGGTGATCCTCGGGCGCTGCGCCGTCTGCGGCCAGCTGGTCCCCGGCCACCCGTGCCCCGGGCATCCTGGCGAGTTCTGGCCGCACACCTGGGCGCCGTGCGACCGCCACCCCGGCCTGGTCGAACTGGACCGCCACGCGCACCCCGGCCTACCCGAACACCTGTTCGGAGGCTGGGAGCAGTGCATCGGATCGCGGATGCTGGCCCGGCCGGTTGACCTGGCCGCAGCCGAGGCGGCAGCATGAGCGCATGGCACTCACCGCCGCGCAGCGGCGCCGCCTCCCCCGGTCGGCGTTCGCCATCCGCAGCGGCCCACGGTCGAACTGGGCCTACCCGCTGCCGACCAAGGCGCAGGCTCGCGCGGCTGGCATCAGCGAGGCATCCCGCCAGCGGATGCTCCGCGCCGCCGCGTCCTACAGCGCCCGGCGCTCCACGCGCGGCAGCCCTGCCCGCATCCAGCCAGCGGCCCGGGCCAAGGCGTCCCGCGTCGGCGGCTCCCGCAGCTGGGGCACCACCGCCCGCCGCAGGTAGGCCATCGTGAGCGGCCCAGCCGACCCGCGCCTGCGGCTCCGGCTCTACATCGACGGCGCCCTGGCCGATGAGGTCTGGATCGACTCCACCAGCCCGCTCGCGCAGGAGATGATCGCGGAGGCCCAGGCCGACCACCAGGCGCGGGCCGCAGCTGCCACCGACCGGGGCCAGCTGTGGATGGTGGAGATCTACGACCCGGCGCAACCGGACCCCCAGGCGTACATCAGGTTCGGCACCGATGCCCGGGGGATGGAGCGGCCGACCGTGACCGTGGACCTGGTGGGCGACGTGCTGGGCGGTGACCCATGCCCGTGAGCGCGCCGCGCGGCTGCCCGCGCCCCGGCTGCCCGCACGCCCAGCCGTGCCCGCGCCACCCGCGCATCCCCTGGGCTGGCGCAGGCCGGGCGATGCCACCCGGCTGGGACGCCACGCGCCGCCGCGTGCTGGCCCGTGACGCCTGGCTGTGCCGCCTGCGCTTCGCGGGCTGCACGGTCCACGCCAGCGAGGTCCACCACGCGCGGCCAGGTGACGAGTCCGACGAGGCTCTGTGGTCGGCCTGCGGCCCGTGCCATCGCGTCGTGACGCAGAGGCAGGCCGCCGCCGCCCGGTGGCCGGTGTCGGCGGTGTCGCCAGCGTCGGCCCCGGCGCCGCCAGCTGCCGCCCCGGAGCTGGGGGAGCCCTCCTCGGCGCGGGCCGCGGAGAGCGGCATAGCGTCGCCGGTCATCCGCAGGCAGGTTTCGCCTGAAACCCGGGCGGCGTCGTGACGACGGCCCGCCGCCCCCTGGGCTGGGTGCTGCTGCTCGCGCTCGTCGTCCTGGTCGCCGTCGCCGCCGCGCTCGTCGTGGCCGACCTGATCGCGCAGCCGCGCGACCGCTGGGCCGCGCTCCTGTTCGCTGCGGGCACGCTGGTGGGCGTGACGCTCGACCGGGCGGGTTCTCGTTTCGCCACCCGATCTGAGGGGCGCCGCGATGGGTAGGCGCGGCCCGGCGCCGAAGCCGACCGCGCTGCGGCTGCTGCACGGGGACAAGCCCAGCAGGATCAACCAGGCTGAGCCGAGGCCGCGTGACCAGCCGCCGCAGCGCCCGGCCTGGCTGAGCCCGGCCGCCGCTGATGAGTGGGACCGGATCGCCCCGGACCTGGCGGCCATGGGGACGGCCAAGGCCGTGGACGCCCTGGGCCTGGCCGCCTACTGCGAGGCCGCCGCCCGGTTCCGCGCGGCCAGCGACATGGTGGCGCAGACGCAGGTGCTGATCGTGGACCGGGACAACGTGCCCCGGGTCAACCCGGCTGTCCGGGTCGCGCGGGACGCCTCGTATGAGATGCGAATGTGGGCGCGCGAGTTCGGGCTGACCCCCTCCAGCCGGTCGCCGCTGCGGATCGAGCACAGCGGCTACGTGGCCGGGGGCGCGCTGCCCGCTGAGCGGCTGCTGTCATGAGGCGCCAGCTGGGCGCCGCCGTGGCCGCGCTGGGCCTGCTCGGCGCGGCCAGCTGCGCGGGCAGCACCAGCACGGCGCCCCGGCCCAGCCCGAGCCCGAGCCCGGCGCCGAGGATCGCCACCGCCGAGCGGATCGGGTTCGTGGTGCGCGGGCACGTGGCCGCGCCCGGGCTCGTCATCGACTACGGCTGCACGGCGGGCGTCCCCCATCACGTCGAGCGGCCCGCGCTGGCCGGCCGGGTCGTCTACTGGCTGCGGTTCCGCCCGCGCCCCGGGGAGGTCTACTACGCCCGGGCCTGGCTGTCCGGGCCTGGGCGCGCCGCTGTCGCCATCGTCGTGACCGGCCGGGGCATGTACCCGACCACGGTTGCCCGGGGCGTGACGCGGGCAGCTGGCGGCCTGGCCGTGGCAGCTGCGGCCCCCGACGACAGCCACGGCACCCACTGGATACCGGCCGCGCTGTCGGTGGGGTCGTCGTGATCCGCTACGACCTGGCGGCCGGGGTGGGCCTGGCAGCGGTGGCCGCGCTCCTGGCCGGGTGGTTCCTGCTCGGCCCCTGGCTGGCCGCGCAGATGACCCGGACGGTGCCCGTGCTCGTCCCGGCCAGCCCGAGCCCGGCGCCGGGCAGCCACCGCGCCCACCACGCCCGGCCGCACGTGCCGCCGCAGCTGCCCCGGCAGCTGGCGCCGCCGCAGCTGCCGCAGCTGCCGCAGGCCGCGCCGAGCGTGGCCGCCGTGGCGCCCAGGCGGGCGCGGGCGCGGCCCAGCCCGGCCGCGCTGCCCAGCCCGCCGCCGAGCCCGAGCCCGAGCCCGGCGCCGAGCCCGGACGCCAGCCCGAGCCCGAGCCCGAGCAGCCCGGCGCCGTCGCCGACGCTGCCGCCAACCGACCAGCTGGGGAGCAGTCAGGAGGAATCACCATGAAGGCTCCCCGATCCCTGGCCGCCGCCCTGGCCGGGGCCGCCGCAGCTGCCGCGCTGCTGCTCCCCATGGGCGCGGCAGCTGCGCCAGCTGGCGACCGCCCGCCCGAGTGCAACCTGGTGAAGCTCTACGCGCCCAGCGGCCGGGCCGCCTGGGTGGACTTCTGCGGCGGCGGCGGCGGGCAGGAGAGCCCGGTGGCCGACTGGGCCGCCGTGGGCGCCAGCGGCGGGCCGCTGGTCATGGACGGCGTTCGGCGGCTGTCCCCGTGGGCGTGCCCGCGCTCGGCGCCGTGCGTCGTGCTGGCCGAGAACGCGCCGCCGTCGTGACCGAGCCCGAGGCCGAGCACACCACGGCCAAGCTGGCCCGGGCGCTGCGCGAGGCCGGGGCGCCCGACCTGATGGTCAGCCGCGCCGCCCAGGGGTATTACCACGACTACCTGTCGCCGCTGACGTTCCCCGAGCTACAGCTGGCGAAGGACCTGGCCGGGCAGGCGGCGCGGCACCCGCCCGGGTCGGCCAAGGCCGTCGCGCTGCGGCAGCTGCGCCAGCGGGTCATCAATGGCGACTTCGACGCCAGCAAGGCCGAGTCCGACGCCTGGGCCGCCAGCCCGGAGGGGCAGCAGGCGTTCCGCGACCTGCTCGGCGGGCCGATGCCGCCCCGGCCTGCGGATATGTAGCCGATTTATATAATTCGGGAGGCCGCCTGATGGCGCCCCACGTGCTCCCGCACCGCTACGACCTGGTGGCCGTGGCCGACCTGGCCCCGCACCCCGAGAACGCCAACATCGGGGACGTGCCCGGCATCGCGGGCAGCATCGAGGCGCTGGGCTTCTACGGCGTGATCTACGTCCACGAGTCCACCGGGCACATCCTCGCCGGGGAGCACCGCTGGCGCGCGGCCCGGGCGTCGGGGATGGCGCAGCTGCCCGCCATCATCATCGACTGCGACGACGACACGGCCCGCTCGATCCTGGTGGGCGATAACGAGTGGGCGCGCCAGGCGCGGTGGGATCAGGACAAGCTGGTCGCGCTGCTGCAACGGATGGGCGCGACCGAGCGCGGCCTGGCCGGGTCGGGGTTCACGGATGCCCGGCTGGCCCAGCTGCTCGGCCAGCAGCGCGACCGGCAGCCGCCCCGGCCGCGCCTGGCCGACCGCTTCCTGGTCCCGCCGTTCGATGTGCTGGACGGGCGCACCGGCTGGTGGCGCGACCGCAAGGCAGCCTGGCTGGCCCTGGGCATCGCCTCGGAGGTCGGGCGGCTGGCCGGGGACCGGCAGGAGGCGGCGGCGATGCGCGGCGGCACGGCGGGCTGGCTGCGCGCCGACCCGCAGTTCTACGCCAAGAAGGAACACGCCGAGGCCGCGCTGGGCCGCCCGCTGACCACCACCGAGTTCGTCCGCGACTGGTACGACAAGCCCGCCCAGGGCGTCGGGTCGGGCATCAGCATCTTCGACCCGGTGCTGTGCGAACTGGCCTACCGATGGTTCTGCCCGCCCGGGGGCGCCGTGCTGGACCCGTTCGCTGGCGGGTCCGTGCGCGGCCTGGTCGCCGCCATGCTCGGCCACCCCTACCTCGGCTGCGACCTGTCCCCCGCCCAGGTCGCCGCCAACGAGCAGCAGGCCGCCGACTTCGCCGCCCGGGGCCTGATCGGCGCCCCCGAGCCCGGGCAGCTGGCCGACCCGGAGGCGATCACGCCTGTGCAGGAGCACGGCGGCTACCTGGTCAAGCGGGACGACCTGTTCATGGTGCGCGGCAGCGCCGGGGGGAAGGCGCGGACCTGCCTGGCGCTGGCCCGGGCAGCTGGCCCCGGGCTGGCCGGCCTGGTCACCGCAGGCTCGCGGCAGTCCCCCCAGGTCAACATCGTGGCCGCCGTGGCCGCCCAGCTGGGCGTGCCCTGCCGCGTCCACGTGCCGACCGGGCAGCTGACCCCCGAGCTACTGGCCGCCCGGGCGCACGGCGCCGAGATCGTGCAGCACGCCCCGGGGCGGAACACGGTCATCATCGCCCGCGCCCGGGCCGACGCCGCCGAGCGCGGCTGGCTGGAGATCCCGTTCGGGATGGAGTGCGAGGCCGCGGTGGAGCAGACCGCCGCGCAGGCCGCGCAGCTGCCCCCGGCCGCCCGCTACGTCGTGCCCGTCGGGTCGGGCATGAGCCTGGCGGGCATCCTGGCCGGGCTGGACCGGGCGGGCAACACGACGCCGGTCCTGGGCGTGGTCTGCGGCGCCGACCCGGCCAGGCGGCTGGACCGCTGGGCGCCGGGCTGGCGTGCCCGCTGCACGCTGGTCGGCGCCGGGCTCGACTACCACCAGCACGCCCCGGCCGCGCAGCTGGGCGCCCTGGCGCTCGATCCGGTGTACGAGGCCAAGGCGCTGCCGCAGCTGCGCGCTGGCGATTTGCTGTGGATCGTGGGGCGCCGGGAGACCCTGGCAGCTGCCCCGGCCGCGCCCGCCTGGGCGTGCGCCGACGCGCGGAAGTGGGCCGCGCAGCTGCCCCCGGGCTCGGCTGACCTGCTGTTCACGTGCCCGCCGTACTACGACCTGGAGCGGTACTCCGACGACCCGGCCGACCTGTCCACCATGGCGCCGGGCGACTTCAACGCCGTATGGGCCGACGTGCTGGGCGACTGCGCGGCAGCGCTGCGCCCCGATCGGTTCGCCGTGATCGTGACGGGCGACACGCGCGGCCGGGGCGGCGGCCCGGTGCTGGACCTGCGCGGCGCGACCATCGCCGCAGCGGCCCGCGCCGGGCTGGCCTACTGCTCGGGCGCCGTGCTGCTGACCCCCATCGGGTCGGTGCCCTACGCGGCGGCCCGGCTGTTCACGGGCACGCGCGGGCTGGGCCGCTGCCATCAGGACGTGCTGGTCTTCTGCAAGGGCGACCGGGGCGCGGCGGCCCGCGCCTGCGGCGAGGTCGATGTGGAAATGCCCAGCGCAGCGGCCATGGATGGGGCGGGCTGACGACTTTGTTCGAGTTCTTTCCGTAACCGGGCATAACCCAGCGTGACGATGCGCTGTACTTGGCAGTACGGCGCCCCACACGGGGGCGCCAGGGGCCAGCTGGCCCCGAACCGCGAGAGGATGAACCACCATGACGAACACCACCGCCGAGCACGCCGCCCTGGCCGCCGCCGAGGACAACGCAGCCGCGCAGGCTGGCAGCGCCGACCTGGCCCCCGCGCCCGAGGGCGTGCCGACCGGCACCGCACGGGCCACGTGGAAGGGCCACGGCAACCCGGCCGCCTTCATGTTCTACGGCGCGGGCTCGCTGCCCGAGGCGCCGGGCGTGCAGATCACCAAGGTCGTGGCCGACCGCACCGGGCTCGTGCTGAAGCGCGGTAACGGCCGGGCCGCCAAGGGCGGCTCCTTCGGCGTGGCCACGAAGTTTTGGGCGGGCGAGTGCGTGCTGCCCGAGGCCCCGGCCCCGGCCAGCGCGGGCCGCGCCCGGGCGCAGGCGGCCACGGCCGAGGGCGCCACGCTCTCGGACCTGCCCGTCCACGCTGGCCCGGCCGCCTGGCTGGCCGCCAACGGCGAAGTGCTGCCGATGAGCGCCACGGCCTACCCCGAGCTTGTGGCCGGGGACGGCGCCATGCTGCGCTGCCTGGGCGCCTGCGGCGACCTGAAGAAGGCCGGGGCGTTCCCCTGCACCGCGAACAAGGGCGACGGCAAGGGCCGCTACCTGGAGTGCGGCGCGTGCCAGGGCAAGCGGCTGGCCGCCAACAAGCTGGCCAAGGCCGAGGGCCGCGAGGGCGACGTGCAGGACCGCCCCCGCGCCACCGTGCAGGCCCCGGCCGCCGAGTGACCGCCAGCCCGTAGCCAACGGCCCCGGGCGCCCCCACGCGGGCGCGCCCGGGGCCGGCCTGCATCCCAAGGAGGAACCACCACCATGCGCCTGGCAGCTGGCCCCTGGGCCGTGCGGACCGCCGCCGTCGATTACCTCGACGGCCGGGCGCCATCCGAGGAACTGACCGTGACCTTCCACGGCTGGGTGTGGGCGCGCATCGTCGCGCACCGCGACCCGGCCAACCCCGGCCAGCTGGACGCCGCCACCATGGCGCAGCTGGCCGCCGCCGTGCCAGCCGCCTACCTGGCGCGCCTGGCCCCCGTACCCGAGCCGGGGCAGCCCGCCCCGGTCGTACCGATCAGGAGGAACCACCCATGAACACCCCCGACCCCTACCAGGTCCCTACCGGCCCCGGCTGGACCGACCTGCCCATCGCTGAGGCGCGGCTGCGGCTGCACGCCGACCACGCCGCGCACGCGGCCATCATGGGCTGCGATGCCCACCCGTGGTACGTGTGCCAGTCGTTCGCCGTGGCCAGGCTGACCGGCATCGCCGGGCAGACCATCTACGTCATCCACGACCCCGTGAGCATGGGCTACCGGGTCGTCCAGATGTGGACCGAAGGCCCCTCGGGCGCCATCGGCGCCGCCTGGGGCCAGGTCATCCCCAGCTGGGGCGATGCCGTGCTGGCCGCGCTGCGCGTGCTGCTCGGCAACCCCGAGTTCGCCGAGACGGTCCAGGGCGCCACGGCCCTGGCCATCGCCGCCCGGGCGCTGGCCGAGGCCGACGCCGCCGCCGAGCAGAGCAGGAGGTACCTGTCATGACCGAGCAGCTGCCCCGCACGGGCACCATCAGGTGGGACCTGCTGGCCGAGCGCCCGGGCGCCCGCACCCTGCGAACGCCGAAGTGCTGCGCGGCCCCGCAGCCCGACCTGGGGCCGCCGCGCCACGCGGGGTTCTACCGCTCCTGGTTGCTGGTGTGCCGCGCCTGCGGCGCCCAGCTGGCCAAGCTGGCGTACCTGGCGCCCAGCGAGGGGGCCTGACATGCCCTACCGCGAGACACCCAGGCAGCGCCAGGCGCGGATCGACCGCGAGCGCGAGCAGGCGGGCAGGAACCCCTGGGCCGGGGTCGTCGCCGTGATCATCCTCGCCATCGCCGCGACCCTGTTCGTCGTCTACGTCAAGCACGGCGGCTAGGCCGCAGCCAAGCAGCCCGCCCCTTCCCCGGGGGCGGGCTGCTGGCGTTCTAGGCGCCGGGCAGCTGGTCCCGGCAGGGGCGCGGCCCGGCGCCAGCTGGGGCGCTGGCGCGCCAATCGGTAGAGCGCGCCGACCCCGGGGCCGGATGAACCACCAACGCAGCCCCGGGGCGGCTGTGCTACAGCGTAGCGGGCTACCCGCTGGCAGGATGGGCGCCATGCCCGACCGGCGCCGGTTCTCCCCGTGCCGCCGCACGTTCGACGGGATGACCTGCTGGCGCCGCGGTGAGCATCTGTGCGAGCCCCGCGTGGCGCACGCCATGGCGTTCTTCACCGAGCTTCTGGTCCACACCAAGGGGGATTGGGCGCGGCGCCCGTTCGTGCCCGCCTGGTGGGAGGAACACCGGGTCATCCGCCCGCTGCTGGGCACCGTCGAGTGGGACGGCGGCTGGCGCCGGTACGTGCGCCGGTACCGCGAGCTTTACCTATCGACAGGTAGGAAGAACGGGAAGTCGGAGCTGGTTGCCGGGCTGATGCTCTACCTGCTCTCCAGCGACGACGAGGAAGCCGCCGAGTGCTACGGGCTGGCCCTGGACCGCGACCAGGCCGCGCTGGTCTACAACGCCGCCGCCCGCATGGTGGCCCTGTCGCCCGTGCTGGCGCGGCGGCTGCGCACGTGGGCATCGCAGCGGATCACCTACGAGCCGACCGCGAGCTTCTTCACGATCATGGCCGGGGATGCCCTGGGCGCCCTGGGGCCGAACCCGCACGCGGCCTACATCGACGAACTGCTGACCCAGCCCAGCCGCGACCTCTACGACGCCTTGCGGACGGGGTTCGGCTCCCGGTCGCAGCCCATGATGATCCTCACCACCACCGCCGACAACGACCCGGCCGGGTTCGCCGCCGCCGAGCGCGAATGGTCCGAGCAAGTGCTGGCCGACCCGGGCCTGGACCGGCGCCGCCTGGTCGTGCTGTACGCGGCGCCGAAGGAGTGCGGCGAGGGCTGCCAGGTCGAGCACGCCCACGTGGTCGCGCCGTGGGATGACCCGGCCACGTGGGCGCTGGCCAACCCCGCGCTCGGGCTCTACCTCGATGAGCGGGTGCTGGCCGACGAAGCCGCCAAGGCGAAGGCGAACCCGGCCGCGCAGCGCGCGTTTGAGCAGTTCCGCCTCAACCGGCAGTCCGACCAGGCGGGCCGGGCCATCGACACGTCGGTGTGGGACGCCTCGGCTGGGCCGGTGCCGCACACCCAGCTGGCCGCGCAGCTGGCCGGCCGGGCGTGCTTCGGCGGCCTGGACCTGGCCAGCACGTCGGACCTGGCGTCGTACTGCCTGAGCTTCCCCGCCCCGGACGGCAGCCACGACGCGATCTGGCGCACGTTCGCCCCCGAGGCTGCCCTGGAGGCCCTGGACCGGCGCACGGGCGGCCGGGCGCGCGTGTGGGCCGCGCAGGGCTGGCTGACGCTGACCCCGGGCAACGTGATCGACTACGACGCCATCAAGGCCGCGCTGCTGGCCGACGCCGAGCGGTACGAAATACTCGAGGTCGGCTTCGACCGCTGGGGCGCCACCCAGCTGGCGAGCCAGCTGCTCGATGAGGGCGTGCCGCTGATCCAGGTCGGGCAGGGCTTCGCCACCATGAGCGCGCCGACGAAGGAGCTGCTGCGCCTGGTCGCGGCGGGCTGGTACCGCCACGGCGGCTCGCCGCTGATCCGCTGGCAGGCCGGGAACCTGGTCACCCGCCAGGACCCGGCCGGGAACCTGAAGCCCGACAAGGCCCGCTCGGCTGACAAGATCGACTCCATCGTGGCCGCCGTGATGGCGCTGGACCGGGCCATCCGCCACGTGGCCGCCCCGTCCGACGACTACATGGCGGCAGGCTGGTGACCGCGCCCCGGGCGGCCTACGATGCACCCATGGGCAGGCGGGCGTCGTGACGTACCTCGATGACCTGCGGGCCGCCTGCTCCCGGCAGCTGGACTGGCAGGCGCCCCAGGTCGCCATGTACCTGAGCTACTACGACGGCGAGTCGGCCATCATCGCGCTGCTGGAGAGCGAGGAGCGGCAGGTGTTCCGCCGCCTGCTCGATGAGTCCTATGCCAACTGGGCGGCCCTGGTGGCCAACGCCGTGGCCGAGCGGCTCCAGGTCGTCGCGTTCGAGTGGGGCGATAGCTCGGATGCGGCCTGGGCGCTGTGGCAGGCCAACAGCATGGACGCCGACGCCGAACTGGTGCAGACCGACTCCCTGGTGACCGGGCGCGGCTACGTGCTCGTCCAGCCGTCCGAGGACAGCCCGGCCGGGGTGAGCATCACCGCGGAATCGCCGCTGGAGGCGACGGTGCTGTACGCCCCGGGCAGCAGCAGGCGGCGGCGGCTGGCCGGGTTCAAGCGGTTCGTTGATCCCGTCAGCCAGAAGCACACGGAGGTGCTGATCCTGCCCGAGGTGATCGCCACGTGGGCGCCGAACGCCACCGAGCCCGAGGTGGCGCCGAACCCGGCCGGGCTCGTCGGGCTGCACGAGATCAACGCCCAGCCGCGCACCAGCGGCGCGCCGCGCTCCGAGCTGGACCCGGCCCTGCCCATCGTGGACCGCATCCACACCATGATCTTCAACCGGCTGGTGGCGTCGGACTTCGGCGCGTTCCGCCAGGTGTGGGCGACGGGGATGAAGCTGGCCCGCCAGGTCGTCGCCACGACCGCCGCCGATGGCGTGACCACGGAGCAGACGGTGGCCGTGAAGCCGTTCAACGTGGGCGCCAACCAGCTGCTCGTCAACGAGGACCCCTCGGGGAAGTTCGGCGCCTTCCCGGGCGACCCGCTGACCGGGTACCTGGCCGGGGTGGAGCAGGACGTGGACAGCCTGGCCGGGATCACGCAGACCCCGCCGTACTACTTCGGGCACTCCCGCCTGGTCAACCTTGCCGCCGACGCCATCAAGGCGCTGGAGGCCGGCCTGGTCGCCAAGACCCAGCGCCGGATGCTGCACATCGGGGAGGGCTGGGAAGCGGTGATGCGGACGGCCCTGGGCCTGGTCGGGGACCCGGGCGCGGCGAACATGGAGGGTCAGGTCATCTGGCGCGACCCGGAGACGCGCAGCATGGCGCAGGTGGCCGACGCCCTGACCAAGCTGGCCACCATCGGCGTCCCCAAGGAAGTGCTGTGGCGCAAGGCCGGGGCCACGCCGCAGGAGGTCGCCGCCTGGCGGGACATGGAGACGGTGACCCCGCCGCCCGCCCCGGCGCCGCCGCAGCTGCCCGCCCCGGCGCCCGAGACCGCCCCCGCGTGAGGATGACCACCGATGACCCAGCCCGCGCCCCCAGCTGACCCGGCCGCGCCCCACCCCCTGCCCGCGCCAGCTGCGCCAGCTGCGCCAGGCGCCCCGGCGCCGCCAGCTGCGCCCGGCCCAGCTGCGCCCGGGCCAGCTGCGCCCGCGCCGCCAGCTGCGCCGCCAGCTGGCGCCGACGACCTGGCCCGCGTGACGGATGCGCTGACCGAGGAACGGCGGCTGCACCGGCTGACGCAGCAAGCCCTGTCCACGCTCCAGCAGCAGGGCATGAGCGAGCAGGAGCGCGCCGTGGCCGCCGCCCGCGAGGATGGCCGCAAGGAGGCGGCCCGCGCGGCCGGGCTGCTCGTGGCCGCCGCCGAGTTCCGCGCCCTGGCCGCTGGCAAGCTGGCCGACCCCGGCAAGATGCTGGAGGACGACGACCTGAACCTGGCCCGGTACGTGAACGACCAGGGCGAGGTCGATAAGCGGGCGCTGGGCCGCATGGTGGAGCGGCTGGCCGCCCAGGCGCCGCAGCAGGCGCCCGGCCGCGTGCCCGCTGGGCCGATGGGGCCAGCTGCCCCGGCTGATGGGGACTTCCTGCGGCAGGCCATGGCGCAGCGGGGTCGCTGACCTGCGCCGATGAATTGCGCGCGGATTGCGCGCGGCTGTGCGGGCCTGTCCGGGCCTGGCCGCGCGGTGCATGTGATTACCCAAGGGGCCAGCTGACAGGCTGACAGCGGCCGGTGTGGCGGCCCCGTCCTGGCGGCTCGCCGGTTGCGGCCGCAGCTGGACGCCCGGGCCGGGGCCGTCGTAGCCTGGCCGCGATGCCCGTGCAGCGTGAGGCGGCGGGCAGCCGGTAGCCGAATCCGGGCGCTTCACAAGGCGTGATGCCACGGCCCGGCCGGGGTGCAGCGTGAGGCGGCCCCGCCCGGGTGGCGCGGAAAGCGGTGCGACGATCCCTTCGCGCATCACGGAGCTTTCCCATGGCACTAGGCGATTTCTCGGGCGTCATTCCGCCCGAACTGTCCGCGCAGATCATCCAGGAGGCCACCCGGCAGTCAGCCGCGTTGCAGCTGTGCCAAACGGTCCCGATGGGAACCGGCGTCACGCAGATGCCCGTCCCCAAGACCCTGCCCACCGCCAGCTGGGTCACGGCGGCCAGCGGCCGGAAGCCCTACACCGACGTCGGGCTGAAGCCCGCCACCCTGACCGCCGAGGAAGTGGCGGCGGTCATCGCGGTGCCGGACAAGATGGTTGAAGACACGACCATCAACCTGTGGGGGTACTGCCGGCCCCTGCTGTCCCAGGCCATCGCCATGGCCCTGGACGGCGCCGCCCTGTTCGGCGTGGGCGCGCCCGCGAGCTTCCCAGCTGGCGGGGTGCGCGGCCACGCGGCAGCTGTGAACGCGGGCACGGACGCGGCCGACACGATCAACAAGGCGATGGCCGCCGTGGAGGCCCTGGGCCTGGACCCGAACGGCACCGCGGCCGACCTCACCGTCCGCTCGCGGCTGCGCGGGCTGCGCGCCACGACGGGCGAGCTGATCCTCGGCGTGACCAGCCTGGGCGACTACGAGGTGCCGTCGATCTACGGCGTGCCCGCCGCCTACACCCCCTTCCAGTCCAAGGCCGGCGTCAACCCGGCCGACGTGATCACGGGCGACTGGCGGTGGGCCGTGCTGGGCGTGCGGCAGGACATCCGGTTCCTGCTCGACCCCTCGGGCGTGATCGCGGACGCGAGCGGGGTCGTGCAGGTCAGCGGCTTCCAGGACAACGTCACACCCCTCAAAGTGTGGGCGAGGTTCGGGTTCGTGATCATCGACCCGGTGACCGTGCTCGTGCCAGGCGGGGCGAACGCCTTTGCCAAGGCGGGCACCTCCGGGGCGTCCGGGGCCGCGCCGACCGAGGCCGCAGCCGAGGACGAGGGCAGGGCCAAGGGCGGCAAGGCGGCCTGAGCCGTGACGGCCATCCAGCTGGGCACGGTCCTCGCGTCGGGCTACTGGGACACCCAGGCCGGGGCGCCCTCCACGGCGCCCGGGCCGGGGAAGTACCGGGCCGACGACTGGGCCGCGCCCACGCTGGTGGCCCTCGCCACGACCGACGCGGACGGGTACGACCGCAGCGCCGGGCTGGCCGCCGTCGTGGCCGGTGACCTGATCACCCAGCAGGGCACGAACGACAGCCAGAACTACCAGCGGTGGACCGTGGGCGCGGTCACGCCCCTGGCCGGGTACGTGCAGCTGGCGGTCACGGTGGCCGAGCAGGGCTCGGCGTTCGTGCCCCCGGGCAGCAACCAGCGGCGCCTGCTCCAGGCGCTCGCCATGTCCGGGGCGCCCCCGGCCGACCCGTGGCGCGCCTGGGCGCCGCCGCTGAACCCGCCGACCCCGGGCGGGCTGGATGAGACGACCGCGAGCCACATCGCGGACGCCACCTGGGCCACCGACCCGCATCTGTGCGCCGCGCTCCAGTGGGAGGCGTACGCCGCGCAGCTGCCGCCCAGCCCGGCCGTGTCTCAGGTTGCGACAGGCGCCCAGTCGGTGACCTACTCGCCGCCGATGCCGGGCGGTGACGCTGGGGCGGCCATGGCGCGGGCCGCCTGGCATCGGTCACTGATGGGCAGCGGCGGCTCGGCGGAGCTCGTTCAGAGCCCGCCCGCGCTGCCCTCGGCGCCGGGCACCCCCTGGCCGGTCTACGACCCGGCCCAGTCCTGGTGGGCGGTGGCGTGATGCTGGCCGAGATCCGCGCCTGGGTGGAGCTGGCCGTGCTCGTGCTGCTGGCCCTGCTGCTGATCCACCTCACCTTCGGGTGGAACCCGTGAGCCTGCTGCTGGCCCCCAGCACGGTGGCGCTGTACGAGGAGACCCCGGCGCCCGACGCGCACGGCTGGGCGCTGCCCGACCTGAGCGCGCCCGTGTGGCAGGGGCAGGGCAGCCTCCAGCGCAGCCCGGGCCGCAGCGACGGGCAGGCCGCCCAGGGCGGCGGGCACGGCCCCTACGACCCGAACGCGGGCGCCCTGGCCCAGCTGTACCTCCCCCCGGACGCGCCGGTTGCAGACGGCGTGATCGCGGAGGTTGACGGGCAGCACTACTGGCTGTCCCAGGCGCGGCCGGTGCGCGACCCGCGCGGCGGCGGCGGGCTGGACTGCTGGGTCGCCACGGCCACGGGCACCGGGGGGTGGCCGCCGTGAGCACGTCCGTGTTCCGCGTCACCGACCCCGGGGCGCCGCGCCGCGTGGCCGACCCGGGCATCGGGGAGGTGGCCGACCGGGTGGCCGACGACGTGCGCGCCCGCACGCCCGTCGAGACGGGCACGCTCCAGGCCGGGTGGGAGGTCCACCACGGCCGGGAGGGCGAGCGGCTGGTCGTCAACAACGTGCCCTACGCCCGGTTCGTGGAGTACGGCACCGTCAACATGCCCGCCGAGCCGATGCTCGGCCCCGTGCTGGCCGGGGCGAGGGCGCCGTGACGACCCCGGCGCTGGTCGCGCAGCCCGACGCCGAGGCGCACGCCTGGGCGCAGCTGGCCAGCATCCCCGGCGTCACGTCGTTCTGTTACGCCGCCGTGTCCCCCTGGCCGAACTGGCTGGTCACCTACTCGATCCAGGTAGACGCCCGGGCGGCCACCAAGCAGGCGGCCCGGGACCGCGCCGACCAGGCGCGGCTGAAGATGCTCGGGCTGCCCGCCGTGCCCTGGCCCGAGGGCGTCTGATGCGCCGTCAACCAGGTCGAGGGGCCGTTCTGGCTGCCCGACAACGACGCCGGGCCGCGCTACTGCGCCCGGTACGAGGTTCTGTGCCACCCGCCCCAGGCGGCCCCGTAGGCGCGATGCCTGCGGCCCGTGCCGCCTGGACCGTACGGAAGGAAGATCAGATGCCAGCAGCCGACACACTGGAGCAGCCCGCCCCCGAGCCGTTCGTCGCGTGGACGCCCAGCCTGACCGCCGCCGAGGTCCGCGTCGGCACGCCCGGCCCCACGGGCGGCCTCTGGATCGCCCCGGCCGGGACGGCCCTGCCCGCCGACACCAAGACGGCGTTCGCCGCGCCCTGGACCCCGCTCGGATACGTGTCCGACGCCGGCCCCACGGTCGGCCAGAACACCACCAAACAGGACATCACGCCCTGGCAGTCGATCAGCCCCGTGCGGTCGGTGATCACGCTGCGCGAGGTCACGCTGCACATGATCCTCTGGCAGGTCAACGCGGCCAGCCTGGCGCTGTACTTCGACGCCGACCAGCCCGTCCCCTCGGCCACCGACGGGTCGTTCACGATGCCCGTGCAGGCCGACAAGGGCGGGCACATCTACGCCTTCGCCGTGGGCTCGGTGGACGGCAACAACGTGCTCCGCATCGGCATGACCCGGGGCAGCCTGACCGACGC
>Ga0126383_10000835_pt1 | contig 17989 bp, 9 predicted proteins | sample PanSoiMetPlot_35_FD_96882 | JGI IMG/M metagenome (GOLD analysis project Ga0126383, IMG submission 96882) | Tropical forest soil microbial communities from Panama - MetaG Plot_35 | ecosystem: Environmental > Terrestrial > Soil > Tropical forest > Bulk soil | place: Panama | collected 2016-02-17
AACCATCCTGGCGGTTCTGACGCCAGCCACTGACCACGTCATAACCTTCTTCGAGCTTCGCCAGAAACCGCGGGATGTCTTCCGGTTGGTGCTGCAGATCGCCGTCCATGGCGATGATCACCTCGCCCTGCGCGTAATCGAATCCGGCGGCCAGCGCGGCGGTCTGGCCGAAATTGCGTCGCAGCCGAATGCCTGTGACGCGCGGGTCCAGCGCGGATATCTCTCTCATGATCGCTTGCGTCCGATCGGCGCTGCCGTCGTCGACAAAAACCAGCTCATAATCTTCGCCGATCTCTTCCATCACTTTTGTAAGACGGCGATAGAGCGCGCGCAGGTTCTCTTCTTCATTATGAAATGGGACGACAACAGAGTATAAATATTTCACTTCTGATACACTCCTTGGAGTACTGCCAGGATTGACGGGGTTTTTCATGGTATAATTCAATCCACATTACCATCCGCCCATGAAAATTGCCATTCGCGCATTGCTTCATTGAATTTTTCAATTGAATCAAAACCCAATTAGGATTAGAATTCTGTTCGTTCACTCACAAAACTCCTGCATTTAAATATCCCGTTCGCCCTGAGTGTTAAGCTTTTCCCCCGCATCCCTGCTCCAGATGCTGAAGGCCGTCGAAGCGCATGCGTTCGCCTGGCCGAACTCCGACCCCAGTTCCGACCCCGATTTTGCCCCTTCGCGCATCCCTCAGGAAGTTCGCCCCGTGTTTGTTAATTCGATTGACAGGTCTTAAACGGCGCGACCGCGATCCGGTCCGGCCGGGCCGTTTGGAGGTTGTATGTTCAACAAAAAGGCTCTCCTTGTTCCCCTAGTCTGCCTGCTTTCTTCGATTTTAGGCTCCTTAGCCACATCAGATAAAATGGTATTGATTTCGACGAAGCCTGTCGAAGCCCAAACAGTCTGCACACCACCTTTATACCAGGGCTATCCTTCAAGCTGTTCAAATATATATCTGCGATGGCTCAATCGCGACCCGATCTCGCTGATTGACCATTATGAGATTTATCGTGGCGGCTTGCAGGTCGGAGTAGTTCCCGGGAACGCCATCTCGTTTTCAGAAAACGTCGGATGCAGTTTCGGCTCGGCTTATACAATCAAGCAGGTGATGAAGTCCGGCGCGAGCTGTCAAACCACCACGACCGGGAATCCGCCTCATACGGCGCCCTGCGATATATGCTCGGGAGGAGGAGGCCCCGGAACGCTCAACGTGGTTTCGGCGGCTTCGTTCACCGCGCCGGCTGCGCCCGGCTCAATTGCGACCGTCTTCGCCAGCGCCGGTAAGACATTGACGTCAGCGACGGCGCCGGCTCTCGGCCTCCCGCTGCCGACCAACATCTCTGGGACTCAGGTCCTGCTGAACGGAACTCCCACGGGTCTGTTTTACGTGTCGCCGACTCAGATCAACTTCCTGCTGCCCGATACAGCCATCGGCACGATCAACGTCACGATCACCGGGTCGAACGGAGAGACGACGGAAGGCGCGATATTGACGGCGCCCAACCCGGGGATCTTTACGAATAACAGCACCGGCAGTGGCGTTGCGGCGGCGCTCGTCACGGCTGATGGCCGGAACTATCAAAGAGTCGCTGACTCGAGCGGCAATGCGATTCCGATCAGCGTCGGCTCATCAGCGCAGCCCAACTTTCTGATTCTTTACGGAACGGGGCTGAGAACCCAAGGGCCGGTTCAGGCGCGAATCGGCGGACGTGATTGCGTCGTCACATATTCGGGCGCGCATCCGACACTGGAGGGTGTGGATCAGGTCAACGTGAGGTTGAACGAGTCGTTGCGGGGCGCCGGGACAGTTCAGGTGATCGTGACGGTGGGCGGATTCGTCGCCAACTTCACGGAGGTCAATATCGGGAATTGACGGCTTCTTGAATTTGCCCGACCCACTAAAAAAGGGCAAAAAGGGCGCGGAATAGATGGAAAATTGGCGCCGCAGGTTATCAGCCTGTGACGCCAATTTTCGGAGCGATGGAATATTTTCGGTGAGATTTGCAGAGAGGCTGTAAAAGCCAAAATACCTCATCCCATCATAAAACTCTGTCAATCGCGTTCGGAGAGCTTCCGTTCGATCCATAGCCACTGAAGGCGACTTGGGCTATTCCGCGCTCCACCATCAAACCGTCCACAAAGTCACACAAAGAAACACGGAGAGAAAGAAAAAATCTTCGCGCCCCTTCGCGCGCCTTTGTGGGCGGTTTTCTTTTCACACCGCGCCGCGTTCGACGGCAAAGAGTCTCCATTCACCCAAACCCCCGTCCAGCGCGCGCGCGCTGCGTTCGGTGAATCGGATGCCCGCGCCCGCGACCAGGTCTTTGACGGTGCTCGAAACCAGAACTTCCCCGACGGCCGATTGGGCGGCCACTTGGGCGGCGATCTCCACGGCCAGGCCGCTTACCCTCTCATTCATCATGTCGCATTCGCCGGTGTGCAATCCGGTTTGTAGCTCAATTCCGAGTCGCCGCGCCGAATCGCTGATGGCGCAGGCGGCCCGCACGGCGCGGGCCGGGCCGTCAAATGTGGCGAGCAAGCCGTCATGCGTAACTTCAACCGCGCGGCCTTTGAACAACTCGACCTCTTTTCTGACGAACGCTTGATGGCGTTCGAGCAGATCGCGCCATTGGGCGTCCGCGACGTTCGCGGCCGGCCCAATCACTCTAGCCACCTGCACGGTCGCCAACACGCGATCAACCTCTTCGGCGTGGCGCATGCCGGTCAGGAACTCTTCAATCGCGTCAATGATCGCGTCCTGATCCCCGACGAAGGGTAGATGGTCAATTCCGGGAAGTTCGACAAAGACCGCGCCGGGGATGTTTTCCGCCAAGTAGCGGCCTTCCTCGACCTTTAAACACTCGTCGCCTGTGCGGTGGATGACCAGCGTCGGCACGCGAACCGTCGGCAGCACGTGGCGAATGTCAATCTCGGTGTTCATCTTCGTCAGCGCCAGCGCGGCGCCTGGACTCGCGCCACGACGTAAGTAGGCCGCCCACCAATCGCGGAACGCGGGATCGTTGGCGACGCTCGGCGCGCGCTCTTCCAATCCCACTGGGCCTCCCCAGCTCTTCCGAATCTCATCGAAGAAAAGCTCGCGGTCGGCTTCGGTCGGCCCCCACGGATAGCCTTCGCCCTTCAACCTCCGCGCGTAAGAGCCGATCATGACCAGCGCGATGGTCTTTTCGGGATAGGTGGCGGAGAACAGACTGCACATCGGCCCTCCTTCCGAAACGCCGCACAGCACCGCGCGATCGCATGCGGCGGCCTCCATCACTGCGCGCACGTCGTCCATCCGCTGTTCGAGCGTCGGCAACTGTTCGAGCGGCACGCGGTCGGACAGGCCGGTCCCGCGTTTGTCGAAAAGAATCACTCGCGAAAACGCGGCCAGCCGGCGCAGGAACCGCGCGAATGAAGGCTCGCTCCAGAAATATTCGAGGTGCGAAATCCAACCCATCACAAAGACCAGATCGAACGGCCCGTCGCCGACCACCTGATACGCGATGTTTACTTCGCCGCTGCGGGCGTAATGGACTTCGGGGACATTCGGAGGCTCCTGATCGATCACTGCGCGGCGCCGTTCCTGCTGCTCGCGCTGTCGCGAATCGCCGAGCTTGGCCTGCAATTCGAGCTCCTGCTGAAGGTTCTTCAGATCTAGCTGAAAATCCTTGACCGATTGGTACCGCTCTTCGCGGTCCTTGCGCAGCGCCCTGCCGACAATCCGTTCGAGTTCAGCCGGGGCGCCGGACAATATTTGCGACAAACGCGGCGGCTCGCGGTCGAGAATCGAAACGATCACGTCGCTTGAGGAGGGGCCGGTGAACGGCGCGCGTCCGACCAGCATTTCGTATAGCGCCACGCCGAGGCTGAAGATGTCGCTGCGCGTGTCAACAGTGATCCCGCGAGCTTGTTCAGGCGACATGTAATTGACCGTGCCCATGATAATGCCGGGATCAGTGTTGAGCTGAGACAGATTCGCCGCGCTGTTATCGCCCTCCGGCTCGACCTGCTTCGCCAGCCCGAAATCGAGCACCTTCACGTAGCCATCGGGCCGCAGCATGACATTTTCCGGTTTGATGTCGCGGTGGATGATTCCCGCGGCATGCGCCGCCGCCAAGGCGCTTGCCACCTGCGAGGCGATATTGATCGCGCCGGCGATCTTCATCGGCCCTTCGAGGAGATGCTGCCTCAATGTTTTGCCTTCGATGTATTCGGTGGCGATGAAATGGACGCCGCCGGCCTGGCCGATTTCGTGGATGGTGATGATGTTGGGATGGTTGAGCGCGCTCGCGGCCTTCGCCTCGCGGATGAAGCGGCGCAGCCAGACCGCGTTCCCGGTATATCTTTCCGAAAGGAGCTTGAGCGCGACACGCCGGTCGAGCTGAGTGTCATTAGCCAGGTAAATCTCGCCCATTCCGCCCGTGCCCAATTGCGAGATGATTTCATAACGTCCCAGTCTCGTCCCCACCCCGATCGTCGTAATCTTCTCGTCTCCCGCAAGCTCTTCCACAGAAAAAACCGTTTCGAAATCACGGCCCTTGAACGCCCGCTTCCCGCCGGCGTCTCCTTGCGCCGCGTCGTTGGTTTTAAGCTCCGAAGGCTCGTATCTGAGCTTGTTGACCCCAACGGCGAACCGATAGCCGCGCTTGGGAACCGTTTCGATGTACTGGGCGCCGCCCGGCCGGGGGCCGAGAACTTTGCGGAGCATCGAAATGTGCTGAGCAAGATTTGTCTCTTCGACGTAAATATCCGGCCAGACGCGGTTCATCAACTCTTCCTTCGTGACCACGTGGCGGCTGCTTTCGACCAGCGCGAGCAGGGTGTCGAACGCTTTCGGCGTCAGCGCGAGCACGAGGTCGCCGCGAGTCAACATCCTCTCGCTGGGGTCGAGACGGAACGGGCCGAATTCATACAAGTAGCGTGGTTGTCTGGACATAAACGGCTTTCAGAACTTTTTCAAAAAAATTTCAATCGAGTCTCAAGACCTCGGTCTTGACTCTCAATTATTTTCAGCCACGCGTTGAAGGGGTGATTAGCAAAGACGATTAGCCACCGCCATTGTAGCTGAAGAGTTGACGATGGCAAACATATGTTTCGATCAAAGCCGATCACCCCCTCACCGCATTTATCTGCGCCGGAGCGCGGCTGGCGTGCCCCCGAAGTAAACGACCCGATTTGTAAAAGGGCCGGGCATAACTCCGTCAGACGTTATGCCGAAAAACCAGGAGGAATATACTTGAAACTGAAAATAGCCAAGCTCTCACTCTCATTGCTCTTCGTTCTGGGCATGTTGATTTGCTGGCATAACGAAGACCAGAGACAGGTCGCCTCGGCGCAGACCACGCCGTCCGGCCCCGCCTCGTCCAGCCCGATCGCCGTGACCCCTGACAACAATTTCGTCTGGGTGGTCAATACCGACAACGACTCGGTCTCGGTGATCAACGTTCAAAACGACGCCAACCAGAAGGTCGCCGAGATTCCGGTCGGCGACGAACCCAACAACCTGGCCATTACGCCCAACGGACAGACCGTCTACGTCGCGAACACTATCAGCGGCACGGTGTCGGTCATCAATACGGCAAGCCGGCAGGTAGTCGGAACGATTTCGGTCGGCGCGGAACCTTACGGAATCGCGCTTACCCCCAATGGCACAAAGCTCTACGTCACTAACGCGCGGTCCGATGACATCTCGGTCATTTCCACCGCCACCAACACCGTCCTCCGGACGATCCGGCTTCAAGCCCCTGTCCCCTGTCCCGGTTGCCCCCCCTGTCCCACCTGCCCGCTGTTCGAGCCGCGCGGCATCGCCATCACCAGCGACGGCGATGGAGTTGACACTGACGAGAAGGTCTATGTCACCCAGTTCAACGGGGTGGACCGTCCAGGAGCGCTCATCGGCGCCGATGATTACAAAGAAGGACGCGTCCTGGTCATCTCCGCCGCCACCGACACTGTCATCGGGACAGTCGTCCTCGCGCCCATGGCCGACACCGGTTTCAAGTCGAAAGGCTCGGCGCTGGCTTGTAGGATCAAGGGCGCCACTGACCCGACCTGCGTCACGAACGCGCCAGATAACTCTTTCACCACCGGGGCCTTCCCGAACTCGCTCAACGCGATCGCCATCAAAGGCAATCGCGCCTATCTGCCGAACAACGCCGCCTCGCCCGATGGCCCCTTCCGGTTCAATGTCAACGTCCAGGCCTTCCTCAACGTAATCGACACCGTCAATGATGTGGAAGGCAAAGTGGGCGATCAACTACAATCCATTAATATGAACCGCGGCATCAATTTCGAGCCGCCGAGCGAGGGCAAGCTCTTCCTCGGGATGCCCTGGCAGATCGCCTTCGAGCCGAACAGCAATGAAGGCTGGGTGGTGGCGATGGGCGCCAACCGGATCGTCAAGGTCATACTCGACAATAATGGCACGCCGACCATCAACGCGCCGAAACAAGCCGGCGACCCCGGCGCGATCATCCGGATCAAGACGGGGCAAAAGCCCGTCGGGATGGCGATCAACTCGACCGGCACTCGCGGGTTCGTCGCCAACGAGGTCTCGCGCGACGTGACGGTGGTCAACCTCGATAATAATCAGGTTCTGGCCACGGTCAGCAGCGCGGCGCTGCCTGCGCCGGGCACGCTCGAAGCGACGGTTCAATACGGCAAGGGAATTTTCTTCAGTTCGGCCGAAGTCAACCTCCCGACGCTCGGCCCCTTCGTTCCGGCGAACCGGTTGTCGTCTGAAGGCTGGAGCGGTTGCGTGTCGTGCCACGCCTTCGGACTGACCGATCAAGTGGTATGGATCTTTGGGACGGGGCCGCGGCGTTCGCTCCCGTTCAATGGTTCGTTCAATCCGCATAATCCGAACGACCAGAAGATCTTCAACTACTCGGGAGTAAACGATGAGATTCAGGACTTCGAGAATAACATCAAGGATACGCAGGGCGGCCAAGGAGTGATCCTGAACGGAACGCCGAACGCCGGTCTGGCGGCGCCGAACGCCGGGCGCAGTGTCCAACTCGACGCGCTCAAAGAGTTCATCGCGCGGGGCATTCGTTCGCCGATCTCGCCGATGCGCAACGTCAATCCGTTTACCCAGAACGCTCGCGATCTGGCGCTCGGACGCCAGCTTTTCGCCCAGGCCGGATGCGTGACCTGTCACGGCGGCGGCGGCTGGTCCGTGGCCCGGCGCGATTACACTCCGCCGCCGGACCCCGGCGACGTCGTCCGCGGGCAACTCCTCCGAAAACTGCGGCCGGTGGGAACATTCAACCCGGCGAACTTGAACGAGATTCGGCAAAACGGCGCCGCGCCGCTCGGGGCCGACGGTTTTGCCCCACCGTCGTTGCTCGGCGCGTGGGCGTTGGGGCCGTTGCTGCATAACGGCTCGGCCCTCACGATCGACGACATACTCGATAACGTGACGCACCGCCGCGCCGGCAAGTTCATCTTCGATCCGGACCTGCTCAATGACGCCGGCAACCGACGCGCATTGATCCTATTCCTGAAATCAATTGACGCGGCGACGCCGCCATTCACCAGCTTCTCGCCTTTGCAATGAGGAGCTGAATCTTTATGAGTTGGCGGTTAGTGGGCGACCACCGTCCGCTCAAACGAAAGCCGGACTGTTCATCGCGCAGAGCAGTCCGGCCTTCTTGTGTATAGCTAGTTGTTGGCAACCACGAGATATTTGCTCGGCCGATGTACCGTAGGTTGTCCAAGGGGGCGGAGTCTTGATCATAAAATCGTTCAATTGTAATCAAGCGGCTTGGTTATCAAGACTCCGCCCCCTTGGACAACCTACGGTACATCGCTCGCCGATTTTGGGCGCCGCTCACTGCGACATGAAGAGCTACTTCTATTGCGCCTTTCCGAGCGATTTCAGCCTCGCGCGCTCGAACTCATCGCCCTTATTCCATTGCGGCGTTTCGGTCGCGTTGGTCACGCGCAATCCTATCCAGAAAGCCAGCCGCGCCTGTTGAACCATACCGCTGAAGTTCCAGTTCGGGCTGTATTCGTCCGAAGGCTGGTGGTAGCGATGCTGGTTGTAGTCCTGAAACTGCTCTTCGCCCCATTTGTCGTGATGGCCGACGAACTTCGTGCCCGGGTTCAGGCTGACGGCCGGGACGCCTGCTTTGGCGAACGGGAAGTGGTCAGAGCGGTAGAAAGAGCCTTGCTCCGGTCTGGCGTCCGGCGAAACCGTCAGGTTGTTCTCTTTCGCAACCTCTTCGATGACTTTGCCCAGCGTCGAACGATCGGCGCCGAGCGGCGTGATGTCCGTCGTCACGCCCAGCGCGTTCATCGAATCGAGGTTGATGTTGGCTACCGTCTGTTGAAGCGGGACGAGCGGATGACGAGCGTAATATTCCGCGCCCAACAATCCCTGCTCTTCGGCCGTGGTGGCGATGAAAAGGACCGATCGCCGCGGTTTGATGCCTAGCGAATGGAAGGCGTTCGCGATCGCGATCATACCCGCAATGCCCGTCGCGTTATCAACCGCGCCGTTGTATATGTTGTCGCCCGGCTGGTCAGGCCGGATGCCCAGGTGATCCCAGTGCGCGGAATAGACCACGTATTCCATCTTCAGCGTCGGATCGTTTCCGCGGTAAATGGCCACGACGTTCGGCGAATTCAACCGCTGCACCTGCGTCCGCAGAGTCATATCAACCCTGGCGCCGAGCGGCACGGGTTTGAAGGCGCGCGAGGCGGCTGATTGTCGCAACTGATCGAGGTTCTTGCCTCCTAATTGCGCGATCCTGCGGGCGGCGTCATCTGTCACCCACGATTTCAATTTCAACGACGGCGCATTCGCTTCGGGCACGAGACCGAATCGTTCGCCGGTCCACGAATTGCGCACCACGTTCCAGCCGTAACCGGCCGAGTCATTGGTGTGAATCAGGATCACTCCGGACGCGCCGCGCCGCGCCGCCTCTTCGTATTTGTACGTCCAGCGGCCGTAATAGGTCAGCGCCTTGCCGCCGAAGAGATTCGGCTCTGCGGCGGTCGCGGGCGGATCGTTGACCATGATCATCAGGACTTTGCCGCGAACGTCCAGACCCTTGTAATCGTCCCAGTTGTTTTCGGGCGCGCTGACGCCGTAACCGGCAAAGATGATATCGCTGTTGATCGGGATTTCGGTCTGCTCGAGATCGGTTCCGCCGACGAAATCATCACCGAATCTGAATTCGGTGTCTCCGGCCCCGCTTTTAACCACGAACCTTGTCGAAGGATCGGGCCTCGACCCGATCATCTGAACCTGTTGGAAGTAGCTTCGGTCAGTGGCCGCCGGTTCGAGTCCGAGCGATTCAAACTGAGCGGCGATGTATTTGGCCGCGAGAGTTCCGCCGCGCGACCCGGGGCCGCGTCCCTCGAGCAGGTCGTCGGCCAGGAATTTGACGTTCGCGCGCAACTTGCTCTCTTCGATCTGCGAGGCGGCCAATTCGGCGTCGCTCGATTCGCTCAGCAGCGCGCGGTTCTCAGACATTATCTTGTCGAACGCCGGACGAGGCGTCGTCGCCTGCTCTCGACTGCCGCGGTGTGAACGGCTGTCGCGACCAAAACGACTTTTCGCGGCGCCCTTTTTCGCGACGCCCTTTTTCGCGACGCCCTTTTTCGCGACGCCCTTTTTCTGCGCGGGCGGTATGGCGCGACGCTGCATCCCAAACACGCTGGATTCAAGCGGCCAGACGAGGCTGAAACAGATCAGCAAGACGAATAGGCGGATCAATGGACGATGTTTTTTCATAACCCCTCAAAGCGAAATAATCCCAGCCGGTTTCAAACACACTATATGTAACTACCTCAGCGAGACGCTCGCTCGATTGCCTGCTAATGCGGCGATAATTTGGCTGGTATGAATACGATATGATTGCATTTGTCTCTTTCGATGGAACCTGCCCGGCATTGTCTACCTGAGCGGGCCGATAAAATCAAGGCGTCGAAACGTGACGGCTCGCCGGTTACATCCTGTTAGCGCCCCATTTGCGCATGGATTTTTAATTGTTCATCGGATATTTTGGGCGCGAATCGGCGCCGCTCGCGGCGCCGATTCGAAGCCTGCTATGACCGAATTATCATGGCGCACACGGAGCGAATCGCTATCGAAATTCGCCGAAGAAGTTTTCGACATTCTGATCATCGGCGGCGGGATAACCGGAGCCGGTCTGGCGCTTGACGCGGCGGCGCGTGGCCTGCGTGTCTCGCTGGTCGAAAAGCGTGATTTCGCCGCAGGCACATCCAGCCGCTCGACCAAACTCATCCACGGCGGGTTGCGGTACCTGGAACATTTCGACTTCACGCTCGTCCGCGAAGGATTGCGCGAACGCGCGATCCTGGCAAAGACCGCTCCCGGACTCGCCCGGCCGCTCCCATTCGTCATTCCGATCTACGAAAATTCGCGGCGGAACTACGATCGCCCGCTGAAGATGCGGCTGGGATTGTGGCTTTACGATCTGCTGGCTGGGCGGTACAACTTCGCGCGCCATCGTAGATTGAGTCGCGATGAAGCGTTGAGTCTCGCGCCGCAGCTCGATCCTCAAGGACTGAAAGGCGCGTTCCTCTATTACGACGCTGTGACGAATGATTCGAGGCTGGTCATCGAGGTGATCAAGACCGCGCGCGAACGCGGGGCCGAGATCGCAAATCACACGCGAGTCGCCGGGCTCATCAGAAATGAGCGTGGGAAAATCGCGGGGGCGCATTTGCGTGACGAACTGACCGGCGGCGGGATCGAATGCCGAGCGCGAATCGTGATCAACGCGACCGGGGTGTGGATGGAGGAGACGATCAATCTCAACGGGCAAACCACGAACAGTTTGAACAGACGCATGCGCCCGGCGAAAGGCGTTCACCTGACCGTCTCGGCGGATCGTTTACGAGTCGGCGCCGCATGGCTGATCCCGTCGCTTACGAGCCATCGTTTCTATTTCGTTGTTCCTTGGGAGGGACGCGTCAACATCGGCACCACCGACACCGATTACGACGGCGACAAAGATCATCCGAGAGCGGAACCGGAAGAGGTCAACGAAATTCTGGGCGCGATCAATTCCTATTTTCCGGAAGGGCGTCTCGAACCGGCGGACGTGATTTCGAGCTGGGCCGGATTGCGCCCGTTGATCACCGATCCACGCGCAGGGGCCACCACCGAAGTTTCGCGCAAAGAAGAGATCATCGAGTCAGACGACGGCCTGATCTCAATCGGCGGCGGCAAGTTGACTACCTACCGGTTGATGGCCGAACACGGAATCAACCTTGCCGTAAAGCGGTTGAAGGAGGGGTTCAACGTCCTGGCGAACAGCGCGGCCACGGAAGGTGTGGCCATCGGCGGAGAGCTGAGCTTCGACGATTTGACGATGATCGCCGAACGTTTGTCGCGGGCCGAAGATCTGCCGCTCGAAACGGCGCGACATCTCATTCACGATTACGGCGCCGATTATCAGCGCCTGGTCGAATTGACGCATGAAGATGAACGATTGCGCGAGCGCTTGATCGAAGGGTTGCCACAAATTCTGGCCGAAGTCGTTTACGCGGCGCGTTACGAGATGGCGTTGACCCTGGCCGACGTGATGACGCGGCGCATGCGATTGGCGATAGTGGCTGGAAGAGAGGCGTTGAAATGCGCCGCGCCGGTCGCGGATTTGATGGCGCGCGAATTGGGCTGGAGCAGAGAGGAGACCGAGCGGCAGATCGCGCAGTTCGCTGCTGAATTCGAGCGCGAGTTCACTATCTCAGCATAGTGGGAACCGCGGATTTTCACGGATGCGACGGGTCAACGCGGATTCTGATCAGCCCAATTGCTTGCGGAAGCGCCACGCGCTCACTCCCACCAGCGCGACCGCGAATCCGACCAGCGCCAGCAGGTGAGGCCAGATCGCCTCCACGCCCGCGCCCTTGATCAAAATGCCGCGCGCGATGGTCGCGAAATGGCTGATCGGGTTAAGCAGCGTGAACGGTTGCATCCATTCCGGCATCGCCTCGACCGGCGTCGTCGCCCCCGACAGCATCGAAAGCGGCGGGTTGACGAAAAAGCTCATCAATTGCGCCTGTTGCTGCGATTTGCTGAACGTCGCCAGGAATGTTCCAATGCCTATCCCGGCCAGCACGCAGAGCATCCCGGCGACAAACAGCAGGGCGAGGCTGCCACGAATCGGTAACCCGAAAACCAGACGCGCTACGACGAGCGCCAGCACGATCTGTGTCGAGAGCAGGACGAACAGCGGGGCGATCTTGGCCGTGACGACCTCGACGGCCTGCGCCGGCGTCATCAGCAATTGTTCGATCGTCCCCGCCTCCTTCTCTTTGACCATCGCCGCCCCGCCGATAATCGAGCCGTTGAGCACCAGCAGGATGCCGAGCACACCCGTCACAATGAACCAGGCGCTTTCCAGTCCGGGATTGAAAAGCAGCGCGATGCGCGCCGTCAGCCGCCCACGAATGTCAGCGTCGCCTCCTTTGACTTGCACTGATACGGCGGGCGAATTCTGCGCGATCCGTTCGTTGAACGCGCCGATGATGCGCGCGGCGTAACCTCCGGCAATTCCCGCTGTGTTGGAATTGACGGCGTCGAGCAGCAACTGCACACGCGCTGTTTCACGCCGTTCTCGCTGTTTGGCGAAATCGGCGGGAACGATCAACCCCGCATCCAGGTTGCCTGAGCTCAATGCCCGTCCGAGTTCATCGGACGACCGAAATTGCCCAGCGATGCGGAACGACCTGCTTTCGATGAAGGCCGAAATGACTTCGCGGCTCGCCGCCGTTCGACTTTCGTCAACCACGCCGAGGCGTAAGTTTGTTACTTCCGGGTTGAGCGCGAAGCCGAAGATCACAAGCTGGACCGTCGGTGGCAGAATCAACGAAACCACCAGCTTCTTGTCGGCTTTGATCTGGCGCAACTCTTTCAAAAACAGCGTCCAGATGCGGAAACGACGGACCTTGTTGATAAACCTCTTCATAGCTCCTCCTTCTAACAGTTGTGGCGCATTCGCCCTGCGGCCCCGCTTGCCGCACCACGCGCGTATTTGAAAACCGGTCTAAGCTTCAACCTGCATCTGGCGCATCTTTCGCCACGCTTTGAGAAAGAAGAATGACCCGATCAGCGCCAGCATCAAGGGCGCTTCCCAAACGGCGGGCCAGCCTCCGCCGCGCACGAATGCGTCCCGCGACAGTTCTATGAAATATCGCGCGGGGACGAAGGTGGAAATCCACCGGATGCCCGCCGGGATGTTCGAGACGGGGAAAATAAATCCCGAGAGCAGGAACGAGAGCAGAAACTGCACGCCCGCGACCGCTTGAATCGCCGCCGCCTGATTGGGGATCGAAACGCCGACCATCACGCCGAAGCTGACGTTGCAGAACAGGTAAAGGACCGCGCCCACCAGCAATGGCGTCGGGTCGCCCGCGATCTTCAGGTCGAACAGCGGAACGGCGACCATGAGCGCCAGCGCCCATTCGGCCAGCGCAATGACGAAGAAGGCCGCGGCCTTGCCCAGCAAAAACTCGTGAGCCGAGATGCTCGACACGTAAACTTGAAGGATCGTCTCCTGCTCGCCTTCGCGAGATATCGCCAGCGCGGCCAGCAGCGGCGGGAAGAGCGCCAATACGACGGCGAACGCTCCAGGGCCGATGAATTTCCTGGATGAGGCGCCGGGGTTGTACCACATGCGCGTCTCGGCTTTAATTGCCGGCTTGCCGGATGGTCCGTTCGTCGCGCCCAACTGCGCCGCAAAGGCGCTGGTGAGGGCGGCCGCCTGACCACGCATATTGTTCGCGGTGTTGGCGTCAACCGCGTCAATCAGCCATTGCGCTTCGGCCCGCCGGCCGCGCAGGAAATCGCGCTCGAAATTTTCGGGGATCACAACGACCACGCGCGCGCGCTCGGCCATCAGCGCTTCGTCGGGACGCTGTTCCAATGAGAGCGGCGCGACACGGAACGTCAGCGAAGCGTTGAGCGCGTCAATGTACCGCCGCGAAAGCGGCGTCTGATCGAAGTCCTGAACAACCACGGCGATCCCTTTTACCGAAAACGACAGCGCCGTTCCTAGCAGAGCAAGCAGAATGAGCGGCAGCACGAGCGCCAGCGCCACGGTCAGCCGGTCTCGGAAAATTTGTGTCAGCTCTTTGCGAGCTTGCGCGATGATTCGTTTCATAAAATTCCCCCCTCCGTACCCAAGACTGGGTTTAAGTTAATCTCCGGCCGCGACCTTTCCGTTCCTACGCGCCTGCTCGACGACGGCGATGAAGACGTCCTCGAGCGAATAGCGCTCCTCATAAGCTTGAAAGACGTGGACGCCGCGCGATTCGAGTCTGCGTTTGAGTCCGCCGATTCCGGCTGACGGCTCATCGTCAATGATCACGTGCAGGCGATCACCGAAGAGCGACACCCGCCACCGATCCATTTCGCCTTTGAGCAAGTCGGCCGCGCTTTGCGGATGATCGGTGATCAATTCAATCAGATGGCCGCGCTGCGCCGCCTTGATCCCGCTCGGCGTCCCTTCGGCGACAAGTTCGCCCGCGACCATGAAACCCAGCCGGTTGCACTGCTCGGCCTCTTCCAGATAGTGCGTCGTGACCAGCACCGCCACGCCGCGGTCGGCCAGTTGATTGATCATCCTCCAAAAGGCGCGGCGCGCCAGCGGGTCAACGCCCGAAGTCGGTTCGTCAAGGAACAGCACGCTCGGTTCGTGCATAATCGCCGCGCCGAACGCCACGCGCTGTTTCCATCCGCCCGGCAATTTTCCGGTGGGCATTTCGCCGCGCCCCGACAGTCCCGAAAATTCCAACACCCAGCGCTTCTTCTCTTCGCGCTCCTCGAGCGGAACCCCGTAAACGCCGGCGAAGAAGTCGAGGTTGTCGTTGATCGTCAGATCGTCGTAGAGCGAGAACTTCTGCGACATATAACCGACGCGCCTTCGCACGAAGCTCGAACGCAGACTGCCGCGTTCGCCCGCCAGTTCCATCTCGCCGCCGCTCGGCGCGAGCAGGCCGCACAAGATCTTGATCGTCGTCGTCTTGCCCGCGCCGTTCGCGCCTAGCAGTCCGTAAATCTCGCCGTATTTGACTTCGATGTTGATGTCTTTGACCGCGTGGAAAGCGCCGAACCGCTTGTGCAGCGAGCGGGCGCCGATGGCGATGGCGCCCGGCGCGCGTTTGCGAAACTCGCGGCGCTGTGGAAACGGCGGCGTCTTCATCTCGCCTTGCAGATCGCGCAGGATCGAGACGAAAGCGTTTTCGAGCGTCGGCGACCCGGAGCTGATATCTCGAACCTCGATCTCTGCAGAACCGAGCGCGTCTCGCACGACACGTTCGCCCCGCCTCGTATCCCGCGCCATCACGTCAAGGCGGTCGCCGAAACGCTGCACGTCCGCGATCTCCGCGACCCCGTTCAACACCTCTTCTGCGCGGCTAAGCTCGGCCGAGCGCACTTCCAGTCGTCGCAACCCCAGACGCTCGCGAATCTCAGCCGGCGTACCGGTCTGGTGAATCAACCCGTCCTGCATCAAAGAGACGCGCGTGCAGCGTTCGGCTTCGTCCAGGTAGGGCGTGGCGACGACAATTGTCATCCCGTCGGCCGAAAGCCCGGCCAGTGTGTCCCAGAATTCGCGGCGCGAAACCGGATCGACGCCAGTCGTCGGCTCGTCCAACAGCAAGACCTTCGGCTCCGTGATCAGCGCGCAGGCCAGCGCCAGCTTCTGTTTCATCCCGCCGCTCAATTTGCCCGCAAGCCTGTCTGTGAAGCGATCCATGTCAAAGAGCTTCAGGTAATGCGTCCCGCGCTCGGTGATCTGCCTGTCCGAAAGTTTCCGCAGCCGCCCGACGTAACGCAGGTTCTCAGCCACGCTCAAGTCTTGATAGAGGCTGAAAGCCTGCGTCAGATAGCCGACCACCGAACGCGCTTCGCGTGACGTTTGGCCGAAGATCAGCGCTTCGCCCGCCGTGGCCGCCATTACGCCGCCGAGAATCTGAAAGACCGACGTCTTGCCCGCGCCGTCCGGGCCGATGATGCCGAAGATCTCGCCGCGCTCGATCTCCAGGTCAACGCCCCGCACGGCCTCCAACTCGCCGTAGTTTTTGCGCAGGCCGCGAACGCTGATCGCGACCTCCGGCCGGTCACTCGGCTCCTGATCGCTCCAGTCAATAGCCTCCAGTTCACGATCAAGTTTGTCTTCCGTGATTTCCAATATCGCGCTCATCGTTTTTCCATCGCTCCTTCCGCGGCGCCATCCGCAGCGTCCTTGCTGAGCTAGATGGATTTGCAGTCCGATGTACGGCGAACTGTCAGTTCGCCGTTGCCCCCGCGACTCGCGCGTTGGATTCTCAAAGGGCTTTATCAATTAAGCCTACGGCGAACTGGCAGTTCGCCGTACATCGGACTGCAATCCGAGTTATTTCCGATTGGTAGCCACCCATTTGTCGCCTTCGACCAGCACCTCGCCGTCAGCGGGCATGCCCGGTTTGGCGAAGCCTTGCGAACTAACGAGCCGCAGCTTCACGCCGACTACCTGTTTGACGCGGTCATCGCGGTAATAAGTGTTTTCAGGAGTGAACGAAGCCTGCGGATCAATGCGCGCGACGACGGCTTCGAGCGGTTGCTTCGGATTCGAGTCGAGATAAACGCGGGCCGTCTGCCCGGCGCGCACGCGCCCGATCTCACCTTCGGGAATGAAGGCTCGCAAGTAGACCTGGGTCAGGTTGACTATCGTCATAATCGGCGTACCGGGCGAGACGACTTCACCAGGTTCGGCGGAGCGGGTCGCGACCGTGCCGTCAAATGGAGCGATGATCTGCAAATCGCTGCGATTGGCCACCGCCTCTTGCAGTTGCGCGCGGGCGCGACTGGCCTCGGCCTCAGCGGATTGGATGTCGGCCTGCGCCTGTCTGATCTGCTGTTCAATGGCCGTAGCCTGCGCGGCGCGAATCGCCGGGTTGTCGAGATTGGCTTTGGCGGCGAGCGACGCTCCGCGCGCAGCCTCGACCTGTTTCCGCGCGGCCTCTACGACGGCTTTGTGCGCTTCGGCGGCGGCCCGCGCCTGCTCGCCTTCGCGCGCCGGGGCGTCGCCCTGTTCCGCCAGCGTGGTGAAACGTTCAGCGTCGGCTCGCGCCTGTTTGTAATCCGCTTCGGCTCGCGCCAGTGAAGCTTCGGCCGCCGCGACGTGCGCTTGGGCCTGGCTGACGCGCCCTTCGGCGTCCACGCGGGCTTGATTAACGCCCAGGCGGCTCTGTTCGAGCTGCGCTTGCAGGACGGCGACCTCATGCCGCGCGCGATTCAAACGAGCTTCAGCCTGCGCGACGTTCGATTGCGCCTGATCCACGCGCGCTTTGACTTGTTCGTCGTCAAGCGTGGCGATCACCTGACCGGCCTTGACCTGATCGCCTTCTCGCACGGTGATCTCACGAATGCGCCCGGAGGTCTTCGCGGCGACGGCTGCGTCATCGCTCTCGATGCGGCCGCTCACCGAAATGATTTCACTCGGTGTGTTCGACCCGCGTAAAAAGAACCACCAGATCAGGGCCCCTGCCAGGGTCAGCGCGACGAAGATGACGCGAATGACTTTCTTTGAGTGATTGTTGGGTTGTGACATAGCTCCTTCTCCTTATTTATTGCCGGGGGCCGGCGACCGCGACATTGTTATTGGTAAGTGTGGTCGAGAGCGCGCGCTGCAACTCGCTCACAGCTTTGTTGTAATCGGTAAGCGCCTTCAGTTCGCGGCCTCGCGCGGCCGAAAGCGCGTTCTGGCGATCCAACACGAAAAAGTTGGTTGATTGACCCGCGTCGAATTTGCGCCGCTCGCTGGTGTGTTGCAGTTCGGCGTTGACACGGGAATTCTTAGCGGCTTCGACTCGGCGGCGGGCCGTCTCGACCGCCTGCAGCGCGTTGCGCACTTCGACTTCGATCATCTGCTCGGCGCGCTGGCGCTGCGCGTCAATCTGTTTGCCTTCGGCGAGCGCGCGGCCCAGTCGCGCTTTCGCAGTACGGTTTCC
>Ga0126383_10000837_pt1 | contig 17971 bp, 28 predicted proteins | sample PanSoiMetPlot_35_FD_96882 | JGI IMG/M metagenome (GOLD analysis project Ga0126383, IMG submission 96882) | Tropical forest soil microbial communities from Panama - MetaG Plot_35 | ecosystem: Environmental > Terrestrial > Soil > Tropical forest > Bulk soil | place: Panama | collected 2016-02-17
CAAGCGCCTTCTTAGGTGCATCCTCAAGGAACTGCTTGAGCAAGAGACTGATGCTATCCACGTATTCCTCGCGACAGTTAACGAGGATCGAATCGTGGACAGTGATGCGAGGCTGGGCATGTTGCCACATATCATTCTGGACTAGCCATTCCACGAAATCACACAGAGCCCAGAGAGTGATGTTAGCTGCAATATTCTGCGGAAGGAAGTTGATACCCTCTTTGATGACGTGCAAGCGAGCTGACTCATCCGCTGGAATCACGAAGAACCTACGCTTGTGACCGAATGGAGATTGAAGCTCGCCACGCTCCATTACCATCGCTTCTGTGTCTTTCGTCCAACGCCACACGTTTGGGAATCTCTCCCACCAGTAGTCAATGTAGCGTTGCGCTTCGTCCTGTGGCATGTGATACATTTGTGCGAAGCTGAATGCACTCTGCCAGTATGCTACTCCGAAGTTGATGTTCTTGGCTCGGACATACTGTTCATAAGTGAAGTCGGTTCCATAGAACTCAGCGGCAACTTCTTTGTGTAGTGAACGAGTCGTATCCAAATAGATCGACTGGAGAGCGTTATCACCACTGAGAACCGCGATCGTGCGTAGCTCAGCCTGGGAAAGATCGGCTGAAATAAAAACGCACCCCGGATCGGGGACAAAACAACTACGTATGTTCGGCAAGCCCTCTTTCGTGCGAGTGATATTTTGAAGATTCGGGTTCGCACTAGACAGTCTCCCTGACTCAGTTCCATGAATCTTGAAGGTTGTATAGATTCTCCCGTTTGGGAATCGCTTGAGGATTAGCCCCTCAAGGTAGCGAGAACGTTGAGTATCCAGTTCCTTGAAGTCATCGAGAGTCTGGATGAATTGGTCAATCGCCTCTCTCCCGTTGTTCTCACTACCATCGAAGCTCGACTTGTAGTTGCCAAGCAAGAGAGTCTCGCGAACCACCTTGTCTGTGGAACGCTTACCTTGTCTCTCAATCTTGGGACGCATCAAATCATGCGTAATACCCCACTCGTCGTACATCAGTGTTTCTAGCTGTTTAGGTGAGTTAGGATTGAGAGCTGGCCTCTTCGAGATTTGGCGCATAATACCACGTTGAACCTGTAGCTTAGGCCAAACCTCAAGCTCTAGTAGATCGCAGGCTTTCTCCGAATCAAAGAGATTACCCTCAAGCTCGACCATCGTGAGAGCCTCAGATAAGCGGATGAGCAGACTCTTATACGGCTTATCCCATACGTTGTCGTGAATCGCGCGAGCCTTGAGAATCTCAAAGAGAGCTAGAGAACCAGCGGTATCAAGACCGTTGTACTCATACAGCTCCCTTGGGTTAACCAAGTTGCCGTCCTTCTTGAACTGTCGAACACTAGGCGGCTCATACCTCGGCCATCCTAGTTCGTCTTTCAAGAGCCACTCAAGAGAGTGCCCGCCAGCGCCACTTTCAGGATCACCCGGTCTTTCATCAAGACACCAGGAAAGTAGCATTGAATCCTCATCCACTCTGGCGTGGACTCCATGAGTTTGAAGGATACTGACGTCATACTTGCCATTGTGCCACAAATAGGACACGTCCTCAAGCTCGAACAAGAAGTGATATGTGTCAAGTGGAACATTCTCCCCAAAAACGACGGCGCGCTCGGGCCTGATTGAAAACCCAGCACAGACCACTTCTGCCGTGTGTGCCAAGCCATCACGACCACCAACACCACGAGTCTCAATGTCACACGCAACAAACCCATGATGCGTGATAAGCTCAGTCATATCCATGACAGCCATTCTAGCCTCATGGATATTGTCAATGATACGCACCGTTGGCATATCAGGCTCGGGAAGCGGATCAAGAGCGAGCCTAAAGTCTCGTACCAATTCAGGGTAGTTTGCGTCATCGCGCAAGACGACAGCCGGGTTATTTGTGACTATCACCCGTTGTAGTCTAGTGTCATCACCATCACCCACTTGACGCATGTGTGGGTATCCACGATTCTGCGAAATGTTGGAGGCTCCTAGAACGCCGTACACGGCCTCAGAACCGCAAGCTATGACTGTCTCAGCCTGGGAAATGTCGTCGTCTAAGCGTGGCTCACAGCAAGCCTGAGCGAGCGCGAAACCAGTCTCTTGACCATCTGACTGACAGAGAACCACGTTAGTCGCGAGAACCTCAGACCTATCGGTTCCATGCACTTGAAGCAAATGGTCGAGAACCTTGCCTGATGGGCCAGTGAAAGATTTACCAGCCAAAGCTTCGTAGTGTCCTGGCGATCGTGAGACTACTGCGATCTTGGCATCAACAGGGCCAGTAGTAGCTGCGAACGATCTGTTCTTAAACGGACACTTCTCGCATATAGCGAGTGGGTGCTTGCGTTGTGATTTGGTATCAGTAGCCACTACGTTCTATTCTCCTGTTTCGTCTGTATCTACGTTTTTGTTCATCACTGACGAGTTTCCTGATACGGATACGTTCCTCGCCAGTGATGCCTCTTGCTCTGAGGATTGAGAAGATTTCTTTTTGATACTCCCGTCTGATGTATTCGGGGTCGATGTGAGAACATTCCTTCCACCAAGGAATAGGCTTGAGCGTGACGACGCGCAGATAGTGATTGCGTTCAGCTTGCTCTTTATAGTGCCTATCAGCAGACGGTTTCGAGCGGACTGGTAGCAATGAGTATCTCCACAGCATCGTAGAGTTCTTCTAGTGTTCCGTTGTTTGAGATAGAACCGTCGATCAGGTTCGCAAAGTCAATGTCCTCACTCCTGTGCTGGTCTTTGTTCACAAGGGCCGCTTCGTCACGTTGTACGTAAATAATGCGTCCGCCTAGAAACTTTACTCGTTCTGCTTCTTCACGGAATCTCACATCAGTTACGACAATCGCGCGCCCCGGATAAAAACCCTGCACAGGGAGTGTGAGGTCTACCCAAAAGCAGTTCCCAAATACATCACGATGCGCTTCTGTCCCATATCGCTGAAGTAGCACACGCATTGACATTGAGATTCGCGGTTCACCATACTTGGTAACCATTACTTGCACATCTTCGTCCATCTTGAGTTTGTCAATGTCTTGAAATCGAAGCCCAAAGAGAGCAGCAACGGATCGCTTCAATGGGTCAGCGAATGCCTTGCGCTCAAATCCGTGATTCTTCACAAGATATGCTGCTATTGTATCTTTGCCACTCTGCTTGAGTCCACACAACCCCAAAATCATAGTTCTTCGTCCTCCTTACGAGGATTAGCCCAATATCGCACCGGATAATAATGTGTGGCTTTTCCTCGCTTCTCGCTGTAGATGAGTCCTCGTTCTTCGAGAGTTTCTAGAACTCTTGAAAGATCCCTAGCCTCTAGCTTGAGATAGCGACCGATATCTCCACGTTTGATACCAGGACGATCTGTGATGAGATCGACAGCTTTGTCGTAGACTCTTTCTCTGATATCTTTTCCAGCATTCGCAAACATTTTAATTGAATATTGTCCCCAACGCTGAATGTACCAAGCTGCGTTAATCATGTCACCTTCGTTGATGGTAATGGCTTCATTGATAGGCTTCTGACGAATGGCACCAAAGATGACCGCCATTTTCACCGTACTACGGCTTAGCCGATCAAACGTCGGGAGCGCGAGATTCTTGAGAACGGACTTGTTTGCTGTCTTAAGCATCTTCTTCTCAAACTCTTCGCTTCTACGCCAGGCATCGTCAGTAAGTGTAGCCACCACTCTTTTGGGCATCAAGACTTTTTGACCACCTACCGTCTGAACCACGTTGCCGCTGTAGTCCTCGGTTATATCGGCAAGCTTGTTTACGACCATCATTCGTCCAGTAAGGTTTTGCTCTGTTGGAGGGCCAAGCGGTCTACGAGTTTCAAGATCGGCTTCGCCTTCAACAATGAGGAAGCGTGGAAGAAATCCGGAATCGACAAACGATTCATCTATCGTATCGCTCACACGACCGGGAATTCCTCCTCCCAAGAAAATGAATGCTGATGATTCAACCGTGATGATTTCTTTGCGGAGTCGCCTAGTAAGGAAAGGTGGCACGTCATACAGAGCGGTCAGCATTTCTTGCATTCCTGCGTTATACTCTTTGCGTCGCATAGCGTTGAAGAAGCCGGAAATCTCGTCCTTGAAGAATATGCTTGCTCTATTCGGACGTTCAGCTAGCGCAGAAAGCAGACCTTCTGGCGAACCATCAGTAGCAAAGACAAGCTCGTTGTCCAGCGTAACCAGGATATCCATGATGAGCCGCATAGATGTAGTCTTGCGCGTCAGCGTGGAATCACCTAGGAGAATGCCCCAAAGATTTGGGACGATAGAACCTGCGGAAGTAGAGAGTCTCACCGAGTTTGAGACTATGGCGCTCAGCGCAACGATGATGCACAAATCGTGGTAATCCACGACAGCATCCGTGCAGCCAGAAGCCCACTCTCTATAGTCATCTACGAAGGTATCTGAATCAGGCCCAGGAACCAACTCGGGCATTTCAAGCAGTTCCTCTTTGAATGCAGCATCAATATTATGCTGGTCTGCCGCCTTGACTACTTCGCGCCATAGATCTTCTACAGGTCTGAAGTCGCGCTTGTATTTGTTGCACTTGGCTTCTTTTGCTACGATGAATGTTTCTTCCATCGACATACCACAACGGAAGCATTCGTTGATGACCTTCCACAGAATTGCTGACCAGTTATCTTCCGGTGAAGGCTCGGTGTTGTAATACGCGAAGAACTTAGTTCTAGTCAAGAGATGCTTGAACTTATAAAGAATGTGCTCCGCAGTTATATCACCAATAGCTTCGGGAATCGGTGTACTAGGCGGCGGCGTAGAAGGCGGCAAAGCCTCGAAAAGAAGCGATTTAGCTTCTGTCTCAAGACAACGCTCAAGCTCGATCATCGCCGGAGGACTGTACTTAAAGTTCTGCGTGTATGGGACTCGCAAAAGCTGCGTCAGATCCCATCCAGACTTATCCGCGCCAATTAGATAAGCGATGCGCTTACTGTATTCCTCAGCTTGAAAAGGTGGAATTGGCATAGGCATACGCCAGATAGCCTGCCATCTACCAGGACTAGACTTGATGACGATGGGCGGCGGAAGTTTATCAAATTCATCAGGATTCACGTTATCCAAGTCGGCCCAAATCAGCTTGGTTTTGAGACAATACTCTTTCTTGCGCTCAGCCTTCTCAAGCAGGTTGATGCAGAAATAGACGTTTTTGTTACCCTCTGCCTTGAGGATGAAGTTTTCTACGTCTATTCTCTGCCTAGGCCAGTTAAAGAACTCTTGTCTAAAGTTCTTAAATTTTGGATCACGGTCAGTGGTAGCAATACAAAGCCAACCACTCTGTTCTCCGAACAACATATCGAAGAACTTAATCCTGATTTCGCTTTTAGCTTCCATTACCGCCATATCTCTCCTTGTTACTCTGCGAAACTATTGCGTGAGTCCTTCGGATCGAAGTGCCCGGTCACAGTCTCACGCTACCGGGTGTAATCTACACGGGACTTGGGGATCGGGTGTAGACTACATTTGCAAACTACAGGAGTGCGCCGCTAGTTGTGCTAGCGATTGATCCTGCGGGCTTGACGCCCTTAACAGGATTGTTGTACTCGCCCTCGATGATATCGCCGGTGCGGGTGCGCTTCTGCTCCTTACCAACAACAACCACACAAGGAGTGCCTTTCAACTCCTCGAAGTCAGGATCGAAGCCCTTACCACGAACAACCTCTTCGGAGATACCGAGTGCGATGAAGAAGCGTGCGATCATGCCACGCATCTTCGCGGCCTTGGCCTGATCGTAGTCCTTCGGAGGATTGACATACGTGACGAACACGCGACGATTGACAAGACCCTCATCCGTGATCTTGAACTGGATCTTGAGCATCGGAGTACCAGCAGGCATCTTGCCAGTACCATCGGTGTTCTTCACAGCATCCCACGAAATGTCAAACACTTCCGCGTTGTACCTACCAGGCTCGATCGGATCAAACCCTGAAAGGTCTGCGTCCGCCAAGTTAAGCGGGCCACTCATGTTTGGTCACTCCTTTTGTTTGTCACTCTTCGCGTGATCGCATGATGGGGCCAGAGAAACGATACTCAGTTTCTCCGACCTTGACATACAGGGTTTTCCACCAACCGCTATCAGGATCGTTGGGATCGACTAGAGTGGTGTGTTCCTCAGCATCGTCTCCGAGGATATCTTCCCACTCCTTGTAGTCGTCGTACTCAAGCTCGATCCTGATGCGATCTTCGGTTCGTACTGCGATTTTCGGCATTTAATCCACCAACGCTTCGTTGTCGTTTTCACTTGTTTCCGGGTCTTTTGAGATTAGATCCCATAGCATCGGGATCGTTGGATTTTCAATCACGCCTCCAAGTCTGTCAGTTCTATCCTTCGCTTGGATACGACGTGTCCCTGTGACTTGCAGCTTACGTACAACTTCGCCGGTCATAGTGTCAGGATAGTAATACCCCACTACGTCCATGAACCCCGATATCTCCACTTTCAACTTACCAGCGAAACCGGGGTAGTAACTCACGATCGGCGGTGTACTGTTATCCTGGTCTTTACCAGCGTGTGCGGTGAGAATGGTATGACACGGAAGATCACGTAGACCACGAACAATCAGTCTGATGTGATTCCGATTCTTGCCCCATTCTCTTGGCGAAGGTACGTCAATATCCGTTGTCTCTGGCTTAGCCGCATGTGTTTCTTTCATGATTGTCCTCATATCGAGGTCGGCTAGCTCAGTGATCGGATCAACGATAACCGTGCCATATGGGATCTTTCCTGTGCTGGAGTCAATCGAGTAATACAGTGTATTGTAGATATCCTCCAACTGCGGGATACTACGCACTCTCACTACTTCGATCGACCTACGGTGACGAATGGTAGTCACGCCACCCTCGCAATCCAGATACAGCACAGGACTAGTGCGAGGATCATCGTCTGCTGTACCAGCGAGCCAAGTCTTACCAACGCCCGGATCACCGTAGATCAAAATATTCAACCAATCTACGATTTCATCAGGTGGCTTGACTTGCAGCTTCTCACGCAGAGCGTCCAACGCATGATAACCTGCGGGTGGAATGTCTGCTATGAGTGGTACTTTAGAGGGTTCCGTCGAAGCTGGCGCTGTCGCCATTTCGATATGCCTCGATTCGATCTAGCTGTTTGCGTAGTGCTGGGTAATGAGTTTCGTTGAGATATTTGTCGATCGCTTCTCGTGTCTTGTCTCGTACCCAATAGTCAGGGCCGGTGTCCAAGTCTTTAGTCACGTCGTACAGAAGATCGAGAAGCTCGAACAGGTCGATGGGATCGGGTTTCTTCCAAGTCACTTCTTCACCCGATGCCTCCACGACCAGAGCGTTAAGGGCATACATCGCATGTATGACACAGTACGGTATGCCCTTAACGCTCCATCCAGCCGGAGTCATACACTTACGTTGACAACACCGTCTTGTCTTATCGGTGTGAAGCAACGGCCTGACTGGCCCTTGCTTAGTCTCCGGTTCCCATGCTGTTGCAGACTTGTTAGTTGTCTGCTTAGCTTGGAGTTCTTTAATTTGATCGAGACTTAGCGGCATTACTCTTCCTCGCCAGTACCCTCGTCCTCGCCGTTCTCAGCCTCTTCCTCAGTAGTCTCTTCCTCTGGCTCACCAGCCGGGCCTTCAACACCAGGCTCACCAGCAGGATCAGGTGCAGGCTGCGGAGTTTCTGTAGTCTCCACTATCCGTGTCCTTTCTTGTTTGTTGACGGTGGACATTAGCTAGCTCCTGTACTTCTTGTTTGCCAGCAACTTCACCTGTGATAGTGATTAGCTAACCGATTCGCGTCCTAGGCTACTCGGTCAGAAGCCTTGGGAGCTAGCCAATCTCCATCGCCAACATTACCATCCCATTGCCACCTTTACCATTGCTATGAGTATCACGAGAACCAAGAGAGCCAACATCGAGTAGACGATTACAGCGATTATACCAGCGGCTATCCTTACGACAATCATTTATCTGTCCCTTGTCCGTGTATAGTTATCACGAATCAACTGCTCCCAATCATATCCTGATTCCTTTGCGAGACACGGCTGTCGGAATGCACAGCGGAGACACTTGTAGCTGTTGGAGAGATTGGGATAGATTCGTAAGGAGGGATCGAGCATATCCATCGCTTCAAGATACAGTCGGTATCCCGCGTTTTGAAGCTGGTGTCGATTTCTTCGTACCAGCTTCCTGATGTAGAACTGTTCGTCACCTACGTCCCGCAAGTACGAGTAGTAACCTTGGTGCTTCTCAGGCAACTCGTCATAGGTGAGTGGCGGATCTTGCGATGCCATCCAGTCCTGCAACATCTCGAATGTAGCTGACTCCTCATTTCTGTTGACAGAGAAGAGTCCACCACGAACCATCGTTGGGGGTTTCGGGTAAGTCTTGCGGAGTACATTGTAGATCACTTCCTCCATCGGTTCGCCCGCGTAGGGAAGATCGTAATACTTCGCTTCAACTTCACCTGCGTAGAGATAGCTAGTGCATTGTTCATCGCTCTCTAGCTTCTCAAAAAATTCCTCGTCAATACGGCTTGAAGTCTTGTGGTCAAGGATGCCAAGCTTGCCATTAGGCTTAGCCCAGATAGCATCCATGCGTCCACGATTGTGAACGTCAAGAGTCTTGCCATAATTAGGAGACTGTTCGCGGAGGTCTACTGCCTTGAGAATGCACTCATTCTCGTAGTCCCAAATGGGAATCGAGAAGTCGTGTTCCGCAACTAGAACCTCGAAGCCATCCTTCTTGGCTGCGACAGCTTTGTAGCCTTCCATCATGTTTACACCAAGCTCGTAAAGCTCGTTGTAAACCAAACCATCGGGGTCGGGCAAGATATCTTCCAAACCCCGCACAAGCCACAACACACCTGATTGCAGATCGCTTAGATGCTGTTTAGGCTCAAGATCGTAAACACGATCGAGCCACTCTTCACCAACTAAGCCACCACGCCATTGTATGTCAAACCATGTTTTCCATGCTTCGACAGGATCATGGCGTAGGCCAGGTGTATAGAAAGATTCTAGGGCATAGTGAATTCCCGTCCCAAACCACAGGTCGGTATTGATACCCATTAGATCCGCGCGCAGACTTAGGTTCTGGCGCGTCGGACTAGACCAATCGAAATACCTACGACACCTACGGAATGATCCCCGATCCGAGTTGTGGATCGGTATGATATCGTACTTGTCAGGTATTTCAGGCGGACGCCAGAGAGAGTGGCGTGTTTCTACCTCTGTCATTTGATGACTCTAGCTCCCGTTCTGCGTATATCCCGTTTCGCATGTTCATAGAACATGCTTTCTGCTTGTTGGAACTCTCGTTCCGATTGCGGCCTTGTTTCTCTTTGTGGTGCCTTGAATGACTGGTGAAAATGATTTGGAGCACGCCTTTTTCGACCGTAAGGCGTACCATTCACTTTCTCCGTTCACTCGATTTGTCCCATCTTTCCCGTTTCCTGCTAGCTGGGCGTCTTGCGAGCCAGCCAGGATACTACATCGGCTCGCCCAAGTCAAGGGGTCAGCCAAATTTTTTCTGGCAGCTTACTCACTTACCGCGACGATACCGCTTACGGCGGATACGCCTCTTCATCTGCTTCTGACGCTGTTCACGCTGTTGCTCCGTTGCCCTATCTGGCTTAGGGATTTTCACCGTTGTACTTTACCGTCAGGCCAGATGTAGATGATCGGTTTACTCTGTTTGCGAGCATACCGCACAGTTGACCACGTACCACTTCTTAACGATTCGCTCATATATTTCGGAGCAGCAATCAGGGTATCCGAGTTATCAACGATCATCTTGTTACGCCTCAAAGCAGGCATAGACGCAACAGCTACAGCTTGCTCGTGAATCAATCCCTGCTTAGTCATAGCCACGTCATTCGCGGGATACGCGACAATGACGTAACCAACGTCAAACGCCTCAAGCACGGCTTGTGAGTCAGCACCGACACACGCGCCATAGTGGAATTCATCTTCACCTAGCTCTCCACTATGAAGCTCCTTGAGTACCTGTCTCAGCGATTTACGCTGAGCCTCAGTCATCCCACCTTGAGTACCAGTGAAGCCTACGTCCATCAGCAGGCACAACTGTCAGTGATTGCCATGAACCATGCAGAGGGCTCAGTCTGATCGGAGTAACGAGCACTCCACCAATCTACCATATCACCCTCAGTTTCCAACTGAACGATCAACTCAACGCCACGCATTTCAGCGCGAGCTTTCATATTCTGCATGGTGCAGAAGTTGCATGGAGTTAGATCACTCACTTCCAGAAACCTCGCAGACTGTCACACTTCATGCAGAATTCGTAGTCTTGTGCTCTACGCAATTCATAGGTAGTCATCGGAGTCAAGCCCTCTGTTTTCAAAAGACCGCACAGGGACTTGCCTGTATCGAATTCTTCCACATGAATGGCTTTCGTGGTAGGACTACGAAAATGTTTCCAGTATGGTTTGAGAAGCGCTTTAGTCTTGGTCTTGGGCATCGCTTTCTCCCGTTACGATTACGAGGTCTGACCAGTCGCACGTTTCTTCTGTGCCGTCATCGAACTTGACTAGACACTCAAGGTTCTTTGGATCGACACTCACGATCTTGCCGTTGAGTTCAGCAGGATCGGTGTTAGGCTCAGCCCAACGCCATCTGACCCGCTGACCCGGCTGAGGAAGTTCACTACTCATTTGTCACCGCGTTCCTGTTAATATCGACACGAAGGATCGTACCAGCCCAATAGACTTTGTAGTCCTCAGTGTCGATACGGAATGGAGCAGGACGAAGGGAACACAAGTTGATATCGTTGAGCAACTGAGCGGCTAGCTCAGTACCCATATCCCATTCAGCCAGTTGTGCTCCACCGTCGTCATCAGTGATGGGACGGTATGTTACTTTGAGTTTTGCCATGTTGTCTCCCGTTAGTTAAGCCCTGGAATTGTGATACAAGTCCAGATGACTTTGGGGTTGCGAACGTAGTGAGTTTCTTCGTCGTATCGAAACCATCTATCCTGTGATTCCATTTCGTACACGACTCCCCAACACGTTCCACCGTGCGCGTTCTGATACTCGACAATCCTGATTACTCTAGGATCATCGAAGTAGTAGCCGTCGTTGGCAATCAGCCTATCAACGACTTCTTTGCTGTTGAACGTACTCACGACTACGGCTTCACCTTGAAGAACTTGAGAACGGCGGCGTTGTTGGTCAACGTGGCAATCTTCTTGCCATTGATCCCGTTCTTGAAAAGCTCGATCACTCCGTTCTCATGGCTGTAACGAATCCTAATCTGCTCACCCTTATCATCGAGAGCAGACCAGCTATTCGCTCCACCTTTTCCTGACACTGGCTGACTCCATCCGTTTACCCATGCCAGTGTACCGAACAAGAGAGCTTCTGGTGCTACGTGGTTTGTGTCACCGAACAGTCTCTTAAGCGTATGCTCGATCGGTGATTTGCTTCGGTCTGTCATGTTAGTCCTCACCGAAGATTCTGTCTAGAACCTTCTGCTTCTCGGTTTGATATGCCATCATGGCATCTTCTTCTCTCGTGAATCTACCAAGAAAGATTTTCTTGTAGTCCACGGTGATACTCGCGTACCACTTACCTCTGGCAGTTTCCCAGTAATAACCTTTGGCATCCTTCCAACGAAGATGTTGGTTATCACTGTTCGTTCCGATCTTGAGGTTCTCTCGTCTGTTGTCTAATCCGTCATCGTTCAGATGAAGGATTATCTTACCGAAGCTTGGTTTGCCAAGGATAAAAGCGTGCATCGAAATCCACGGATTGCCACTCATGTAGGCATACCACTTTCCCTGCCATGTACGATTGGCTATCCAACTGTATTTCGATACACGCTCAAAATCCCTGTTACTAACAAGAGCTACTTTACCTCTTGTTAGTTTAATCGTCATCATCTTCGTCGTTGCCAAATATGGCTTTGAACCAGCCACCTTTTTCCGTTACGGCATCAAGGACACGATAGTCTACCGTGCCTCTTGCGCGAATGTAGATGAGCTGAGCAGCTCCGGTTTGACCAGGCCGATAGATACGACCGATAGCCTGCTTGTTCTTAGCAGGCGACCAATGCTGGTCAAGGAAGATGGCTCTGTGTGCAGCAGCGAGGTTAATCGACTCAGCACCAAGATCGAGAGTGCTGAGAAACACCTGAGCCTTCTGAGTCCACCAAGGGCCATCAGGCTTCCACAGTTCGTACCGCTGCTTGTCATTCATATCAGCGGTCATGTGGATATAGGTGATACCAGCCTTTTCGAGTCTTGCCTTGAGAAGCACGAGAGGCTGCTTGAAGTTACTGAATACAACGACCTGATCCTTACGATCGCTGTCCCACTCAAGACCCTCGATGATCTCCATAGCTGCGTCAAGCTTAGAGCTAGGCTCAGTAAGCTCAACCTCGATCACTCGTCTGTCCTTCACTTCATCCCACTCATCACGAAGTACCTTCGGCTTAGCAACCGCGATCTGCCTCAGTCGAGACAGCATACTGAGAACTGTCGGACTATGAAGAGGAACACCCTCAGCATCAAGAGCCATGAGGTACTTTTCAATACCGTCATACATCTTCTGCTGTTCAGGTGAAAGCTCGACTTCAACGACAGTCTCGATAGGCTCCGTGATATCGGGGAAACACTCAAGCATCGTGCGCCTCACGCCGACTTGTCTTACCAAGGACTTGAACTCTTCTTCCTTCTGAGGCTTGATCCCAACGATCTTGCGATAGCCACGGTCATAGTCCTCTTCGCAGAAATACTCACGGAACGGCCAATAGCCTGTGCTGTTGACAACCGCGTGATGCGGAGAATTACTACCAGGCCACACAAAATCGAGAAGCGACCAAATCTCAGCAGGATTGTTCACGAATCCTGTGCCGGTCATGATATGGCGATACGGTGCCTTGATCTTCTTGATGTTCCGTGTCCACTGAGAATCGAAGTTCTTGATACGATGGGCCTCATCGACCACAATCATATCCCAATGCTTAGTGAGCAGCGGAGCACAAAAAGGATCAGTCATCTTGATAAGACCAGTCTCCTCGTCATAGACGGGACGCTTGATCTTCTTGCCATTCATCTCGACGACTTCCTGCACTTGCTGTGGAATGCACGCACGATTGGTGAAACAGTGATAGTGTGCGAGCACAATCACAGGCCGCAAGTAGAGAGGATTCGGAAGCTTCACGTTCCACGGAGTCACCTTAGACCCGAGAACAAGCTGATTCTTCTTAGCCCCCGCTACGAAGATATCCCACTCAGGCAGTACCTCCCACAGTGATTCCAGATACGGCCCCTTACCAGTCTTAGTGGTAATGATGAGGACGCGCGGATTCGGAATGTGCTTAGTCTTAAGCTCGATAAGCCATTCCGCCGTGGTAGTCTTGAAGCTGCCCATCTCTGACCAGTTACAAGAGCCACCATCAATGGAATCCATATATGCGAGGTCAGCGGTTTGAAATTCCCGCTGCTTAAACTTGCCAGTAGGACGCTTCTTGAGAAGCGGCTTACGTGCCGGTGGCTTGTTAACCCCCGGCACAGGCAGAGTTTCGCTCATATGTTCTCCCGTGTTTTTAGCAGCTAGCGCGTCACGTGAGTTCACTAAACACAGTGGCTAACGCTTCTGCTTTAGTCATCTTGCGTTCTGTGTAGAGATACACGTATCGTCTACTGTAACGACGACACTCAGCATACCTACGACAGAATACAACATTCCGTGAAGCGTGTGATATTGGTTGACCACACACTACACAGATTGCTCTATCCTGTCGTGCTAGCCTTAATGCTTGCCAGGTTGTAGTTGCTGAACCATTAGTCAAGTAGTGTTCGATAGCATCAGCATTCTTTGCTAACGCTCTCTCCTGCTTGACTACATTATGGTTGCCCCCTGTGCTGGGTTTAGAACAGGTGCCGCAAAATCCCGTTAGTTCGTGTAGCTCCGTTACTAAGTTACCACACGAAGGACAAGCGAATAAAGAGCCAGACGAGAGAGCATCCATTTCAGGCGCTCATCTCGTCTGACTCAGATGCGAGCAACCCGCCGAAACGGGAGAAACGTCGGATTGCCGCCGGTGCTAAGTCTACCACAGTTCGCACCGTTTGTCAACCTCCAAGTCCACTTGACTTCAACGTTACCGTCGATTTGACTCAGAAGCTGGATAGGCTCGAAGCCCTTGTCAAGCAGAGCAAAGACCTCATCCTCGCCCCATGTATCAAGCTCGTGATTGATGAACTCTTGCTTAGTCATCTGAGTTACCTTTCACTAGACTTGATAGACTGCTCACCTACCCAGAGTAGTGAGCAGTCTATCAAGCCTAGCTAGGGATGCTAGCTAGGCTTGATATGTTACGCGGCCTCGGCCTCTTCGACCTCACCCGTAACAGTCGCGTCGAGAATCGCGCGATTCAGGAGGTACACATCAGTACCATCCACGATCACGTCGATGAGTGCGAAGGAGTCAGGAACGTCCTTCTTGTCCTTCGCATTCTCGAAGCCCTGCTTGAGCGTGGAAGCAGTCTTGCCCTTCTCATCACCCTTCTCACCGGACTTGCTCTCGTCCCATGAGAACTGAGTAGGCCACTCTTCCCGAACACTCACTCCACCCTCACCAGACTCGATGAAAGTAGCGAGTAGCTCACCGTACAGACCCTTCGTGCGACGCTTGGCATACACCGCACGGATCTGCTCAGCAGTCATCGGCATTTTGATTTTCCTTTCGGTTTGTGAGGTATCAGTTTGAACCTCGGTTTGTGTTGCTGTCCTGCGTTGCCTTGGCATTCACTCTCTCCTGTTCTAGCTGGCTTAGTCTCCGTTCTAGATTGAGCATCGCTTCTGCGACATTCAATCCTCCCTGAGCCTCGCGCCACCCTTCCAAGGCGTTGACCCGTTTCTCTAACCGCGCCACCAGTGTAGCAAGATGCCGGGCCGGTGTCAAGCCCCCCGACGAAAAATTTTCCTCGGTCGGCTCACCCCTCAATATAATGAGGGAAGGCTGATGTACGGTGCCTCGTTGTAAAGAGATGATACAGTCGCATTCCGTGAGTGCCCGCATGATAGGAGAGTACCATGTAGACGAAATGCTCAGATGATTCATCACCTTCGTTGTATGCCCCTCAAATACAACGATACCGTCCTCGTTTGTGTCAGCCCGTTTCTCAAGCTCGCGATAGAACGCGAGGCTATGCAGAAACAGTGTCTCCTGTCGCAATCTCTTGCTGCTCCTGGTTAGTGGTTAGCCAGCCGCCTAGAAAGCAATAGCGACAAAGGGACTTTCCGTTGATATCCACAACTGTCTGCCCATACGTCTTGTCACGCGGATCAATACAGTCTGGATTGTCGCAGCGCGCCATCTCATTATCCTCGTTAAGAAGATGATGTTCCATAGCGAACCACGCTTGGTAGCTCCGGTCGTTAGGATTGAACTTCTTACGACCAGTTCTACTTGGTTTGGGAGCATCACGTTTCTTGACTAGCTCCGCGATCTTTTCTGGACTAAGTGGCAAAAGCTACCCCCCGTCCTTTTGTGTTGTGAAGCCTGTCCCGCTGGTTAAGAACCAAACGGGACAGGCTTAACGACAGGCTGTGTTGGGTGACTAGTAAGATCAGCCACCGTTCCAACTGGGCTGGGCCTAGCTGGCTGAGCTGGTTGTTCAAACTCATTACGAGGAGGAACAACCTTGTAGCTCTCAGACACACGCTCCTGAATCAGCTTGATAGCCTCTTCAAGAGCGGCACCAAGGATAGCCATGTTAGGAAGCTCACGACCATTGACGGTCATGCCAACCTCACACTCGACCTTGGTGTACTTGTCGCGAGTGTTCATTTCGAACGACTCGCGAAGTCCGACCTTTGGCAAGTTATTCACCCACCTTGTCTTGTTCGTTCTGTCTCACGATGTACTCGGTTTCGATTTGCACCTTGAGCTGACCCGTTTCACTATCCCGTTTAGCCCACACAGTTGCTCGTCTATCACCAAGTTCGATGGTGAGTTCTGTCTCTGGGTGAAACAGTACACGATCATGTGCTTCCTGTACTGCCACCCAAAATGGATCAACGGAGGAAGTAGCCATCTGACTTACTAACTCCTGACCCACACCTTGTCAAGCACGGCCTCGATACTGAGCCAACCACAAGGGACATTACTGATTCCCTTGCGAGGACTCTTCGGCACAAACCAGATGAATCCAGGCTTTCGCTCATAATCCAACGCAAGCGTCAGACCATCAGTCTTAGTCTTGAATTCCCTTAGCTTGTTTTTCACCGCCCACTGAAATGCGATTCTTTCCAGTGGATCGAGGAAAGCCATGCTTCTGGCTCCTTCGGGCATCTAATCACACCTTTCCGTGTGCTCTGACTCCCGTTTCCTCAGCACAACGACCACACAAATCATCAAACTTTGCAGGTCGTTTGTTACAACGTGAACACTTGCGGCCCTCTTGAACAACATCAGGCACAGGACTACGCTTGGCTAGTCTTACTTGCCGTTTGTAATCCTGTTCCGCTTGGTTGAACAAGTCAGCAGCCTGACCGATTAGCTTCGATAGCTTCACGAAGTCAGGATTAGCTTCGAGAAATTCAGGGCCAGCAAGGCTCTGCACTTCGATCATGTACTTCCTGATTAACGGAGAACAGATCATAAACTCTTCCTCCGTCAACGCGGGAATGGCTTTTTGCAAGCCAGTCATGATCGCGAGTGCTTTCTCAGCACCAGCAAGTCGCTCATACTTGAAGAGCAGCTTGTTCATCTTCTCTTCAAGCTTGGCCTGTTCACGTTGCGTTTCGGCTACTTCTACGAGTAACCGCTTTTTCCTTGCTTTGTTACTCACTGTTCACCGCCTAGTTACTAGCCAGAGGATGAAACAGATTGCTGCGATGAATATGATCCACAGCGTTGCTGAGGGCCAATCCATCAGTCAACCACTTCCACCTTGATGGAATGGTTGTAGTTGTCGATATCCCACAGAGTTTCCAAAGGAAACTGCTCAGGATTCGGTGAGCAAGCCTTGAGAAAGCGGTGAGGATCGAAATCCTCGTTATCAGCTTGAAGCCGATATGCAAACTCAAGGCACAGATCCACGAGAGCCACTCTAGCAGACAGGAGATTCGGAGCTACTCCTGCTGTGTCAGCCATCATGTAAGGCTCAAGCTGACGCCTAAGCCTTCCAGCAATGACATTATAGTGGCCTGCGTGAAAGAGCTTGCGATTGATATCGCGTTCTCTCATTTCACTCTCCTGTGTACGATCCTGTGAATTGTTGCTATACCAACTCCGTACTCTCTTGCAAGAGCACGCATGGTTGTCTTGCGAGACTCGTATCGAAGTGCAATATCGAAACGTGCAGCCTCATCAAGTTTCATGTGTGCTCTGCCATGAGCACGGAAGTCTAGCCATTCCAGGTTCGCAGCAGAGTTGTCGGTTTTGACTCCGTTCTTGTGATGACCCCTGTGATTTTCGCTGGGTTGTTCTCCAACGAAAGCTTCCAACACGAGCTTGTGAACAGTTACCTGTTTGAAACCTGTGCCATTGAACCTAGCAAGGCTCACCATCAGATATCTGTTGTTACCATGTGGGAAAGGCTCAAGTAGTCCTCTTTTAGAACGGACTTGACCAAGTGAAGAAACTTCGTAATGAGGATTACCCACTACTGGTTTCCATATCTCAGTCATCTTGTCTCCCGTTTGAAGGGATTAGTCAAGCCAGCTATCGAAGCCCTTGTTAACTGTGTCGCTTGAAGTTGCAGGCGTTTCCACCTTAACACCCTCAGGCTTCTCAGGCTTAGGCTGTGAATATCTGACTTTGGTACTGCGTTTCGCTTGTTGCTGTGCTGCTCTTCTAGCTTCAAGAGCCGCTACTTCTCTGGCATGTTTCTTGTCATGCCAGTTCCCTATCGCAATGAGTATCGCGATAAAGAGTCCGATGTGGAGAACCACACCTATGAAGATCAATGGCTCTCCCTTC
>Ga0126383_10000838_pt1 | contig 17965 bp, 18 predicted proteins | sample PanSoiMetPlot_35_FD_96882 | JGI IMG/M metagenome (GOLD analysis project Ga0126383, IMG submission 96882) | Tropical forest soil microbial communities from Panama - MetaG Plot_35 | ecosystem: Environmental > Terrestrial > Soil > Tropical forest > Bulk soil | place: Panama | collected 2016-02-17
CCAGCAGATCGAAATAGTCCACGCACACATTGCGCGCGATTATCCTCTGGCCGCCCTGGCCATCGGCAGATCGAAGGCCAGCCTGGTGCTGACCCGCCACGTGCTCTTCCCGCTGAGTCGCATTCATAAGCTGACCCTGAGACGCACCGCGCGAGTTATCGCCGTGTCACGCGCCGTGGCCAACTCGCTTTATGCCCAACGCATTTTTGATCGACAGAAGATTGTGACGATCCACAACGGTATCGATATCGCGAAATTTGCGGGCGCGTCTTCCGGCACGCGCAGCAATCGCCAACCGTTGCGGGTCGGAACGATCGGCCACCTGGCGCCAATCAAGGGCCAGGAAGATTTTGTCCGGGCCGCCGTATTCGTCAATCAGCGTCGCAACGACGTCGAATTTTTCATTGCCGGCGCTGACAAGTCACCTGAGCAGCCGAATCAAAAGACGCTGGAGAAGCTGATTAGTGAAGAAAGAATGGCGAGTCATATTCACATCATCGGATGGGTTGACGATGTCGCCGCATTTCTATCGACGCTGGACATCTTTGTTTCATCCGCGCGTTCAGAGCCATTCGGTCTGTCCATAGTGGAAGCAATGGCTGCCGGAGTTCCGGTTATCGCGACTGCCTCAGAAGGAGCACGCGAAATAATCGAGGACAATCAAAGCGGGAGAATCGTGCCGATCGCGGATCCGGCATCGCTCGCGCACAGTCTGACGGAGCTGCTGCACGACGAGGCCGAACGCCGTCGTCTCTCGCTCAACGGCCAGACAGCCGCGCGCGAGCATTTTTGTCTGGAACGAATGGTCGAACAGACCGAAGGTGTTTATTTGCAAGCGCGGACCGCTTAACATGTCCAGGGTGAACAGCCGCAAAGAAAGTATTTCGTCCATTCACCATTTACGATTGACCATTCACCAACTATGGTTTTCACGCCGCCTGCCGCACCACTTTTTCCCGCTTCTGCCGCAACCGCTCAAAGGCCGCCGCGTCGCGCGGGCGGGCGCAGTCGCGACCAATCGCCTGCCAGTCCGGATCGTCCGGGTCCACTCCCAGGGCGCTGATTACTTCCGGCTGACAGACAAAGAAGTGCCGGCGATACGGAAGCAGAAAGCCGCCGTCCCGCTCCAGCGATGCTCGGGCCGCATCGTAGTCGGCATACCAGCGATTCAGGAAGACATCGAGGTGCGGATGGTACCAGAGTTCGGAGTTGTCCTTTTCATCCATAGCGGGTGTTAAGCGTCAAAGGGCGCTTTGTCGATCAGGTAAGCGATCAGCTCTTCGCGGTTAGCTTTCGTGTCGAGCCAGTATCTGATTCGCTTTATTTCAGCGTAATCCTCTTCACCGAACCGGCCGATGTAGATTTGTTCCATCTTCCGCTTGCGTTCGAGTCGTTGCGCCTCGGTTTGCCAGAACGAGGTGAACATCAAATTCAGATCGTCATGCAGGTTCCGCTTCTTCAACGCTTCCCATTCATTGCCGTCAAGCCAGATGCCTTTACAGCCATGACAATGGTCGATCGAAAAGGTCAGCCCGCGACCGACTAAATATTTCACCATACGAAACCGGCATTCGGGACAATCGAGCGGCAGGCCGGGCTCAGCGAGCGTCAACGTTTCGTGCTCGATGACCCGTTCCGCCAAATCGGACTTGTGATCCTCCACCCATCTCCAATATTCCGCGCCGGCAATCCAGTTGCCCCGGCAACTGGGACACTGCTGCGAGGTCAAGTTCGCTTCCAGTTGATTCGACGCCAATTCCGCGGTTTTGCAAACAGGACAATTCATAAGTCGATTGTAAAGGTTCGCCCGTGAACAAGACTAGTGATGGCGATTGTTTCAGACGGGTTTTTCAAAATACGCACTCAGCGGATCTTCCCGGTACTCGGCAAATGGCGGCCGGCGTCGAAATCCATAACGCTGGTAAAGACCAATCGCCTCGATTTGATAAACGCCCGTTTCCAGCCGTAACCACTGAAGGTCATGCTGCCGCGCGACTTCCGCCAAATGGTCCAACATCGCGTTTCCCAATCCGAGGCGGCGATGCGACGGCCGAACATACATGCGCTTCACTTCGGCAAACTCCGCGGGATAGATCTTCAGCCCGCCACAGCCGGCCGGTTGATCGTCACAGCGCGTGACAAAGAACCTCACGTTTTGGCGCAAGAGCTGCTCGACCGTGAACGCGTGCCGGCTTTCCACCGGATAAGGATGCCGCAACAGGTCACTGTCGAGTTCAGACAACAGTTGCAATCCTTCTGGCGTGTCGGGCCGTTCTTCGGTAATCTCAATCGCGCGCATGTTCCCAATGTAACGCAATTCGTTTACTTGCGGGTGAATTTTTGAGCGATTCGCGGGGCAGTAGCCCGACCGTCAGAGAGGGCTCATAGGTACGATAGGAGCCCTCCCTGACAGTCGGGCTACTGCCCCGAGGTGAGCATCACCCCCAGAAGACATTTCTACGCAAAGCAGGAACACGTGCGGTAATATAGCGTCTAACCAATACATGCGAACTGGAGGTCAGTCCACTGCGGTTATGGCGGTAGAACGTACGGCTGCGGACGAGAAATCGCGCACCACTCTGATCATCGTTGTCGCCGCGATAGCGGCCATTGTAATCGGCGGAGGTTTTTATTGGCTGCTGCGCAAGTCGGTGGCGCCCAGCCCGCCGCCGAATCTACAGGGCGCTATTCGCCCGGGCTCGCCTGACTGGGACAACTACGCAAAGCGGATTGCCCTCGACGATCCGGAGGCTGACGAATCGAAACGCGCCCTGGGCGATACGGTGATGAATCTGTTTACCACGGTGCGGAACTTTACCGGCCGGACCATCACCGGGCTGGAGTTGCGCGGCTCGGTCGTCGATCACGACGGTAAGCCGGTTAAGCAAAGGACGCTGGTAATGATTCCCGGGCGGCAATCGGAGTTGGACCCGAATAAGACAATGCGGGTGACGATTCTGATGGACGGGTTTACCGACGAAGACGACCGCGCCAACATCAAAATGGAAGTAACCGGATTTACCTTGCGGTAGGGTCGGAAGCCCGACCGTAAGGGAGGGCAACTCTGATCACCCGGACGTAAGCATCTCAAAGTTGCCCTCCCTTACGGTCGGGCTTGTGACACTAATTTACAAACAGATCTTCCAGCGATTGCCGCATCGGCTGCACGGACACCAGTTTTCCATTCAGCTGACGCACCGCCACGATTGCCGCATCGATATCTTTCTCGTCCGCAACTTCAATCCGCACACCGCTCGCCGTCGAGGTGACCTGGGCCGACGGAAGCGCTTGCCTGAGGCCGGAGGCATCAGCCCCGGTCGCCATAATCTCGATGGCGCTGGTCGACTGAGCGCGCAACTCCTCCAGCGATCCGGACCGCGCCACCCGTCCTCCTTTTACGATGGCGACGGAGTCACACAGCACTTCTATGTCTGAGAGGATGTGCGAGCACATGAAGACGGTCTTCCCTTCCACTCGCAGCGCGGCGATTAAGTCGCGCACCTCGCGCCGGCCGACGGGATCGAGACCGCTCATCGGTTCGTCGAGAAAAACAATTTCCGGATCGTTCACCAGCGCCTGGGCCAGCCCGACGCGCTGCAACATGCCCTTCGAAAATTTTCGCAGCTGACGGTCCCAGCTCTTCTGATCGAGGTTGACGCGCGTCAGTAACTGCTCAGTGCGCGTGCGGCGCACGCTCTGGTTCAGCCCGAACAACTCACCGCAGTACTCGAGAAACTCGCGCGCCGTCAGGTAATCGTAGAAATATGGATTCTCGGGCAGATATCCAATCCGCGCATGCATGGAGATGTCGCTGATATCGCATCCGAGAATTCGCGCTGAACCACCGTTGGGGAAAATCAGGCGCATCAGGAGTTTGAGTGTCGTTGTCTTGCCGGCGCCATTGGCGCCCAGGAAACCGAAGATTTGCTGCGGCTCGACGGTCAACGAAAGTCCGTCCAGCGCGCGCACCTTCCGCTTACGCCAGAACCCGACTTCGTAATCCTTCGTCAGATTTTCAATTTCGATTATCGGCATTGGTCCGGGGCTAAGAACTGAGAATGCTCAGTTCTGGTCGCCTATTTACTCATTTACACATTTACTCATTTAGTCATTCACTCAGTACCTTCGTCTTACTTGAACGGCACTTTCGTATTTATATCGAGCCCGACATCACAGCCGTTCTTGATTAACTCATAAGGCGTTGACGACGGATCGAGCGGCGCTCCGGTTCCCGGATCGAGCGTCAACCCGGCGGTTCGCAATTGCGCGGCCACGTCCCGCCACGAAGCGGCGCATCTACCATTGGCCGCCTTGAAAGAGTTCAGAACGCCGAGGATCGCTTCCCGCTGATCGAGGTAATCAAGCCGCATCAACTGCTTCTCTACCATTTCCTTGACCGACGGGTCATTCGATGACTCGTACAGATGCCGATACATCTCGCGCGCGGCGTCGCGCGAGCCACCTTCGGCTTTCATACGCGCACCCATCGCCGCCATCCACGCCGGCGCTCCCGGCAGTTTTCCGCCGGTTGAGTAGCACGCACTCGATTTTTCGTAATCCTTCCGCCGCCAGTAGATGTAGCCCAGGTGCTGATACAGCCGCCAGGACGAAGGATTGTTTGCGATCCCTGAATTGACCAGCGCAATCGCTTCGTCCGGATTAACCTCCGGCACGACCATGGCGGCGTATTCATAAGGCGCGATGAATTGCGGATCGAGCGTCGTGCTCATCCGCAACAACGCCGGCAATAAATGCAGATCGATGTCGGCGAGGGTGAAATCCTCCGGGTGCGTATCCTCAAACGCGACGATCTTTCCGCCCACATATTGCAGAGAGCGCATCCAGTACCAATCAGCGGCGATACCATTAAACGCCAGCGCCAGATGTTTCGCGGTCGCCGGACTCACGTACAGCGGCTCATCACTGGGCTGCGATGATGAACCGGGTTTGCGGGCGTCTATGGCGTGCACCAGTCCGACGGAAGTAATCAGGGCCAGGACAATCGCCGTTAATAGCAGGAGATTCTTTTTCATTTGAAGTTTCTCCCGCTGAAGATCATGGTAGCCGCCGCCAGCAGCAACGCGCTGTACACCAGCGCATAGGCGATCGCCAATCCGATTGATTGAAGGCCCGGAGCAATGCCATGCGCCGCCGGCGTGATCACACTGTAGGTGGTCAGATTCGGCAGTAGATAATACAACCCTCGGAACAACAGGCGCGCGGCCCCATTCGCGTTGGTGTCTGCCAATGTCTTCAGGTCTGCGCTGAAATGCCCGATCAGAAAAACAAAGAAAGTCAACAAGGCTGAAAGCGCCGGCGACGAAAATGTCGAGAACAAGAGCGCCACCGCCGTCATGATGGTCAATTCCAGATAGATCAAAAGAATCGCCGGCCAGATCCTGCCGGCCAGCGGTTCCCAACCACGGCGAATGTAAATCAGGGCCAACGAAACGCCGATTCCCATTACGCCGACGTTGACGAGCAAGGTGAGACAAAGGCCGAGATATTTGCCGAGCAGGAATTGGCCGCGGCCAATCGGTTTCGACAGAATTGCGTAGAGGGTGCGCCGTTCAATCTCCTTGTAGACCAGACCGACCCCCACAAAGATGGCAATGAAGACGCCAAACAGCAGCATGGCGCTCAGGCCGAGATCGATAATTATCTTGGTCTCCTGGCCGGCAGAGAGCTCACCGAGGAAGATTGCTCCCGCGATCAGCAGCAGCACAAACAGTACGAGATTGTAGAGGACGCGATCGCGCACAGCCTCGCGAAAAGCATTCCGGGCTATCGTAATCACGCGCATTGTTGAATCGGAGTTTGTGCTCGCGGTTCGAGTGTGTGGCTGTTCATCAACTAATCGGGTTGCGGTCGCTCCCCAAGAATATACACACGAGCCGTGGAGTTGTCAGCAACAATCACTTTTGGAGTCCGCGCTTTGCTCGCGGCATACCAAGGCGGTGACAAGTCACCGCACCCCAAAAATTACGAACTTGCCGCGCCTATGGCCGCAGCAAAATCTCGAAAAGCAATTTGTGAGGGAATTGCCGAGAAGTCGGGATCAGGGTTTTGATGAACGAGGCTGAGAATTGAATCGCTGCGAAATTCTGTCTGGACGCCCGCGCCTTCCAGTACGCGCACACCTGCCCAGGCGAGCCTCCAGGGCACCGGCACCAACCTGGCTTTCTTCGACTTCATGGTCAGGGCCAATAGTTGGATGATCTCTCGCAACGCGTACGGCTGCGGATGAGCGGCGGTGACCGGAGCGCTTCCGGCAGAGCCTGAATCCAAAATCAAGTGCTCTACCAGCCGGCAGAGATCCTGCACGTGTGACAAGTAAAGGATCTGATCGCCCTTGCCCACCAGCGGAATTAGCCCGCGCTCCAGGCTTTGCAGGACTGATCCAATCATGCCGCCGGACTGTGTAAGCGGTGTGCTATAGATCAATCCGGGACGAACCGACAAACCGTCGTGCATTTCGCTCAAGGACTTCTCGATCTCCAGCTTTGCGCTGCCGTAAAGCGAGCGGCACCCTTTGTAAGCGCTCATCGACGAAATGAAAATTATGCGCTTCACCCCTTCAGTGCGGGCCTGCGCGAACAGATCGATCGAGCCTTTCACATTCGATTCCCAAATCGCTTTTCGCTGGCGCGGATGGAAATCGTAAGCGGCATGAATCAGGGCCTCGATCTTATGGTCACTGAAGAATCGCGGTTCAACCCCGGAATGAAAAGTAAATCGGGCTGCCGGCATCGACTGCTCGGTTCGCGCGGGGTTACTGGTCAACTGAAAGACTGCGGCGCCCTGCTCGCGCAGATAAGCGCACAAGTTGCGGCCAAGATAGCCGCCGGCGCCAGTAATCGCCACGCGCAGTTTGTTGTCGTCTATCGGAGTGTTCATGCTCCGGCCTGCGAGCCAATGCGATGAGCGTTAGCCATCGCCGTCAAAGTAATGGTGCTCGCGGGAACGCTGGGGAAGACGCTGGAATCGACGACGTGAACCCGCCGGCACCCGTGGAGCGCTCCCAGGGAATCAGTTTCGAAACGTCCGGGCGCCAGACGCATCGGCAACGATCCGCCCGTATGGAAGCCGCGACCGGCTGTCCCCATCTTCAAAAGCGGACTGAGCGGACTGGCATGGGTGAAGGACTTGACCGAACGCAGCTTTTTAATCAGCCGCGCAACGGTCGGGGCCGTCTGGCTGTTTCGCTTCACGCTTAAATCGAGCCGGGCAGTCGCGGCCCCATCTTCACGGGGCAACAGCCGCGCCTCGATCTCATGCGAGTAGTCCGAATGAAGATAGCCTTGCAGCAGAACGAAGCGCTTCAGAAAAGAATTCACCACAGGTCTGGCCAATCCAAACAGCGGTCCCAGCGAATTTTTAATCGCAGAGCGATAGAGATCGTTGTAACCGTAGACCTGAAGATGCACGCTCTTTTGACTCACGCCCGGATCGAAGACTTCGATGAAGGCCTGGGCCAGGGTGTGCTCGGCTTCGTTTTCATCAAAAGCGGCGGGCGCGTGGCGCCTCAGCAGCGGCAACAGAAAATACTGGCTGTCCTTCAAGGTGACGCACTCATCTTTGGCGTCCAGGCTTTCCAGCACGAGCCGGGTCGTCGCCAGGGTTCCCGCGGCGATAAATAGCCGGGCCGCATCGAACTGCAATTCCTGGCCGGAGCTGCGTTGATACGCTTTTATTTCGATCCGGTCGCCAACTTCGCGAAAGGTCTTGACCACGATGTCCTGGCGATACGTGAAGCTCGGATCTGCGCGCAGGACCCTTAACGTGTCCGCCGAGTTATAGATCAGACCCGAAGGGCACCCGTACATGCACATGCGACAGGCCGAACAACTCAACCCATGTTGGTTCCGTTCGGCCACGGCCAAACGCGACCGGCCGAACAATATGTGCCGCTGCTTCAGCTCATCGCCGTTTGTTTTCAAATCGTCGAGCAGCGATTCAATAATCGCACCCGTGCGCAGACCGTTGTGCGGTTCGATAAAAAGCGGAAACCTCTCGGCCAAGCCATCACGATGGCCTGAAAGAGAGGTAAGACGAAGCACTGCCTGGTAATGTGGATCGAGGTCGCGAATAGAGATCGGCCAATCGCTCGCATCTTCAGGAAGGTAAGGCAGCATGGCCGCGCCCCACACATTGCTCAAGCCACCCTGGGCCAGCGACGGCACAATCCCCACAGCCTCACTACGCGATATGAACTGCTCGCCACCACGGTACGGAAAGTCCGACCCGTAAGCGAGTTTGAGCGCGATGCCCCTCGCAGTGGCCCTGGTGCCGCTCTTGAAGTCGTCCAGCTGTTCGCGGCTCCAGCCGTCTCGCGGACGCGACAAAGTTTGATCCAGCGCGATCCGTTTTGATTCTTCCAGCGCCAGACCCGCATCGAGCATGGTGACTCTTAGTCCGCGGGCCAACAAGGCGGTGGCCGCGCTCACGCCGGTGGGACCGGAACCAATGATGAAGTGCTCCTCATTCATCGTCGCTGTAGGTCAACTCAATCATCAGCAGGTACGCGCGAATGTTCGGCGAATACAAAGGGATGCTTATCTCTCGCTCGGGTCCTGGCTTCAGACCGACTTTCGCCAGATCGGCGAGCGCCTTATCGTACCGGTCTCGTTGCACGATCGTATACATCTTCCTCGCGGGATTGACTTTGATCAGTGCGCGCACTCTCTGCCGGGCTGCGGGCGCTTGCATATAGTCAAACAGATTCAGGAAATGCGCCACCGAAATCATGGGGACGTCGGGCGCCGCCAGCGCCATATAAGCGCTGCTGCCGTCGCTGGAATTTATCCAGAGCTGCACATCGCGGAATTGTTCCTGATCCGCCGTTGAGAAAAAGTCGCGCGCCTCTCGGTCGCGGAACAGGTATCGCGCCTCTTGTGCATAACTGTAGTGATGCACAAAGTCGACCTTGTTGAGCATGACAATGTCGCCGAGAATTTTAAAAGTCGCAGCGCTGAACCGGTTCGTATAGATCGGCTGCATGACGCGATCGCAAAAATGTCTTTCGTTGGCGCATTGGAAGCTGACCAATCCGAACCACAAGCCCGAAAGACTCTGAAACCCGATAAAGCCGAAGACCAGGGCCATCGCGACGCGCACCTTCAAAAGTTGGGCGCCGGCAAACTTGCCTTTTGCCTGATCAAAAATATATTTGAGAATGTAACAGCAGGCGACGCCACCCAATATCTCACCGAGTAATGCATACCTTAGATCGCCGGAACTGAAGGACCAGAGCATGCAGCCTAGCACCATTACGAACGAAATTCGTCTCAGCGCCACTGGTGTCCGGGGCCAGCACAACAGGCATAAGGAAAGAATAAATCCCAGGTTGAGCCGTCCGCTGTAAACCGGCGCGGCATTCATCGCGCCCAGTTCCGTCGGATAGATGAAAGATACGATGGGCCAGAAGACCTTTGAGAGAAGACTGCTCGGTCCAAGGTTTTGGTCGCGATAGTTGATCGCGAGCATAAAAGGCGATTTGAATATCTTGTTGTAATAAGGGAAGACCGGATTACCGGTCTCGGCGAACATGTAACCAAAGAAGAAGATCGCCGGAAGCACCGATGCCAAAGCTGCGGTGACTAACGCCTGCAGCGGCAAACGGGGCAGCTGGCGGCGAGCGGTCCATAGTTCGAACAGACCCAGCCCCAGGATCGGAATCACGAAGAAGGCGTTAGTTAATTTGAAGGCGATGCTGATGCCAAGAAGCAACGCGATCTTGATGATCGCCCGATCTGGCCGCGCTGATTGTCTTAGCCTGATGGTGAGCAGCGTGGCGGCAAGCAGTAGCGGCAACGAGAGCAGATCGACCATATAGATATTCACGATATAGGCAATCTGATCGGTGGCCACGATGAAGAGCACCGCAAAGTACCGCACGACTTTTCTGGCAATCACGGGCGCGATGATTTCATTGAGCAGACCGGCCATCCAGAGCAACACGCCGATATTCAAAATTGGCGCCAGCCGATAACCAATCGCATATTTGAGCACGCCAAAGACCATGTCGGGCGCCGGATTCACCAGGAGCGTGCCCGGGAAGAAGTCGCCGTCGATCATCGGCCAGCCGCGCAGCGAGCGCTCGGTATTTACGAGATGGTAGTTGAGATGATCAAACTCGAGTGCCGGAAACGGCGCCCGCAGAAAGAAGAAGAAAAGCAGCGGCGCGACGACGACTGCCAACCACAACCAGTCAATCCTCAGCCGGCCAAAGAAGGTTCGGCCTGCCCTTGCCTGAGAAGCCAGACACGAGTGCCAGTCATCCTCGACAGTCGAAGGTGTGGCTTCCCATCCGGCGCCCCTCGCGCCAGTAAGGAACCAAATGATGACGGCCGCGGCGATGGCCGACAACGACCAGGCGATGACGTTCCGGGCCGTGCCACCGCCGATGACCCAAAGATACTGCCGGGCGATGCACAACAGGTACAGAAACAGAATCGCGTCCGGCAGCGGATAAAACCGCCGGACCAATTGCGTCTTATTGGATGGAGTTTCGTGAGTCATCCCGAGAGAACCCACTGGATTGTAATTCTAACGGCGTCTCAGTCTCAGCACACCCAGAAAGAGACTTGAGAGCATGGTTTGGAATCCCAGGGCGATGGCCGTTACCGACGGAATCACTACGCGCAGCGTGTCGGAGGGATTGAGCAAGCCGAAGCCTTTCATTTCCCAATTCAGCACGGCCAGAATCGATCCGGCGATACCCAACAAGAGGACCGCGCCGCCGCAGATCAGTCCCTTTTCCAGACTTACTTCTGAGAGATACTTTTCGAGTCTTGGATCTTCGGGCAGCAAGCCTTCGCTGATGGCAAACACCTTGGTGAAGACGGCAAAGATCGCCGATTGATAACCGACCATCAGCAGCAGCGCGCCGTACAACAACGTGTGCACGTCGAGGCGCACGCCACGAACCAACTGCGGGCTCGGCAGCAGATACGCCCAGGTCAACAGTCCGATTAGCATTGCCGCCAACCCGGGGTACAGGAACAACCAGCGCGGGCTGTAGAGCAGCAGAAAGCGCAGGTGGCGCCAGCCATCGTGCCAGCTTCGCAGATGCGGCGGACGGCTACGGCCATCTTTTGAAAGCGTGGTCGGGACCTCGGCAATTCGCTTTTTGTTGAGCGTCATCTTGACGACCATTTCGCTGGCGAACTCCATTCCGGTGGTGCGCAGATCCAGTTCCATCGCGGCCTCCTTACGAAAGCCGCGCAGACCACAATGGAAGTCCCCGCAGTCGCTCCGGAACAGCACCTTACCGATAAAAGTCAGCACCGGATTGCCCAGATACTTATGCAGCGGCGGCATTGCATTCGGCTTGATTCCGCCGCGAAAACGATTGCCCATAACCAGGTCGTAACCGGAGCGCAGCTTCTCGATAAAAGGCATCAGGTTAACAAAGTCGTACGAATCGTCGGCGTCGCCCATGATGATGTAGCGGCCGCGCGCGGCGCGAATGCCGCCCATGAGCGCGCTGCCGTAACCCTTGGCCGCGACGTCAACGACCCGCGCGCCACATTTCGTGGCCAGACCTTGCGACCCGTCAGTCGATCCGTTGTCAGCGATGACAACTTCACCATCGATTCCGTGCGATTCAATAAAGCCGCGGGCTTTATTGATGCAGACCTCGAGCGTTTCAGCTTCGTTTAGACAGGGCATGACGATCGACAGCTCGCATTCGGGCAGCTGCGCATCATCCGCGCGCCGCCAGGTGCGCCGATGCAACTGCTGCGTCGTTTGATCAACAGCCGCTCTGGCTGACGCCAAAGCTTCAAATGTTCCGAAGGTGTTTTCATGAACGGGCATTGTCTATTCTCCTTCGAGAGATCTATTTCTATGGAGTGCGGGGACTTGTCACCGCTTTGGTTTGCGGCGCACTCCAAAACTCGCCGCCAGTATCGCCACTCCGGCGAGGCTTAGAATATTCGCCACTGTCTGGTGTGCCGGGCGAATGAACTGCATCTGTATTGTCTGCGGGCCAACAGGAATGTCGGCGAGCAACACGCCGTCAGCATCGGGATGTGTCGGCAAAGCTTTTCCGTCCGCCGTGCGTAGTTGCCAGTACGGGTAAAAGAACGTGTGAATCTGCGCGGCCGCGGCCTCGCCTGCGCCCACGGTAAAGCGCCGGGTTTCAGCGCCCCACGATTGAACCAAGGCGGTGCGGCCGGCGACGTTCACCAGCGATGCATCCTGCTGTCCCAGGCGGTTTGCGGCGTCGAGCGTGGTTGACCGCGGAAGCCACTCTTCCAGGCTGGTTGAGGTCCGGCTGTTTTGTAGCAGGGCCGTGAACGCATCGCGATTGACGAAGAGTGCGTTTCTGATCGGATAGGCGCAGGAAAACGTTAAGGCGATCACCACGCCGCCGGCAGCCAGCAGCAGCAGTGGGCGTGACCGGGCGCTGCGGCTCGATTGCCAAAGCAGCGGCAGCGAAACACCGGCCAGGCCAGCCACGAAAATCGACGACGCTGATAGCCAGCGCCAGGGGAACTCGATCGCCGAGAGTTTCGGAATTACTTTCCAAAGCGGAGCTGACAAACCGGTCGTCATCAGCAAGGTGGCCAGGGCGAGGACGATCGACGTCGTCATCCACCGTTTATGCTCGCGCGATCTGAAAGATACTGAAACGTACATCACGGCCGGTACAATCAAAGCCATGGTGGCGAGGCAAAGTAGGTTGACGTACCAACCATTCTGGTCCTGAGTAGCGCTTGAGAACGCGAAATTCGCACGATAATCAAAGCGCCGGCCCGGCTGAATGGTCGCTCCCTTGACGAGCGGTAGCTCAAGCACCAGATTCAACCAATAGAACGCGCTCAGGCAGAGACCGATGGCACTCGCCATCCCGAGCGTAAGCAAACGGTGCAGGCGGATCTTCCTTTCGAAGCGCAAAGCTGCGTAGAGCGGAATTGTCAGCGCAGCCATCATCGCCACGGGAACATGAGTGAGGATCAGACACGCGGATCCCACGGCAAAAAGAACACGCAGCCTGCGAACGGTGGCCAGCGGTAGCCGTTCATCGGCCAATCGCTCAACCACGCCGAGGAGCAAAAGTAAGAACGCCGCGGCGGCGAATTGTGAGAGCATCGCCGATTGATAGAGCTCATTAATGCGGAAAGGCGCAAAGCAGAAGAGCGACGCCCCGAGCAGCGCCTGGGTCTGCGACGCGAAGCCGCGGAGCCAATAAAAACTCAAGAAGCTCCCGGCCGCCGACATGAGGACGACCAGAAGCTGGAACGAGAACATCCAATCGACGGCGAAGAGCCTGATTCCGGAAAGCGTGAAATAGATCAGCGGCGGATAAATCCGAAAGCTGCCGTCACCGTATCCGGCGTTCGACAGGTGTTGCCAGGCCGGATAGATATTTCCCTGCCGCAACGATTCGTCGAAGGCCTGCGCAAAGCGCAGGTGCGAAGCAAAGTCCGGCCCGTTCGGCAAGCCCCAGATAATTATGGGCAGGACCGAAAGAACTGCCGGCACAAGCAGCAATGCGAATAATCGCAGGCGCGCGAGTTCCGCACCGCGTTCGCGCGCAGTTTGCTGCCCATTGAGCAAAACAGCAGTCGTAGACAATGAGTTGCTGGATGACGACATGAGGGGGTCCTGGCTAAATTTTCTAGTCAGGGGGGCAGGGTTTGCGCCGATTCACATTTTCGGCGACTTTAATGAATGGCGGAGACCGGGCGTCAACCGGGTCTCCGCGAAAATCTGGCAAAGAGCTGTTACTTACTGGCCCATCGGAGACATGGCCTGGACCGCCGCAATGGTTCCGGGCGGGCCCGACAGATTGTTGTCACCGCGCATCACTCCATCTTCGCTGATGGCGAAGCGGCGCGAACCCGTGGAACCGATGCCGGTGGTGGTCATCGGAAAAGCGTAGGCAAAGAATTCTTCTGTGGTCCCGCTAACGGGAGTTGCCACAAAGTTGTATCCACTCTTCTGACCGGATGACAGAACTGAGTCAGTCATCACTTTGGCGCCCAGCGTTGGCAGATCCGTGTACTTGCCGGCGCCGTATGAGAACTTGTATGCCGTTTCGCAGGAACTGATAGTTCGAACCGACTGCTGCGCCGATCCTTCATTGGCGGCGCGGCGGCTGGCTAAGAGGTTTGGAATCGCAATCGAAGCGATGATGCCGATAATCGTAACGACGATTAGGAGTTCGATGAGTGAGAAGCCGGCTTGGTTTTGGCGCTGCATGATGTTTCTCTCGGAAGAATGATTTGTTGCCTTATCCCCGCACGGCTTAAATCAAATCTGGTTGTTGTCGGGAAGCAAATCAGGGGGAGGTGTAACCTCCCCCGGATCTGTGCATGAAGTGAGGGCCAGCGAAGTTAGTTGCCGACTGGAGTGAAACCAGTGCAGTCGGTGGCTACCGTGGAACTGGCAGCCGCTTTGGAACCGAGCACGCCGGTCTGATCGATACAGAATTCGCGGGTACCCGTCGCCGTCACACCGCTGATGGTCACCGGCGCAGCCGCCAACACAAAAACGTTGGGGTCAGCCACGGGATCGGTGTTGGTGGTGAAGTTGTAACCGCTCTTGCCGGCGCCGCCGTTGTTGGTGCCGAGAACGCTGTCAACCAGATTCTGGCTGACGAGATTCGCAACCGGGCCGTACTGGCCGCTGCCGGCCGTGGCCCTGTAGGTCGCCTCAGCGCTGGCCATAGTGCGCAGCGACTGTTGGGCAGAACCTTCGTTAGCCGCGCGGCGAGACGCGAGCAAGTTCGGAATGGCGATGGCAGCGATAATGCCGATGATCGCAACCACGATCAGCAGCTCGATCAACGAAAAACCTTTGTTGTTCTTTTCCTGTTTCATGTTGCTCTCCTTAAAAGTTTGCTGTTGCTGGTTGAGGGATGTCCCTGTCGGGTCCAACACCGGGGGTGATTGCACATCGCACTGACATCCACATCTTTTGGAAAAGGGGGCAGGGTTGTACCCCTGCCCCCGAGATTAACTACCCATTCACCTCGATTAGTTACCAACCGGAGTGAAGCCCGTGCAGGCCGTGGCCACTGTCGAACTGGCAGCTGCCTTCGAACCCAACACGCCGCTCTGATCGATACAGAACTCGCGGGTACCGGTCGCGGTCACACCACTGATGGTCACAGGCGCTGCGGCCAGGACGAACACTGTGGTCGAAGCAGCCGGGGCTGCACCGGTGGTGAAGTTGTAGCCGCTCTTGCCATTGCCGCCGTTGTTGGTGCCGAGCACGCTGTCAACCAGATTCTGGGTGACGAGGCTCGAAACCGGGCCGTAGCTGCCGCTGCCGGCGGTCGCCTGATAGGTCGCCTCAGCACTGGACATGGTGCGCAGTGATTGCTGAGCCGAACCTTCGTTCGCGGCGCGCCGGGAAGCGAGAAGATTGGGGATCGCGATGGCGGCGATGATGCCGATAATCGCAACGACGATGAGCAATTCGATTAACGAAAAGCCCTTCTGGTTCTTGTTTGTCATTTCTGTCATTTGCTCCTTAATGAGATAAGCTGGTTTTGTTTCCCTTCGGCGCCACCGGCTTCTCCCGAACAACCGCAGCGCGCGATTTGTCGCCGTGGGCTATCTCAAGGCCTGTGCCAGAATCTTGAACCGCCTCCGGCTATTGAAATACTGCTGATTTGTGAGGGTTTTGCTTGATTGGCAGAATTGGAATCACCCGACCTGATTTCCAATTTTTACTCTCTGACAATTAGTGGCAGAAAGCCGGTGACGGGTTTTGTCAAAGCGTCGCGACGCGATAACTATTCTTTGACGGCGCGATTGGCCCAAACAACGGGCGCAACGACAGTTGTTCGCTCTACCTCAAAGGTCGTTAACAAGCAAATCGAATCGTAATTGGAGTATGAGGCTGCCGTTAGATACTTTGATCAGAGTCATCAGTGCGAGCGACTGCGGTTTCAGGAGCGTGCTCTAACAAGCGAACCAGAAACTGGCCGCCCCGAAGCATGTACATTCCCACCGCTGAGTAAAGAACGACCCGCAGCAACGGAGCGAGAGACAGGCCCCGGTACATAGATGTCGCGACCCGAGTAGTACCGGTTTCCGGACCGAGAGATGACATCATGCCGCTGTAATAGCGCGCCGCGAAAAAACTCGCCAACACCTCTGGCAAGAGGATCAGCGCCTGGACCAAAAGGTAGAGTCCAAACGCGCGGATGATAAGCCAACTGAGCTGTTGTTTAGTCATCATGCTGCCTTGTGATTAGCCGAGGTTGGGAGTGCGCCACTTGTCGGCGCTTTTCCACTCGACGCAATCTAAAGCGGCGACACGACAAAGTCCGGACGCGCTTACGCGCGCCCTTAATAGAACCCGATCGGCATGATGAGAAGCTCGAGTCCGCAATTTGTTTTGGCCGCTGCCGCTTAATAGGACCTGGACGCGGCACTCTCAACAAACTCGAGCAGTTCAATCGGCGCGCCGTCATGCACGATGAACGCTACCCGGACGCCGGCTGAAGGCGAATTAGGCGCAATCAGTACTTCATGGCCAGTCAGCGCTTCTTCGAGATTGTCCACCTCGAATGCGAGGTGCGGTACAGTTCTGATGATCTCCGGGACCTCACAGGCGGGATCGAATCGCATCCACTCAATCCCGTACGGACTCGTCTCAAAACCTACAATATGGATTCCCAGGGCCTCGATGTGCCGCTCGTCGCGGCGGGGCGTACCGTGCGGAATGCCGAGATGATGATATCGCCATCCGAGTCTTGCGATTGCCGCCGGCGCATCGTGCGGACGCCGCGCCACACCCGCGAGATTTTCACCGGACTGTTCTGGCGTCTCCTGGTTCGCTTTGATCATAACATTGCCCGTTCTTCCGGCTGCCGAGCGTTCGAGTGGCACGGGCCACGAGCATCGCAAGTAAACACCGAGCACCTAACAGCGGCGACAGACATCGGCGTTTGCTATTTGTCTCGTGGCGGATCCGGCTTCGCATTACCGGGAAGACTGTACGTTACTTTGCCCTTCTCATCCAGGAAATCCAGACGGGGAATTCCCGCGGCATCAACCATCATGTTGATGCGCGCGTTTCCCCTGGCGTCGTACAAAGTAACTTTAGCTTCGCGCTCTTTGTTCTTGCCCACGAAGATCCGTGTGGGCGAGAAGTTCGCTTCATTCAGACTCTTGCGCGCAGCTTGCTTTTCCGGACCGTCAGCCATTTTTCTAATGGCTTCGCCTCGGGTTACAAACTCAGACTGGGGTGTCTCAGGACGGTCCCAAACCTTTAGTCCGACTTCACGGGTGCCGGAATGATCGTTGTAGATGAGACCGATGGCTTGCGACTGTTGATACTGATCCAGCGTGAAACCACCGTAAGCGCCATACCGGTCGCCCGCGCGCGCCTTCGCTCCGGAAGCAGCCCCAAAGACCAACCCGCCGCATTCATCTCCCTCTCCGTTGTAGAAAATCATGCCGGGCGGACGCTCAGTTTTAAATGCTTTTCCGTTCGTAATGGGGTCAGGCAGCCGATCGCTATTGGCGAGCACGGCCACCAGCTGGCCGTTTTTCTCAACCACGTTGAGCCGCTCGACGGTAAGCTCGTCAATTTTTTGCTTCGTCTGCGCAAAAGCAGAAAACGCGATCACGCCGAAGGCCAGCAACGAAACCACAACGTATGCCTCAAGAATGCGGATTCGCATTTCGATATGTCTCATAGACCTCTCCATGAATTTTAGAAAGAAGGTTTGAGTTAACCGTGGGCCGTCCGCGACGAACAGCAGCCGGGAAATCAGTGCTGACCTTTACCGGACGCCCCGGGCCACAGCCATAGTGGCGCTTCACTGATGAGCGCAGCCAACAATTTGTAGCAAGCACTGAGTAAGTGGTCGTCCACCTCAAAAGGTTTCAACGGCAATTACATACTTGACCGACCAACAGTGCGCGGAGCGCACGATGGCATAAAGCCTGGGGTGGAGTCCCGATTCATCGGGACGGAACCCCAGGTCACCGATCAA
>Ga0126383_10000839_pt1 | contig 17965 bp, 11 predicted proteins | sample PanSoiMetPlot_35_FD_96882 | JGI IMG/M metagenome (GOLD analysis project Ga0126383, IMG submission 96882) | Tropical forest soil microbial communities from Panama - MetaG Plot_35 | ecosystem: Environmental > Terrestrial > Soil > Tropical forest > Bulk soil | place: Panama | collected 2016-02-17
ATAACTTTTTCAGAAAGATGTGGTGACAAGATTCAAGCTTTCCGCCCGCAATCGGCCAAACGTCGTTTTCCTTCAGGAGTAGAAACTGACCATGGCTGCATCGTCCGTTTCGTTCACGTCCGGCTTAAACCAGGTGTGAATCAGGCAAGCCGGACACGCGTGAGGCAAACCGGTCAGACTTCGCCCCTGCCATTCTGTTCGACGCAAATTAAACGCTAATCTTACCATCGCGAGATCGCTGGTCTTTCATTTCTTCCCCGGGAACATCCTGGTCCGTCGCCATAATCGTTCGCGCGCGCATTTGCGCAGGTTCACTACCTGTTGCCGCGTTATGCCGAGTGACTCGGCAATCGCGCCGTCTGCCAGAGGCAACTGATTCCACAAGGCCGCGAGCTTCTCTGCCGGCATCGAGAGTGTCTCGGCGATCTGGCGGATCGAGGCAATTTGTATCAGCGGAAGCAGCGCCAACACTGCGCGCCCACTGGAATCCCTGAGACTCATCAACAGCGCCACGCGCTGGCGTAGCGGCAACTCGCGAATCTCGGCCCAGAGTTTTTCGAGTTGACTGCGCTGGTCCATCCTGGCGTCAAGCTGTTCGTCCTCACTTGAATGCTCATCGTCATGGATGGCCGCTGCCGGAACATCGCTAATCCCCCACAGGTCGGCCATTAAAGAGACCAGGTCATCCAAACACACCGGTCCACCGGCGCCTTCACAGATCGCCGCGAGCTGATCCGGCGATCTTGAATTCCGATTTGGGTTGATCGGCAGTTGGGCCTCGCCGGCCCGCTGTCGCAGTTCGGACCGGCTCACGGCGGGCGGCCTGTCTCTCCAAACCGCCAGACCACACACCAGATGTCCGTCCTCGCCGTCCCAAACGGCCAGACCCGCACTATGCGTGAGCAGGTAGCGAAGCTGATTCTTGAGGCTGTAACGGCGCGGGTATTTTCTGCGCAAGTGTCCGTCGCAGGCGTGATACGCCGTTACGGCCACGTAACCACGAAAGTTGGCTATCCCTTTTTCGTCGGCGTTTGTCTGCAGGCGTCGCAGCCGTTGCACCAGGCTGAGGGTGATCTCGTTGAGCAGGTCGGTCGCTTCGTCCTCGGAGATGTCGCTACCGGCAGCACTGCCGACTCTCAGCTTGGCGCGCACGACCTGGCGAATGATTGGCTGGGCCCGTTCGCAGATCAGCTGCTCTAAAGCTGCGGCCTCGTCTGCTTCACTCCTGGCTTGCAAATAGGGAGACAGCACCGCATCGATCTGTGCCGTTGATTCAATCTTGTCCATCACCTTCATCAACGCCAACCGGCCGTGATGCCAAAGATTTAGAATCCGTCGCCGATGACGACAAACCCGGCCCAGAAGAAAGGATGTTGATAACGTTTGTCCCGGAGCAACTGCAACTGAGCTCGCCGCAAGCTTTCGGCTTTTGAGATCACCGCGGGACTGTTTCCGGATGTCTTGAGGTTTCGATGAAACTGCAGCATCAACTCGGTGGTGCTGGCCGACTCTACGCTCCACTGGCTGACGACCGTGGTCGGACTGCCCGCCACAAAGAACGCCCATGACAGACCAATCACTCCTTCTCCGGCGCCAATCCGGCCGCGGGCCGTGTCACAGGCCGACAACACCACCATATCGGCATTGAGATTGAGATTCATGATCTCCCACGCTTCCAACAGGCCATCCTCTTGCGGGTCGCCCGCCGGCTGAAGCAGGTTAGAGAGAACCACGTGCGAATACATTGGATTGGCGTTATTCAGTATGCCGTGGGTAGCGAGTTGCAGGATGCGGTACTGCCCGGCTTCCGCTTTAACGCGGTCTTCGCGTGCTTCGGCCCCGATGTAGACCTTGCTTTGCGCCGCGCCATAAAGTTGTCCTAATGCTTTTACCTGGCGCTCCGCCTCAGGCAGCGGCTCAAGCTGCTCATCCATCAGCACGCGCCTGGTCCGTTCAACGGTTTGCTTTCCCAGTGAGGGATTGCCCACGGCCAGCAGGGCCGGCGACCTGTTAGCGTTCGTCTGGTGCTTCTTTATCATTTCATGCAACACAGTCAACGATGGCGCGTACGAGATCGCATAGTCTTCGATCAAATAGCGATTGGCGGCCGGCGCCAATGCCTGAAATGGCACTTCCCACAAGACATCATCAGGCACAATCACCAGCATAGTCTTGTCTTTTAATTGGGCCTGGGCGGGCTTGATCAGCAGGTTGTACAATTCGCTTGCGACCTCGCGGTAATCAAGATCGTGATTGGCCAGCCGCCGGCGAAAAGCCTCTGTGCGGTCAGCCAGTTGTTGGCGCTTGAGGGGCACTGTATAGGCATCGAGCCTGGTAGTTTCACTATTTCCGGCCGCGCTCTTGGTCAACACGAATAAATGGACGTTGTCGTCAGTGACCGCATATTCCAGGAGCGCGGTTTTTCCATTCGCCACGAGCGCCCCCGCTTGTTCGATATTTAACGGCTGGGCCTGACCGCGTTGTACTTTCAGTTCGGGATGTGAGGCATAGAGATTCGTCTGAAATGCTTCCTGGTCAACTCTCGCTTTTTCCAATTGCGCGTTGAGGTCGGCGAGCCGCGTCTGGCTGGGCTTTGCAGCCGCGTTCTCGCGAGACACCTGGTTGTTGAGTGAAACAAGTTCACCTATTAGCTTTCGCTCCTGCTCCCGCTCAGCCGGACTCATCGCTTTAGTGATGTTGACCCGGTCGCCGCGCAGCACGTCCAGGAGTACGCGGCCCTTGGCGCGCTCGGCGTAAGAGAGCGCCTCGGACAGGTTGCCTTGAGCGACCAGTAGGTCAACCATCTCATAGTAGGGTGACACCATTCCCTCAAAAAGACGCTGCCGATCGAGTTCACCGCCGGCGGCATTTGAACGTAGCTTCTCGATCGTGGCGATGGCTTCCTCGAAGGCTTGTTTTGCTTTATCGGGTTGACCGAGATGACGCAGCGCGTCGCCGGTCGCGTCCAGCGAAACCCGGAGCATATCAAGCTGGCCCATACGCCTGGCCAAAACTGCTGCGCGGTCGGCAAACTTTAGCGCGTCCGCGTAATTGCCTTGCTTGGCGCGGACACTGGCGAGGTTGGTCAACGCATTCACGATCCCCTCATTGTTGCCGGCTTCCTCGTGGACCTTAAGGACGTTTTGGTAGTTCTCTTCAGCCTGCGAATACTTCCCCTCCAATTCGTAAACCACTCCGATGTTGTTGAGCGTGTTGGCGGTGCCGATCTTGTCTTTCAAAGACTCCTTCAAGGCGAGGCTGCGGCGGTAGTAGTCAAGCGCGGCGTCGTACTCCGCGAGGTCTTTTTTTAACAAACCGATATTGTTCAGGGTTTGGGCGACCTCGATTTTGGTTCCGAACTCTTCTCGCAATTTCAAACTCTTCTGGTAGTACTCGAGCGCCTCGCCGTAGTTGCGCTGCGCGTCGTAGATTACTGCCAGGTTGTTGAGCGTCTCGCCCACCCCTTGCTTATCTTCGATTGTCTCGCGGATGGCCAGGCTCTTCTCGTAGTATTCCACTGCCAGACTGTAATCGCCTTCCTCGTCATAGGTGATACCCATGTTGTTAAGGGTGTTGCCCATTCCCCGTTTATCTCCAACCGCTTCTTTGAGCGCCAGACTCTGGCGGTAAGCGTCCAGCGCTGGTCCGTAATCCCCACGGGAATAATAAACAAACCCCACATTCCCCAGGGTTTGGCCGATACCGAGCTTGTCATTAAGGCTCCGCCGCAGCGTGAGGCTCTTGTCGTAGTATTCCAGCGCCAGCGCGTATTCGCCGCGCCGGTTGTGGATGTTGCCGATGACATTATCAGAGAGAGCGATGCCGGGCTTGTCTCCGTTCCCTTCGAAGACCGTCAGCGCCAGGGCACAGACTGAGAGTGCCTGATCAAAGCTTTCGTCCCGCGCCAGACGGGCGCTCTCCTTCACCAGATCGCGCGCCAGTTCAGAGGTCAGGAGATCTTTTTCCGTCGCCAGCAGCGATCCTCGCTCGGCCTCGCTATTTGCGGCGGCCACCTGCTCGGCAAGCTCCTGCTCCGCGGCGACTTCACCACGAATCATCCACGCGCCATTCTCCATGACCAGGTGGACCACCCGATGCATATGCCCAAGGCCGTCAGCCGGCTTACCCGTTTTTGCGTCCAGCGCTTCTATTTCAACCTCAATGCGAGCGCTCGCCTGATCGCCGGCCACGATCACCTTTCGCACCGTGAGATTCCTGACTTCGATCTTATCGTTAGCGGCGAAAAGCTGTTCCAGCTTCTCTTTTCTTGAATCCGGGTCAGGCGCTTTGCTGCTCCAAAGCTTTAACAGATCCGGGAGATCCTTCCTGGCAAAGCAATCGAAGTAACGGCTAATGACTGCCCGCACCGTGGGGTCGTCTGGGGCAGGCTCCTGAATTGCAGCCAAAGCTCTCGGCTTTGCGAAACCGCAGATCGTCACTGACAGGCTTAGAAAAACGAAAAGAAAGCGAAGGCGACTGACGTGGAACATAGGGGTCCCTCAGATAATCTCGCGCCGGGAACTTTACTAGCTGAGATACCCAGCCGGTCAGACGCAAAACCAGACCGGGAAACCCGAGGCTGAGATGGTATTGCGGAAAGCCTCAGAAGGCAACGAATTTCCCGGAGCAGGCGCCTCGTTGTGAAAAAAGTATTTCTCAGTAAGAGGTTCAGTCAGCTGCGCAGCGCGGCGGTGAGGGGTAACACGAGTCTGCGAACCCTCGCGCCTGGATGCCGGCTCCGCCGCTCTATTTGCGGAAAAGCTCTGCTTTCCCGATCAGCGCTAAATAATCGCTCGCGGCCATGCCGCCGGCGGCGTAGCCGCGTTAGTACGGGCAAACTATCCGGCGAAGCGAAGCTTCGCCGCAAATAGAGCGGCAGAGCCACACGCATTACACTCGCACACTTAGTTCGCACACTTTCAACGTTCGCAACACTTCCACTTCGCAACACTTTACCCTCGCACACTTCAAGACTCGCAGACTTCGTTCTGACTCTGCGCCTCATTTTTTGAGCAAGGCCGCACCCGCCAGAATTTTTTCGACTGCGTGGTAATAAGCCTCTCCCTTTTCATCGTTCATTCGTGGAAGCAGAGAGCACGGACGCCCGTTGGGCCCAATGATTCACGGCCCGAGACGTCTGTGCCTCCTGCAAGCAACAGGACACTTACCCAAGTTGAGGTCAACGGATGTTCCTTAACGGATTTGTCGATCGCCGGATCGAGGCTGCGACGCTTCATTTCACAAGAAAGGCTGCCAGGCGCCGAGGTCTGATTGTTTGGTTACCGCTGATCATTCTTCTTTTCTGCACAGCTTCGGTGCTGGCGCAGCGACACACACCTCAGACGATTGTCAGCACGCGGTCGGGACTGGTTCAGGGCGTCGTTCAGGGACAGCTGCGCGCCTTTCGGGGAATCCCTTATGCCGCGCCGCCAATCGGCAATCTGCGCTGGCGACCGCCGGCCCCGGTTGTTCCCTGGGACGGCGTCCGCGATGCCTCCACGTTCGGCCCCTTGTGCCCTCAATTCGACGCTTCGGGCCGGCTTCGCGGGAGCGAGGACTGCCTGACTCTGAATATCTTTACCGCAGCTTCCAGGCAGACCCATCACGAGCCGGTGATGGTTTTCTTCCACGGCGGCGGCAACGCTCGGGGCTCAGGCTCGCAGCCTTCGTTCGATAACCCTTTGCTCGCAACTCGGGGCGCGATCGTGGTGACAGCCGAATATCGGCTCGGCATCCTGGGCCAGTTTGTTCATCCCGCGCTGCGCGCCGAAAACGGCGGCACCTCCGGCAACTATCTGCTGATGGACATGATTGCCGCCCTGCGCTGGGTCCGGGACAACATCGACGCTTTTGGGGGCGACCCCGATCGCGTGATGGTCTTTGGCCAGTCAGCCGGGAGTTACGAGACCGAGGCGTTGCTGGCTTCACCGGCGGCGCAGGGTCTCTTCGCGACCGCGGGCATGGAAAGCGGATCGATTCCGAGCGGCCAGTCGATGAGCCAGGATGACATGCAAGCCGCCCACGCGCCGCTGGCCGCGCGGGTCGGCTGCGACGGCGCCCCTGACGTGCTCGCCTGCCTGCGCGCGGTGCCCGCGCTTACGCTGGTGACGAATCAAGCCGGCCTTCCGTTCAACCTGACGATTGAGCCTGACGTCCTGCCCGTCGATCCGTTCGACATGATTGCGCAGAGCGGGTTGCCGGCGCCGCTGCTCATCGGCAGTAATAGCGCCGAGAACTCGTCCGCCCCGGATCTGAATAATCCTCTCGATGCCGCCGGTTATGAAGCCAGGATTCGCGCGTATTTTGATCCGATTGGTCCGGGCATCTCTGATCAGGTGTTGGCGCTCTACCCGGTAACGAATTATCCCACGCCCTGGGATGCACTGATCGACATGGGCAGCGACTATGACGTCACTTGCGAAACCCGGAGCTTCGCCATGGCCGCAGCCCGATCGCGCCAACAGCCGGTGTGGCGATATTTGTTTACCCATCGGTTTGAAAACGATCCGGGCCTGAGCATTCTCGGCCCGTTTCATCGCGCCGAGCTGTTCTTCGTGTTTGGCACTTTGCCCGTGGCCACGGACTCAGACACGGCGTATGTGCCGACCGATGCCGAGATAGCCCTCTCGAATCGGATGATGGATTACTGGGTGCACTTCGCGGCTCATGGGAATCCGAACGGACTCGGCCCGGTCCACTGGCGCCGTTACAACGATGAGAGCGAGCCAATCCTGGAATTGGACGACCCACCCCGGCGCCTGTCGGGCTATCACGTCGCGCAATGTAACTACCTTCAAACATTACCGCAGCCCTAAAGCGTTACAGAACCGCGAGCGGTAGCGAGCGGAACAAAGAGATGGCTTTATAAGGTCCGAGGCTTTGGGATTCAATGAATGGAAGGGGCTTTATTAATCCGCTCGCTACCGCTCGCGGTTCTGTAACCTGGCGCGGCGAGATGAAGAGATGAACTTAGAAGGTCCGAGGCTTTGAGATTCAATGAATGGAAGGGGCTTTATTAATCCGCTCGCTACCGCTCGCGGTTCTGTAACCTGGCGCGGCGAGATGAAGAGATGAACTTAGATGGTCCGAGGCTTTGAGATTCAATGAATGGAAGGGGCTTTATTAATCCGCTCGCTACCGCTCGCGGTTCTGTAACTGGCGCGGCGAGATGAAGAGATGAACTTAGATGGTCCGAGGTTTTTGGATTCAATGAATGGAAGTGGCTTTATTAATCCGCTCGCTACCGCTCGCGGTTCTGTAACTGGCGCGGCGAGATGAAGAGATGAACTTAGAAGGTCCGAGGCTTTGGGAATCAATGAATGGAACTAGCTTTCTTAATCCGCTCGCTACCGCTCGCGGTTCTGTAACCTGGTCGCTTCGGGCCAACGACTTAGCTTTTTAAGGAGAGGACAAATGAAAAAGCTCAGACTGATACACTTCGCGTTTTTGATTTTGGTTGTTTTCAATTTCCAGACCGCCTCGGCGCAGTTTCCGAAAATCCCGAAGATCTCAAATCCGAGCCAGCCAAAACCGCAACCAACTCAAACTGATAGTGCGCAGCCAACGACCGGCAGCGACAGCAAATCGGATAACGCGACCAAATCGGTCCCGACTGAAGCAGCTATCAATAAACCTTCGATTCAGATCACCTTGAGGACGCACCGGCAGTACTACCGCAATGGCCAGGCGGATGAAGAGACCTGGAGCTGGTCACCGCGGATCACATACCGGGTCATTGGCCCAATCCCGGCCGGCGGCCAGCTCGCAGTCGAATTCACTTTGCCGAGCGGCAAGCCCTGGCTGACTTTTAACTGCGACACAAAAGAAACCAAGGCGGGTTTCTGGTGGGAGACCGAATGCGGGGTCAACAGCGCCGACGTGAAGGACGAACAAGCCTCGACTGAGACCGGCGAGGCCGGCTTCAAGATCACCCTGAAGAACGAACTCGAGGGAACCAACAAGACTCTCTTTGCCGGCAAGTTTGACGTAGAGAAGTTTCACGTGGGCGTGGTCGATCTTCCCAAGTTCAAGAACAACTTCTCTTACTATGTGAACTACGATTGGAATCTGCCCATCGGTTACATCTATGGTTACGACAACATGGATGCCAAGGTTGGCTATCCGTCGTCTGAGACCGAAGCCCGGTTCAGTTTCGTGGCCTGGTTCAAGGGCGATCCCAAGAACATCGATTACGGCCAGTATGTCGCTTATCTCTACTACCAGGGTAAGGTGGTAGCCGATAGCGCCGGCGGCGATAAATTCGGGAGCACCGGCTGTCAGATTACCAACGCAGCTTCCTATGAATCGCCCAACACCTACTGCCGGCGGAGATTTACCGTCAACGCCACGGTCTGGGACAAACAGCCGCAATATCACACGCAGGACTTCCCGATGTACAAAAATCCGGGCGAGTACGAAATCAAAGTGCTGGAGAACGGCAAGCTGGCGCGCACCGCAAAGTTCACCATGGGACCCAACGGCCGCCTGGTGGAAACCGGCATCGGACCGCAAAACAACCTGGGAACGGGCCGCATCGTGGTGCCGGTGCAAGTCCTCGGCGATCAGGATGGGCAGTGGAACCGGAATGCTTACAAGACCAATGCCTTTTTCATGAATCCATTAAGCGGTTTCAATGTGCCGTAATCAAGATGGCAGGGCGTCCGTTACAGAACCGCGAGCGGTAGCGAACGGATGCAGGAAGCTACTCCATTCATGATTTCCCAAAGTCATCTTGGCTAAACGTCTTGGACGGTAGGCGGCCACTACCCGAAGAGAGACCTCGCGAGGCACAACCTGTCACTTTTCACAGTATGCTTTTATGCCTTTCAAACTATAGTCAAACTCCGAAGCAAGCCCACGATCCCGGAATCTATGTGAGTTGAAGACCGAGAAAACAGGCGAATCAAAACCAGGCGCGCGCGAAGGCAGAAGCTATCCTCTCGGGGCCAGCGTCAGCCCGGACGGAGTGAACTTCAGCCTCTATTCAAGACCGGCCTCGGGAGTTGAGTTACTGCTCTTCGATCGGCACGATGACCCTCGACCCTCAAGTACAATCCTAGTCACCAACCGGGACTATCATTACTGGCACACATTCGTTCCGGGAATATCAGCCGGACAGATATACGCCTACCGCGTTCAGGGAGAATTCGATCCGTCGAGAGGGTTGCGCTTCGATCCGGACAAGGTCCTGCTGGATCCCTACGGACGATGCGTGGTGGTGCCGGAAGACTACGAGCGCGCAGCCGCTTCGGCGCCGGGTGATAACTCACGAACGGCGATGAAAAACGTCGTGATTGATCCAAAGGAGTATGACTGGCAAGGAGACACGCCGCTAAATACGCCTTCGGCCCGGACCATCATCTACGAAATGCATGTGCGCGGTTTCACCCGCCACTCAAGCTCAGGCGTTGCCGAGAGCAACCGTGGGACCTACGCCGGCGTCATCGAGAAGATTCCTTACCTGAAAAGCCTGGGCATTACGGCAGTTGAATTACTTCCGATCTTTCAATTCGACGCCACGGATTGTCCTGCGGGACTGGTCAACTATTGGGGCTATCAGCCGGTGAGCTACTTTGCCCCGCACCGCGCATATAGTTCTCGCCCTGACCCTGGCGGACCCGTAGATGAGTTCCGCGACATGGTCAAGGCCCTGCATCGAGCCGGCATTGAAGTGATTCTTGATGTTGTCTACAACCACACCGCCGAAGGAGACGAGCGCGGGCCCACGCTCTGTTTCCGCGGGATTGACAACCAAACCTACTACACTCTGACCAAGGATCAATCCGGATACGCGAACTACTCCGGCTGTGGGAACACTCTCAACGCGAACCACCCAATCGTGCGTCGCTTGATACTCGACAGTCTCAGGTATTGGGTCCGGGAGATGCACGTCGACGGATTCCGTTTTGATCTGGCGTCAATACTCGCGCGCGATTCCACGGGCGAGCCATTGCCAAACCCGCCCGTGCTGTGGGACATCGAGTCAGATCCGGTGCTGGCGGGAACCAAGCTGATCGCCGAGGCCTGGGACGCAGCCGGTCTCTATCAAGTTGGCAGTTTCATCGGCGACAGCTGGAAGGAATGGAATGGGCGATTCCGTGATGACGTGCGCAGTTTTTTCCGTGGCGAGCCGGATTCAGTCGGACGCTTCGCCGATCGTTTGCTCGGCAGTCCGGCCATTTATGCCCACGAAGGGCGGGAAGCTGAGCAGAGCATCAACTTCATCACCTGTCATGACGGCTTCACCCTGAATGATCTGGTGTCCTATGAGCGCAAGCACAATGAGGAAAACCGTGAAGCGAACCGCGACGGCACGAATGATAATCAGAGTTGGAACTGTGGCGTGGAAGGTCCTACCGATGATCCGTCAATCGAGCGGCTCAGGAACCGGCAGGTGAAGAATTTCCTTACGGTGACGATTCTGTCGCTGGGCATTCCGATGGTCCTCATGGGTGACGAGATGCGGCGCACCCAAAACGGAAACAATAACGCCTACTGCCTGGACAATGAAGACACCTGGCTGGACTGGAATCTGCTGGCGAAACATGCCGATGTGCATCGCTTCGTGACCTTGCTGAATGCGAAACGGTTGTTGCGCGATCTCGAAGCCGAACACCGGCGCCTTTCGTTGAATGAGCTGTTACGCGCGGCGCACATCACCTGGCATGGCATAAAATTGAACCAGCCAGACTGGCAGAGTGACTCCCACAGCATCGCCCTATCAGCGGAGTCAAAAAACGAAAAGCTGAAAATTCACCTGATGGTAAACGCCTACTGGGAACCGTTGAATTTCGAATTGCCGCCAGGTAACGGAAGCGACAATTTCTGGCGGCGCTGGGTGGATACGTCTTTGGATTCTCCAAACGACATTGTCGCCTGGGAATCAGCGCCGGCAGTTAACGCATTCACCTATGAAGCGAAGGCGCATTCGGTGGTGGTGTTGTATGCCGATCTTCGCGAGTAGTGCAGCGCCTCTGCCGCTGCCCGCGGCGTCAACGCTTGCCTGCCGCATCTCTATTTCTCAAATACCGGAATCCAGGTTCTGTCCGGGTTGAAGCGATCAATTCCCTTGGCGATTTCCAGTGTGTTTGGGCCGAGGTCCTTTTGATAGACGACCCCGTCCTGGCTCACGATGAAGGTCTTGACGCCGGTGACGCGATACTGGGCCGGGGCCGCGATCAGCGCAAACCCGCCGATCATCACGTCTTGTACTACATAATCCAGCTCGCCCAACGGCGCTGCGGGTCCCTGGCCCTTGAGCACCTGAAAGAAATAACCATGGTAGGGTTCAGTGCGACTGGTGTAGCCCCGCGCGATAGCCTTGGCGATGTTTTCTCCGATCGGACCAGCCCAGGTCCCATCCCCGTTTTGCCAGGCCAGGCCGTCCTGCTTGCCGGAGGTGCTGATGATTCGCTGAGCGTATTGATTGACCCCGGACTCGCCATGCTTGGTCAATGCATATTCATGTTGGGCTTCGACATAACCCCGGCAGATTTCGATGGCATCAAGCTCATTCCGGCCGACGCGCCGGGCCAGAATTTCCCGGCGACCGGCAGCGCCGTCGAAGTACCACTTACCCCCAATCTTCACCAGCGGCACCGGGAAGGGCCAGTCATCATTTCCAACGTTCAGAATCATGTGTCCCGGACGCCTTGGTTCGGGCGCTAAAGACTGTTTCGTATGGGCCTGGGCGGCAAACTCGATCGCCATCTCGCGATCACGGGCTGGTTCACCGGTATTGATGATGTCGTTACTGCTCGGGCCAAGAATTGCCCCCAGCGCTTTGGTGTCGAACTGAGCGGCGGCGTCGATCAAGGCATTCGCTGCCTCCTGAGCGGTAGCGAATCCAGTTCCATGTGACGCATCCTGAGCCGTTGCCGGCGCGCTATTCATTAACAAGAAACCGGAGAACGCGAGTAAGCCGATCGTCCAGAGTGAGGTTCGGTGCGTTAGTCTTGAGATTATCCATTTCATGTGCAGTCTTCTCCTTGTTAACTGAATTGCTACCTCCGGCGACCACCACCACCGCCGCGACCGCCACCGCCACCACGAGCGCCGCCGCCGAAACCTCCGCCACGGCTGCCGCCAAGTCCTCCTCCGCTGCGGCTGGAGCTACCGCGACCCAGACTGGATCCCCCGCGATTGCTACTGCTACTCGTGCCATTGCGGTTGAAGCCGCCGAAGGCGCCCCGATCTACTGAGCCGTTCCCCAGGTTGCGGCTGCCGATACTATCCCTGCTTCCCAGACCACCACGATTACCTATGCCGCTATTTCCCAGGCCGCCACGATTACCGAGCCCGCCGCTGTTCCCGACACCGCCGGGACGCGTCGTGCTCCCCAGGTTGCCACCCTGTCTCCCAATTTGATTTCGCGCGCCTCTCTGGCGATTACCCAAAGAGTCGCCCCGGGTCGTGCCGCCGAACCGGTCTGCGGTCGCCCGGTCTTTGTATGGCGCACCACCGCGATGTGACGGGTCGTGTTGCCACCGGTCGCCGCCGCCAAGCGGATTGACCTGATTGCGACCTCCGAGGCCACCACGGTTGCCATCGCCGAGCCCGCCACGATTGCCAAGGCCGCCACGATCACCGAGCCCGCCACGATCACCGAGCCCTCCACGATCACCGACACCTCCACGATTGCCACCGAGAGGATTCACCTGATTACGGTTGCCGAAGTTTGAATTGCGAGTGAAGTTGTTGTTGCGGTTAATGTTGATATCACCGCCGCCCCAGCCGCAGCCCCAACCCCAACCACCACCCCAGAAGAAGCCCATGGTCACCCCCACGCCAAACGCAATCGCGGCCGCGGCGTACGGCGCGGCGTAATAGGGTGGGTACCAGATTGAGGGATAGGGATAAATGGGCGGGCCATAGACGTAGACCGGATCGTAGGACGGAACATAGATGACTTCCGGATTTGCCTGTTCGATGACTATTACTTCCCTGCTCTCGACCGTCTGTACCTCTACCTTCTGTTGCTGGTTTGACTGGAGCGCGCCCTTGTCTTTGGCCTTCTGGCGCATTCGCTGGACCGCATCCATCACATCGCTCTGTTGGGCCAGAAAGGCATTGCCCAAATCGGTGGTCCACTGAATGTCATCAGCCAGGCGTTTCACGACGTCGGGCAGCGCGGCCATTGCCTGGATGCTCGGATCCCAGGGCTGCTTCTTGACCCCTTCGGCCAGCTTCTGTTGATCGCCGGCCAGATTCTGATTCTTATCCAACCATTGTTGCAGCTGGATCACCTCCAGCGGATAAGTTGAAGCTACCAATGTCTGGCTGAGGAGGTGGTCGGGGTAAAGCGCGAGCGGGGCCACCAGAGAATCAAGCTGATCCGGGGGAATCTTGGCGGCGGCTTCCTGCGGAACCCGCGTCGACGCCGACCAACCGAAGACCAACTGATTACCCGGCAAGAGCAACATCGCGCAGCCGAGTGCTATCAGGTGCCGAAATGCTTTTCGTTTACCGTGACGCCGGCTGATTTTCAAACTCATTTCAGAGCCTCCGTGTTTTGACGCCGGCGCTGCTCCAGAGTATTCGAATTTTCGAAACCCAACGGCGAATTGGATCAGCGCCGGCTAAGGTGAATTGCGTGTTTACTGATTGCTTCGCGTTTGCCGCATGGTCGGTTCGACTACCCGCACTACGGGTAAGACGCTCCCTGGGCTCTTTAGAATAGTTTGGTTAGGTAAACTCGTACCCTGTCAGAAATTACAGGGGTAAGGGCGTGACTGAAAAAGGTATTTGCTAAGTGATTCCCGACGGCGCGTCAGCAACCCGGAGCGGTAGCGAGGGGATCAATGCGGCCGTATCGCTACTGTGAGATTCCTCCTGATCCCGTCGCTACCGCTCCGGGTACTGACCCGATATAGATGATCGCAGGAAGTTATCCTCCATTCCGCCCGTGACTCTGTCTCGCGTACCTAATCCGATGCGCGTGCAACGACGAGGATTTTGAATGAGCCTGGAATCATTTTAGGCCGGCCCGTCGCCCCGGGCTTGACCTCCTCATAATCCGCAGTCGGCAAATAGATCTTATGGGTGCTCGCGTCTATTCCCATGGTCCCCGCCCCGGCGCCGGTCTTCACGGTTTGCGCAATCGCAAATTTTCCCGGACTGGTTTCACTGACTACCGCGAGCGAGCCATCCCGGCAGCTCGCGAATGCCTGGCCGTTATCCATTTTCGTGGCGTCGACGCCCGCGCCAATTGGCAAGTCAGCGAGCACCTTGCCGTCGTCGATACTCATCACAATAACCTTCTGTGGCTTGCGGCAGCCGATGAAGAGCCGTCGCTTTTTCGTGTCGATGGTCATTCCCACCGGAGAACCGCCCGGCGCAACCGGCCAACGCGAGACGACCTTGCGCGCTTTGATATCGACCACCACCACTTCATTCTTGTCCACCAGGTTGACGTAGACTTTGCCCGCTCCATCCGAAGCCAGGAACTCCGGCTTGCCGCCGAGCGCGATCGGATCATCGATCTTTCCGCCTGCCGGATTTATGTCCGGCTTCAGGGTCATAAGTGTCCCGCCGTCACCTGACACAAACAGCACCTGGCCGCTTGATGGATCAAAAATTATCCCATCCGTATCCGGTTGCGCGGCGATGGTTCCAATAACGGCATAAGTTTTCAGGTCGAAGATTACGACCGCGCCGTCTCCGCCGCCGTCACTAATAAAGCCGCGGTTAACACCTGGCGCCAGCGCGACGCCATGCGCGCCTTTTTGCCCGGGAATATCACCGAGCGTCTTACCTGATTCCGCGTCGATCACCATCGTATGCGTGCTGCGCGGAACAAATAGACGATGTGTCGACGAGTCAACGGTGAAATAGTCCCAGCCGCCCTGACCGCCGATCTGAAATGTCTTTAAGACCTTCCAGTCAGTCTGGGCGTAACAGGGTAGAACGCTGAGAAATAAAACGACTCCCAGGGTGGCGACAACTAATCTGGCTTTTTTTTGGATTCTCATGGCTTCAACCTTTGTTTAGCGACCGTCCGCTTCGAATTAGTTTGAGCTTACGAGGTTCGCGCTATTCGGGATGGGCCAGCTTCTCGCCATTCGGCCCGACCTGAATTTCTGAACGCTTCGCACCTGTCTTGATATGCGCCTCATACGCAACCAGCTTTCCGTTCTTGGATAGAGATTCTATCTTACCGATCGTTCCGGCGCCCGCTTTCTTTTTTAGCGCTTCCTGAACAGCGGCCGGCAACGAATCTATGGTGACTTCTTCCTCTACTTCGACAATGTTGCCGTTCTTGTCCATCGAGATGTCTTTCGAGCGTCCGTTGATCTCGAGTTCCGCTTCATAGAGGCGCTTGCCCTTTTCCATTTCAGTGGCGAAGCCCTTGATCGTGGCGCCCTGACTTTCTGCCGCCACCGTCTTCTCGACCGCAGGTGGCAGTTGCTCTCTGGTAAGCTTTCGTTCCTGGGCGTAAGCGGTCGCTGTCACTGCCAGCGCCATTAATGTGCACACGAGCGCACTTCTCATCATTGCTTTGATCACTTGTCCTCTCCTCTTGTGTGAATGACTATCTGAGGCGGATGCTCTTCCGTCATCAACCTCTGGTTTACTTCCTGTAGCGTCAGTCCCGTTGGCGGTTCGCCGTATTGCTGCAACCAATGCAGCGTCTCGATAATCCGGCGTTCGGCCTTGAAATCGTTCTCAGCCCGCTCCAATTCAAGCATCGCCCCCAGCGTGGTCAACGCGGCGTCTCTCACGAATTGATTGTCTTTCGCCAGCGCGGTGCTGAGAGTACCGATCAATTCTGAATATTGACTACTTAGCGCGGCCGGCCGGGCAAACAGCCGATCGACCGTCGCCTGGGCCAATTGTGAAGCTACTAAGGCTTCGTGGTCCTTAACCAGTTCGCGCCGGACTAACACCACCATGCGCGTCTGAATAGCATCAGCATACGCCCTGACCTCGCGGAAATGTTCAAGCCGCTGCTTTCGTTTTCCCCAACGGAACATAAACGCGTGCCACGGACTTGTTCGTCCCCCTCAGAATTTCATCTGCCAGAGGGCTTAAACGGTCGTGAAAGACGATCTTGCGCGGAAACACATTAGAAAATCCTGAAAGCTGCGCCTCACGACGCGGGTTTCTCATGACTTTCTAAGAGCTTTTCAGGCTAATATTTCATCATGCGTTTGCTCCTGGTCGAAGACGAGAAGAAGCTGGCGGCTTTTATTAAAAAGGGCCTGGAGAAGAAATGCGGCCACGCGGTTGATGTGGTATATGACGGGCATGAAGGCTGCTTTTATGGCGGCGCGGTTGAATATGACCTGATTATTCTGGACATCATGCTGCCTCGCAAAGACGGGCTCACGGTTTTGCGAGAGCTCCGCGGAGTCGGCGTCAAGAGCCCCATCCTGATGCTGACCGCTAAAGGCACAATTGAGAGCAAGGTGGAAGGCCTGGACAGCGGCTGCGATGACTACTTAACCAAGCCATTCGATCTCAGGGAATTGGTTTCAAGGGTCAATGCGCTATTGCGCAGAAACAGCGTTGACCAGAGCGTTGAACTTCAACTGGCAGATCTCGCGCTCGATCCAATAAAGCGCTTCGCGCGGCGCGGCGATCAAATCCTCAGTCTCACGTCCCGCGAGTTCAGCCTGTTGGAATACCTGATGCGCCGGAAAGGGCACGCGCTTTCACGAATGCAGATCATGGACCATGTGTGGTCCGGAGAGTTTGAAGGCACTTCCAACATCGTCGATGTCTACATCAAATATCTGCGCAGCAAGGTCGATCAACCGGGTATGACCAAGCTCATACATACTGTGTGGGGAGTGGGTTACCGCCTGGGCGAAAGCGACGAGGGATGATTACTTCTCTAAAAACTCGCATCACGGTTTGGTACATCTCACTCTCGACCTTAATCCTGGTGTGTCTCGGAGTCGCGCTTTATCTCATCATCTCACACAGCATGATGAATGAGCGTCGCGCGCTGATTGCTCAGGACCTCGAAAAAATACCTCACCTCGCCCAGCGTTACGGAAATCGCGGCGTAAACCGTTTGCTTGACGAGGCCCAGGAAGAGATTCCGCTAAAGCCGTCAGAAGAGTTCGTCCAAATCTTTGGCGCCAACGGTGAGAGCATAGCAACTTCGCAGAATCTGAAAGGCAAAGGCCTTCCGTTTCGCCCTGACCTGGCAAATAGCGCGCCTTCCCAATTCGCCACGGTGGCGATTTCAGGCGACGCCGCTCCGGCCCTGCTCGGCGCGACCAAAATCGACATAAACGGCCAGCCCTGCGTGGTCGTGGTCGCGGCTTCACTAGCTAATGTTCGCTCCATTCAAAGCCGATTAATGGCCACCCTGCTTTTATCGATTCCCGCGGCGATTCTCTTATCCATGGTCGGCGGTGCGCTGCTCGCCCGTCAGGCAATTGAGCCACTCGACCGGATGACCAGTACCGCCCAAAAAATCTCGGCCGATCGCATGAATGAGCGGATTCAACTGGAAGGGGCTGACATCGAGCTGAGACGCCTGGCGGAATCATTCAATGAAATGCTCGAGCGTCTGGATCAATCCTTCAAACAGATCCGCCAGTTCACCGCGGACGCCTCACATGAATTGCGCACGCCGGTCACCATTCTCATGGGAGAAACCGACCTCGCGCTAAACGGCCTGCTCGACTATGAGGAATGCCGGGCAGCGTTGAGCAGTCGCCGTGAAGAACTGCAACGCATGTCTCGGATCATTGATGACTTGCTGACGCTCTCGCAATTTGATCACAGCCAACAGATGCTACACCGCACGCCGCTGGACTTTTCCGACCTGGTAATCGAGGTTTGCGAGCAACAACGTAATCAGGCCAGATCCAAAGCCGTCGAGTTGGAATTGACCAGGACGGCGCCGGCGATGATGGAAGGTGATTCTTCGCGCCTGCGGCAAATGGTCCGAAATCTTCTGGACAATGCCATCAAGTACACTCCGGGCGGTGGTAAGGTGACGATCGAATTG
>Ga0126383_10000840_pt1 | contig 17962 bp, 11 predicted proteins | sample PanSoiMetPlot_35_FD_96882 | JGI IMG/M metagenome (GOLD analysis project Ga0126383, IMG submission 96882) | Tropical forest soil microbial communities from Panama - MetaG Plot_35 | ecosystem: Environmental > Terrestrial > Soil > Tropical forest > Bulk soil | place: Panama | collected 2016-02-17
GCTTCGCCATTGACCGTCAGCGCATTGGACCCATCCGCGCTCAGCTTGCGATTTTCCAGCGTCGTCTCAACTCCGGCGCTGTCGGTGCTGCTGATCCCGGAGCCGAGGGCCACAATCTCATCGTCGAGCATGAACCAGGATTTTCGAGCAGTGAGGGAGCTGCCATATGCCTTGAGCTCCATCCCCGAGACGCCGACGTCACCGAGGTCCGAGCCACCGACCCAATTCATCGGGCTGGCATAACTCTGGCCGCTGCAGCCCGAACGGCTGCGGGTGTCCACCGTAGTCCCTGGCATTCGGTACTGATTGACCGTCGGCCAGAAATCATCGCTGTACTGGCCTTGATCGAGATTGTACAAATAGGTCATTCCATCGCCGGTGTACCAGCCCTTCAGATTCTCCTGATTGATGCATTCGTAATTGTAGACCCGCGTCGACGACATGCTGAGCCCAAATCCGAAACCGGGCTGCAGGTGCACCACTCGATCCATCTTGGGGAACCGGCGATGGCCAATCAGCTCCCCGCGCGGGTCTACGGTCGGGTCTCCGACGATGTCCTTGCCGAGAGCGATCATGTTGATGGATGCGAACTCGAAGAAATTCCGGAAACCGTCGGCCTGGATCCAATACTTCACCATCCTCTTGTAGGCTGCGGCATCGCCGTCTGAGGCGGCCTGGGCAATGCGGATGATGGCCTGGATCGCCGCGTGCCCCGATGCATGATCTTGACTCCCCTTACGCGAGACCTCGCGCCCGCGCACCATGCTCATCATGCTGCCATCGAAGAGGAGCGGCTCGAAGGAGTCGTAGATCCAGAGAAACGCGTTCTGTGCGCTGGCGTCGGTGATCTGCCAGCTCGATCGGCTGAGCAGATACATCAGGTTGGCCAAATTGGTGAGCAGTGAGATCCCGTAGCCGCCGGTGTATGGATGTTTGCCGTGCTGAATGAATGAACCGTCTCGGTAAAAACCGTCGCCGCTGGTCACGTATTCGAAAACGCTGTCGCGCCGCGACGGAAGATCGCTCAACCCGTCCCGTGCCAATGCCAACTTTTCGGCGTCCTTGACCACCAGGCCGCGGATGGCGACCACAGTGCATTTCCAGACGCGGTTCGCAGCAGTGAGAGCGGGCGCCGGGGTGAAGCGCTCGATGGCGGCCATGTAACCATAAATCTGATCGCTGCTCAGCTGGTCGTAAAGCAGAACCGTGATGTCATTGAGGCTCAGGGGAGTGCCGATTTCCCAGTCCCACCAATTGTCGTATTCAGACAAGCCGGCGTTGTATCGGTTGCCGTTCATCCAATCCAGCGCGGAGATAAGGTCGGCGAGAAGCGCCGGGTCGCCCTCGAGGCTCGAGCCGTGCGTCGAGAATGCCAGCGCCATCGACCTCAGGCGATTGTAGCTGCTGGTGATATGACTGGAGACGGTCGTGCTCGCCAGATCGCTCCAAAGATAGGAGCGGTCGGGCGAGGTGCTCATCCTGCTCCAATTGCCGCGGGCCTCGCTGTCAATAGCGGCGATCCGATTGGCGATGTCTGGATCACTCGGATCGAACGAGGCGCCCCCGGTGAGCATGTCTTTCCATTTGGCACGCAGGTCGTCGAATTCGTCCGCCTGGGCCCGGGCAGAGGGAACAATCGCGATCGAGCCCAAGAACAAGGCGCAGAGCGTTCCAATCCTGGACGTTTTGTTACAAATCGGTCGCGATAAATGTTTCATTGTGGATCCAGTGAGAGTTACCTCGTCACGAGCCGATACACTTCGCTGCCAGCGAGGAGGAAAAGGCCGACGCCATAAGGTTGCGTGTCCGACTGCTGCGAGATTCCGGGCTCCCCGCTGGGAGGCTGAACCCAGCCGAGCTTCCCGTCCCCATCAACGGCTTGCACCAATGCATTCCAGCCATTGAACACAATCCCGCTGTACTGATCGGGATCCAGAATTCCTTGATTGATTCCCCACGCCAGCGCGTAGGTGAATCCAGCGGTGCCGCTCGTCTCTGGCCATGGATAATCGTCCGCGTCCGTGAGACAGGATGGCCAATAGCCATCCGGCTTCTGCAGAGCGGCGAGGCGCTGTGCCATAGCCTGCAGAAGGCCCACGAATCGCGGACGATCCGGATAATCGCTGGGAAGGTATTGCAGCACGCGAACGATGCCGGCGATCACCCAGGCGTTGCCGCGCGACCAAAACATCTTTTCGCCGTTTGGGCATTGGCGATCGAAATAGGAGGAGTCTCGGGAGAACAGGCTCTCCGACGGATCAAACAAAAAATCTGTCGTGTCCCACCACATGGTGCTCATGGTGTCGAAATAGGCGGGGCTGCCTGTGACGGCGCCGAGTCGCGCAAACACCGGCGGGGCCATGAACAACGCATCGCACCACCACCAATCCACCCGACCGAGGTGTGGATCCGCCACCATCGCATCCAATCTCTGCTGCGTCGCGCCAATCCGCTCGGGCTGAGGATCGAGTTGGTACAACTCTAGATAGGTCTGACCGGCGCACTGATTGTCGGCATCCCGCGCGCCCGGACCGAGCATCCAGCCATTGGCCGCGGCCCAGCTGGTGGCGCGATCGGCATATCCGCCGTCTCCGGTGGTCTGAAACGACGCCATCAGGCCGGCCCAGAAGACTGCGTGAACCCAATCGTTGGGCTCATCTCCAGGCAGGTGCGCGATCTGCCAGTTCGATGCGCGCCGCATTACTTCCACCACGGAATCGGCAAATCCATTGGTGGAGATCTGGGCGAATGCCTTCGTTTGGAAGGCCCGTGCCGCCGCGATGGCGGCGATGGCAGCAACCAGGCGAGCGATGTTCATGGGGTTCTCCGGCCACGAGCTTCTCATTCACGTCCGCCCTATGGGCTTGGTCAAGTTCGCCGTTTGCGGCAACCGCTCCCGACGCTCTTAGCCCCGAGGCGCTCAAAAGTTCAATTGGCGTCAATCGGACAACCTCTGGAAATCCTGAGCCGGTGTGGTGTACCTGACCCACCCGCCGGGTCTCTCGACACATTGAGACTCGCTGCAATTTCTCCGCGAAACGAGGCCCGGCTCGACGCGGGATGTTTAACACTGCACGCTACGTCCCGTGTTCAACAATTGACATCATGCTTGGCGCGGCGCCGATGTGTGACTGGCCGACAATTGCTGTGACTCAAAAGTTCATTGCCTCACGTCGGCCTTCGCTGGAAGGCCGCACGCTTGGTTGAGGAGGAAGCATGAGACAATTGATTGGCAAACTGGCCCTTCTGATACCGCTGGCGTACGCCCCGTCGGGGTTGACCCAGGCGCAGGCTCCCGTCGCGCAGCAACAGAACACGCCCGCGCCGCAAGTGAACCCCGTCCTTCCGCCAGAGCCCGAGCCCGCACAGAACGAGAACGAAAAGCGCGAGCGCGAGGACCGTGAAAAGAACGAGCGCGCTGAACAAAGGCGCGAACGCGAGGGGCGTGAAAGGAAAGAGCGCGCTGAAGAAAGGCGCGAACGCGAGGAACGCGAAAAGAAAGAGCGCGCCGAACGCGAAAGGCGTGAGCGCGAAGAGCGCGAAAAGAAGGAGCGTGCCGAACGCGAAAAGCGTGAGCGCGAAGAACGCGAAAGGAAAGAGCGCGCCGAACGCGAAAGGCGTGAGCGCGAAGAGCGCGAAAAGAACGAGCGCGCCGAACGCGAAAGGCGTGAAAAGCATGAGGCCAAGCGCGCAGAGCTAGAAAGGCGCGAACACGAACGACGCGAAAAGCAAGAGGCCAAGCGCGCGGAGCTTGAAAAGCGCGAGCGCGAAGAGCGCGAGCACCGCCAAGGTCGCCGCGCCGAGCACGAGGGGCGTGAGAGCAGGCTCCAAGAGCGGGCTGAGCACGAGCGACGCGAGGACCGGCGTGAGGATCGCCGTGAGAGGAAGGAAGCAAAAGAGGCCAGGAATACAGCCCCCGAAGAGAAGAAATAGCCTGGCATATATGACAGCTTCTGCCGCCCGTCTGTTCGGGGAGCTAGGATGAGAACAACCCGAGCGCTCACCAGTGCCTTTGTTCTAGCGTTCCCGGCAGCGGGCGGCGCCACTTCCATTAGTGATGAATTGGGAGTCGGTACGACGCAGACGACTCCCATCAACCCTAGGTCGGGGTACCTCTACGACCGTCTAACAGCTGTTTTGGATATCGCGGACCCGCTTTCCTTGCGCCTCGAGGTCGTCGGAACGCACGACATCGCGACTTCCCCGCAGCACGGCGCACGCTTCCAGCTTGTCGGGCGCGAAATCTTTTCAGCCTCCGCCGGCTTGGACTGGGAGCTAAGCGAACACGTATTCCTATACGGCGAGGGCTTCTTCTCACCAACGTCGTCGACCTCCTCCGACGCTCCCGTGGCGCTCGGTGCTACTGGCCAGGCCGACGCCTTGATCAACTCCACCAGCCACGCTCACGGCTTCTTGGCAAAGATCGGCTACGACACGGCAGGCGACTCAGAGTACGAGACGACGGTCGATGGCTCCTTCTCGCTGGTACATTATTGGAGCAGACAGAGCGTCACTGCTGTCGAAACTGACGGTGGCCCGGTTGATATCCAGAGTGTGATTGACACTTGCAATCTTAACCAACAAAGCGGCTGCGACGAGTACGTCAATGCGGCAACTCAGCAGCGCGTAGAACTGAACCAATACAGAGTCTCAGCCTCCTTGACCGAGTCTATGTACAAAACGGACCTCAGTTTGAGCGGCGCTTACTATTGGTATGATCACGATCCCAGGACGCTGGGATACTTCAGCCTGGCGACGGTCGGTCGGACATTTGCGACGAGCGCCGGACTGCCCTCGCTCGCCCCTCTGAGCTACACAGCGCGCCCAGGCCTGGGCCGCTCCTTTGGCCCGACGAGGGTAGATCTCTGGTACCAATATGGCCAGTACGTCGCGAATGAGGGACAGAGTCATGGGGTCGGGCTAAGGCTTCAGTATAAGTTTGGGAGAGCCGTCTCAGCCTGGATTAGGCTGGACGGTCAAGATGACCTCGACCGTCAGAAGAACGCTACAGTTTCAGCACTCGTCGTCGTCGGGCTAAGGGGTCGTTTCTAACTCAATCGCGTCAACCGGCCCACCTGATTCTCCCTCAGCGTTAGCAGATTTCACGCGCCGTCCCCGAGGGCCGACAGAGTTTTAATCTGCACACGCAACGGCGGAACCTGTCATCTGCCTTTCGCGAGCAGCATGACACTCGTCCGTTGAATCCCTTGACAAGCCTTTGCCTGGGAGCGCAGAAGGAGCCGCTTCTCTGTGAAGTGACATCTCGACAGCAGTGCCATCTGGAGGCAGGGACGTGCGCATGAGGGGAGCCAAGCGAAAGTAGTCCTGCGTCTAGGCCCAGCTTTCTAGCCGGGGACGCGACGAGCACTGAACCATCTGCAGTGCCTGTGGAGGGAGCAATGTCAAGACTGACTGAGAAACCAGACAAACACCAGGTAGAGTTAGGCAATAAGAGTTTCGGGAAAGGCAAACGCTGGCGCCTTCGGTTGTCTTTGCTGTTGTTGCCCGCGGTGGGAATGCCCGCATCTGCAATGGCAGATTATCCGCCCAATGGACCAGACATCCCAACCATATACTTAAACCGAGCGCCGCGGCGGCCGGAGAGGCCCCCGCCTCCCGGACCCTGGGATCAACAATCTCAGTGGAATACAGAATTCGTGGGCTACGACAGCCTCGATGGCCGTTCGACTTATCAACCCCTCATCGTTCACCAAGACGCGCGTGAGATTGCTTACATGGCTCACCACGCAGGCGTCGCCACCAATCGACTCACCGGCGAAATGGAGCCAAATGGGACGTCGATCATCGACGTGACCAACGCCCGGCGCCCTAGGTACCTCGCCCACGTTCCCGGGCCGCCGGGCTCGGTAGATGCTGCCGGCTCCCAGATGGTGCGCGTCTGCAGCGGCGACGTTTTGCCCCGCGGGCAGCGCGGCAAGTGGTACATGCTGCGAACCCACGGAAACTCCTCGGGCATGGAGGCGCTTGAGTCGCAGGAAATATTTGATGTCACCGACCCTGCGCACCCGACGTTTCTCACCACAGTCGTGGGCAAGCTTAGCAATACACATAAGAACTGGTGGGAATGCGATACCGGGATCGCCTATCTGGTTTCCGGGAATGTCCCTGATTCTACAAATCCAAATCTGTGGCACCACAGCGGCTCGAACCAGCACCTGAAAATCTATGATCTCAGCGACCCGGCGAACCCCGTATACATCCGAGATTTCGGATTGGTTGGTCAGGAGCCGAATGCGACTTTCTACGAGGGAATTGTCAACCCACCTTCCGGAATTCATGGGCCAATCTCTGCGGGGACCACCAAGAACAGGGTCTATATGGCCTACGGCGTAGGGAGCAACGGCGTGTTTCAAATCGTAGATAGAAACGTCTTGCTCCACGGGTGCGATGGCTCGAAGACATGCCCGTTCTACCCGACCACACAAGAAATGCTCGCGCCCCAAAAGGGATACCTCACCATGTCACCCGATCAAGGCGGGCACAGCAGCTTCCCGGTATTTGGATTGCCCATCCCGGAATTCCACGACTTTTCACTCAATAGGCGGGATATCGTGATCCTCGTTTCTGAGGCCGGAGGCAATTTCTGCGAGGAAGCCCCGCATCTCGCGTTCCTGGTGGACGTCACCAACGAAAGTACTCCATTCCCCATTTCAACTTTGCGCGTGCCGGAGTTCCCGGGAGATTTCTGCAATAAAGGTGGTCGGTTCGGCTCACATGCAGTGGCTGAATCGTTTTACCCCCCCTATTACGGGAAACTCGCGATCATCTCCTGGTTTACCGCAGGCGTGCGCATTTTTGACATCCGCGACCCCTTTGACCCGGAAGAGGTCGGTTATTTCATTCCAGCGCCAAACGAGAACACCATTGCCACCTGCGACCCCTCCGGCCGCTGCGCGATTGCGATCCAGACCAACAACGTGGAAGTTGACGACCGCGGCCTGATTTACCTCGCCGACCGAGCGGGCACCGGGATGCATATTGTGAAACTCACCGGCCATGCGAGGCGAGTCGTAGAACCATGATGAAAGTCAAATGGTTGGTTTGTGGGACAAGCTTGGCGCTTTGCTGCATTTCAGACATCGCCCGCGCTGCCGATGCTCTTCCCCAACCGGACAAATCCAAGGTTGCGGAGGCAAAGACAAAGAAAAGAGCCCCGAGCCCCGTTCGGATCAATGATAATACGTTCTCAAAAATCAAAGTAGGCGACTCGACCGGGGACGACGTCAAAGCGCTGCTTGGAACTCCGTGGCGGATCACCAACTATGGTGAGACCTACTGCGGTTGTCCTCACCACGACATGCAAGAGATATGGGAATACCGTGGGCGAGACTCGTCCGGAACGTACAAGTATCACATCGAGTTTGACGACGAGGGCGTCGTTCACACGGCGAAAAAGATTCCAGACGCCGCCCGTAAGCAGGAGAACCAAAAGAGGTTGGCCAAGCGGCCATTAACTGCCGAGCGCTAGAAACGAGAGGCCATCGAGAACAAAACTATGACCAGAGTCTAAACCCGACGCCGTCGCGGCCTCTGCTCATTTCGTTGCCTTGTTGGCGCGGGCGAACGGGTCGCGCCCTGCGGCAAGTCGTAACTGCGTTCGGGCATTGGCGAGGTCGGCGTCGGACTGGATCCGGGCCACATCCGCGTTGTAGGCGTCGCGTTGGGCCTGCAGCAGGTCAAGCTGCGTCGCGGCGCCGACCTCATAACGGTCCTGGGCCAGTTGGGAGGCATGCTCGCTGGCCTTCGCTTGCGCGCGCGCCGAGCGGCTGTTGGCGATGTCGGCGTGCACGGTATTCCAGTAGCGGTGAATGGCGTCGCGCGCTGCCAGCCGCGTCCGCTGCTCCCGTGCCCGGGACGCATCCGCCGCGGCGTCCTGCGAGCGGATGTTGGCGATGCTGGTCAGGTCGAGCTGCCAGGTGAAACCGACGCCGGACTGCCAGTAGTAGTTGTGACCTACGAAGCCCGGCGTGTTCGTCGCCGTTTCGGTGAAGCTGCCGGTGATCGAAGGCAGCAATGCCAAGCGCTGGGCCGTCGCCTGCTTCTCAGCCGCCCTCGTATTCTTCATTGCCGCTGCAACCGCTGGAAGCTCGGGATCGGGCGACATGAAGGTGTCCAAGCCCGGCTCCGGGCGCAAGTCGTCTTCGAAAGGCATCGCCGCCAGGGACTCGGGCGACAGGCCGCTGGAAGACTCAAGAGCGCGTGCCGCGAGCGCCACCTGCAGCTTGGCCGATTCGAGCAATTGCGTCTGTCGCTCCACCTCGGCGCTGGCGCGATCGACATCGAGCATTGTCGCCGTGCCCGCATCGAGCTGCGCTTGCGACAAGCGCAGGCTTGTCCGCGAAACATCGAGCGCGCGTTCGGATGAAACGACCAGCGACAAATAGGCGAGCAGCTGGTAATAGTCCTGCACGACCTGCGACTCAACTTGCAGCACAGTCGCCTCTGCCTGCTTCGCCGATCCTTCCGCTCCGGTGTTCGCGGCGGAAATGCGCACGAAGCTGGCCAGGTCTACCAGTGTGACGCTCACCGTCGCAGAGCCAACCCATTGGTCGTACGGGGTGATGACGATGGTCTGCGGGGGCGCGGCAGGATCAATGGGCACCGACACCGAGCTTTGGTAATTGTTTCGATAGTAATTGCCCCTGGCAGAGACCCCGGGGAGGACGCGGCCGAGCGCAACGTCGGCTTGAGCTTGCTGCTGGGCGAAGTTCGCGCGAGCCTCGGCATTGTCCGGGCTGCGCTGGCGAGCGGAGCCGATGAATGCCTCCAAAGGCTGCAGCGCCTCGGCCTGGAAAGGCACGGACAGCGCGAGTGGGACAAGTGAAATCCAAACACAGCGGTACAACTTCCGAGCGGCATTTGCCCTCATGGTACGCTCCTCAATGGCTCCGCCGGTAGCTCGCCGGCGATCTGGGCCAGGGTTGGTACCTTACGCGCGCGATCCGAGCGGAAGAAGCTGAACCGGTCGAGCACCTTCTCCTGGAAATCCTCCAGGTAGAGGTAGATGACCGGGGTGACGTAGAGCGTGATGAATTGGGAGACCACCAAGCCGCCCACGACGACCAGGCCAAGCGGACGGCGCGACGCTCCGTCCGCGCCGTAGCCGAGGGCGATCGGCAGGGCGCCAATCACGGCGGCCATCGTGGTCATCATGATCGGCCGGAATCGGTCGAGGCTGGCGTCGTGGATGGCCTGCTCCGCCTTCTCTCCGCCAGAGATGCGCTGCAGGGCGAAGTCGACAATCATGATGCCGTTCTTTTTTACAATTCCCATCAGCATGAACATTCCGACGAACGCGTAAAGCGATGCCTCTTGACCAAACAGATAAAGAGTGGCCAATCCGCCAACCAACGCCACCGGCAAACTGGACAGCACGGTAAGCGGATGAACGTAGCTCTCATAGAGAACCGCCAGCACCACGTACATGACGAACACAGCGAGGAACATGAGAATGGTCAGATTCCTCACCGTGTCTTTGAAAGTGAGCGCTTCCCCCTGAAGGCCGGCGCGCACCGTGGGCGGCACGATCTCTTTCGCGGCTCGCTCGATGAATGCGGTCGCATCGCCCACCGGCACGCCGGGCTTCAAATTGAAGAAGAACGTAACGCTGGTGAACTGATTGATATGGTTGATGGCCTGAGGACCAAGGGAAGTGTGCCACTTAACCAATGCGTTCAGCGGCACCAGGCTCTTTCCGTCGTCAGACTTGATGTAGAGCAACGACAGGTCGTCGGGCTTAGAGCGATCGGCATCTGCCACCTCGAGGATGACTTGATATTGATCGTCGGGCTTCTTGATTAAATACAAATAATTCTGCGAGTACGCGTTGCGCAGCAAGGCCAAGATCCGCGCTTCCGAAACGCCGTAAGTCTTTGCCTGCTCGCGAAGGATATCGATGTCCAGATTGGGCGTGTGGTTGAAGTAATCGGAGGACACAGTGGCGAATCCTGGGAATTGACGGAACTTGCCCATCAGCTTCTCCGACACTTCGTAGACCTGCTCGGGGCTGGTACCTGAGAGGGAGAACGCGTATTGACCCTGGTTCTGGTTTGTCGCCCCGGTGCTGATTTCAAGGGCGGGATAAGGCCGAAGAAACGGGAAGACGCCGGGAATCGCCGCGAATCGACCCATCAGTTGGCCGGCGATCGCCTCGATGCGACCCCGCTGATCCGCGGGCTTGATGAAGATGTAGAACAGGCCCTGATTCGAGGAGAGGAATTGGGGGATTCCAGTGACGTTCACGGCGGCAATGACGTTAGGGTCATCGTGCAGCGCCTGGTCGGCCCGGTCCTGGAGGGCCTTCATCTGCTGGGGCGACGAGCCTTCCTGGGCAATGATCACGCCGTTGACCACCCCGCTGTCGCCGGGCGGCACGAACGCCTTCGGCACCGCCATGAACAGTCCGATCGTGCCGGCGAGACAGACGAGCCAGATCGCCGCTGAGATCCACCGCCGTCGTAGAAACCAGCTGAGGCTTCGACCATAGGCGGCGAGCACCTTCTCCTCCACGCCGCCGATCACGCGCTCCATCCACGTCTTCTTCGCGCCGTGTCCGCGGTCCTTGAGCATTCGCGCGGTCATCAGCGGCGTCAGCGTTAGCGAGACGAGCCCGGATGCGAAAATGGCCACCACGATGGTGATGGCAAACTCGCGGAAGATTCGCCCTACCAGCCCTGACATAAACACCAGCGGAATGAAGACTGCGGCGAGTGAAATGGTCATCGAAAGGATGGTGAAGCTGATTTCCTTGGCGCTGTTGAGGCTCGCCTCGAGCGCCTTTTCGCCTCTCTCCATCCGACGCACCGTGTTTTCGAGGAAGACGATCGCATCGTCGACGAGGAAGCCGATGGCGAGGGTCAGCGCCATCAGCGACAAGTTGTCGAGGCTGTATCCCAACAGTCGCATCGCGATGAACGTGATCAGCAGCGAAAGCGGGAGCGCCACCGCCGGGATGAGCGTATCCGTGGCGCGTCCGAGGAAGAGAAAGATGACCATCACCACCAAGACGAAGGCGATCACCAGCGTGTCGCGCACATCCCTGACGCTGTTCACAATGGTTTGCGAACGGTCGTAGATGGGAGTGAGCCGAATCGAGCCCGGAAGCTCGGCCTGGATCAACGGCAGCAAACTCCGAATGCTCCTTGAGACCTCGACTGCGTTGGATCCGGCTTGTCGATTTACCGCCACCACCGCAGTTGCCGCCGGCACGTCGTAGCCGCGGACCCAGAAGCGAAGGTTGAAGCGCTCGTCTTGAATCGACTCCGTGGCCTTGGCGACGTCGCGCAGGTAGACGGGCACGGCGCCTCGGGCGCCGACGATGAGGTCGTTGTAGCTCTCCGCGCGCTCGAGCTGAGCGTGCGGCGAAAGCAAGGTCGTGCCCCCGGCACCATCAAATTGGCCGACTCCGGTGTAGCTGGTGCCGTTCTTGATTGCGCTCGCCAAGTCATCGACCGAGGTGCCGCGCGAAGCCATCGCCGATGGGTCGGCCTTGACGCGAACCGCGGATTTGTTGCCAAAGATGTTCACTCGGCTGACGCCGGGAAGAATGCTGATCCGCTGGCCGACTTGGGTGCTCGCGAAGTCGTAGAGCTGCCCCCCGGTCACCGAATCGCTGCTCAGCGCGATGTACATGATCGGCTGGTCGTTCGGGTTGGTCTTGGAGAAGGTCGGTGGCGAGGGCAAGTCGAGTGGAAGGCTCCCGCTGGCCTGATTGATGGCCGTCTGCACGTCGGTGGCTGCTCCGTCGAGGCTCTTGCTCAGATCGAACTGAAGCGTGAGGCTGGTGTGGCCCTGGCTGCTTTTGCTGGTCACCAGCTCCAGCCCGTTGATCTGCATGAATTGCCGCTCGAGCGGGGTAGCGACGTTGCTCGCCATCGTCTCGGGGCTGGCGCCGGGATAGTCGACGTTTACTTGAATGACCGGATAGTCGACCGCCGGCAGATCGTTGACCGCAAGTTGGGTGTAGCAAAGCACTCCAAACAGCACCGCGGACAGGGTCAGGACCGCGGTCATCACGGGGCGCCGGATGAATGGCTCAGAAAGACTCATCGCTTGGCCTCTCGGTCCTTCGCTTTTCCAGCGCTGTTGTCGGGAGAGCCGTTTGGGCCGGCCGGCTGTTCAATCCGCACCTTCCCGCCGGGGGTGACTGCCATCTGCCCGGCGGTGATCACGCGTTCGCCGTCCTTCAGCCCTTGGGTGATCGCCACCAGCTCCCCCTGTCGCTGCCCTACGGTGACCGGGCGCATCTCAGCGGTCGAATCCTCTTTCACGACGTAGACGAACGGACCTTTGGCCGACGTTTGCGGCGCGGCCGAGGCAACGAGCACCGCCCCCTTCTGAGTGCTCAGCACCAACCTCACCTTCACGAACCGCCCCGGCCAGAAGTGGTTATCTGCATTCGGCAGCGTCGCCCTCAGCTTCACCGTGCCAGTCCCGTCCTGCACCGCGTTGTCCAAGAACGTGAGCGTTCCTTCGCGCGCGCCGTCAGTTTCCTCCGGCAGCCGCACCTCCACTTTGACGGTGCCAGCGGCCATGCTGCGCTGCACCGCCGAAAGATCGTTCTCCGCGATGGTGAAGTCGGCGTAGATGGGGTCGAGACGTTGGATCACCAAAAGCGATCCGCTGTTGGCGCTGCCGGCCAGCCCGACGATATTTCCAAGGTCTACCAGTCGCTGCCCAGCGCGCCCATCGATGGGAGAGCGGATGTAGCAGTGCTCGAGATTGATGCTCGCGGTCTTGATCGCCGCCTGGCTCAACTTCACCTGAGCTTCAGAGACCGCGAGCGTGTTGCGCCTGGAGTCGTACTCCTGCCGGGTAATCGCCGAGTCCTTGATCAGCCTCTCCACTCGAGCAAACTCAATCTTCGCCAGGTCCAGCGCAGCTTTGTTTTGCGCCAGACTCGCCTGGGCGGAGTCGAGCTGAGCTTCAAAAGGGCGCGGGTCGATCGTGAACAGCAGGTCGCCGCGCTTCACATACGCGCCGTCGGTGAAATGGATCTTGACGATTTGGCCGGACACCTGCGGCTGAATCGAGACGACCTCCACCGCCACGCTCTTCCCGATTTGCTCCAGGTAGACCGGGACGTCTCGCTGGACCGCGGTGGATACGGCAACCGGCGCCGGGGGGCGCTGAGGTGCGGCCGGAGCGCCCTCGACCTTCTTGCATCCGGGCATCAGAGCCAAGCCGAGCGCTAGCAGCACTCCCAACAGCGCTCCAGCAATCGGCTCTTTTCGCACAGTGCTCATCACATCCTCTTTTCCATTTCGGAGAAAATTGACCGCCTACGGGCCGGAAGGATGCCGCTGTGTGACCAATGGTGCAGCGAACTCAGCGTTGTCCCGCATGCAACGATTGACCTTCGGCGGCTTGGCCGCTGACCTTCGGCGGCTTGGCCTCCGCTTGTAGACCACTCCCCCTGGGGTCCCTTTCGCCCCCGAGACCCACATGCGCAACAGGGCCTGGCCGGCGGAACGACACTCCGCCCGTGCAAGGAGTGGCGCGGCGAACCCCAGGCCAATAGTAAGGGGGGCATGGACTTGAACCTGGTGCGGACGTTCTCCCGGGTTGTGGAGGCGCAAAGCTTCACGGCAGCGGCCCGCAGTCTCGGATTGCCGAAGTCTTCTGTCAGTCGTGCCGTGACACGGCTGGAGGAACAGCTCGGCGCGCGCCTGCTCGAGCGGACTACTCGACAGCTCAAGCTCACCGTCACCGGGCGCGCCTACTACGACGGCGCTTCCCGCGCTTTGGCTGCGCTGACCGACGCGGAGCAATTCGTCGCGGAGAGCCAGGGGGAGCCGCGAGGGACGGTTCGGCTGAGCGTGCCAGTCGCAATGGACAGAGGCTTTCTCGCCGACGTGGTGACAAGCTTCGTCAACCGCTACCCCTCGATTCAGGTTGACGTTTCATTCACCAATCGGGTGGTGGACCTGGTCGGCGAGGGCATCGACCTCGCGCTCCGGGGCGCCCGAGGCGGTCGCCTCCAGGGTTCATCCCTCATCGCCCGCAAGGTTGCACAGTTGAGCCTGTGGCTCTTCGCCGCTCCCTCTTACCTCAAGAAGCGACGCGCTCCGCGCCGTCCAGCCGACCTCAAGAATCACGACTTCATCCTCTTCGAGCCTCAGGGGTCGGGGACGAAGACCTGGGAGCTGATAGGCCCACAGGGCCCAGAGCCGGTGGAGGTCACCGGCACGCTGTTCAGCGATGATTTCTTGTACATCCGAGAGCTGGTCCTCCGCGGAGCTGGAATCACTTTCATGGTGCCGCGAATCGACGATCTCCGCTCGGGAGCGCTGGTTCGAGTCCTTCCGGACTACGAGGTCCCGGATCTGTCCATTTCCGTGGTGATGCCTTCCAATCGACATCTTCCCCGCCGCGTAGCGTTGTTTCGCGACGCTCTGATCGAGGCGTTCAAGACGTTCCCCGGGACGCTCGATGTTTCGCTGGCAAGAGCTCGACCGACGGGAACATGAGTCTGCGCGCCGTCTGCCTTTAGCACCCTTGAGCAATCATCGGTGAATCGTTCGGAACAGGCGAGCCGCTCGCCATAGCAGGATGATGGCCAATGACGCGAGCGCCGTCACGAGAGCCCAGTAGCTCGCTTGCAGCGCACCGATGAAACCGCCGCCGTCCATAGCCAGCAACAAGGCAATCCCGACGCAACATGCGAGCAGCAGACTGACGGCCCAAGAGGCAGGGACCGGGCCGGTCCTTTCAGGGCGTTGCGCATCGTCAATGGATCCGGTCTTCATAGGATTCTCCCACTCTCGAAACACGTAAGGTCCCGCTGGTTGGACAAAAAGGCCCCGGCTCACAGAGAGGAGCCGAGGCCTCTCTTTGCGGCGCTCAAAGTTCCGTCGCCTTGCTCGGGGCAGGGCTGCCAAGCAGGTCGAAGCGCCCCATCACTCCGGCGTTCAGGAACACGCTCACCTTCCGGTCCTGGATGTCCGTGAACGAGGTCTCCTGCGCGAGCTGCTGAGTCAAGAACAAGGTTGCCGACGCTCCGACGAACGGCGAAACCGCTACGCCGTTGGTCACCGGGACGTCCAAGCCCACATGCAAGCGCGCGAGGTCAAGGCCGTGCCGCGAATCCCTGCCCTCCGGCCGATTCACCCAGTATCCGCGCCAACCCGTTCCCAGCGAAATCCAGGGGTCCAGATTTTCGCCAGGCAGGAAGTGGTAGGCGCCCTGCACGCCGGCGGTCGCGCTCCAATTGTTAAAGGCATTTCCCGGCGCGTCACCGGTGGAGAACCATGCGCCCGTGCCGTAGATGCCGACGAGGAAATGCGGGTCAATGCGCCACCCGAGATCCAGCTCGAGCGACGTGCCTGCGCCGCCGCTATCCGTCAACGAGGGCACGTTTTTACCGACGTCACCAACGCCTTGGCTGTAACCAGCACCAATGCCAATCTCGAACGCATTGTATAAGCCGCTGGCTTTCTCGGGCGCTGTACCGGAAACCACCACCGTCTCATCGGCCAACGCAATGGATCCGGCCGACAAGATCAACCCAGCGACTGCCAAACCGACTGTCTTTATCAATGGACGATTGCTTGTCTTTCTTTTCATGGTCTTTCTCCCACCTTCACAGGCTCACTGAATACCGCTGCCGTTTATTGCTTCGCCGTAGCGGCTCCAACGAAACAATTGCGAGTCATCGCTGGAGCGATGAATTGTCCAGCGTCGACTCACTGGAGTGACGGTGTTGTATTCGAAGCCGCTCACTGCAGTGCAAGGCGTGATGTGCGAACTCTTCGTTGCTCAAAGTGGAACAACAGGCTGCGGAGACGATTGTGATTCGAAATAAGAAACGCCCGCTCGGTTCCCCGGCCGGGCGTCGGTGCCTCTGACAGTTGCAAAGAATTCGTTGAGCTGCCGACAGAGGCAATTGCCTTCCCGGTCTTTCGCGCTTACGAGAAGTGGTGCGCCGCAGAGGTTCCAAACCCATGTCCGCTTCTTCTCGCAAGACACTGTTCATTGTTGGCTCGGTCCTCCTCGTGCTCGTCGTCGCGGGTGCAATTGGGCTCTCCGTTCTCGACTCGATCCTTCTCAAGCAAGCGAGAGCGCAAGCCAGCATCTACAGCGAAAAGCTCGGTCGGCCGATTGCGATCGGGGATGTTTCCCTCAAGCTTCTCTTCGGGCCTTCCGTTCGAGTCTCGGAGGTGGAGGTTGGCCCCGCTTCTGGAGAGAAGCTACCGCTGTTGGCCATTAAAAGCGCCGAGGTGAAACCCGCTCTCTTCAAAGTGCTCACTTCGCGTGGAAAGCAGATGGAGGTCGAGTCTGCGAAAGTTGAGGGTTTGGCGATCAACGTGATCCGATTTTCGGATGGAAGCACGAATATCCAGCGGCTTCAGTCCAAGCTTGCCCAAGGTTTCACGCCTGAGACGGCAAAGAGAAAGGAAGCACCGGACTCAGCCCAGCCCTTAAACCTGCAGCTCGACCACTTCGCCCTTGCGGAGGGGGTCGTTCGGTTCGTGGAGCAAGCTCATGCGAAGGATGGAGGTTCTCCGGAGCCAACGAGCGGCTTGGAAGTGCGGCACATCGAAGTCCGGCTGGACAATCTGAGAGCCGAAAAGCCCCTGGACGTTTCCGTCAAGGCTGCAATCTTGTCGCAGCAGCAAAATTTCGAGCTGAAGCTTACCAGCGCTCCCCTACCCCCTTCGCTGATCCCCACGCCGAAGCGATTGGTTTTGAAAGTTCAACCGATCGACTTGAATCCCCTCGCGCCTTATCTTCCGCGCTCCCTCGGGTTGCAGGCCGGGCGCCTTTCCGCAGATCTCACCGCCGACCTCGGTGCCTTGGCCCCCGGCGGCAAAGGAGAAGCGAGGCTTCGCGGCTTGTTGGACGCCGCTGGACTTCGATTCGCTGGATCAGAGGGCGGAAGGCCTCTGGACGCCTCGCTCGAAGCGGATGTGCGAGGGGACGCGGAAAAAGGCAATCTTCAAATCGACAAGCTGAAGCTGATCCTCGGCCCGGCGGCAATCACCGGCACCGGCCGGGTGCTGGACCTTGCCTCCGGCCAGCCCCGCGTTCAAGGGCTTGAAATAGTTGCACGCGACTTCGACCTCGCACGCATTGCCGCACTCTGCCCGCCGCTGCAGCGACAACTGAAGGGCCAAATCGCCGGGCCGATCGGCCTCGAAGTGCGTGGCGCAGGAACGGAGGCGTCGCAGGCGATTGAAGTCAAATTAGATCTGACTCCTGTCCGATTGGCCATCCCGCACATGCTGAGCAAAGCGACTGGCAAAACCACGGCGTTGCTCGCTCACCTTCGCGGCGCGGCGGCCGGAACCCTCCGATTTGATCTCCAGGCCGATCTTGCCGGAGTTGACCTTCGGCCCGGAGAATCCCTGGACAAGCCTCCTGGCGAACCACTAACGCTCTCTGTATCCGGCACCAAGAGCGGCAGCGGTGATAAATCCAGACCCTTGAAGATACAAATCTCCGAAGCGACTGCGCACATCCGGGACTCGACGGCCAGCGCCAGCGGTTCGATCGAGCTTTCCGGATCTGGGCAAGACAAGAAAACCCAATTCGAGCTCTCCTTTCACAGCCCTCGGCTCGACCTCGACAAGCTGCTGATGACCTCCAAGAAGCGAGCGACTCCACTCGACCCGTCGCTGTTTGCTGGCCTTCGAGGACACGCGACCGCAAAAATAGACGTGCTTCGCAAGTCAAAGGTCGACTTCAACAACGTCGTTGCAGACGCGAAAATAGTCGAAGACGAGGTGACCGTGCAGACGCTTTCGATGGGAGCCTTTGGAGGGAAAATTTCAGCCAATGGCACAACGGTTCACCTTGCGCGACGCAAAATGCCTTTTCACCTCATTGCACAGGCGCAGAATGTCGATGCAGCGCAGGCGTTGAGATTGGTCAGCGAGCGGAAGCTGCTCACCGGCACGCTCAACAGCAACCTCAATCTGTCTGGAGCCGGCACCGACAAGGA
>Ga0126383_10000844_pt1 | contig 17901 bp, 13 predicted proteins | sample PanSoiMetPlot_35_FD_96882 | JGI IMG/M metagenome (GOLD analysis project Ga0126383, IMG submission 96882) | Tropical forest soil microbial communities from Panama - MetaG Plot_35 | ecosystem: Environmental > Terrestrial > Soil > Tropical forest > Bulk soil | place: Panama | collected 2016-02-17
CGGCGAATTCGGAGCGGCGGGTCGCCACCTCGCTGATCGCGCCGTCGAGATAGATGTCGGCGATCAGCCAGCCGTCGCCATTGCGCCGCATCATGTAGTCGACCTTGACCGGCTCGCCATTGGCCTTGACGATCTGGCTCTTGACCATGACGCCGCCCGGGTTGGGCTGCTCGCCGATGACCTGCAATTTCTGTCCGGCATAGCTGTCGAAGCGGTCGGCGTAGATCGCCGAGATGTAGCGGCCGAAGCTGTCGGTGAGCTGCTGGCGCTGCGCCTCGCTGATCCCGGCCCAGGAGGCGCCGACCGACAGGCGGGTCATCGACGGGATGTCGAAGGTGCGGCGGATGACCGGTTCGAGCTGCGAGAAGCGCCCGCTCTGCCCAAGGGTGCGGCCGTTCTTCATCGTGCCGAGCAGCGCGTCGTAGAGGTTCTGGACCGTGTCGCCGCCGCTCGTCGGCGCCGCATGCACCGGGTATGAAATCATCGCGAGGCCCAACCCGGCGGCGAGCGCCGCGGTCTTCCAAAGTGTCGTTTTCACCGGCATCGGCTTGCGCATGGCTGGGTTCCTTCCTCTCTCATGGGGCCTATTGCTTGGCGCCTTTATTGCCTACGACCGATTGACGCTCGTTTGACGAGGCGTAAAGAAACCGCTAAATCGGTCCGAGTCGGCTCGATACGTTTCCCTTACGGCGAGCCGGCGTCGCGGTGGGCAGGATGGACCGCTGGCGCGTCAATCTTTTGGGCCGGTTCGAATTGCTCGCTCCGAACGGGCGGGAGGTCGCGCTCGGCGCCCGGAAGTCCATCGCCTTGCTGGCCCTCCTTGCCGCGGCGCCCGGGCAGCGGATGTCGCGAGACCGGGTCGCCCTGCTGCTGTGGGAGGACATGCCCGACACACAGGCGCGGGGTAACCTGCGTCAGCTGCTGGCCGCTACCCGTCGTCCCGCACCGTTCCTGGAAGCAGATCCGGGATCGATCGGCTTTTCCGCGGGGATGGTGGAGACCGACCTTGCCGACTTTGAGAAGGCAATCGCGGAGGACACGCCGGCGGCGTTGGAGCAGGCCGCCGGGCTCTATCGCGCCGACTTGCTGGAGGGCTTTTCTCTCCGCGATCGCGACTTCGACGATTGGCTGACCGGCGAGCGCGAGCGGCTGCGCGAGCGCGCTGTGCAGCTCTTCCTGCGGCTGATGGCGCGCGCCGCATCAACCGGGGTCGAGCCCGCGATCCGCTGGGCGCTGCGCATTCTTGCGGTCGAGCCGGCGCATAGGGCGCTGATGGAACTTTACGCCGCACAGGGCCGGCATGCCGCAGCTCTTCGGCAATACGAGCAGTTGCGCGAGACGCTGTCGCGCGAGCTCGGCACCCGTCCGGAGCCGGAGACCGATGCGCTCGTCCGCCGGATCCGCGAAGACCGCCGCAATCCTGTCCGAACTGTGGTTGAAGCCTTATCGGCCGGCAGCGACGGCAGCCTGCCGGTCGAGGCGCGGCCCTTGTCCGATCCGCCGCCGGTTCCCGAAACGCCGTCGATTGTCGTACTACCGTTCCAAAATCTCGGCGGAGATCCGGAGCAGGAGTATTTCTCCGATGGCATCGTCGAAGAGATCACGACGGCGTTGTCGCGTTTTCGCTCTCTGTTCGTGATCTCCCGCAATTCCGCCTTTACCTACAAGGGCCGCGCCGTCGATGTCCGCCAGGTCGGTCGCGAGCTCGGCGTCCGCTATCTGCTCGAAGGAAGCGTCCGCAAGGCGGCCAATCGGGTGCGCATCACAGGGCAGCTGATCGAGGCCTCGAGCGCAGCCCATCTTTGGGCGGACCGCTTCGATGGTACGCCCGAGGACATCTTCGATCTCCAGGATCAGGTGACCGCGAGTGTCGTCGGGGCAATCTCGCCGGCGCTGGAGCAAGCAGAGATCGACCGCGTCAAGCGGAAACCGACCGAAAGCCTCGGGGCCTACGACTACTTTCTGCGCGGTCGGGCGGCGCTCCACGAGGGAAGCGTGCAAGGCCACAAGGACGCGTTGCAACTATTCTACCGTGCGATCGAACTCGACCCTGATTTTGGGTCTGCCTACGGGATGGCTGCCTACAGTTACTGTCATCGCAAGACCAATGGCTGGATGGCTGACCGAGAGGAGGAGATCGCAGAGACCACACGCTTGGCTCGCCGTGCGGTGGAGTTGGACAAGGACGACGCAGTCGCGCTGAGCTGCGGCGGGTTCGCGCTCGCCTATGTCGCCGGCGAGCTCGACGCCGGCGTCGCCTTTATCGACCGGGCCCTGCTCCTCAACCCAAATCTGGCGACCGCATGGATCGTCAGCGGCTGGGTCAGGGTGTGGCTCGGAGAGCCGGAGGTCGCGATCGAACATCTCGCAAAAGCAGCGCGCCTGAGCCCCCTCGATCCGCTGACCAACAGGACGCGGACGACGACCGCGCATGCCCACTTTTTCGCGGGACGTTACGACGAAGCCTCGTCCTGGGCGGCCATGGCTTTACGGGAGTGGCCCGATTACCAGACCGCGCTGCGCATCGCGGCGGCGAGCTGTGCGCTCGCCGGCCGCTTGGAGGACGCCAAGAGCGCTCGGGAGCGGCTACAGAAGCTTGATCCCAAGCTGCGCATCTCCAATCTCGAGGATGAGCTGGGGCCATACCACCGGCCGCAAGATATCGCCAAATATGTCGAGGGCTTGCGGGCGGCGGGATTACCCAAATGAACCAAGAGATCTTTCTTTCTGCCTCCGGGAACTCTCCGAGCGCCTCATCTGGACTGCCCTTGCTCGTTGTGAGATCGTTGCGATCATGATCTTGGCCCGATTTGCGCCCCTGGCGGCGGCTGCGTTTGCGCTCCTTCTTGTGCCTGCCGCGTTAAAAGTGCCGGCCGCGGAGATCGATCGGGTCGATGCTCGCTTCGAGATCTACGGGTTCGCCGGCTTCCACGTGTTGACCAACCGCACGACGGTCCAGGAAATCGGGGATCGATACGCCATCACGATGGATCTCGATACCCGTGGGCTAGCAAGCGTATTTGTCGACCTCACGAGCCATTCCGAGGTTCATGGGGAGTTCGCGCGAAACGCGGTCCGCCCCGAAGCATATCGCGCCGACCTACGCCGGAACGGCGCCGAGCGGCATTACGCAATCGATTATCGCCGCGACGGCAGCGTGATCAACGCCTCGGCCCCGGCTGGCGCCAGCCGACCTTTTCTCGTAGCTGCTGACCAGATACGCGGCACTGTCGACCAGCTTACGGCCTATTTCGTGCTCGAGCGCCAGCTCGCCCGTGGCGGCAATTGTTCAATGGTGGTTCCGGTTTTTGACGGCAGCGGCTTTTACAATCTTCGCTTCGCCGATCTCAAACAGGAGATGCTGTCAGCCGACAGCTATCAGGCCTTCGCGGGTCCGTCGAAAGTATGCCAGGTTGCGCGCGAAGATATCGTGGTGAACCCGGACCGCAACGAGGACACTTACACCGCCGGTCGGATCTGGTATGCGCAGGTCGTGCCAGGTGACCGGATGATGCCGGTGCGAATGGAGTTCGATACCGCGTTCGGGGCCGTAAAGGGCTATCTCGCCGAACTTCGCGGGCGAGGCGCCAGACTAAACCTTGTAGCGAAATAGATTTCCGCTCAAGGTTCGGTTCCCATCCGGCTTTCCTCGACAAAGCGCTCGGTCGCCTTATCGATCGCCCGACCCTTGCGTCCGCGCGGAGCGTGGATATAGAGCGACGCGCCGCCCCCGCGATGCTCGGCGGCGGCGTCTGGCGGCAGAGGAATCTGGTACGTCGCGGGTGCGGCATGGTCGGCTAGCAGGAGCTCCGGCCGATAGACGCTGTTGAGGCTGAACAAGCTCCTGATGAAATTCGTTTGACCGCGGAGGAGCAATCGGACGGCAATCCCGGAGGCGTCGAGCAGCTGTCGCCAGTCCAGGTGTCTGCTGTAGATCGCCCGTTGCGTTGTCACCAGTTCACGGTAGAACTCGGCGAGCGGCAGTCGGGTCGGCAATACCGCGTGCTGGATGTCGAAGAGCCGGTAGTCGCGAGTTTCGAGCCGCCGGCCGTCGGTGATCCAACTCTCGGTTCCGGGATAGGGGGTGTTGACGCTGATGTTGATGACGTCGGGCATTTCCAGGCACCACTCGCGCACGATCCGGAAGCGCTCATGGTCCCAATCGGGATCGGCAATCAAGTTGATCGCGACATTGACGCCGAGCGAGCGGGCGAATTCCACTGCCTCGAAATTCCGCCCGAGAGAGACGCGTTTGCGATATTTCCGCAGCCCCTCCTCGTCGATCGCCTCGAGGCCGAGAAACATCGTTTTGAGCCCGAGGTGCTGCCAAAGCCGGAACACCTCCTTGTTGCGCAGCAAGACGTCGCCGCGGGTCTCCAGGTAATAGCGCTTGCGGATGCCGGCGCGCGCAATCGCCTCGCCGATCTGGAAGCCGTGGCGCTCGTGGACAAAGGCAACGTCATCGACGATGAAAACCCCCGGCTCGCGGACCGACCGCAGATCGTCGACAACCCGTTGCGGGCTCACCAGCCGATAGCTCCGGCCGTAAAAGGTCCAGGCGCTGCAAAATGAGCAATCCCAGGGACAGCCCCGCGAGAATTCGATCGAGGCGCAGGGATCGAGCGTGCCGAGAAAGTATTTTCGACGGTGGCGCAGCAGGTCCCGCGCGGGCATCAGCTCGTCGAGCGAATGCACAAACCCCGGGGGTGGCCCCTCTCCGGCCCCGCTGACCGCACCGGGAACGGAGCCGAGATCGGCTCCGGCCTCGATTGCGGCAATGAGGAGCGGCATGGAGGCCTCGCCCTCACCCTTGAGCACACAGTCGATCGCGCCTGCCCCGTGCTCGATAATGGCGCTCGCCGTGAAGGAGGCGCTGTGCCCGCCGACGCATACGAAGATTTCCGGGAAGCGCGCCTTGGTCGCCTTGGCGAGATCCACGATCTCGGGCACGTTCGCCAGGTAATTGCAGGAAAACGCGACGACGTCGGGCCGCCAGCGCTGCAGCAGGCGGAAATACGCGCGGTGGTCCTCGACCTGTAGATCGAGGAGATGCACTTGATGGCCCGCTCGGCGCAGCGATTGCGCGACGAGCTCGAGCCCGAGAGGTTCGAGCCGCAGAAAGACCTTCGTGTACATCAACGGTCCGGGATGGACCCCGAGGACCCGCACGACACCCCCTCGCAGTTGATCCGTCGGTGCCCTAACCCGCCGAGCTCAGAAGGGTTCCGCAGCCGATCAAAATAGAATATCGCTGCACCAGAGATGCTCAAGCTGCGAGATGCCGGATGATGCAGGATTGGACGAAGGTGGCCGCCGATTTGGAGCGCTTGCTGAAGCTGCGTGCCATCCCGTTCGGCATGAAGCTCTTCGAGCGTCGCGAAGAGATGGAGGCGATCCCGCGGATCCGCCGGCCGAAAGCGGTTCACACCCTCGATCAGGTCGTCGCACAAGCCGCCCGCCTCGGTTGGACGGTCGGTATCACCAGCGAGGATCTCGTTGGCGCGCAGTGTCGCGCCGTGGTCGGCCTCGGCCTCGCCAAGGACGACACGTGGCGCTCGGGCCAGCACATGGTCGGTGTTTGGTATAGGGCCCAAGACGATGCGGCGGCGCATCAGGCGGCCATGGAGTGCGTGCCGGACGGTCGTTACGAAGCGCTCGCGGTAGCGCCGCTGGCCAGTGGCCGCCTCGATCCGCCGGACATCGCGCTGTTCTACGCGACACCCGGCGCGATGATCTACTTCATCAACGGCTTGCAATGGTCGGGCTACAAGCGCTTCGACTGGAGCGTCGTCGGCGAGTCGGCTTGCGCCGATTCCTGGGGCCGGGCGCTCAAGACGCGCCAGCCGAGCCTGTCGATCCCGTGTTTTGCCGAGCGCCGCTACGGCGGAGTGCTCGACGACGAAATGCTGATGGCACTGCCGCCGGACGAAATCCCGAAAGCGATCGCAGGGATGGAGGCTCTAGCCAAAAACGGCCTGCGTTACCCCTTCCCGCAATACGGCATCCAGCAAGATGTCCGCGCCGGCATGGCGGTGAGTTACCCCGGCCGGGCGGGCTGACGAGCCGGGGCGCGTTGGGCGCCAATTCCCGCCGAGCGCCGGCCGCTAGCCGTACGCTGCGCCCGTCGCGGGGATGAGGCCACTTTGGCTTTGTGTCGCGGCGGCTTCAGTGGCGTGAGATCGCCGAGCGAGACAGATCCGAGGAGCTGTTTATCGGGATTGACGACCGGAAGGCGCCGGATCCACCAATCGCCCATCTTTTCCGAAACGATCGCGGCATTCTCGTTTGCGAAACAGTAGAGCACGTCGGCCGACATGGCCTGGCTGACGGTCATCACTTCGGGGTCCCGGCCCTCGGCCGCGACCCGGAGCGCGATGTCGCACGCGGTGATCGTTCCGACCAGGCGGTTGTCCTCACCGACCGGGAGCGCTTCCAGGCCAAGATCCGACATCAATCGCGCCGCGGCCCTTAGCGTGTCGCCGGGCGCCACGACCTCTACATCCGGGGTCATCACGTCGCCGACTTTCATAGAGCGGGCCCTCGGTCGCCTCCGGGGGAGCATGACTGCGACCGGCAAACATTCTCTTAACGGTCGAAACTCTCGGGATTCTCACATTCACAGTCGTTGCCGACGAGGGATGCGGCGATCATCTTTCGGGATCAGGCAACACGCAGTAGACGCTCGGAAAGTCGAGCTTCGACGGTGCGATAATCCTCGCGGATCGCAGTGACCAGCCGGGCGGCGTCGGTGACCGCGCCCGATTTTGTCAACCTCTCGAGCTCGTCGCAATGCGTCGACAGCACGACGGCTCCCACATTGGCACTCGCCGACTTCAATGCATGGCTGGCGCGATAAAGGACCGACGCATCGCCCGCTGCCGCTCCCTTATCCAAATCCGTCAGGAGCCCCGTCGCCCCCTTGAGGAATAATTCGACGACCTGTTGCACTATGTCCGGCCGGCCGTCTCGTTGCAGGCGACGCAACGCATCGAGCACCTCGTCGTCGATCGGATCGGGAACCGAAGAGGTCGCAGCTACGAGCGATAAGTGCTCGCGCGGGGCCGGTTTCAACCAAGTCGTAAGTATTCCCCTCATCTGGTCCAGTGTGAAGGGTTTCGCGAGGTAGTCGTCCATTCCGACCGCTAGGCACCTCCGACGGCCGTCTTCCACGACGCTCGCCGTCAGCGCAACGATCGGGGTATGGGTCCCCAAAACCGCCTCGCGTCGGCGGATTTCCACGGTCGCCTCGAACCCGTCCATCTCGGGCATCTGGCAGTCCATGAAAATGAGGCCGTACTCGCCGGTTGCATGACGGTCGAGTGCTTGCCGGCCGTTTACCGCGGTATCGACCAGACAGCCCATACTCTCGAGAATCGCGACACCCACCTCCAGGTTGACAGGGCTGTCTTCCACCAAAAGCACTCGCGCCCGACCTTCTCCGGGTTTGTCCACAAACGGTGTTTCGGGCATGGAGATGATGACGGGGCCCGTCTCAGCGTGGATCGCGGCAATGCAGTCCCACAATGCAGACTGCCGTATCGGCTTTGCCAGGCGTCTGACCGCACCCTCCCCGACGTCGCTCATATCGCGATCGAGGGAGGTCAAGAGGACAACGCGCAGCTCAACCCACTCAGCAGCGGTTGTGATGGTCTGAGCCAGTTCGATACCCTCCATGTCGGGCAGCGACTGGTCGATGATGATCAGCCCAAATGGCTTCCCCCGAATAGCGGCGGAGCACAGCGCTGCGAGCGCTGCCGAACCGGCGTCGGCGTGCCGAACCGGGATGTTCCTGGCGGACAGCTGATCGTCTAGAATCTCGCGGTTCAGGGCATTGTTTACGACGATCAGGGCCGGCTGTTCGTTATGGGGCCGGAGAGGAGGCTCGATCCGACGCAGAGGAGACGGTTGTAGTCCGAACCTGGCGGTGCAAAGGAATTTCGATCCGCCACCGGGCTCGCTCGACACCTCGATCGACCCGCCCAGCATCTCGCAAAAATGTTTGGCGATCGACAGGCCAAGGCCGGTGCCCCCGTATCGCCGGGTTGTCGAACTGTCGGCTTGCGCGAACGGCTCGAATATGTGACGCCGCTTTTCGGCCGGAATGCCGATCCCGGTATCGACAACTTCGAAGGCGATCAGCACTGAGGATTTGTAGCAGTCTACGGCGTAGGCGCGGACGCCTACTTCGCCGCGCTCCGTAAATTTCACCGCATTGCCGATCAGGTTCGTCAAAATCTGGCGAAGGCGCCCGGCATCGCCGATCAGTGCGGTCGGCAGATTGGTCGGGACAAAACAGGCCAGCTCCAGTCCCTTGCCATAGGCCAATTCGCTGAACAGATCCGTGGCCTCTTCGACCACGACCCGCAGATCGAACGGCTCATTCTCGATTTCGACTTTGCCGGCCTCGATTTTGGAGAGATCGAGAACGCCATTGATCACCCCGAGCAACGTCTCCCCGGACCGTCGTGCGGTCTCGATGAAACGTTGCTGCGTCGGCCCCAGCTCGGTTTGACGAACGAGTTCGAGCATGCCGAGAACACCGTTCAGTGGCGTGCGAATTTCGTGGCTCACATTGGCCAGGAACTGCGATTTGGCACGGACTGCTCCCTCCAACTCGAGCGTCCGCTGCTCGATCCGCGACTCGAGCGTCGAATTAAGCTCGCGCAGCTCATCCTCGGCCCTTTGCTGCGCTGCATGCCGAGCTGCAAGCGCGTCGGCCATCTGGTTGAACGCTCTACCAAGTCGGCCGATTTCAGAAGATCGATCTTCCAAATGCGCCCGGGCCGCGTAATTTCCGTTCCGCCATTCGGCGGTAACGGCGAGCAGACCTTCGATCGGGCGGCGGATGAAATTCCGGCCGCCGACCCAGGCGGCGTAAACTGCCGCCAAAAGCCCGATGAGGATCAACGCAATGCCGCGCCGAGTGGCACCGTCGATAGCCGCGAATGCTTCTGCTTTGGTCTGGCCGGCGCTCAGAAAGAAATCTTTCGGCGGCGCAGCCGCCGGGACATAGCCGAAAATTCGCGTGGTCCCATCGACGCCGACAGCTTCTTCCCATCCCGGCTGGTCCCCATCCATGATCGCTTCGTGGGACTTCCTCATGTTTTTCCCAACGAGGAGTTCCGGATGGGGCAGCCTCGCGATGATGTTGCCTTCGCGATCGGCGATCAAGATCGAGGCTGTCGGCGGCAAACCGCGTTCACTGAGATGGTTGGTGAGCCATGCTAGGTCGAGGCCAGCGAACACCACACCGGCGACACGGCCTTCTTCGTCCTCGAAGCGCTCTGCAAAATGAATCATTCGACGGCCGTTGGCCGGATCGACCCAATAATTTCCAACTGCGAGGCCGGGCTGGGCCAGGGCCCGTGTAAAAAAGGGTTGCTCGGCGACCGATGAAAGCGACGTCGGCTCGCTGGTGCAAAATACCCGACCCTCCGTATCGGCTGCCCCGAGCACACTGTAATTCGCGAACCGCGCCTTCAATTTCGAAAACAGTGGACTGCAACCGCCCGGCTGCCGGGTCTTGACGGTATTCAATTGGGCCAGTGCGAGAAGCAGTTGGCGAGCACCTTCGCGCAGTTCGCCGATTTCCTCGCCGAATTGTTTGGTAGTCTGGACGACTTGTTGGCGGATATCGGTCTCACGCGCGACGCGCAGATCGTATTCGTTCCAACCTTGGATCACGAGCGCTGGAACGACGGCGAAGGTGACCAGAAGCAGGATCCTTCCGGTCAAGCCGATGCGCAGGCCGAACCGATGTGCGGCTGGGCGCGCCGCTCTCAGTTCCTGGTTAGGGGCAGGGCTGGCCATTCGACTGCTACATTCCCGCCGGCCGATATCTGGCTGAGCCACACGCGCTCGATCGTCGGCCGCCCTAGATGGTAACCCTGCAGGTAGCCGAAACCCTCGGCGCGCACGACCGCCTCGTCGGCGGCGTTCTCGACCCCTTCCGCCACGGTAGCGCAGCCCAAGCCATTGATCGGGCCGAGCAGATCCCGCAATAGAGCACGCCTCTCGCGACTGTCCGCCAGGTTATGGACGAACGAGCGGTCGATCTTGACCGTGTCGACCGACAAAGCTTCGAGGTGCTGCAACGATGTGTGCCCGACGCCGAAATCATCGAGCGCCACCCGGCAGCCGGCGCGACGGAGCGTATCGACGAAGCGGGCTGACTCTTCGAGGTCCGACAACGCCGCGGTTTCGGTGATTTCGACGACTAGGCGGCGGGCTAAGGCGGGCCGACACCGGAAAATCGAAACCAGCGATTGCAGCCATGAGCCGACGCAGGCTGTCGAGCCGGACACGTTCACGCCGAGCCTTACTTCGGGATCCGCGGCGAGTTCCCGGACGGCGAGTTCGAGAACGTAGTCATCAATGAAACCGATAAGGCCTAGCTGTTCGATCGGCGTGATGAATTCGCGGCCGGCGATGACCCTCCCCTCCACGTCGCGCATGCGCAGCAGGCACTCGAAATAATCCGTTCTTCCGGTGGCCGCACAAATCACCGGTTGGAATGCAAAGAACAGCCGGTTCTGGCCCAGCGCCGCCTGCACTGTGGCGCATATCGACGCGCTGCGGCTTCCAGCATCGCTCCTGAATTGTTTGACGTTACTGCCCACGCGTCGGTAGCGTCCGGCTCGCTCTGCTCGCACCCCGATGCCGGACCTGCCCCCGGCCAACATTCAATGCCGCCAGCGCGCAGCAGAGAGGCCGCTGACCACTGGTTCCATGCTAATTTAATGGTTTCCCGTCAACCCGTCGTCAATGCGGCGTCAAAAACCCGTCTGACTGCACCAGGTCATCGGCGCGTCATCTCTGGCGGCTTCGCAGCACTCCACCTGGGACGAGGATCGCGTTGACGATGCAACCCGATAAAGCGATTCCTGCAGAGATGGTCAAGTCGGCATCGAAGCCGGCCACCGCAACAGCCTTTCCACCGACAAGCGAGCCGAGCGAAATGCCGAGAAAAAGAGCGCTATTGTTCCAGGCGAGGACGGCAGCGCGCCGGCGCGGGAAATCGTTTGCCAGACCGGCTTGCTGGGCCGGAAAGAACAACTGCGCGACGGCCGCGCTCATGCAGAGTGCGGGTTCAATGAGCCTGCCCGCGTCGAGCGCCAGGCGCAGCAGCAACAGGCAAGCGCACAGACAGGCAAGGCTTGCGCTCGCGGTCAATTTGACCCCGAGGCGATCGGCCAAACGACCGCCCACGAGAACACCGGCGATCGCGCCACAGCCGTAAAAGAGGATCGCCGCCGCGGTCTGTTCGGTCGAGAAGCCGACGGTCGCGAGGCCGGCGCCGAGATAGGTATAAACGCCATAGAGGCCGGTGCTCCAAGCCACCATCGGGATCAGACGGCGCGCCAGAACCGCAGCGCCGAGCGGAGCAGGGGCTGAGATCTCGCTGTCGGACGGGGTGTCGTCGTGCTCGCACGGCCAGACCCATCGGTTCAACCAGACCAGCACCAGGCTGAGGCCGGCGAGCGCAAGGAATACCGATGAACCGCCGAAAAAGGCGCCTACCAAGCCTCCCGCCGACGCCCCTATTGCAAGCGACACTAGCAGACCGGAAACCACCAGCGCCAGCCAGGTTGCCTTGCGTTCGGGTGGAGCGGCGGTGCCGACAAGGGCATAGATCGACGGCGACACGCCCGCCGCCGCGGCGCCGGCAAACAGCCTGATGGTGAGTAGTGACGGCAGATTTGTGGCGCCGGCGGTGAGGATATTGGCGAGGCCAAAGGCGAGAAGGGAACAGACCAGTACCCGCCGGCGGCCGACACGATCCGAAAAATATCCGAAGAGCGGGGCACTCACGGTATAGGCGAGGGAGAATGTCGTCACCGAAAGTCCGGCCGACGCCGGAGCTACGTGGTAGCCAGCCGCGAGCACGGGGAGCAAAGGCGAAAAGACAAACAACTCGGTCCCGACCATGAACATGGTCAGCCAGGCCACGGCCAACCTGGCGGGTGCAATGTTTCCCATTGAAATCGATTCCTCGGACAAGGTGCCGTGGGCCTGACGCAGCACGGTCTCAGGCGGGCGACCTGTCGCTGACCCGGTGTCAATGGGCGCTTGCGCGCCCATTGTGAGCCGCGTCTCTGTTCGGGGCTCCAAAAGAGCAGGGAGTGGCTGACCCGGCGGGTCCGGGGCAATCTGGATCGGCGGATGCAGCGAGCCCGTTTACGACTGCGCAGCCGCTTGGCCGGCGGTCTGCACAATTCGGTTCAGATGGGTCCACACCCCATCGAGCGCCTCCGCCATGAGCTTGGCGTCCGCTATTGTCGCGGGCAGCAGCTCAGGATGCTGTCTCAGTATCAACTGGGTGACCGACAACGACTCCTCGGCGTGACGCTCTTCGACCATTTCGGAGAAGCACTCCGCGAAATACTGCTCAGTGGCAAGTTGCGGGAAATGAACGGACAAAGACTCGGCAAGCGCGCGCATCCAGTCAACCGACATCACTTCGATCGCGCACCACGGGCCGAGCGAGCGTGAATAAAGCGGCTTGGCGAGGCGGACGAATTCCGCGGTTTCGCCGTCCAAATTACTGCACAATTCCTCTGGTTCGCCGAATGCCTCGTCATCGAGCACACACTCGGCACCAATGCTGCGAAATGCTCTCGTCAGTTGATAGTGATGCGTGTCGCTCCCGGGCAGCCCATCGTCGTCGATAAAGATCTGAAGCTTACGTTTGCGCAAAGCCGGGCTGTCGAGGTGCGGCAAATAATAAACCGCAACGCGTGTGGCATGCATCGCCGCCTGGTAAATGAGGTGTATTTGACCGAGAAGCGAAGGATCGCTGGCGACTACACGGTCGAGTGCGGTGAGATTGCGAAAAAACGGCATCCGCGACGGGCGATGCTGCTCGGCAATCATTCTTATAGCGACAGAAAATTCATCGACTGAATTTAAGAATGATAAATTAGCATCAGAAAGCTGTGACATTTCTATATTACTCCAGAATGAATATGGTCTATTCACATGGCTCGGACTCTTCTCTCAGCTATCGAAGCCGAAGCAGTCCGAAGCCGCAAAAAATTTCAATTCACGTTGAATGCGCATCGTGCGTTTATGTTCTGGAGCCTAGAACAAATCAGGAACTAAGTCAACTAAAATTCGACCCATTGGGCACAGGGCTGTCCTTGACGCGAAAGCGATCCGTATGCGGAATTATGCCCGAGAGCCGGTCAAGCGGGGCTGGTTCGGGCCAAAGGAGGACGACATGCGCGCTGCAGTTCTGACGCAGATCAACAAACCCCTCCAGATCCTCAATCTCGATCAGGATCCGCCCAAATCCAAAGAGGTTCGCGTCCGGGTCAAGGCCGCCGGCGTCTGTATGAGCGACTGGCACATCATGAACGGGGATTGGCCGCTGCCGCTCCCGATGGTGCTCGGGCACGAGGCGGCCGGGATCATCCTCGAGAACGGGCCGGGGGTCGAGAATGTCAAGCCGGGCGACCACGTCATCTTTTCTTTCCGTCCGCATTGCGGCCGATGCCGGTATTGCTCTTCGGGCCAGACCGTGCTGTGCATCGGGCACAACGATACGCCGCGCTGGCGCATGCATGACGGGACGGCCCGCGTCAAGCTAAATGGCGAACCGGTCAATCAGATGGCACGCATCGGGACCTTTTCGGAAGAGGTCGTCTGTCCGGCCGAGCAGATCGTCAAAGTCCGCGACGACCTCCCGTTCACCCATGCCGCGATCATCGGCTGCAGCGTCGCGACCGGGATCGGAGCGGTGACCCGTCACGCCCGTGTGGCAGCGGGTTCCAGCGTGCTGGTCGTGGGATGCGGCGGCGTCGGGCTCAATGTCGTCCAGGGCACCCGGCTCGTTGGAGCAAGTCCGATCATCGCCTGCGACTTGCGCGACAACAAGCTCGACTATGCGAAGAACTTCGGCGCGACGCATACGATAAATGCAGTGACCGGTAATGTACTCGAACGGGTGCGGGAGATGACGGAAGGACTTGGCGTCGACTATGCGTTCGATGCGATCGGCAGCGAACAGACCGCGTTGCAGGTGATCGACGCTGTTGCGCCTGGCGGGCGGGCGGTCTTGGTCGGCATCCCGGCTTTCGCGACCCGGGCGCCGATCAATCCCTCGCAGATCGTCTACGGCGAGAAGGTAATTAGCGGCACCTATTACGGCTCGGTTCGCCCCAGCATCGATTTCCCGATCCTGGCCGATCTCGACTTGGGCAAGAGGATCAATCTCGACGCCCTGATCAGCCGGACCTACCAGTTCGATGAGATCAATGAAGGCTTCGCGCTGATGTTGGCCGGCGAGGTGGCCCGCGGCGTCATTGTCTTCGACTGAGGATGGAAGGTCCGGCTGGACAGGATTGCACAATCTCCTCTATAAGCGCCCTCTCGCCGGAGCGCCCAGGTAGCTCAGTTGGTAGAGCAACGGACTGAAAATCCGTGTGTCGGTGGTTCAATTCCGCCCCTGGGCACCACAAATTCGGGGCGGGAGGGCTCATTCCACTCGAGGACGGCGCGATCGGCGAGCTTCGCGCATCGCTCCTTGTAATCCCGCTCCATGCCTATATCGATTACTGGGTTATTGGACTGTCAGGTGGCTGATATTCGCATCACGGCCGGACCATTCTCGTTTACGGCGCGCTTCGAGCGCGCCGCCGCGCCGTTAACTTGCGCAAAATTCGCCAGCATGCTGCCATACCGGGAGCAGCTGATCCATGTGCGGTGGAGCGGCGAAGCGTGTTGGATCCCACTCGGCGACCTGGATCTCGGCCTCGGTTACGAGAACGCGACCAGCTATCCGGCGCCGGGTCAGCTTCTCCTTCATCCCGGCGGCATCAGCGAAACCGAAATTCTGCTCGCCTATGGCGGCGTCCGTTTCGCCAGCAAAATCGGCCAGCTCGCCGGTAACCATTTCGTCACGATCATCGAAGGAGCCGAGCGATTGCCCGAACTCGGTCGGCTGACCCTGTGGCACGGGGCACAACCGATCGAGTTCATTCAGTTCTGAAATCACAGCCCCCATCATGTGCTCAGGTGCGGAAGCTGGGCCGGTAAAACGGCTGATGCTGCTCGGGCAAAATATCCTGCGTAGAACCCCTGACCCGCGGCAGCAGTGCTTTTGACAGGCGGCGACGCTCCCTCTCGTCGTCCGCTAGCGCCGCATAGACACCGGGACGTTTACAACGCCCAAGTCAGTAGCTCGGCTTCGTCGGAAACGGCGTGAGCTGAAGCTCGTGCGTCCAGCATGGCATCCGTAACCATCGGGACAAAGACATAGCCTGAGGCCCAGCGGTTCTGCCAGCTTGACACCTCCCGTGTGAGTCCAAGTTTGAGTCCACTTGGAGCACTAACATGCGGGTCACAAGGATGCCTTATTTACAGCCAGTCAACGGCAAATACCGGGTGCGGGTGGTCGTCCCGCCCGAGCTAATACCGATTATCGGTCAGGCCAATCTGACGAAGGCCCTTGGTACCGGGAACGAGCGTGAGGCAGAACGGCTCGGCCTGCCACATATCGCCGAGTTCATGGCGAAGATTGACAACGCGCGAAGCCTGGGGGAATTGCGGGAGATCGACAAGCTCACGCTCCCGGAACAGATCCACCGTGCCCCGGCAGCCCTCGACCGTTTGCTTAGGTCGCTCCCAAACCTGCCGGTACCGGCATCTCAAAAAACCCCCGAGTCGGTCACCTTTGAGGACATGATCGCGCGGTGGGGAAAGACCAAGGGCAAACGCGCGATCGGGACGATGGAGCATCTGTGTGGCCGGTTCATCGACTGGCTCGAACACGACAATATGCGGCGGGTCACCTTTCAGGATGGCCGCGACTGGCGGGATGACATGATCGCGGAAGCGACCGTAGCCCCCGGCACGATCGCCAATCACCTGAAAGCGGTGAAGAGCCTGTACCAATACGCAGCCGACAACGCGGCTGACAACGACCCTCTGGCCTCGAACCCGATGGCCCGTGTTAAGTACTCACCCGGCGACGGCGAGGAACGGGACGATTTTACGCCGGATGAACGCCGCCGCATCCTGCTCGCGGCCCGCAGCGCACTGCCACACATTTACTGGCTCAACTGGATCTGTAGCTTTCACGGGTGCCGCAATGGCGAGGTCGCCGACATGAGCACCCGCGACATCGAGATCATCGATGGGATAGCTGTCTTCAATATCAGTAAGCGCAATCGGTCGAAGGATCAGGGTCTCAAGACGACGGTCTCGACCCGGAAAATCGCCCTACACCAAGCGGTCTTGGACGAAGGCTTTATTGATTATCGGGACGCGATTTGCCGGAAACACGGCGACGGGCCGTTGTTTCCGACCGTGAAGTTGGACCTATACGGCAGGCGGGCCGGAACGGTGACGACGGACCTATCCGAGTGGCTGCGTCGGGAGGTGGGAATCACCGATCCACGCAAGCCGTTCTATTCGCACCGGCACACCGCAACCAGCTATCTGCGGAACACCCTCGGCCCCGATGGCACCCCCGTCGTAAAAGAGGACATCGAGAGGTACATCCTCGGGCATGGCCGCAAGGGATCGCATGGCGGGTACGGCAAACATTGGTTGCTGACCTTGAAGCGGTCGGTCGAGGTGATTGTGAATCCGCTAGTCTAACAGGATAGACAGAGTATCGGTGTACGGGTCGATACCATGTTTTATTTGCTCGCACACCCAGATTACTCTTGCATCAGCCGAGGACGACTCGCGCAATTACGGGGAACACGAACTGTGGCTGATGCTCGATTCCATTAAGAGGCTGCCAAACCCGCTTGCCGAGGCCACAGCCGACTTGACCGAAGCACCTCCGGTCTGGTCTCGGGGCTTGCTACCGAAGCAGTTTCAGATTCTCCGTGATAGGAACCCGCCGAAGATTCCTCGGATGGGTACCCAATCAGGGATTTGGCACCCCTCTCTTTTCGTACCCTTCTGATGGCAATCTGATCGGCCACGCACAGGGTGCCGGGACCGCCGAGCCTCGTGAGGCGCTACGGTGCGGTGGATCGTTCCATCAAATCGGGAGTCCCTGTTTCGGAAGGCCGGGGGTGTTTCGGATCGGCAGTTGGTCCTTCGTTATGACCCCCCGTACGGAGGTCCGCCCACCCTTGGGCTTGACGGAAAAGACACCGCATGGCCCGGAAATCAGCCTGGATCGTCTCGATTTTCCGGAGGGCGGCTCGCCGTACCCAGCGCGATAACCGGCAGCACGGATACCGAGAGCGCGGAAGCTGTGTCGTGTCCCCTTCAACCAACCTTGCGGGTGCGCCAGTGCGAAGCTACACTCGCGGCAGTTTACGCGCTCTATAATCAACCGGCAGGGGAACCGTTGAGTGATGATACATGACCTGAAACGCAGCTTGCTTCTGTTGCCGCTTATTGCACCTGTCCTCCTCTCCGCATGCGTCTCCCAGAGTGCATACGATCAACTTCAGGCGCAAAATCAGCAGCTTCAACAGCAAAACTCGGCCTTGCAAGCGCAGGTCGCCGCCGATAAGGCGCAGATCTGTCGACTACAGGGAGCGATTCAATACACGGTCAATAGCGACTTGCTGTTCCCCTCGGGTGGCTGGCAGATGAGCGATCGGGGAAAGCAGATCATCGCCAGTATGGCTGCGAAGTTGGCACCGGCCCAGCAGAACAAGGTTTTAGTGAGCGGGTATACCGATAATCAGCCGGTCGGCCCGGCGCTGGCTCGGCAGGGCATCACTTCCAATCAAGACTTGTCGCAAAAACGTGCCGACGACGTGATGCAATTCTTGATTTCTCAAGGTGTTAAGCCCGGACTCATCTCGGCCCAGGGATTTGGCGATGCGAATCCTGTCGCTTCGAACGGCGCTCCACAGGGCCGGGCTGAGAATCGTCGTGTTGTACTGTCAGTTCCCGCTTCCGGCTGCTGAGAGTTCCGCCTCAGGCTGA
>Ga0126383_10000845_pt1 | contig 17900 bp, 16 predicted proteins | sample PanSoiMetPlot_35_FD_96882 | JGI IMG/M metagenome (GOLD analysis project Ga0126383, IMG submission 96882) | Tropical forest soil microbial communities from Panama - MetaG Plot_35 | ecosystem: Environmental > Terrestrial > Soil > Tropical forest > Bulk soil | place: Panama | collected 2016-02-17
AGAGGTCACCCCGGTCGTCGCCGTCGATCGCCTGCCCGTCGGCGACGGCAAGCCCGGCCCCATCACGAAGCGCCTGCAGCGCTTGTTCTTCGCGGCCGCGCGCGGCGACGATCCTACCTTTGCGCGATCGCTCACCCCTGTCTACAGCTCGGAGTCCTGACGGCCCCGCCGACGAAGCTCGTCGGTGGCGCGGCGGTCGACGGCGGGGCAGATCGGCAGCGGTGCCGCGGTGATTTGGTGCCCGTGGCGAGAGCGTGGCAGGATGGAAGCGTGATGACGCCCAGGAGCCGCGGAGAGTTCCGCTGACCGATCGCCGGCTTCGCTACCACTTCTCCGGCCTCGCTGGGGCCGGGATGAATCCCCTCGCCCGACTCATGGCGGCGCGCGGCCACCAGGTGCAGGGCTCCGACCGATCGTTCGACCGCGGCGAGAATCAGGAGCTGGCCGCGCGGCTCACCGCCCTCGGCATCGCGGTGAAGCCACACGACGGCACCGCGGTCACCGCGGGCCTCGACCGCTTCGTGTACTCGACCGCGGTCGAGGCGGACACGCCGGAGTTCCACGCCGCCCGCGCGCTCGGCCTCGCCCTGGTGCCGCGGCCGGCCCTACTCGCCGAGGTGGTCGACACTGGGCGCCCTGGCGTGGCAATCGCGGGCACCAGCGGCAAGAGCACGGTGACCGGCATGGTGGCGTGGCTGACCCGAGAGACCGGCCTGGCCGCGACCGCGCTCGGCGGCGCGGCGCTGGCCGGCGAGGGCGTAAGCGGCTGCTTCCTGGCCGGTCCCGGCGATGGCCCGGTCGTTGCCGAGGCCTGCGAGTCCGACGGCACGCTCGTCGGCTATCATCCCTCGGTCGGGCTCATCCACAACATCAGCCGCGACCACGGCGAGGTGGACGCGCTCCGGCCCCAGTTCGAGGCCTTCGCTCACCAGGCGGGCCGGCTGCTGGTCAGCGCTGACTCGTCCGAAGCCGCCGCGGTCGGACGCGCGGTGAAAGCGACGACGTATGGTATGGCCGACACCGCCGACGTGATTCTCTCGGTGAGGAGCGCCGGCCCGCATCGCGCGTCCGGCTCGCTTCGCATCGAGGGCCAGGGCATCGCGCTCGACATCCCCCAGCCCGGCGTCCACAACCTCGAGAACGCGGCGGCGGCGGTGCTGGTCGCGCGAGAGCTGGGCATTCCGCCCGCGGATGCCGGCCGCCTCCTCGCTCGTTTTCCCGGGGTGGCGCGGCGCTTTCAGGTCGTCGGCATCACCGGCGATGGCATCCGCGTGGTGGACGACTACGCCCACAACGCCGAGAAGCTGCGGGCGACCATCATCGCCGCGCAGGCTGGCGCGGAGCGCGTGGTGGCGGTGTTCCAGCCCCACGGCTTCGGCCCGGCGCGCTTTCTCCGCCCCGAGCTGCGCGAGCTGCTACCCCGCTTGCTGCGACCCCAGGACCGCTTCTGCTACGCGGAGATCTTCTACGCCGGGGGAACGGTGGCGCGGGATGTGTCGAGCTCGATGCTCGCCGGCGACCTCCCGCCGGCCCTCGCCTGCGGCCATGCCCCCGATCACGTCTCGGTGGTCGCGGGGGCGTCAGAGAAAGCGCCCTGGCGACACCGTGCTGATCATGGGTGCGCGCGATCCCGCGCTCCCCGCGCTGGCGCGCTCCGTTCTCGCCGCCTTCGAGTCGCGCGAGGCCTGAGCCGGCCCGCCCGGCCCGCCACCGGATCGCGCGCCGCGGACCCCCTGACTTTTGATCAGGACAGCGCTCTCGAGCTGCTTGATGCTCTCCGCATGGATGGGACCGGCCACGAAGTCTGCGAAGCGCTGTCAGCCTCAGAACTGCTCCTGATCGATCCGATGGCCCCGCTGTAGCATCGGGCTCCGAGAGCGGCCGGTGTCTGAGTGTGGCAGATTACGTCGCGGGGCCTGAGGCCACCCGGGGGGCGACGGCCGCCGCGGCGTGCTAATGTTGCCTACGCTCTGTCCCGCACGCGTGCGAGTCGGCAGACTGGCCAGCGGTTGTTCGGGGCGAACATCCTTCTGGCACCAACAGTGAGCGACGGCGCCGAAATGACGGGGACGCCGCTCGTCTTGACAGCATCTCCATCGCCGGCGCAGTATCACGTCGGCCGGCGACGACCGGCTTTCGACGTTTGTTTCCGACAACGCGATGCGACCGGACAACTCTTGACGGCTTAGGAGGCACGCATGGCGACCGCGGCCGGATCCGAGCTCAGGGGTGACGTGCACAGCATCGAACCCATCGCCGAGGCGGACAAGGACTCCACCGGACCGCAGCAGATGTGCGCAGGGGGCTGACGTTCGACGATGGCGATCGAAGTCGCGAAGGTCGTGCTCAAGCATGTGCAGGACGCCGCGGGTCTGGAGGAGCGCATCGTCGCCGGACAGTTCAGTGCCGACGAGGTGGTGGCCGTTATCGGCAAGACCGAAGGCAACGGCGGCGTCAACGACTTCACGCGCATTCTGGCCGATAACGCGTTCCGCGCGGCGCTCGCGAGGCATGGCAAGCGAAGCGCCGAGCAGATCCGCGCCGTGCCGATGGTCTGGTCGGGCGGCTGCGATGGCGTAATCACGCCGCACGCCACCGTGTTCGCCCGGAACGGCACGCCAGGACCGGCAAGCAAGCCGCGCCTCGTCATCGGCACCGCCGTCAGCCCGGAGATCCTGCCCGAGGACATCGGCCGGCCTGCGATGGTCGAGAAGGTGGCCGAGGGCGTTCGGCGAGCGATGCGGGACGCCGGCATCGACAGCACCGCCGACGTCCACTACGTCCAGACGAAAACGCCGTTGTTGACGATCGATGCGGTGCGAGACGCCGCGAGCCGGGGCCACCGCGTCGCCTGCGAGGTCCACGACTCGATGGGCGTCTCGAACGGGACGACCGCGCTGGGGATCGCGGTCGCCCTCGGCGAAGTGTCGATGCCCAACGCCGCGCAGATCTGCAAGGATCTGAGCCTGTATTCCTCAGTCGCGTCCTGCTCATCGGGCGTGGAGCTGGATGCCGCCCAGATCGTACTGCTCGGCAACAGGGCGGGCGCCGGCGGGCGTTACCGCATCGGCCACAGCGTGATGAAGGACGCGATCGACATCGACGGCATCTACGCGGCAATCACCAATGCCGGGCTCGCGCTGCCCGCGCGGCCCCGCGCCGAAGATCTGAAGGACAGGCTGGTCAACTGCTTCATCAAGTGCGAGGCGGACCCGAGGGGCGAGCTTCGCGGTCGCCGTCAGATCATGCTCGACGATTCCGACGTCCATCATCACCGGCACAGCAAGGCCGCGGTCGGCGGCGTTGCCGCGGCGGCGATCGGCGACCCCGCCGTGTTCGTTTCCGTTGACGCGATGCACCAGGGCCCGCAGGGCGGGGGGCCCGTGATCGCGATCGTCGACGTCGGAGAGTAGACCTCGCTTATCGGGGCGGCGATCCGGCGCAACGAGGACCCGCGGCTGCTGCGGGGGCTCGGATGCTTCGTCGCCGACGTGATGCCGGCGGGCCTGCTCCATGCAGCGGGCGTCCGAAGCCCGCACGCGCGGGCGCGCATCCGATCGATCGACGCCTCCCGCGCACGCGCGCAGCGAGGCGTGCACCTTGTGCTCACGGCGGCGGAGCTCGGCGCGCTCAACCAACCCACGCCGCTGCTGATCCCTCACCCCGAGTTGACGCATCCGCGGACGCCGCTGCCGCTCGCGGTGGATGAGGTTCGGTACGCCGGTGAGCTGGTCACGCTCATCGTGGCCGACGATCGATATCGCGCCGAGGACGCGGCGCAGCTGATCGACGTCGAGTACGAGCCGCTGCCCGCCGTGGTTGACCTCGAGGCGGCCGGCGCCAGCGAGAGCCCGCGCGTTCACGCAGACGTGCCGCAGAACCTGGCGGCGCGCGTGACGCAGCGCGTGGGCGATCCGGACGCCGTGTTCGCCAGTGCCACCCACGTGTTCAGCGAGCGACTCGTGATCGAGCGCAGCTGCGGCAGCCCGCTGGAAACGCGCGGCGTCGTCGCCGACTACGACGCCCGGACCGGAATGCTGCGGGCGTGGGTCTCCACGCAGGCGCCGCTGCCGATCAAGAACGGTCTGGCGCGCCTGTTCGGCCTCCCGGAGTTCAAGGTCGAGGTGATCGCGCCCGACGTCGGGGGCGGCTTCGGCACGAAGATCATGCTGTTCTACCCCGAGGAGATCCTGGTTCCCGCGGCGGCGATCCGGCTCGGCCGCGCGGTCAAGTGGATCGAGGACCGCGCGGAGCACCTCACCAGCTCGAGCCAGGAGCGCGGCCAGCTGCACGAGGTCGAGGTGGCGACCGACGAGGCCGGCCGCATCCTTGGCCTGCGCGACCGCTTTCTGCACGACGCCGGCGCGTACACGCCGTACGGCATCATCGTTCCGCTGATCACTTCGACGCAGCTTCCCGGGCCATACCGGCTCCGCCACTACCACGTCGAGTTCGAGGTCCGCTACACGAACAAGGTCATGGTCACGCCCTACCGCGGCGCCGGGCGGCCGCACGGCGCCTTCGTCATGGAGCGCATCATCGGCAGGATCGCCCGCGAGCTGGGCCTCGAGCCGAGCGAGGTCCGGCGTCGCAACTTCATCCAGCCGCATGAATTTCCGTGGGACGTGGGACTCACATTTCAGGACGGCGGCCCCACGCGCTACGACAGCGGCGATTACCCGGCGGGACTCGAGATGGCGCTCGAGCGCATCGGTTTCGGCAGATTTCGCGAGCGGCAGCGCGCCGCCCGCGCCGAAGGGCGGCACATCGGGCTCGGCGTCGCGTGCTACGTCGAAGGGACCGGCATCGGACCCTACGAGGGCGCCCACGTCCGGGTCGAGCCCAGCGGCAGCGTGTACGTCGCGACCGGCCTCACCACCCAGGGACAGGGACACCAGACGACCTTCGCCCAGATTGCGGCCGACGCACTCGGATGCGACCCGGCCAGCGTGACGGTCGTGACCGGCGACACGGGCCGCTTCAACTGGGGCGCCGGCACGTTTGCCAGTCGCGCGCTCGTGACGGCGGGCAACGCGGTGGCGAGCGCCGCCGGCAAGGTGCGGGACAAGGCCCTCCGTCTCGCCGCCGAGCTGCTCGAAGTCGCGCCGCACGATCTCGAGGTCCGCGACGGCGCGATCAACGTCAAGGGCCTTCCCGATCGGCGGCTCGCGCTCGGCGCCATCGCCACGGTCGCCAACCCGATCCGCTATGCGTACGGCAAGGAGGCCGCCGAGGCGGCGCTGCGCCTGGTGAAGCCGCGCCAGGGCGCCGTGCTGCGCGACGGCGAAGAGCCGGGGCTCGAAGCGCGCGGCTTCTATGCGCCGCCGCACGCGACATTCGCCAGCGGCTGCCACGCCGCCGTCGTCGAGGTCGACGTCGACACCGGCGTCGTGCGCGTCCTCCAATACGTCGTCCAGCACGACTGTGGCCGAATCGTGAACCCGACGATCGTGGAGGGACAGATCCACGGCGGCGTCGCGCAAGGCATCGGCGGCGCGCTCTACGAAAAGCTGTGCTTCGACACGACGGGCCAGCCGCTCACGCAGACATTCATGGAGTTCCACATCCCGACGGCCACGGAGGTGCCTTTCATTGACGTCGTGCACCTCGAAACGCTCTCGCCGCTCAACCCGCTCGGCGTCAAAGGCGTGGGCGAAGCCGGCGCGATCCCGGTGCCCGCACTCGTCGCCGAGGCCGTGGAGGACGCGCTCGCGCCCTTCGGGGTGCGGATCAGCGAGATGCCACTGAATCCGGAGCGCATTCGCGCGTTGATCCGCGGGGCGGCCACCGAGCGACCCGGACGTCCGCATGCTTGACCTCGTCGTCCGCAACGCCGTCCTTCCGGATGGCCGAGACGCCATCACCATCGGATGCGAGAACGGCCGGATCGTATCGCTCGGTCGCGAGGCCGGCGTGGAGGCGCGGCGGGTGATCGACGCCGGAGGGTGTCTCGTGTCGCCGCCGTTCGTCGACGCGCACTTTCACATGGACTCGACGCTGACCTACGGCCGGCCGCGGGTGAACCGCTCCGGCACGCTGCTGGAGGGCATCGAGCTCTGGGGCGAGCTCAAGCCATCGCTCACGCACGAGGAGATCCGCGAGCGCGCGCTCGAGCTCTGCCGCTGGGCCGTGGCGCGCGGCACCCTCGCCATTCGCAGCCATGTCGACGTCTGTGATCCCTCGCTGCGGGCCGTGAAGGCGCTCCTCGAGGTCCGCGAGTTGATCAAGGCAGAGATCGACCTGCAGCTCGTCGCCTTCCCCCAAGACGGCTTCCTGCGCTCGCCCGTCGGCGAAACCGGTCTCACCAAGGCGCTGGATCTCGGCGTCGACGTCGTCGGCGGCATTCCACACTTCGAGTGGACGATGGCGGACGGAGCGGCGTCCGTCGAGCGCCTGTGTCGAATCGCCGCCGACCGCGGGCTCCTGGTTGACATGCACTGCGACGAGACCGACGACCCGCACTCGCGCAACGTCGAAGTTCTCGCTCGCGAGACGATCCGCCACGGACTGCAGGGCCGCGTCGTCGGCTCGCACCTGACGGCGATGCACTCGATGGACAACTACTACGTCTCCAAGCTGATCCCGCTCATGCACGAGGCGGCGATGACGGCCGTCGCCAATCCGCTGATCAACATCACGCTCCAGGGACGGCACGACACCTACCCCAAGCGCCGCGGGATGACCCGGATCAAGGAATTGCTCGCGGCCGGCGTCAACGTCGCGTGCGGCCACGACTGCGTGATGGATCCGTGGTATCCGCTCGGCAGTCACGACATGCTCGACGTGGCTCACATGGGCCTGCACGTCGGCCACATGACGGGAGACGCCGAGATGCGCGCGATGTTCGACTGCGTAACGATCAACGCCGCTCGCGCGCTGCACCTGGACGGTTACGGCCTTCAGCCCGGGTGCTGGGCGGACATGGTCGTTCTGCAGGCCGACAGTCCCGCCGACGCCCTCCGCCTGCGGCCGGCCCGCCTCGCGGTGATTCGCCGTGGTCGGGTGATCGCCGAGACGCCCCGCGCGGTTCCAACCGTTCAGCTGGCGGGCACGACGACCCAGATCACGTTCCACATCAAGCGATCGTCCCCGCCGTCGCGCTAGGCGCCAGGCGCTGGAGCAGCGGCCACAGCGGCGGAGGATCGGGAGGGCTGGAAAAGGCAAGATCGCGGAGAGCAGAAGACGACTGACAGGAAGCACAGAGACCGCCTAGCGGCGGGACGCCGGCTTACCTGGCGGTGAAGAAGTAGTAGTCCGCCGAGTAGTCGACACGCGCCTGCGTCCCCAACGTCACGGGAGAACAGCCGGACGTCGGCGCCACTCCACCCGTGGTATTGACGCGCTGTACGCTCGTGACCTTGCTGAGCGCGCCGTCTGGACCGACGGACCTCGCTGCGAGCAGCAGCCACGGGATGGCGTTGGCGTCCGGCGCGTCGGCGCGTTCCTTCACCGTCCCGACAATGTTGCTGCCATCGATCGATTCCCAGTGTGGGCCGGCATAGTGGCGGCCGGCCTTGCTCCCACGCACGTCGAAGAGGTCGGCTTGGGGGGCGACGAACACCCATTCGTATGCCCCCGCTCGATCCGACTTCGCTCGACATTCGTAGATCTGCACGCCCTTTGCGGCGAGAATCAGGGTCAGCCCCTCGTTCCCCGCGGGTTTCAGCTTGTCGGGCACGTTGACGGTCTGTGGCTGACCGCTCGCGGCGGCGGCGTTGAGGAGAACGAGCACGACCGCGACGGTTGTCAGGGTCTTGGTCTTCGCCATCTCTCCTACCACCATCGATTGGCCGGCTGCTTCAGGCAGTTGCGGATGCCGCGTCCGGCATTGATCACTTGATAGGGCCCACCGCGACGACTGGACGCTGCCGCGCCGACCGCCCGCGAGCTCGTGCAGAGACTGAACCGCTGGTCGAGATTCATCGGATCACTTCCAGCCCCAGATTCTCGCCAAGCTCAGCCAACCAGCGGTGCAAACCGTCAAAAGAAGGATGAACATTTCGCCAACGCTAATCGGGAGGGTACGCCGGCGCATCCTCTCCGGCAACCGGCAGTGATGCTGGGCTGCGCTTTGGTCACCTGCACGCGCCGGGGACTCGTCTTGGCACGTCGGCTGCTGACAGCGCCACTTCGCCGCCTCGCTAGGCTCGCTCAGATGGGTGATTGTCCCGCGCCATGATGACGTTGGCGTCCCTCGCTGGTGACGCAAAGAGACTCCCATGGCAACTGTTATTCGATGGTCATCGTTGGCACCCATCCGGGCCTTGCGATGGTTGCGACATCGGGGCGTACTGGTGGGTCGGGACGCGTCGCCCATGTTCGTCAACTCAGATGGGGCGACACACTGGCTGGGAGGACAGCAACTCAGGGATGGGCGCTGGCTAGATTGATGCTCTGCCTCGAAGACTCGTGACGCCCAGCGCCAGACCTAGAAGCAGGGGAGGTGAGCCCGACCAGATGCCGTGGGGCGAGCGTCAGCGGGCAGCCGTGGAGCAGGAGCACAGGCGGGCCGCTGCTCCCGCAGCGCAGGTTGATCTGGACCTCAGGGTCGCTGGTCTGGATCCGCGGCTGCTTGATGCCCTCGTACATGGCCATCGTGATCGACCTGCGATACCGGTTGAGCCAGTCCGAGCACCGATGGTACCGTCTACGCGCCACCGGCCGGGAGGGACGATCTCTCCCGAGGGAGACGCGACGTGACGACCTGGACCTCCGGCGCGAGCCGACCCGAGCAGGAAGGCCTCCAGTATCACATCCGCTGCCGTCCCGGCGACGTCGCGCGCTACGTTCTGTTGCCGGGTGACCCCGCGCGCGTGCCGCTCATCGCCGCGCGCTGGGCCGAGGGGCGCGAGATCGCCGCGGAGCGCGAGCACGTGACCTTCACCGGCCGGCTCGTCGACGGCGGGCCGATCTCCGCATGCTCCACGGGCGCCGGCGGCCCGTCCACAGCGAGCGCGCTCGAGGAGCTGATCGCCATCGGCGCGGACACGTTCGTCCGGGTGGGCACGTGCGGCGCGATCCAACGCGACATCGAGTGCGGCGACGTGATCATCCACACCGCTGCCGTGCGCCTGGACGGCACGAGCCCGCAGTACGTGCGGATCGAGTACCCCGCCGCCGCCCATCACCTGGTCGTCCTGGCCCTGATCCAGGCCGCCGAGCAGCTCGGCGTGCGCTACCACCTCGGCGTGTCGGCCTCGACCGCCTCGTTCTACACCGGACAGGGACGTTCGGGCTGGCAGGGCTACACGCAGAGCTGGGTCGAGCAGATCCTCCCCGACCTCGCGCGCGCCGGCGTCCTGAACTTCGAGATGGAGGCCGCCACGATCTTCACCATGCTCGGCCTCTACGGGCTCCGCGGGGGGAGCGTGTGCGCCGTCGCCGCCAATCGCGTGACCGACACCTTCGTGAAGGAGGGCATCGAGACGGCGATCGACGTGGCCAATCGCGGGGTGCGAATCCTCCAGGACTGGGACGCCGAGACCGCCGCGCGCGGCAAACGCCACTGGTATCCGGGTCTCTCCGGCTCGGAGACGAAGGCGTGACGGGTGCGGCGGCGGCCACCATCCGCGAGCCTGCGCGCGATGTCCCGGTCGTCGACGAGGCCGAGGTGGTGGTCGTCGGCGGGGGTCCCGCTGGCATCGCGGCGGCGACGGCGGCCGCGCGGCTCGGCGTCAGCGTGCTTCTGGTCGAACGCGGCGGCTTCCTCGGCGGCGCCGCCTCGGGCAGCCTCGTGCTCGTATGGGACGACTGCGACGACGGCCTGCAGAAGACCGTGGGCGGAATCCTCGACGACCTGGTCGAGGCGGCCGGACGGCTCGGCGGCGTCGTGCTGCCCGACCCGGACGACCTCCGCCACCCCGAACCCGCGCTGTGGGCCAAGTGGGGCCGCTGGGGATTCACCGACTGGTTCACGCCGCGCCCCGCCGAGTCCGTGCGGCCGATTGCGTGGGCGGCGTGCGTGGATCCCGAGGTCCTCAAGCACGTCGCGGGCGAGCTCGTGCTCGCCGCGGGCGCGCGCCTGCGCCTGCACTCCTGGGTCGTGGGCGCGGCGGTCCGCGACGGCCAGATCCGCGCGGCCATCGTCGAGAGCAAGGCGGGACGGCAGGCCCTGGCCGGGCGCGTGTTCGTCGACTGCTCGGGCGACGGCGATCTCCTCGCCGCCGCCGGCGCCCCGCACGTCGTCGGGCGCTATCTCGGCACGCTGGTCCACCGCCTGGCCGACGTCGACATCGAGGCGCACCTGGCCTGGGAACAGAGCGAGCCCGAGGCGGCGGCGAGCGAGACCCGCGCCATGCGCGCCCGGTACAACATGACCTGGCCGTACTGGTGGCTTCGCACGGTGCGGCGCGGCGTGATCTGGGCGAACTGTCCGACGTGGGCCAACGTCGACGGGCTCGACCCCGCCGCCCTCACGACGCTCGAGGTCGAGAGCCGGCGGCGGATCTTCGGCGCGCTCGACTACGCGCGCGCCCACCTGCCTGGCTTCCGCGACGCCTACGTCGCCGACACCGCGCCCATGGTCGGGATCCGCCAGACCCGGCTCCTACGCGGGTCGTACCGGCTCACCCCGCGCGACGTGAAGTCCGGGCGCCGGTTTGGCGACGCGGTCGGCCGCGCGCGGAATTACTGGGTGCCGTATCGCTCGCTCTACGCCTCGGAGCCCGAGAATCTGCTCGTCGCGGGACGCTGCTACTCGGCGACGCCCGAGGCCCAGCGCATGAGTCGTGAGATCTCCGGCTGCCTCGTCACGGGCCAGGCCGCCGGCGCGGCCGCGGCCCTCGCGGTGCGGAAGTCCGTGGCCCCGGCCCACGTGGACGTGCCCGCGCTCCAGGACGCGCTCGTCGGTCAGGGCGTGGTGCTGCTCTGACGAGAGGAAGGACCATCATGGACGGATCCCTTGCCCCGCCCAACACCTCGCTCCACACGAGAACGTGCTTCTCCCGGCGCGCATTTCTCCGCGGCGCCAGCGCCGTGACGCTCGCCCTCGGACCCGGGTGGCCGCGGATCGCCGCCGCCAAGCCGGAGAGCGTGACCATGCGCCTGGGGTGGCTCGCCAACGCGCAGTACGCCGGCGATTTCGTCGCGCTGGACAAGGGGTGGTTCAAGGAGCGCGGCATCGAGCTCAAGATCGAGCCCGGCGGCCCAAGCATCGATCCGATCTCGCTGACCGCGGCGGGCTCGAGCACGATCGGCAACGTGGCGTCGATCGCTGCGATGTTCCTCGCGCGCTCCAACGGGATCCCCGTCAAGGGCTTCGCCGCGGCGCTCCAGCGCCACCCCTTCGCCTTCATCACGCTCGACAAGAACATCAACTCGCCGAAGGACTTCGTCGGCAAGAAGATCGGTATCCAGGCCACCGCGAGGCCGCTCATCAACGCGGTCATCGCGAAGTACCATCTCCCGCGTGAGCAGGTGCAGGTCCAGGTGATCGGGTCCGACACGCTTCCGCTCAAGACCGGCCAGGTCGACGTGATCACGGGCTGGGTCATCGACGCCCCGCAGATGGCCGCGGTGGGCCCCGACGCCAAGGCCATGCTGCTGTGGGATATGGGCATCCGTCTCTACGCGTACACCTACTTCACGACGGATGAAGTACTTAAGACGCGCTCGTACATGCTCGCGGATTTCCTCGCCGGCAGTGCGCGCGGGTGGGAGTGGGCGGCGGACCACCCCGAGGAGAGCGTCGACATCGTCCTCAAGTACGCCAAGGACCTCAAGCGCGACCTCGAGATCGCGACGTGGAAGCGCGAGACGCCCTTCCTCTGGTCGGACAAGACCAAGGAGCGCGGCTGGGGCTGGATGGAGCCGCAGATCTGGGACGACGCGATCAAGGTCTACGCCGACCTCGGCCTCATCAAGACGCCGGTGACGTCCAAGGACACGATGACGCAGGACATCCTCAAGCGTGTCGACGGCCGGCCCAAGCGGTAGCGGCACGAGCCCCGCCAGCGGGGGAGGCCCCGCGGCCGGGGCCATCGCGGGCGCGCCCGGCGGGACCAGGGCCGCTCCCGCGGGAATCGTCGTCGAGGACGTGGGGATGACCTTCTCCACTCCCGGTGGCCCCGTGCAGGCCCTCGCCGGCGCAAGCCTCACCATCGCGCCGCGGGAGTTCGTCTCGCTGCTCGGCCCGTCGGGCTGCGGCAAGTCCACGCTGCTCCGCCTCGTGGCCGACATCCTCGCTCCCACCGAGGGGCGCATCTCCGTCGGCGGCGAGCCCCCCGTCGTCGCCCGCCGGCGGCGCGTATTCGGGTTCGTCTTCCAGGACTCCACGCTGTTGCCGTGGCGTAGCACGCTCCAGAACGTCCTGCTGCCGCTCGAGATCGGAGGCGACGCGCGGCGGGGCCGAGCCGATGCACTGGCGCTCCTCGAGCTCGTCGGCCTTCGCGGCTTCGAGGCGGCGTATCCCTGGCAGCTCTCGGGTGGGATGCGGCAGCGCGTCGCGATCGCCCGTGCCCTCGTCACGCGGCCGCAGGTGCTTCTGATGGACGAGCCCTTCGGTGCCCTCGACGAGATCACGCGGGAGCACATGAACCAGGAGCTCCTGCGGATCTGGGAGGCGACGGGCACGACCATCCTGTTCGTCACCCACAGCTCGCCGGAGGCGGTCTTCCTGTCCGACCGGGTGCTCGTCCTCGGCGCGCGGCCCGGGCGCGTGAAGCTCGAGCTGCCGATCGCGCTGCCGCGCCCGCGCCATCCCGCGGTGAAGGAGACGGTGGAATTTGCTCGCCACACCGCCGCGCTGCGCCGGGCCCTCGCGGGCGAGGTCGCGCCGGAATGACGGCGGTGGCCGTCGCGCCGGCTCTGCCCCGCCCTTCGCGGCGGATCGTGCGCCGCTACGTGCTCCCCGCGGCGGGGATCCTCGCGCTACTCCTCGCGTGGGAGGCCTACACGCGCGCCTTCAAGGTGCCGGACTACCTCGTGCCCGCGCCCTCGCTGATCGCGCGCACGCTCGTCGAGGAGTGGCCGACCATCCGCCGCAACGTGGGCCGGACGCTGGTCGAGGCGGTCGGCGGCTTCGTCCTCGGTAACGGCTTCGCGGTGCTGCTCGCGATCTGGTTCGCCCACAGTCCCGGCGTCCAGCGCGTCCTGTATCCCGTCGCCGTCGCGATCCGCACCGTGCCGATCATCGCGATCGCGCCGATCCTGGTGCTGCTCCTCGGCAACGGCTATGCCCCCAAGGTCGTGATCGCGGCACTCATCTCGTTCTTCCCGACGCTCGTCAACATGGTGCGGGGCCTCCAGGCCGTGGAGCCGTCCGCGCTCGAGCTGATGCGCGTGCTCTCCGCGAACCGGCGGCAGATCTTCTTCAAGCTCCGGCTGCCGTCCTCGCTGCCGTTCCTCTTCTCCGCGCTCAAGATCGCCACCGCCTCGTGCGTGATCGGCGCGATCGTCGCGGAATGGGTAGGCTCCGACACGGGCCTCGGGTACCTGATCATCGTGGCGACCTTCGAGTTCCGCACCGGCCTCCTCTACGCGACGACCGCGGTGGGCTCGTTCCTCGCGCTCGGCTTCTTCCTCGCCGTCGTGCTGATGGAGAAGGCGCTGGTCCGCTGGAAGCCCGAGACACCGCCGCCGTGACGGCCACCCCGCTGGTGCTCCTCGCCGACCAGGTCGTCACGCTCGATCCCTCGGGGACGATCCACGCGCCGGGCGCGGTGGTGGTCGAGGGCGCGGAGATCCGCTCGGTCGGTCCGCCGCCGGAGCGCCCGGCGGGAGAGGTCGTGGACCTCCGAGGCTCGGTGCTCCTCCCCGGCCTCGTCAACGCGCACACCCACACGCCGATGTGGGTGTTTCGGGGTCTCACGGAAGACGTGCCCCGGGGCGAGTGGCTCACCGCCCGGATGCTCCCGCTGGAGCGCCGCCTCGGCCCCGACGATTTCCGGAAGGCCGCGCTGGCCGGATGCCTCGAGCTGCTGCAGAACGGCGTCACAACAATCGCCGACCGCTACGGCCACATGGACGCCGTCGCGACGGCGGTCGAGGAGAGCGGGCTCCGCGCTGTGGTCGGCCACTCGCTCTTCGATCGGACCGCCGGGGCCGACCTCGCCCGGGCCGAGCGGCTGATCGAGCGCTTCGGGGCCGACCCCGCGCGCGCGCGCGTTTGGGCGGGGCTGGCGCCCCACGCCACCGACACTTGCGGCCCGGAGCTCCTCCGCCGCATCCGGAAGGTCGCGGACCGGGCCGGCGCCTTCGTGTTCATCCACGTGGCCCAGTCCGAAGAAGAGGTCGCCGCCGTCGCCGCGCGCGGCGCCGCGGGCTGCGCCAGCTATCTCGACGATCTCGGCCTCCTCGGCCCCGAGGTGGTCGCCGCGCACGCCACGTACCTCTCGGACGCCGAGGCGGAGCTGCTCGGCCGCCGCGGCACCGCGGTCGCCCACTGCCCGTCGAGCAACGCGAAGCTCGAGGGCCGCGTCGCGCCCATCGCGCGGATGCGCCGGGCCGGCGCGGTCGTCGGCCTTGGGACCGACGCCGCGTGCTGCAACAACGGCATGGACCTGTTCGAGGAGATGAAGATCGCCGGGCTCCTCAGCAAGGTGGCGGCCGACGACCCCGCGGCGTTCCCCGCGATCGACCTCCTGCGCGCCGCGACCTCCGAGGCCGCTCGCGCGCTCGGCATCGAGCATCTCGTCGGATCGCTCGAGCCCGGCAAGCGCGCCGACGTGATCGCGGTGCGCGCCTGGGGAGCGCGCGCGTTGCCGTGGCATGACCCGGTGGCCAATCTCGTCTATGCCACCCGCGGCTCCGACGTGACCGCGGTGCTCGTCGACGGTCGGCTCCTGGTCCGCGATGGACGGTCCGTGGCTCTCGACTCGGAGCGGATCCTCACCGAGGCCGTGCAAGCGGCGCGAAAGCTCGATGGCAGAGTCTGAGCGCTACCGGCGTCTGCCCAAGGTGGAGCTCCACCTCCATGCGGCGGGCTCCGTCCGCCCGGCTACGATGCGCGAATTCGTCCTGGCCGACGGCGCGCCGATGGCGCTCGCGGACGCGTATGCGCCCGCGTCGATCGGCGAGGGCCTCCCCGCGTACCTCGCGCGCTTCGGCGCGTGGGACGCGACGGTGACGACGCCGGAGCGCATCGCCCGCGTGATCGCCGAGCTCGCCGAGGACCTCGCTGCCGACGGCGTCGCCTACGCCGAGGTGAGGCTCCGGCCACCGAGCGACGACGACGGGCGCTGGCACGCGCTGATGGAAGCCGCCGCGGAGACCGCCCGCGCGAGGACGGCGCCGGCGATCCGCTTCCTCGCCGTGATGCTCCGCGGCTGGAGCACGGAGCGGGCCGAGCGCGAGGCTAGGCGCGCCGCCGCGTGGGCCGGGCGGGGCGTGGTCGCGCTGGACGTGGCGGGCGACGAGGCGCTGGGCGGTCTCGAGACGCTGGCGCCGGCGGCGCGGATCGCCCGCGCGGCAGGGCTCGAGATCGCCGCGCACGCGGGAGAGAGCGCCGGGCCCGCCTCGGTGCGCGAGGCCATCGCGCGCCTGGCGCCAGACCGGATCGCTCACGGCGTCGCCTCGGCGGCGGATCCCGCGCTGATCTCCGAGCTTCGCGACCGCGGCCTCCATCTGGAGATGGCGGTCCGGAGCAACGTGCAGACTGGCGCCGTGGAGGCGCCCGAGCGCCATCCCTTCCCACGCCTGCTGCGCCAGGGCGTGAGCGTGGGATTGAGCACGGACAACCGCACGATCTCGGGCACCACGGTGTCCGACGAGTACGAGCTCGCCGCCGGCGCCCTGGGATTGTCGTGGGAGGAGCTCGCGCGAGCGACCCGGCTGGCCGCGGAGGCCAGCTTCGGCGAGGCCGAGGCGCGGCGGAGGTTGATCGAGCGAGTGCGCGAGGCCTGGCGCACGGCCCCCTCATGCTGATCGAGCGAATCGACGGCAGCGTGGCCTACGACGGCCCGCGGGCGCGGCTGGCGACGCTGACCGGCAGCCCGGTCTGGGGTCTTGGCGACGGCTTCGCGTCCTTCGCCGCGCGCCTGGGCCATCGCCTTCTCGGCGTGCATCGCCCGATGACGCCCTACGGCCTCGGGCCCCAGGTCGAGTCGTACTCCGCGCCGGGCGGCGCGGCGTTCATCCGTATCCCGAGCTACGGCATGGTCTGGGGTGAGGACTGGTCGCTGCGTGCGGCGGAGTGGAAGGTCTTCTGGATCCTCTGGAAGGCCGGCGTCGAAGTGCTGCTGGTCGGCGGCACCAGCGGCACCTGCGACTGGCGCGACAGCGAGGATAGCGTCCGCCCCGGCGATCTCGTCCTGCCGTGGAGCTATCTGAGCCTCGACGCGGTCCCCTCGGGGCTCCCCGGCACGGAGCTCGAAAACGTGCTCGCCGAGCGGGTCGCGCTCATGGACGAGCCGTTCTGCCCAGCGCTGGCGCGAGAGCTGATCCGCGAGATGCACGCGCTCGATCCCGCGCCCTTCCTGCGCATCCACGGACAGGACGCGGGCGTGATCCTCCATCGATGGCAGTACGGCGCGGGATTCGAGCCGGTGGGGACGACGCTGTACCTGCGCGAATACGGAAGGGCGGTGGGCCACCCGGTGATTACCGGCGACTGTGTGAGCCCGGTGCTCGCTCGCGTGTGTGGCATCCATCTCGGCTACTACCACGTCACGTCGAACTGGGCCGAGGGCCTCCGCCCGCAGAATCTCACCGGCGGCCTCGACAAGCTCTACATGGAGACACTGCCGGAGGTCGCCGCTGCAGTAGAGCTGCGTCTGCTGTCCCGGCTCGCGACACCGACCGACTGTCGGTGCCGCGAGCTCCTGCGCCCGCGCCCGCCCGAGTACCGCCGTGCGCTGAGCCCGCCCGCGCCCTGAGCCTGCCGAGGGTAACTTCCGATCAGCCGGGGCGCGGCACGAAGATCGACACGCGCGGCTCTGGACCGACCTCGCGCGTGACGTGACCCTGGCCAGTGAGATCCTCGGCGAGGAGGATGTCGCCGGGGCCGAGCCGCCGCACGGTGCCGTCGCCAATTTCGATGTCCACCGCGCCTGAGAGCGTGAACACCGCGGCTCGACCGGGCGCATGATGCCAGGGGTTGGATCGCGACGCCTCGAACCGGCGGATGGTGATCCCGCTGCCGGGAATCAGCTCGGCGCTCTCGGAGCGGTCGCCCCGCGATGCGAAGCGCGGATGGATTTCCTCGAAGTGAGACTTGCCGTCGGAACCCGTGTAGATGCGAATGATGGCCATGTGATCTCCGATCTCGACGTGCCTTGCCTGGGTCGTCACTCGCTCCCGCTCGCGTACAGCCACCGTGCCACCAGCGCCTCCGTGTCGCCGCCGAACGCTTCGCGCGAGCCCTCCGACAGCACGGTGCCCGTCCGCATCACGTACACGTAGTCGGCGATCTCGATCGCGCGCTTGATGTTCTGGTCGACGAGGAGGACGGCCTTGCCTTCGCCGGCCAGCCCCTTGATCAGGTCGTAGATGAGCGCGGCGACTCGCGGCTCGATTCCGGCGGTGGGCTCGTCGATCAGGAACAGGGCGGGATCGTGCATCAGGCTTCGTGCGATCTCGAGCTGGCGTTGTTGCCCGCCGCTCAGCGTGCCGGCGGCCTGCCGGCGCCGCTGCCCCAGGACGGGGAACCGCTCGTAGGCGCGGCCGATCAGCTCCTCGACGCGTCCGCGCTCGCCCCGGTAGCGCCAGGCGCCCAGCCGCAGGTTCACCTCGACGGTGAGATACGGAAAGATGCTGGGGCGCTGCGGGAGATAGACGACGCCGTGCCGACCCATCTCGTGCGGCCCGACGGACCGCAAGGCGTGTCCGTCGAGACGGATCTCTCCCTCCCGCGCCGGCAGAAATCCGAATAGCACCTTCAGCAGCGTCGACTTCCCGGTGCCGTTGGGGCCGAGCACGCATCGGACCTGCCCGCGCCTCGCCTCGATCGAGACGCCGTGGACGAT